>Ga0247727_10005538_pt1 | contig 25523 bp, 22 predicted proteins | sample WisWelCaveWW1625_FD_202498 | JGI IMG/M metagenome (GOLD analysis project Ga0247727, IMG submission 202498) | Biofilm microbial communities from Wishing Well Cave, Virginia, United States - WW16-25 | ecosystem: Environmental > Aquatic > Deep subsurface > Groundwater > Cave microbial mat | place...
TCGCGTTTGATTCACACAACGGACTTCGCATCGGCGCGGCGGCATCGTGTCATGATATTTGCAGTGGCGCTAATGTAAGCAAATATTATCCCGGTCTCGTGGATGGGATTCGACTTATCGGCGGCGTACAGATTCAAAGCCGCGCCAGTGTGGGAGGAAATCTGTGTAATGCCTCGCCCGCGGCGGATTCGATTCCCGCGTTGATTGTTCACAATGCGGTTTGCAACATCGCAGGTCAGGGCGGTTCACGCACACTCCCCGCCGAAGAGTTTTGCATTGCGCCTGGACAAAATGCGTTGAAGGCGGGCGAATTGCTCACGTCCATCAGCGTCCCTGTTCCAAAAGAAAAATTCGGCGCGCATTATCTGCGCTTCATCCCGCGCAACGAAATGGACATCGCTGAAGTCGGCGCGGGCGCGTCAGTCGTTTTGGATGACGAAGGGAAACGATTCGTCTCTGCGAGAATCGCGCTCGGAGCGGTCGCGCCGACGCCTTTATTTGCTTCTGAGGCTGGAGCCTTTCTCTCAGGGAAAGATATCACGCGCGCCAACATCAAAGAAGCCGCGCGTATGGCGCAATCTGTTGCAAGACCGATTACAGATTTACGCGGCACCGCGGAACATCGTAAACATTTATGCGCGGTGTTGGTGGAACGCGCGCTCAATAAAGCGATTGAACGCGCAGGAGGTCAGCATGTCGAATAAGGTTCATGTCACGGCTAACATCAACAACGAAGAGATGGAATTCCTGTGCGAGCCGCGTCAGAGTCTGCTTGAGGTTTTGCGCGAGACGTTGGGTCTCATGGGCGCGAAGGAAGGCTGCAACAACGGTAACTGCGGCGCGTGCAACGTCATCCTGGATGGCGCACTGGTCAATTCCTGTCTTGTGCTGGCGGTGGAGATTCAAGGACGTTCCATCACGACCATTGAAGGCATCGCAACGCCCGAAGGACTTCACCCGTTACAACAAAAATTCATCGAACACGCCGCCCTGCAATGCGGATACTGCACCCCAGGCTTCATCGTCGCGGGCAAGGTATTGCTCGACCAGAATCCGAACCCCAGCGAACACGAAGTCCGCGAATGGCTGGCAGGGAATCTGTGTCGGTGCACTGGCTACGACAGAATCGTGCGCGCTGTGCTGGACGCGGCAAAATCTTAGCCACTGATTTCACGGATTTTCACAGATTTTTTAAAAACCAATCCGTGTAAATCCGTGCAAATCTGTGGCAAAAATTCTCCGTGATGTTTCAAGGAGTTAATCATGGCAACTTTAGATAAACCAAACGAATACAAAGTCATCGGCACATCCCCACTGCGGCATGATGGGGTGGATAAAGTCACGGGGCGCGCGCAATATGGCGCGGATATACGCCTGCCTGGGATGTTATATGGCGCGGTGTTACGCAGTCCGCACGCGCACGCGCGCATCGTTTCGATAGACGCGAGCAGGGCGGAAAAACTCGCGGGCGTGCACGCGGTCGTCACAGCCAAAGATTTGCCCGACGTGGAAAGTAAAATGGTGGAGTTGGGCGAAAGCAGCGTCAACCGCAAACATCAAAGCGCCAACGTTTTGGCGCGCGACAAAGTCCTTTACTTCGGGCACGCGGTGGCTGGGGTTTCAGCGACCAGCCTCCACGTCGCGAAAGAAGCGTTGGATTTAATCAAAGTCGAGTATGAGGTGTTGAATCCTGTTTTAGATGTGAGAAAGGCAATGGAGTCAGGAAGTCCAATTTTGCTCGATGATTTACGCACGGACGAGTTCGGCAAAAAAGGCGAGACGCCGACGAACGTCGCCGCGCGTTATCGCGAGATGTGCGGCGACATCGAAAAGGGATTCAAAGAAGCGGCGGTGATTGTCGAGCGTGAGTTCAACACAAAGATGGTGCATCAGGGATACATCGAGCCGCAGAATGCAACGGCACAATACAACCCCGACGGGCAAATCACAATCTGGTGCAGTACGCAGGGCTCGTTCGGCGTGCGCGAACAAGTGGCGGAGATTCTTGAACTCTCGGTTGCGAATATCCGCGTGATGCCGATGGAGATTGGCGGCGGGTTCGGCGGCAAGGTCGGCGTGTATCTCGAACCGCTGGCGGTGATGCTCTCGCGCAAAAGCGGATATCGTCCCGTCAAGTTGACGATGGACCGCAGCGAAGTGCTGGCGGGGACGGGACCGACATCGGGTTCGTACATCAAAATCAAAATGGGCGCGGACGCGTCGGGAAAAATCACCGCCGCTGAAACAACGTTGATTTACGAAGCGGGCGCGTTTCCCACTTCGCCAGTCGGCGCGGGCATGGGCGTCATCCTTGCGCCGTATCGCCTCGAGAACGCGGTCATCGAGGGCTATGACGTCGTCGTCAACAAGCCGCGCACCGCCGCGTATCGGGCGCCTGGCGGGACAAACGCCGCGTTCGCGTCGGAAACCGTCATTGACGAATTGGCGGAAAAACTTGGCATGGACCCAATCGAGTTTCGACTCATCAACGCCGCGAAAGAAGGCGACCGCCGCGTGGATGGAACTGTCTTCAAGCGCATCGGATATTTGGAGACTCTGCAAGCCGCGCAAGAGTCCGACCATTATCATGCGCCTCTATCTGGACCGAATCGCGGGCGCGGCTTTGCGACGGGCTTCTGGTTCAACTACGGAGGAAAATCATCCGCGTCTGCCAGCGTGAACAACGACGGAAGCGTGAGTCTTTCGCAAGGCTCGGTGGATATCGGCGGGACGCGCACATCGCTCGCCATGCAACTCGCCGAGACTCTTGGAATCCCCGCCGAAGATGTGCGCCCCGTCGTCGCGGATACAAACTCCGTCGGCTACACCGAAGGGACTTATGGAAGCCGCACAACGTTTGCGACGGGTTGGGCGGTCTACGAAACAGCCAACAGCCTGAAAGAAATGTTGAAGGAACGCGCGGCAATCTTATGGGAGGTCGAAGCGAAGGATGTCCAATTTGAAAACGGAGTCTTTTCATCGGGCGATAAGAAATTGACTTTCAAGGAACTCGCCTCCAAACTCGACGAAACAGGCGGACCCGTTGTCGCAAGCGCGGCGGTGCAACCCAAAGGAGCGGGTCCAGGTTTTGCGGCGCACATCGTGGACGTGGAAGTTGACCCCGAAACGGGCAAGGTGCAGATTTTGCGTTACACCGCGTTGCAGGATGTCGGCAAGGCGATTTATCCCGCGTATGTGGAGAGTCAGATTCAAGGCGGTGTCGCGCAGGGAGTGGGCTGGGCATTGAATGAGGAATATCTGTACGATGAAAAAGGACGCCTGCTCAACGCCAGCCTGCTTGATTATCGTATGCCCGTCACATTGGATTTACCGATGATTGACACGATACTTGTGGAAGTCGCTAACCCTGGGCATCCGTATGGCGCGAGAGGCGTCGGCGAAGTTCCAATTGTCCCGCCGCCTGCCGCGATTGCGAATGCGATTTATCGCGCAGTGGGTGTGAGGATGACGGAGTTGCCGATGTCGCCTGCGAAGGTGGTGGAGGCGTTGAAGAGGTAGTTACCTTTATAATTACGCCATTCAACGCCCCATGGAGATTTTATGTCATTCAATTCAAAACTCATTGACCTGCTGAAAACCCATCGTAATTTCGTGGACGATGAAGGCGAATTGCTGATTGCCGCCGTGCAAGACCGCGCCTGGAAGATTGACCGCGACCTTGTAAAACTTTTGCTTTCAGACAAGGAAATAAAAGCAAAGTTTTTCGATGAGATAGAGGGACATTGGATTTTCAATATCAATACCTTTCTTGGATACATCTCCCAAAAGAATTTTCTGGACAATTCATATACCCGTTTTCGTAATCGCATTGGATTAACCATTGGCGGGAAATATTTGCGCGAGCGCGGCGACGTGGCTTTGGTATGGGCGTACAAAGATACGGTTTTGGAAGGCGGGCAAACAAAGGAAGAAGAAAGACGTAAAGAGATTTTTTTCAATGAAGTGTTGGCGCAGGATGAAATCAACCGCCTGCTTGACCCAAAGGTATTGACCAACTTCACGCGCTACACAGCAAAGGGGAAAGAGAAGGTCAAAGACTTCAAGCGTGATGAAAACGGCTTGATTCGTGAAAACCTGATTCTCAAAGGCAATAACTTACTTGCTTTATATACTCTCAAAACCCAATTTCGCGGACAAGTAAAACTGATTTATATTGACCCGCCATTCAATACCGAACGAGACAGTTTTACATACAATGACAATTTTATGCACTCCACATGGCTAACTTTTATGAAGAATCGGCTATTGGTGGCATACGAACTATTAAGCCATGATGGCAACATGATGGTTCATGTTGACAATAACGAATCGCATTATTTGAAAATCCTTTTGGATGAGATTTTTGGAAGAGAAAACTTTATTAATGAAATTATTTGGCACAAAGGAAGAGAAGGTGGAAGTTCAAGGTCTCATGCAAAAAGTTCCTCCATGCCAACTGAATATCAAAATATTTTCATTTATGCAAAAGACAAATCCAAGAGATTCTGGAATCCGCCATTAGGTCCCTATAAAGTTTCGACCATTAGTGGAATAGAGAAGGATTCAAAAGGGTGGCTCTATACGAGAGGAAGAATGGGAAGAACTCCAGCAGCTTGGGAATTGGAGGCAGGGTCTGGTCTGAAAACATATGTATCTGATAGAGTTGACCTTGAAAAAGACGAAGTTATAAAGCTTCTAACGGCAAAAGATGCACAATATGTAGCACTGGGGGATGTTTGGAGTAATGATTTAGTTAAGAATTCTAAAGAAGCCAACTATGATACAGCTAAACCAGAAGGCTTACTTAGAATAATTATTGAAGCAAGTACAAAGCCAGAAGATTTAGTTCTTGATTTTTTTCTTGGAAGTGGAACAACAGCGGCGGCTTGTTTAAAGCTGAAAAGAAGAATTATTGGCGTGGAACAACTGGATGGCGGAATGAATGTTGCGTTACCAAGATTGTTTAGCGTGATAGACGGAGAGAATAAGGGTATTTCAAAATCTGTAGGCTGGACAGGCGGCAGTGATTTTATTTACTGCGAACTGATGAAATACAACGAAGCCTTTATGCAGCGAATTCAAGCCGCGAAGAACAGCAAAGAACTTTTGAAAATCTGGCAGGAAATGGCGGAAGGTTCATTCTTGAATTGGTATGTCAATCCTGAAATGCCCGAAGAAGCAACCAAAGATTTTGAAGCGATTGGCAAAGAGCCGAATGGATTGGAAAAGCAAAAGAAATTGCTGGCGGAATTGCTCGATAAGAACCAGTTGTACGTAAATCTTTCCGAAATTGACGACGCGCAATTCAAAGTCAGCAAGGAAGATAAGGCATTGAATAAGGCGTTCTATGGCTAAATGTCATTGCGAGGAGCGGCTCTTGCTCTTTGCGACGAAGCAATCCCCCAGTAAACAAGAGATTGCTTCGTGCCTCGCAGTGACACTAGCGACAGGAGATTGCTTCGACGGAAGAACACCGTCTCGCAATGACATGTGACTTGGAGTTTTCATGCCCGACCAATTTTTATACGAAACCCTCAACGCAGTATCCAGCATGGGCTTTCTCAAAAAGGAAGTCCCTGATTCGGTTTTCAAAAACCTAAATCCCAAATTTGAATTGCGCCCTTATCAAATCGAAGCCTTTGCGCGTTTTTTCCATTGCCACAAAAACGACTTCCCCAATAAATCTTTCCCCTTGCATTTCCTTTTCAACATGGCAACGGGCAGCGGTAAAACGCTCATCATGGCGGGACTGATTCTTTATCTCTATGAACAGGGCTATCGAAACTTCCTGTTCTTCGTCAATTCCACCAACATCATCGAAAAGACCAAGGATAATTTTCTCAATCCTGCTTCCATCAAATATCTTTTCAGTTCGGAACTCAACATCCGTAATCGCCGCGTGCGGGTTTCCTCCGTCGAAAACTTCGAGGGTGTAAACCCAAACGAAATCAATATCTGCTTTACAACGATTCAAAAACTTCATTCAGACCTGACGGCTGAAAAAGAAAATGCCATTACCTACGAAGACTTCCGCAAGCATAAGGTGGTATTGCTTGCCGATGAAGCCCATCACATGAACGTCAAGACTAAAAGTGTCACTGCGAGCCCGCAGGGCGAAGCAGTCTCCCCGCCTAATGGGGGGATGGCTTCGGACTATCGCCCTCGCAATGACATGCAATTGGATTTTTACGATAATTGGGAAAACACGGTGCAAAGAATTTTCGAGCAGAATCGGGAAAACCTTTTGCTTGAATTTACCGCCACGCATGACTTCACCCATCCCGCCATGGTGGAGAAATACCGCAACAAAGTCGTCTTCCGTTACGATTTGCCCGAATTCCGCAATGACGGCTTCTCGAAGGATGTCACTCTGATTTATTCCGACTTCGATTTGGATGAACGCATTCTTCAGGCGTTGATACTCAGCCAGTACAAACAGGAGGTCGCGGCGAAATATCGAATCAATCTCAAACCTGTGCTTTTATTCAAAGCTCAGAAAACCATTGCCCAATCTCGGGAAAACAAAGCCAACTTTCATAAGATTATCGAGAGGTTGAGCGCGAAGCAAATTGCCAAAATCCGCAAGTCGGATATTGCCATTGTCCAGCGCGCGTTTCGATTCTTTGAGGAAAACAAAATCAATGATGAGCAACTCGCGGAACGATTGAAAAGGGAATTCCACGAAGATTTTTGTTTATCTGTGAATGACGAAGAAGAAAAGGAAAATTATCAAATACTCGTCAACACATTGGAAGATAGGAACAATCGCATACGGGCAATTTTTGCAGTTCAAAAACTTAATGAAGGTTGGGATGTGTTGAATCTGTTTGATATTGTCCGCTGTTATGAGCCGCGTGATACAGGCAGGGCAAAAATCGGCACAACCACTACGTCTGAGGCGCAGTTAATCGGGCGCGGCGCAAGATATTTTCCGTTCAAGACTTCCGAAGTCTCCGAGACTTCGGAAGTCTCAGCCCCAGACCGCCGCAAATTCGATAACGACCTTGAACACGAATTGAGAGTAATTGAAGAACTGCATTATCACAGCATCAATGATTCCCGCTACATTGCCGAAATCCGCGCCGCATTGGTTGAGCAAGGCATCATGGATGAAAACGAAGTTACCAAAGAACTCAAACTCAAAGAGTCGTTCAAGAAAACGCAGTTTTACAAATACGGATTGATTTATATCAACAAGCCAATCGAAAAAGATTTTCAGCGCGTCAAATCCTTTGCTGATTTAGGCGTGAGGAAGCGAAATTACGTTTACGTTATCGCCACTGGACACGGCGGCGCAAGCGCGGTGTTGGCAGAAAAGAAACAAGGCGCGGTTGTTTCGGAAGAAACGAGAAAAGATTTGCCTGTAAAGAAGATTGAACCAAATATTATTCAATCGGCACTTGCCAGAAACCCATTTTATACTTTCGATTCGCTCAAGCATTACTTCCCTCATCTCCAATCAATGCGTGAGTTTATCACGTCAGAAAATTATCTCAGCGGACTCGAAATTACTTTTCAGGGAAACGTTTACCAACTCGAAGAAAATAAAATCGAAAAACTAAATGCCATGCTGGATTTACTCAGCGAAATTGAAGGCGAAGTCCGCCAGCAAAACACGCAATACGAAGGGTCGAAAGAATTTCATTACTCCCGTATTCACGAAATCTTCGATGATAGGACGCTCAAGTTTTCAAAGGACAATGAGCGCGGCAAAGATGATGTCCAATTTGAGCATTTTGTCTCTGCCAAAGATTGGTTTGCTTTCAACACGATTTACGGAACAAGCGAAGAAAAAGCCTTTGTGCGTATGCTCGACAGGCACATCGAAAAACTAAGGGAACAATACGAAAGTATTTATCTTGTCCGCAACGAAGGACATTTTGCAATTTACAACTTTTCCGACGGCAAAACCTTCCAGCCTGATTTTGTTTTGTTCCTGCGCGAGAAAAGCGGCAAGTCGCTTACTTATCAACTTTTTATCGAGCCAAAAGGCGGGCATCTCAAAGAGCATGACCGCTGGAAGGAAACTTTCCTGAAAGAAATTACCGCAGAGTTTGGAAACAGAGTCTTGAAGTTTGAAGACAAATCAAAATATCGTTTGATTGGCGTGCCATTTTATAACAACGAAGACGAAAACGTTTTCAGGGAAAATTTAGAGTCAGCATTGGCAGTTTAGCAGGCGAGTCTTCCGAGTCAAAAGCGTGCCAATAAAGCCTGGAAAGGAAGAATGACCCCTTGCCCACCCTCTGGATTCCCGCTCCGCGACCTCACGCAGGGAAAAGCCTCGGTTATAGTGACAAGCTCCATGATGCGTGAAGAATAAAAAAGGCGACAGTCACTAGATTTGCGAAAATGACCGTCACCTGTCTGGCATAGATGGAGTTGCAACCTATTGTCCCGCTTGTTGCAAACGCTCCGCCAGCCACATCTTGATAATGGATTGGCGCGTCACGCCAAGCCGCTTCGCTTCACGGTCGAGCGCGGCGAGCATCCAGACAGGCACGTCCATGTTGATGCGCTTCTGTTCCTCGGCGGGTCGGCGGGCTTTGGAAAGGTCAAGGTTGGCGATGACACTTTCGCCATCGTCGAATTTTTTATCGAAATCAGAGGCTTGCGCCTCTTCGAAATCAATGCCGTGTTTCTTGAGGTTTGAATCGCTCTTACGCGGGTCATATTCAAAAGGCATGGCGTACATTATACCAACTTGCAACCCGCCACAACCGAATTATGCTACACTTGCCGCAGGAAATATGCAATGACCATTCAGAGTATCGCTCAAATTGGACAGGTGATTCGCAATGCCGTTGTATTCAACGTCAAGAACTGGCAAGGTGGCCCGATGAATTCCGATTCTTTAATCCAGTCTGTGCAGGATTTCTTCGCGGTTTTGGAAGAGCGAAAGATTGATTATGTCCTTGTCGGGGGCATCGCCATCCTTCATTATGTGGAAGGAAGAAACACGCAGGATTTGGATTTGCTCATGGCTGTTTCAGCGCTGGATAAATTGCCCGAACTCAAAATCTCCAATCAGGACATGTATTTTGTACGGGCGAACTATGATGAATTGCAGATTGACATTTTGCTGACGCAAAATCCGCTGTTCAAGAAGGTCCACAGCGATTATTCAAGGGTCCAAAAATTTCTTGATCGCAATATCCCGCTGGCGACCGTGGAAGGATTATTATTGTTGAAACTTTATGCCCTGCCATCTTTATATCGGCAGGGCAACTTTGCAAGAGTCGGCATCTACGAAAACGATATTGCGACCTTGCTTCATTATTACCAGCCTGACATGCCCCCCTTGTTAAACGAGTTAGCCAAACATCTGAACGAGAATGACCTTGCCGAAATCAAGGGCATTGCGTCTGATATTCAAAATCGCATCAAACGTTTCAAGAATGAGCCTCGTTAAGCGGGCAACTCCACCATGCCCACCCTCTGGATCCCCGCCCCACTCCGCGACCTCACGCAGGGAAAAGCCTCGGTTATAGTATCAGCCTCCAGCGTCCGCGAGGCGATTGAGAATCTCGAAGCGGAATATCCTGGAATTAAAGAACGCTTGTGTGAGGAGGATAGAGTCCGCCCGAATATTTCGGTGTTCGTGGATGGAACCATTTCACATTTGAAGATGCGCGAGCGGCTTGAGGAATCTAGCGAAGTCCATTTTGTGATTGCAATCAGCGGAGGGTAATAGCGAGCAGACTCAGACCTCCGAGGTCTTGGAGACCTCGGAGGTCTCGCATTTCCAAACAGGACAAATTCGGGAAAATTTTATGACATTCATCTCAGCCTCTTCTCAGTAAGGCTTAATCTCGACATGTAAAATGAACCCAAGCAAGACTTCCGATATGGAGGCAGGCATGAAAGTCAATAAGTTTTTCATCGGCGGCATGTTGATTTTGGGAGCGGTGGTCTTCCTGATCTGGAACGCCGCGCAGTCCACCCAGGAATTTTTCATGACGATTGACGAACTCAACGCCAAGGGCGCGAGCGTGGTGGATAAAAACCTGCGACTCTCCGGCGCGGTGATCGGCGACACGATCCAATACGACGCGCAGACGCTCACCCTGACCTTTGAAGCGGCGCACGTCCCCGGCGATCAAGCCGCGCTCGAGACCGAAGGCGGACTGGCTCAAGCCCTGCACGAGGCGGTGATGGATCCCTCGCGCGCCCGCATGACGATTGTCTATGTGGGCCCCAAACCCGACCTGCTTCGCAACGAAGCGCAGGCGATTGTCACGGGCAAACTCGGCGCGGACGGCGTCTTCTATGCCAACGAACTGCTCCTCAAATGCCCGACCAAATACGAAGAGGCAGTGCCGGAACAGGCTGGAAAATAACGACAAACCCTAAAGGTCTCGGAGACCTTTAGGGTTTTACTTGAACCAAAGGAGATCGCATGATCGCTGAACTGGGCTTTGGCGTCTTAGCGCTAACATTTCTGACGACGCTGTATAGCGTCTTTGCCGCAGTGTATGGCGAATACAGCAAATCGCCCGCGCTGGTGGAGAGCGCGCGCCGCGCCATGCTGCTCACCTGGCCCCTGCTCACGCTTACGGCGGGCATCCTGATTTATCTGCTGGTCAACAACCGCTTTGAAGTGCAGTTTGTGTACGAAGTGACGAGCCGCTCGATGCCCACGTATCTCAAAGTGACCGCGTGGTGGGGCGGGCAGGCCGGTTCGCTGTTGTTCTGGTCGTGGCTGATGTCCGCGTTCGCGTCGCTGGTCACGCTCCGCAAATGGGATCGCGACCGCGAACTCCTGCCGTGGGTGATCGTCGTCGCGGGCGTGACCATGGCTTTCTTCATCGGCATGAATCTTTTCTTCGAGAATCCGTTCGCGCAGATCTACCGAACCTTCGACGGAATCGCCGCCTACACTTTCCAACCGGCGAACAGCATCCTCTTCACCGCGGAGGATGGTCGTGGACTAAACCCGCTTCTGCGACACCCGGGCATGGTCATTCATCCTCCGATGCTTTATCTCGGCTTCGTCTCTTTTGTGATCCCGTACGCGTTCGCGATGGCGGCGTTGATCACAGGTCGCACGGATGATCGCTGGATCCGCCTCACGCGTCGCTGGGCGTTGTGGGCCTGGCTCTTCCTCACCTGCGGACTCGTCCTCGGCGGGCGCTGGGCTTACGACGTGCTGGGCTGGGGCGGCTACTGGGGCTGGGACCCGGTGGAGATCGCCGCGTTCATGCCCTGGCTGACAGGCACTGCATTTTTACACTCCGTTATGATTCAAGAAAAGCGCGGCTCGTTCAAACGTTGGAATATGCTTCTCGTCATTCTGACTTATGATCTGGTCATCTTCGGCACGTTCCTGACGCGTTCCGGCGTGCTTTCATCGGTGCACGCGTTCGCGCAAAGCGCGATCGGTCCGCTTTTCTTTGGGTTCATCGGCTTGACGCTGATCACATCGGTCGCTTTGATCTTTTATCGTTGGGACGCGCTAGGATCGGAAACAGAGATGACCTCCTTCCTTTCGCGCGAAGCCCTGTTCCTGTTCAACAACCTCCTTTTCATCAGCATCCTGATCGTGTGTTTCTGGGGCGTGATCTACCCGCTCGTTTCCGAATTATTCACCGGTCAAAAAGTGACGGTTGGTCCGCCGTTTTATGAGCGCGCCACGGGCCCGATTTTCGCGGGGTTGCTCTTCCTTATGGGTATCGCGCCGTTATCCGCATGGGGACATTCGACCATGAAAACGTTGGGGCGCGCGTTATGGAAACCCACAATCCTCGCGGTCGTTATTACCGTGATAATTTTCCTCGCCTACACCCGTAATCCCTACGCGTTGATCGGATTCTTCCTCGTCGCGTTTACGATCCTGGTCACCTTCTATGAATACGGGCGCGGAATCTTCGCGCGCATGAGAAGCCAGGGCGAAAACTTTCCCGCCGCGTTTTGGAATCTCACCGGGCGCAACCGCCGCCGCTACGGCGGATACATCGTCCATTTGAGCATCATGCTGATGGCGATTGGAATTCTCGGCATCGAACTTTTTCAGGTGGAGACGCAAGGCACAATTGCCGTCGGCGATTCATTGCAACTTTCCGGGTACACCATCAAATACAAGGAAGTGGCTTCGTGGGACGATTTTCCAAGCGGCGTGAATTACACGCGCGCGGTCGTGGAAGTGTACGACAAGGACGGGGACCTGCTCGGCAGCCTGCACCCGCGCAAGGATTATTATTTCGACGCGCAGCAAAACATGACCATCCCCGGTCAACTGGCTTCGATGAAGGATGAAGTCTACGTGTTATTGATAGATTGGAAACCGATCAACCCGGACGGCGCCACGTTCAAGATTTTCGTCAACCCGCTCGTCAACTGGCTTTGGCTGGGGAGCCTGGTCTTCATCGTCGGCATCCTGATCGCGGCGTGGCCCGATAGGGACCCGGAGCCGGTCATGGTACGCGAGGGGAAGAGTCTGACGCAGACGAGCGCGGCGGATTGAAGATAGTAATTGGTAAATGGTAATTGGCGAGGAACGATGAAAACTGACGGGTCTATAAAAAAATTACGAATTACTAATTACAAATTACTGGCGGCGGTTATAACCGCCCTCGTTCTTTCCATTGTATTTGCCATAACTACCCTCGCGCAAGGTTCGGAACCCACCGACGATGAAGTAAACAAAATCGCGAAGCAGTTGTATTGTCCCGTTTGCGAAAATACCCCTTTGGATGTCTGCCCCACGGAGGCGTGTTATCAATGGCGCGAGTTGATCCGCTCCATGCTGGCGGATGGAAAAAACGAAGCGGAGATCAAGGAATATTTTGTGAACCAGTACGGGGCGCGCGTGTTGAACGAACCGCCGAATCGTTTGGTCACATATCTTGTGCCTGGCGCCGCGATCCTGCTCGGCGCGCTCATGCTCCTGCGCGGCTTCCAGATGTGGATAAAGCCCATTGGAACAGAATCAGCCGTGGGCGAGTCTGAGACGAAGCCCGTCGCACAGGATGAATATGTCGCCCGCATCGAAGAAGAGTTGAAGAAGAGAAAGTAATATGATCTCACTGATTACCTTACAGAATGCTTTTTGGACGCAGATGAACGCTGATTCACGCTGATCAAAAAGAGAAAATCTGCGTTTTTCTGCGTTTATCAGCGTCCCGATTTTTAAAGTGTAAGGTAATCAGATGATCTCATTGCTCTCGACGGCTTGAGCAATCGAAAAAGAGAAAATAACATGACCGAAGCATCGAACACAGCCGAAGCGCGCGGGGTGCCGCGCTGGATACAAATCGTCGTCTGGGTCTTTCTGATCGGACTGCTGGCGCTGGTCGCCGTATTTCTGCAAAAAACACAGAACCCCACGGCGGCGGTGGGTAAACCCATCCCCGAAATCGCGTTTCAATTTTATGAAGGCTATGGCTACAATGACAGCGCCTCGTTAAGCCTTTCTGATCTACGCGGCAAGGTTGTAATTCTCAACATTTGGGCTTCGTGGTGTAAACCCTGCGAGCAGGAAGCGCCGGAACTCGAAACCGTATGGCAATTGTATAAAGACAAGGGCGTCGTTCTTGTCGGCATAGATTACGTGGACACGCCCGCGGGCGCGTTTTCATATTTGAAAAAATTCAAGATCACCTTCCCCAACGCGCCGGACCTGCGATCGGCGATCTCCGACACATTGAACCGCAAGATGGGCGTTCCAGAAACATACTTCGTAGACAAACAGGGCGTCCTGAAATACATCCAGGTGGGACCGTTCACTTCGGTGGAGGATATCCAGGCCATCATTGATCCCCTGCTTGCCGAATAGGGACTCTCATGCAAATCGTTTCCATTCTCTTCACGCTGGGCATCCTGGTCTTCGTGGGGTTGTATTTATATGCGCCCTTCCTCGAACGGCGCGCCCGCCGCGTCACCGAGACGGAACACGAAATCTCCGCGTTGCTGGCGGAACGCGAACGCGCCCTCAACGCCTTGCAGGAACTCGACTTCGATTTCAAACTTGACAAAGTGCCGGAGGAGGACTACCCGACTCAACGCGCGCGCCTGCTGGAAAAAGGCGCGGACATTTTGAGGAGGCTGGATGAGATCAATCCAGGCAGTACACAAGTAAACACGGAAACAAGTAAAGAACGCGCAGCCGCATCACGCCGTAAAAAGACGGCATCTTCAAGGTCTGACGATGAGATCGAATCCATGATCGCCGCGCGCCGCAAGGGACGCAAAACAAAATCCGCGGGCTTCTGCCCCAAATGCGGCAAGCCCGTCATGGCCTCGGATAAATTTTGTCCGTCATGCGGCAAGGCATTACAGTAAGCGGTAAATGGTAATTACGAATTACAAATTACCAAAAGGGTTTTCATGAAATTTCGCATCTTGATCATCGTCATTCTCACACTCGCGCTCGCCTCCTGCAACCTCACGCTGGCAGAGGATGTCACGCCGCCTCCGAACTACGTCCCGCCGACGCCGATGCCGACGCTGGTGTTGGTCCCTGAACGCGCGCCGAGCGTGGAAAACGGCGCGGCGATTTACGCGGAAAAATGTTTGCCGTGTCATGGCGAAACCGGCTTGGGCGACGGCGAACAGGGTCTGAAACTCAGCGTCGCGGTCAAAGCCTTTGGTCTGCCTGAGATTGCGCGCCCGGCTTCGCCCGAACAATATTACACCATGGTCACGCGCGGCAACATCGAACGCTTTATGCCGCCGTTCAGCAGTCTCAACGATCAAGAGCGTTGGGACGTGGTTGCCTACATTCTCACTTTACACACGACGCCTGAACAAATCGCAAAAGGCAGGGGACTTTTTGAAGCCAACTGCGCCGACTGCTCCACCGACTTCTTCAAAAACCAGGAGAAGATGTCGCAATTGAGCGCGGTGGAATTGGCGCGGCTGGTCCGCGCCGGCAACGATCAAGTGCCCGCGTTCGGAAAAGATTTAAGCGACGACGACCTGTGGGCGCTCTCGGCATACTTGCGGACTCTCTCCTTCGACGCCTCGCCTCTAACCCAGGGTGGGCCTGCTTCTCCAACCCAGACTCTTGCCGCGTCTGACGCGGGAACGCCCTCCCCTGAGAAAACGCTTGAGGGGACAGAGCAAGCCTCCAGTGTGGGCGAAGCGACGCAAGTCGTCTCCGAAGATTATGGAACGATTAGCGGAAGCGTTGACAACAAGACCGGCGCGAAATTGCCGTCTGATTTGACGATCACATTGCACGGCTTTGAACATGCCACCGGCGAAAACGCCGGCGCGCAGGAAGTGTTGACGCAAGACGGCGCGGTGAACGACGATGGAACGTACGCGTTCGATCATATTGAGATTCCCGCCGGGCGCATCTTTCTGGTCGAGGCGGCGTACAGCGGGATCGCGTTGCAATCGAAATTGGGCGTCGTCGAAAGCGGACAGACTTCCCTCAACCTCGCGCCGATCATCTTGCTGCCTGTCACGGAAGACACGTCGGCGCTGGTAATTGATGAATTGCATTTGTTCTTCCAGGCGGGCGCGGACGGATATGAAATACTCGCTTTATATAACTTCCGCAACGCGGGCGACTCGGTGATCGCGGTCAGGATGACGGCGGACCAGCGGGAGATCCCGTTCCTGAAATTTCCCAAAGGCGCGCAGGGACTCGGCTACGAAGCCGTGCAGGACAGCGCGCCGTTGCTCGGTTTGGACGCGGGGTTTGCCATGCTGCCCAATGAAAAGCCGTACGGCATCATGGCGTTTTCAAAAGTCGCCAAACAGGAGACGATGACGATCAGCCAGGAGTTTGCGCTGCCCGCGACCTCGGTGAGTATCTTTGTGCCGGCAGGCGTGGAAGTGAAAGGCGCCAAGATCGGCGCGGGCGCCGCGCAGGATTTTCAGGGCAGCGCGTATCAATCGTACCTGGCGGGTAATATCCGGGCGGGCGAGTCGCTGACCTTTGAACTCAGCGGCGCGCCGAAGGATACCGCCTCAACGGGAGCGAACATAACAACATCCAATAACAATACGCTGTTGATCGGCGCGGGCATATTGGGCGCCGCGCTTGTCCTCGCGGGCGTGTGGATGTATGCGCGTGATCGCAATCGTCCAAAGGAGCGGGAGCCGGGCGAGGAGGAAGATGAAGAAGAGTCTGAGTTTGAATCCGTCGAAGAAATTCTGGACGCCATCCTCGCGCTCGACGATCTGCACCGCGAAAAGAAGATTTCGAATGAGGCGTATCGGAAGAGGCGTGAAGAGTTGAAAGAGACGTTGAAGAAGGAGATTGGAGATTAGAGAATTGGAGAATTAATTCTCTAATCCTCTAATCCTCTTGTACATGATCGCCGTCAAAAAACTCGTCAAGCGCTTTGGGTTGAAGACCGTCCTGCGCGGCGTGGACTTTGAAGTCCAGCCGGGCGAGTTCGTCGCGTTGCTCGGTCCGAACGGCGCGGGCAAGACGACCTTCCTCAGAATTCTGGCGTCGCTGTCGCGCCCGTCGTTGGGCGATGTGCAGGTCGCGGGATATCATTTACCAAATGAGTCCGCGCAGGTACGCGCCAGGCTTGGCGTGGTCTCGCATCTTCCGCTGCTTTACGGCGATCTCACCGCCGAAGAAAACCTGCGTTTCTACGCGCGCATGTATAACATTACGAACTACGAAACACGCATCACTGAAGTTTTGGAAATGATCGGTCTCGAAAATCGCCGCCGCGATTTGGTCCGCACGTTTTCGCGCGGGATGGAGCAACGCCTCGCGATTGGGCGCGCGGTCCTGCACGATCCGGATGTGATCCTCTTTGATGAGCCGTACACCGGTCTCGATCAGGACGCCTCGGCGATGCTGGACGGCGTGCTGAAAACTGTCGCCGCGCAGGGACGCACCGTCGTGATGACTTCTCATGATCTCGCCCGCGCCGAGGAACTCGCTACGCGCTTCGATGTGTTATCGCGCGGCGTCATCGCGGCTTCCACCTCCAGCAGCGGCTTGGGTCAAAACAATCTGCTCACATTCTACAAACAGGCGCTGGCGGGGTGATATGACGATCAAATCTTCGAGCGCTGACGATAGACCGCAGACCGCAGACCGTGAATCGAATCGTCTGTCGTCCATCGTCCATGGTCAACCGTCAAGTAACTTCCTCAAAGCCATTTCCGCCGTCGTCTGGAAGGATTTGCAAGCCGAGTTTCGCTCGCGCGAACTATTCTCCGCCATGCTGGTCTTTTCATTACTTGTGATTCTGATCTTCAACTTCGCGCTCGACCTGGATATCAAAACGCGTCAATCCGTGACGGCGGGCGTGCTGTGGGTCACCTTCGCCTTCGCAGGCACTTTGGGACTCAACCGCTCCATGGCCATCGAAAAGGATCGCGGCTGTCTGGACGGTCTCCTGCTCGCGCCGGTGGATCGCTCCGCGATTTACTTCGGCAAAGCGATCAGCAACCTCGCGTTTATGTTGATCGTGGAAGCCATTGTCCTGCCGGTGTACAGCGCGCTTTACAACACCAACCTCTTCCAACCGGGATTATTGCTGGTCATCCTGCTCGGCTCGATTGGCTATGTCGCCGTCGGCACGTTGCTCGCCGCGATGACCGTGCAGACGCGCACGCGCGATATCCTCCTCCCCATCCTGTTGTTCCCGGTGGTCATCCCGCTCTTACTCGCCGCCGTACAAGCGAGCAATGGCGTCTTAACCGCCGCTGAAGCAAGCCAAATCATGCGCTGGATTAACATGTTGATTGCCTACGATATTATCTTGATCTCGACCGCATACATGCTTTTTGATTACGTTGTGGAAGAGTAAATCGAAGGACAGGAGCCATCATGCAAAACAAACCCATTGCCCTCAAAATTTTGGATATCGCTGCGATCTTTCTGCTGGCAATTACAACATACATCGCCCTTGTCGTTGCCCCTACGGAGGCAACCATGGGCGCCGTCCAACGCGTGTTCTACATTCATGTTGCAAGCGCGTGGCTCGGAATGCTTGGCTTCATCGCCGCGATCATTCCAAGCGTCGTCTACCTGCGCGCGCAGGACTTGAAATGGGACCGCGTCGAAGTTGCGGCAATTGAAATAAGCAGCGTGTTCTTTTTCCTTGCCATTGTGCTTGGCTCTATTTGGGCGCGTCCCGCCTGGAACGCCTGGTGGAAATGGGAAGCCCGCCTGACCACAGCCGTCATCACTGAACTTCTATACGTTGCTTATTTCATGCTCCGCGCAGGCATTGACGACGCCGAACGCCGCGCCCGTTTCGGCGCGGTCTATGCGTTGGTCGCCGCTGCCAGCGTCCCGATTACGTTTATGTCCATTCGCTGGGTGGATCGCACGCTTCATCCCGTCGTGTTCGGCGTGTCCAGGGCAACATCGGAAATAGATATGGCAATGACATTTGACATGGTAAAAGCGCTTCTCTTTGCGCTATTTACATTCACCGTCATCTTCATAGACTTGTTCTGGAACCGCATCCGCCTCGGCGATTTGCAGGAAAAGGTCGAACAGTTGAAGTTGAAAGCGATGCTGTAATCTTTATGAACAGGAGATCAAAATGTTTTTACAGGAACCCACCCCCGACACCTCCGGCTACATGATCGCCGGCTACGCAGTCGCATTTCTCGTGATGGGACTGTACGTCCTCAGCCTTTACCTCCGCAGCCGCAACCTGCAGCGCGACCTGTCCGCGCTGGAGGATTTGGACAAGTCCGAAAACAGGTAAAGTTGTAACCAAATGGGGATAAAATGGATCGCGCCAATAACCGGGAGTCCGCTATAATGGAGGCGGACTTCTTTTTATGGAATACGACGAAGAGATTCGGATGAGGCGCAGATTCCTGCTCCTGACGTTGAGCCTGCTCCTGGCTTTGGCGGGAAGCGCTTTCGCGGCCCTCTCACTCGGGGCTGCCGCGCCGTCCCAGACTCCGCCCGGTCCCGACAGGTTCGCCGTCGTCACCGTGGAATACGTCAAATATTTCTGGTGGATGATCGAATGGGATCGCAGCGACGTGATCTGCAAACTGGAAGTGGACCACGAGGGCATGCCCACGCCTGGCGACGTGTACGTGGATTGCGACCGGAAAATTTACGATATATGGGTGGAGCAGGAACCTTGTATACAACTGGATACGACTTTATGTAAGGGGTTTTACGTTGTGCTGATCGGGCAGGAACCCGCCACCAAGGAGATTTCAAGCAAACTCGCGCCGCCCATCGTCCAGGTTACGCTGGAAAACTGCAACCCCGTATATACCTCGTCTACAAATATTTGCGAGACCGATCCAATCCTGGTGTTAACGGGCCTCGAACCGATCCCCGGTTACGAGATCACCGGCATCGAAGGCTTGTATGAAAACCAGCCGTTCAACTGCGGCGCCGTGTGCAGGCTGCGCCTCCCCGTCAGCGACGAGGATGGGTTCACGCTTCGATTCTGGGCATACTCAAGTTATGGCGACAGCAGTGAAAGTTTCGACGCGCTCGTGCGCGTGGCGCAGACCAATGAGGGCAATCCTGATCAATCCTTCTGGTATGTGGACGTGTTGAGCGATCAATGGGCGGGCGCGCCGCTTGCCAGTTGCGTGCAGGATTGGGGCGTTTTGCCTCCCATTGGCGGTCCGCCGGAATGGATAAGCACGCCCACGGAAAGCGAAAAACTCGGCACTGACATTCCCTACGCCTATCTCGCCGCGAACCTGATCCGTAACGGCGCGGTGGACGCGAGTATATGCGCGGACGGCGGACTGCTCCCGGATGGCGAGGGCGCCTCGGCGTGCGGCATGGACGCGGCGCGCGAAGCGGTCATCGCCTGGCAGAATCAATTCGACGAGTTGATCCTGAACGCAGCCAAAGACTCCGGCGTCCCGGCGCATTTGCTGAAAAATCTTTTCGCGGTGGAAAGTCAGTTCTGGCCCGGCGCAAGCCTCAAAAGCGACGTGGGCTTGGGTCAATTGACTGAACACGGCGCGGATACCACGCTGATGTGGAACCCGCCTTTCTTCTATCAATTCTGCCCATTGGTGATGGATTCAATGGAATGCGGCAAAGGTTATTTGGGACTGGACGCGGAACAACAAGAATATGCGCGGCTCGCCCTGATTAGCGCCGTCAACGCGAACTGTGAAGACTGCCCGCTCGGAATTGACCTCGACCGCGCCAAATTCAGCATCACGGTCTTCGCGCAGACGCTGCTCGCCAATTGCGGACAGGCGGGGCAACTCGTCAAGAATTTCACCGGGGGCGCGGCGGGCAAATCCGCTTCGTATGAGGACCTGTGGAAGTTGACGCTCGTCAATTACAATGCCGGTCCCGGCTGTTTGGGCGACGCGCTCGATGCGACTCTTATCGCGAAACAGGGTTTGACTTGGGAGAATATTTCAACGCATCTCTCGCCTGGATGTGAAGGCGCGGTGGGGTATGTGGAGGAGATAAGCAGGGGAAACAGGTAAACAGGGAAACAGGGAAATGTCGCCACGGCGCCACGCGACGCACGTAGACAAGGAAACAGGGAACAAGTAAATACGTAGACAAGGAAACAGGCGATAGTCATATCAGAGCTATGGCTGTCGTCTTTTGTCTTCTGTGCTAAACTAAAAGCCGCTTCGACTATACTCCTCAAAGATCAGTCGTCACTCCGCTCAACGCGAAGATCATATATCTTTGGAGGCACATGCTTACCCTCATCGAAAAAATCCTCTTTGCAATCGCAACCGTCGTTTCGTTGTATCTCACCTATCAGGGCGCGCTGCGGATCGCCGCTCACATCTCCAGTGGACAGGGGAAAATAGACTGGTCGCTCCTCCCAAAACGAATTGGGGAACTCATCAATAAATATATTTTCTTTCAGCCGGTATTTCGTCTTCGCCTGGGTGTCAGCATTTTGCACGGTTTTATCGGCTGGGGCTTTTTCACATACCTGCTCATCAATCTATCCGACTTGATCTACGGCTATACAGGATTCAAACTCCTATATCGCACCGGCTTGTTCGGGGACGTTTATCGCCTGCTCGCGGACTTCATGGGCGCGGCGATCATGGTCGGTATGTTGTCTTTAGCCTTCCGCCGATATGTTCTAAGACCCGCCATGCTGACAACCCGCGATACGACGTTATTGAATCCAAAAGCGCGTACGGGAATTTTGCGCGACTCCGCCATCGTCACCGCGACGTTCTTCACGCACAACTTTATGCGGATGCTCGAAGAGTCGTTTCATTTGGCGGGAAAAGGTCAGACCGACGGCTGGCAGCCGATCATTTCAGCGGTGTCAGGCTTATGGTCAGGCTGGGACGCGAACGCGATCCTCATCGGCGAACATGCCGCGTGGTGGATATCGCTTGGCGTGGTCGTGGCGTTCCTCCCTTATTTCGCTTATTCGAAACATATTCACCTGTTTATCGCGCCGCTGAACTTCGGGTTGAAACCGGAACGGAAATCCATCGGGGAATTGGGTTACGTCAATCTCGACGATCAGTCCATTGAGCAGTTTGGCGCGGCGAAGATGAAGGATTTGGGCTGGGAACAGATCATGGACAGTTATGCGTGCATCCAATGTTTTCGCTGTCAGGAGGTTTGTCCCGCGTATAACACCGGCAAAATATTATCGCCCGCCGCGCTGGAGATCAACAAGCGCTATCATCTGAAGACCGGCGATACTGATGTGCCGATGCTGAATTTGATTTCCGAAGAAGCCGTGTGGGCTTGCACATCGTGCGGCGCGTGCGTGGATATTTGCCCCGTTGGCAATGAGCCGATGCGCGACATTCTCGACATCCGTCGCAATCTTTCGATGATGGAAAGTAATTTCCCCAAACAATTGGAAACCGCGTTCAAGGGCATGGAGCGCAATCAAAATCCATGGAACGTTTCCCAAGCGGACAGGATGAAATGGGCGGATGGTTTGAACGTGCCGACGATTGAGCAAAACGCCGAGCCTGAAATTTTGTGGTGGGTCGGATGCGCGCCCGCGACCGATGCCCGCGCCCAAAAGACCGCGCAAGCCTTCGCGAAAATTTTGAACGCTTCAGGTTTGAACTATGCCGTGTTGGGAAAGAATGAAGCCTGCACGGGTGATTCCGCGCGCCGCGCGGGACGTGAAGATATTTTCTTTGGTCTCGCTTCACAGAATGTTGAGATACTAAATGAAGTAAAACCAAAACGCATCGTGACGACCTGTCCGCATTGTTTGCATACGATCAAAAATGAATATCCTGCGTTTGGCGGGAATTATCAAGTCATCCATCACACGCAGTTGATCAATGAACTGGTTGGGGCGGGGAAAATAGAGTTATCAGTGACCAGTGATCAGTATACGGTGACATTTCATGATCCGTGTTATTTGGGGAGGCATAATAAAGTATTCGACGCGCCGCGCAACACGCTGCAAGCGACAGGGGTTGTTACTGTCGAAATGCCGCGCAATTCAGCCAAATCGTTTTGTTGCGGCGCGGGCGGCGCGCAAATGTGGAAGGAAGAGGAAGCAGGCTCAGGTCGAGTGAACGCGGCGCGGTTTGCAGAAGCCAAAGCGACCGGCGCCAACACCGTCGCAGTCGGCTGCCCATTCTGCATGGCGATGATGACCGATGCCTCCAAAGCGGATGGAGGCGAGATTCAAGTCAAAGATGTAGCCGAGATTGTGGCTGAACGAATGAAATAGGAGAATAAACATGCCTGACCTCAACACCAAGTTCGGACGTTTCGCGAAGAAACATCTCAAAAACGAATACTTCATCTGGTTGACCACAGTTGACTCAAACAACACGCCCCAGCCGCGACCGGTTTGGTTCGTTTGGGAGAATGATTCGGTTTTGATCTTCAGCCAGGCAAAGGCGCATAAGGTCAAACACATCCAGAACAACCCAAACGTGTCGTTACACTTTAACACGGAGGATGAGAAAGGCGAGAAGCGCCTGATCATCTTCACCGGCGCGGCGACGGTTGATAAAAATTGTCCGCCCGCGAACAGGAACCGCGCCTACATGCGGAAATACAAAAGCGGAATCCTCGGCTTAAACGCGACGCCGGAACAATTCGCAAACGAGTATTCAGTCGCGATTCGAATTGCCCCCGCCAAATTGCGCGGATGGGAGTAAAATTCCCCTTCGTCAAACTGGAGGAGGTTTGCATGAAAGACATGATCCGCACGCTGCACCCTGAAAAGAAACAGGGCGTGAACATCAACCGGGAAAAATATGAAATCATCCGCAAAGCCATTCTTTCCACACTGCGCGCGCAGAAGGAAATATCGTTTATGAATTTATCGCGCTCCGTCGAAAAGCAGGTGGGCAACGCCTTCAACGGTTCGGTTACATGGTACGTGACCACGGTCAAACTCGATCTCGAAGCGCGCGGCGAGGTCAAACGCGTTCCCAATTCAAGACCCCAACTTGTCAGACTCGTTAAATAACGCGCGGGCGTAAGCCAACCGACAAACCCGAAAACTTGAAGCGTGTGGGAGTATTGTATAATTTTCCGACTTCAATAATCCCGCTCGTTTCGCTCATTTTTTCAAAGATGCAAACGGGACACTTCAAGGAAAAATCCCCGCATGAAATATTTTATCCTCTGTTTTACCATCGCCGTTGTCGGTCTCGCGGCGTGTTCCACTGCGCCTGCCGAGTCCGCGCCCACGTTGGACGCGAGCCAGCAACAAGGGCAGGCAGTCTTCAACCTGCGCTGCGCGCAATGTCACGCCCTCGCGCAGGATACGATTGTGATCGGCCCGTCCATCGCGGGCGTCGCCACACGCGCCGCCACCCGCATCGAAGGCTATAGCGCGGAAGAATACATCGAAGAATCGATTTTGTTTCCCAAGGATTATGTCGTGGACGGATTTACGGACACGATGCCCACCAACTTCAACAGGGAACTCACCAGCGAGGAACTCGCCTGGGTGGTGGCGTATTTGATGACGTTGAAATGACCCTCACCCCCTGCCCTCTCCCAAAGAGAGAGGGGGAATCGTAGGAGAGAAAATGAAAATCTGGATTAAACGCGTCTCCCTGACTTTGGGCCTGGTCGCGCTCCTCGGCATTTTCTACGCCGCGTTCGCGCCCCTGCCTTACGATGAACTTCCACCGCAGGAAAAATGGGGCGCGGGCGCGAGCAGTGTGCTCCCCGCATACAGCGGCTTGCAACGCGAATTCCCCGCGCTCAACGGTGAGACTTCCCCCGAAAAAGCCGAACTCGGACGCATGTTGTTCTTCGACCCCATTCTCTCAGAGAAACAGGATACGGCTTGCGCCACCTGCCATAATCCCAGCCTGGGATTTAGCAACGGCTTCCCAACGGCAAAGAACCTGCCGCGTAACAGTCTCAGTTTATGGAATGTGGGATATGAAACCAAATTCTTCTGGGATGGGCGCGCCGAGTCGCTTGAGGAACAAATGCTCGTTCCGCTTCTGGCGGGAAATGAAATGGCAGGTACGCCCGAAGATATTGTTTCCGACTTGAAGAATATTCCCGGATATGTCAGCCTCTTCGATCAAGCCTATGGCGGCGGGTCGGATTCGGTCACGCTGGAAAACGTTCAATCAGCGCTGGCAGCCTTCGAACGAACTTTGATAAGTAATAATAGCCCCTTCGACAAATATGCCGCCGGTCAATTTGACGCGCTCACCGTGCAGCAACGCCGCGGCTTGAACCTGTTCCGCTCCGCCGCGACGCGTTGTTTTGAATGTCATGCCGCGCCCACCTTCAGCGCGGATGGCTTCTTCGTCACCGGCGTGCCTGATGATGAACGTATGCCGGATGCCGGGCGCGCCGCGGTTGCAAGCGATGGGAATGAGGGCGCGTTCAAAACGCCCACGCTTCGCAATGTCGCATTGAGCGCGCCATACATGCACAACGGCGCTTTTGCGACGCTCGAAGATGTGGTTGACTTTTATTCCAAAGGCGGCGGCGCCCCGAATGGAATCAAAGTGGACAGGCAGATCGTCCCGTTTGAATTGAGCGCGCAGGAAAATGAAGATCTGATCGCGTTCCTGTACGCGTTGACCGATGAAAGCGCAATGCCTGAGGTTCCCAGATCCGTCCCGTCCGGGTTGCCGGTGGTGGAACAGATTCCCAACCCGGCGCGCGAAGTCGTCAGGCAGGCAAATGTCGAGGCGACAGGATCAGGCGTCCCTGCGCGTGAACCGGTCACTGTCCGCGTGGGACCCAATGAAACGATCCAGCAAGCCGTTGATCGATCCGGTCCCGGCGATACGATTGAAGTCCCGTATGGAATTTATCACGAAGCGGTGGTTCTCGATTGGAGCGATGTCAAACTGATCGGCATCCCAAATGATAAGGGCGAGTTGCCCGTGTTGGACGGCGAAGGCGCGCGCTCGGACGGCGTGATTGCGTCGGGCAATAATTTCGAGATGGCGTTTTTCGCGGTCAGGAATTACACGTCGAACGGCGTGTTGGTGGAGGGCGCGACGGGCGTGTACCTGCACGATCTGTATATCGAAAATACGGGCGTATACGGCGCGTACCCGGTGCGTTGCACGGATGTGATCATGGAGCGCATCGAAGCGACATTGATGAACGACGCGGCGATCTACGCGGGCAAGTCTGAAAATGTGATCATCCGCGATACGCTGACGTACGGCAACGTGATCGGCATCGA
>Ga0247727_10005539_pt1 | contig 25522 bp, 25 predicted proteins | sample WisWelCaveWW1625_FD_202498 | JGI IMG/M metagenome (GOLD analysis project Ga0247727, IMG submission 202498) | Biofilm microbial communities from Wishing Well Cave, Virginia, United States - WW16-25 | ecosystem: Environmental > Aquatic > Deep subsurface > Groundwater > Cave microbial mat | place...
CAACGCCAGCAGAGTGAGCGCGAAAAGGCGATGGTGATTCTTCATGGTAGTTCTCCTTCATTTTTGTTCGTGCGAAAATTTGCATTGCGGGCGCGATTTGCTTATATTAAAAATGATCGATATACTGCGTCAGCGCATTGGGCGATAACTTTTTCATGAGACCGAACCATGGAAACCTATACTTTACCGCGCGAAGCTTTTGACGTTCTCGTCGAGAGCATGGGCGGCAAGCAAAAAGCCGAAGTCGTTGCCAAGGCGATGGAATCGGCCATTGACGCCATCCAACAAAAGGCCAACAATGTTATCCTCGAGCAGAAGCAGTCTTTAAAACTGGAGATCAAAGACGAGCTCAAGTACGAACTGGTGACGCGGGAGCTGTTCGAAGAAAGATTCAAAAGCCTCGAGAATACGATGCTGGAGAAATTCAAAGTCGTTGATGAAAGATTCAAAGTCGTCGACGAGAAATTCTCCAGCCTGCATTTCAAGATGAATATTTTTATCGCCATCGCGCTCATCGCGCTCACCTTCGCCAACCCCACGTTTGTGGAATTGATCAAAAAGATCTTTTAGCGCAAAGAGCAGCGCGCATGGCGCAAAGCGAAGGGTGTAGAGCGAAAGGCGAGGGACGCGCCTATTGCCCCTCACCCTTCTCCCTTCAAAGGCTCACTTCATCAACATAAGCTTGATCTCACCAACACTGTCATGCTGGAAGCATCCTTTTAAGAACTGGATGAGATATCCAGCGCGTAAAAAGTTCCTTCCAGGATGACAGCGCAAAGTGAGGTCACTTCATCAGTACGAGCCGCCGCACCTGCCGGAACTCGCCGGCCTTGAACACCGCGAGATAAACCCCGCTCGCCACTTGTTCGCCCGCCTCGTTCTTGCCCTCCCACTCAAGGCTAAATCTCCCGGCCGGCATCTCTCCCGAATACAGCGTGCGCACGAGCTGGCCCGCAGTGTTGTAAATGACCAGCTTCACTTCGCTGTCTGCTGATAGCTGAAAGCTGATTGCTGTACTCGAATTGAACGGATTCGGATAATTCTGCTCCAGCTCATAACTGCTGACGGCTGAAAGCTGATCGCTCTCTTTTTCATCCAACAAAACCTGCTTCGGCAACACCCCCGCCGACGAGTGATGCAAAAAGATCACGTCGCGATCGACGCTGGCTTTATTCGCAGACACCGCGCCGCGGAAGCTGACGTTCTTGCCGAGGCTCACCTCCGCGTTGGGTGCGTTGAGATTGCCCAGCACGTACCCGCCTTTATCCACCACCACCTTGCTGCTCTGGAACGCGAAGATCGACACCAAATGGCTGTTGGCTTGGCCGCCGGGGGAAATGTTGAACGTCACTTTCTTGCCCAGGCTCAAATTGCTGCACACGTTCAGCACCGCCGCGCCGCCGCTCACATTGAAGTTCAGCACCGACTCCGACTGCGTCACCAGCTTGGTAAAAATATACTCGCCACTGCTGAGATTGAGCGTGGCATTGTTGCCCACATTCACCTCGTACATAGGGTCGCCCGGCTCATTGAGTCCGGTGACGAGATCCACCACGCCGGTGCCGTCAAGATTGGCGCGGTGGATTTTGCCGTCCGCGTCATTGGAGAAATACATTTTACCGGCGCTGAAATCTAGCGTCAAGAAATGCGGCCCGGTGAGCGCGAGCAAATCTTGCGGCAAACTGCCGTCGAGATTGGCCTTGCGGATTTTATCCGGGCTGCTTTGGATGAAATAGATTTTGCCCTGGGCAAAAGCCAGCGGCGCGGCGCAAAGCAGAAGGGCGAGCGCGGCGAAGAGCGAAGCGCGCAATTCCCCCTTTGAGGGGGGTTAGGGGGGTGTTCTTCGCAGCTCCACGAACTGTCATCCAGAAGGGAACCTTTTCAGCACTGGCGACGCCTCCCATTCCTGTCATGCTTGAAGCATCTTTTTGAGCACAGGCATCACTCTCCAGCGCAGGAGTTTTTTCCGAGCGAGTAAAAAGGTTCCTACAGAATGACATGCTAGCCGGGGTATTCTCTGCAGCATGCACGTTGCGAGCGACACCCCCCTGACCCCCTCAAGGGGGGAATTAGTGCTGAGAACTCGCGACAATATTCCCCCTTTGAGGGGGGCCAGGGGAGTGTTATTCACCTCAAATGCAGCAACTAACTTTTGGGAATTGCATCCCACTTCACGGGCGCGGCCGAGTTGGGCTTCACTGCGGTGGTGGAATTGAAGGTTCATCATGACAGCCTCCATGAGTGAGAGATTGAAGGAGTAATCCTTCGTCATCGAGGCGAGTGTCTCGCAAAGCGGGGCAACGTCGCGGTGGCGGAGGGAGGATTGCCGCAACATTCATGTTCCGTACCTCAACATAAATGCCGAGGTACGAAACATGAAACGAGTATGCTTTACGCCTAACCCAAAGAGGTGAGAAAGATTAGCGCGAGAGGTAAGAGCTGCGCAAGCGCAGCTTCAGCGCGGCGAGGTATAGCGATCTTTGACGACAGAGGCAACGTGATTTTGCAGAGGCAACGGGGTTATTATCTCAATTTTGCACATGTATTGTCGTTGCCCTCCGCCTGATGCTGAAGCATCAGCCTAGGAGATGTAAGCCGACTAAAGTCGACTGCCACCCCGCCGCGGCGGGATTGTCGGCCATCTTTAGAGGGCTTGCACCTTTTAGCCGCGGCTTCAACCGCAAGCGGAGTGCGGCGGCATCACCACTGCAAAATTAAGGTACTATACTCGTTGTGGGTTGGTTTGTAACTCCCCTCAAACTGTCATTCTGTAAGAAACTTCCCTCGCACTGGGAATAGAACCAAGGACTAGGGAAGTTCCTTTCAGGATGACATTTCAAAAAAGGGCATTACAAATCAACCCGAAAACAGTATATCTTCTTTGGCTCTTTGACTTATTTCACCATCTGCATGCGCCCACGATATAATTGCTCGCCGATCCGCAGACGATAAAAGTACACGCCGCTCGCCACGAGATTACCCGTGTGGTCGTGGCCGTTCCAATGCTTCTCGTGCAAGCCGCGTTTGTGTTCGCCATTCGCCAGCGTGCGCACCAACTCACCGCGCAGATTGAAGATTTGTAGCTTCACGCGTGCCGGCTCTTTCACCGCAAAGCGAATCGTCGTGCTCGGATTAAACGGATTCGGATACACGCTCGCCTCGCCGAAGTTGTCGATCTCAGCCTCTTGCTGCGGCGCGGAAACCACTTCCTCTTCCGCGGCTTTCGGCAAACCGAGATCAATGCGGCTGAACCAGACATCATCCGCAGTGGTGTTGCCGGCCAGCATCATCAAGCCGTTCGCACTGGTGACGGGTGTTGCCGGTGCGGAGAGATTGGCGAAATTGTGCGCGGCATTTTTCATGAACACCGTGGCGAACGCATCGATGATCGTGCTCTCTTGCCCGAAGGCGACCGAAACATATTCGCCCACGTTCGGCGTGCTGTTCATGCGAATGCCCATCAAATAGAGACGATTATTGCTCGCGTCAATGGCCAGAGCCGGGCTGCTCCAATCATAACCGATATTCACGATGAACTTCGTCCACGTGCCGGTTGCGCTGCGTTTGTAGAGTGTGTTGTTGGGATCATTCGGGCCGTTGGGATTGGTGCGCGTCATCACATAAACCACGCCGCCATTGGTGACGCCCGCGCAGAGCGAGCCTTCCGGCGTTTCCGTGCCGAAGCGCGCAATCGTGCTCGTCTCGTCCGTCCACTTGTTGTTGAGGTCCGTGTCGAGATGCTTCATGAAGCCGAACAACTTGCCGGTGTTCGTGTTGATCAAACTATAAAACACGCCGACATGGTTGCCGTTCGCTGAAAAGGTCACGGCCTCGGTTTGGCCTTTCACGCCGGGCAAGCCGGTCTTTAGTGGAATGATGGCCGACCACGTGTTGCCGTTATCTTTCGAGACTTTGGTTTCGAGCACATTGTTGTTGAGGCGAAAGAGCCACAGCGCGTTATTCTTCGCGCGCGTCATGGTCACGACATTCGCGCCCGTGCCGTGCCCGAAATCCGCGAGCGTCACTTGGGCCTCTTGCGTCCACACGCCCGCGTTGTACGCGAGCCGAAAGAAGATCGTCGTGGAAGTTTGCGAGCCGAGCACGAAAAGCTTTTTGCTCGCGGCCTCAACGATCATATCCGCGCGCGCGCCGGGCCGGCTATCAACCAAAATGTCGCGACTCCAGCTTGCGCCGTTAAACGCCCAAAGATACCATTTGCTCTCCGCCGCATCTTGCGCGATTGCCCACCATTTATTGTCGAGATTGAAAATCTTGCTCTGACTCGAACGGTCGAGCGCGGCCTTCGTGTCGCTTGCGAAACGCGCGCCCGTTTTGGGAATCGGCATTGCTTTGATGTTGTAGCTCGGCGAAGCCGCATCGACATTCTGCTTGCTGGTTTGCGCGAGCAAAGTGTATTCGCCGGGGCCGGGGTTAATAATACCCGCGCTACTATTGAACAACAGCGTCACCGCCGTGTTGTTCGCAAGGTTGCTCGGCACGGTGACTACGGCTTGGCGCTGCGCCGCATTCACACTCACGGCAAAAGCATTCACGCCATTTATTTTCACCGCGGACTTGGCCATCGTCTCCGGCAATTGCGTAGCGCTCGGCCAAGTGACCGTGATCGTTCCTGTGCCGCCGGTCAATGCCCCGTTCGCGCCCAGCGTGATTGGAATTTTATAACTCGCCGTGCGCTGCGTAGTATCCGGCGTGACCACGATAGTGCCCAGCACAATCGGGGTCGCGGCCGCATTCGTGATCTTATAGATCGGCGAAGTCGCATCCGTGGTTTGCACGCTCGTGCGCGCTTTCAAAGTGTAATCGCCGACCGTGGTGGGATTGATAATGCCCGCCGCGGTCTTGAATAAAACATTCACCAGCGCGCCGCCCTGAAGATCGTTGGGCACTTTCACCGTGGCTTTGCGATTCAACGGCGCGGTCGTCACGCTCACGGCATTCACGCCATTCACCGTCACCGCCGTGTTCGCAATCGTCGCCGGAATTTGCGTGTCGCTCGGCCAGGTGATGATGATCGTGCTCGCGCCGCCGGTGAGGCTGAAGTTTGCGCCGAGGGTGAGGGGAATCTTATATGAAGCTACGAAGCCTTTGGTCTTAGGGTTCACAACGATATTGCCCAACGTCACCGGTGGCTTCGTCGGTGCTCCTTTGATGGCAAAGAGCTGATACCACACATTGGCCTTCGTGTTGTTCTCCGCGGCCACGAGCAAGCCCGAGCAAGAGTTCACGTAGTGCGCAGACGTGGAAACGTTGTGAAAATCGTCCGAGGCCGATTTAAAATAATTCACGCTCGGTGCCGTGGCGAGGCTGTCTTCTTGGTCAAGCTTGCACTTGCGATAGCGGCCATAGCGCGGCGAGCCGAGCAGCGTGGTGAAAACGTAAAGCTCGTTATTGGTTTCGTCGATCGCGAGCGCCGGCCTGGTTTCCGCGCTGCTGATGAAAACCGTGTGCGTGCTCCACGCGCCCGAGGGCTTGCGTTTATAGAGCGCGATGCCGGTCGAGCTTTGATCATCGGGATTGGTTTTCACCACCATGTAAATCGCGTTCGCGGGCGAAACCATCATCGCAATATGATCATCGGCAAAGGTGCGCGGCGGCACGCCGACTTTACTCGTTTCGTCCGACCACACATTATCGGCCTCGCCGTCTTTGTGTTTCAAGAAGCCGTATTTCGAAACAGGGTCGGTGTCTTCGCCATAGCCCACGCCTACGTAATTCACGCCGTTCGCGGTAAAGCTCGCGGCGTCGCACATGGCCGTGTGCGTGCCCAATTGCTTCACGAGAATATCCGCGCTCCAACTCACGCCTTCGTTGGTGGAGCGCCGCGCATAGAGCGCTCCCTCGCGCGTGATGAAAACCCAAAAGTCGCCGTTCTTCGCGCGCACCAGCACGCCGGGATTCTCGCCGTCGTGCGTGAACCCCAGCAGCGTCACCGGAAAGCCGGCATCTTTTGTCCACGCCTCGGTGTTCGGGTTATAAGTCAACCGCGAAAATTGCGGACTATCTGCGGAGTTGTGCGAGAGCAGAATATAAAGTTTGTTCGTGGCCGATTCGACGTGGCAATCCGGCGCCGCCGAGCCTTCGATACTAAGCTTGAGCATCTTCGTCCAGGTCGTGCCGGACTTCCTCCACAAGAACCAATCATTCTCAACGTTATCCAGCGCGGCCGCCCACCACTTGTCCGCATGAAAAAAGACTTTGCTCTGATTGGGCTTGTAGAATTTGCTCGAGCCGCCGAAGGTGCCGGCAAGCGCAAATGGACCCGCGGCGGCAGGAGGCGTGCAGCCCGTGGTTAAAGAAGGTTCGCCCTCAATCTTATCCTCAGGCGCTTCGCTGAAAGCAGACTTGTTGCGGTCTTGACCGAAACCCGCGGAAACCGGCTCGTCGGTTTGCGCCGGCAGAGACGATGTGAGGCCGGCTATTACGACAAGTAGAATTATATTGCGCACGCCCGTTCGCAGCCAATTCGTACGCTGATACTGTCGAAACCACATGGAAAAAACCTCCTGTTCGGTGCGGAACAAAGAATAACGCTCGCAATGCTGGCTCGACCTCGCGACTTGTGCAACTGTAAAGCTGCGCATGAATATCGCAGCGGGAAGCGGCGACGAGCCTGCAATGCGGATCAACAAACTAAGTGAGGTGTTCCTGTCCCTAGGAAGGTTGTATGGCAGCCGCCGCTCCGTCAGCGGGCCGCGGAAGATGTCGCGAAGAGAGTGAGTCGTGCTCCGAAGCGAATCGTTCGGAATGGGAATTTGCTAACAAAATTGTTTTACAAACAACTCCGCCCATTCGCGGAAAGGAGATTTTTTCCCCCGACTTTCCGCTTGCAATGCTCGCTCTCATGCCTTATTTTTCGCCGCGAATCAAAGCCCAGGCCTCACCGGATGAATGGGTTGTTAGCCCTCTCGACTCGAAGCAGTAACCTTCCCGTTTCCTCGCTTCCAGCACAGAGTTCGATATTTCATGGCAAGGTGATCTGAACGATCATGTGGAGCAGCGTGCCGCGTGACCGTGCGAAACTTCACGCTGCGTTTCCGCCAACCTCAAAGGAGAAGTAGCAGTTCATGTTCAAGGAAAATTTTCGCAACATCGCAATCATAGCCCACGTTGATCATGGCAAGACCACGCTGGTTGACGGCATGCTGCGGCAAAGCGGCACGTTCCGCGACAATCAAGTGATGGTGGAGCGCGTGATGGACAGCATGGATTTGGAGCGCGAGCGCGGCATCACCATCATGGCGAAGAACACCGCGATTTGGTATCACGGCGTGAAGATCAACATCATCGACACGCCCGGCCACGCGGACTTCGGCGGCGAAGTGGAGCGCGGCATGACCATGGTAGACGGCGCGATTTTGTTGGTCGATGCGAGCGAAGGCCCGTTGCCGCAAACGCGGTTCGTGTTGAAGAAAGCGCTCGCCTCGCATTTGCCCACGGTCGTCGTCATCAACAAGATCGATCGCAGCGACGCGCGCATACCAGAAGTGATCAACGAGATTTATGATTTGTTCATCGACCTCGGCGCGAACGACGATCAAATCGGTTTTCCCATCATCTACACCAACGCGAAAAAAGCCGTGGCGCATCGCAAGCTCGACGACGGGTCCACGAATTTAGAGCCTTTGTTCGAAGCGATTCTGCAAGCCATTCCCGGCCCGGAAGCGAGCGACGACGGTGTGCCGCAATTTCTCGTGACCAATTTGGATTACGATGACTACGTCGGCCAACTCGGCGTCGGCCGTTTGCGTCAAGGCACGATGCAGATGGGCAAAACGTACGGCTTGTGTACGGAGAGCGGGGAGGTGCGGCAAGTGAAATTTTCCGCGCTGTACTCCTTCAAAGGCTTGCAGCGTGTGCCGGTGGATAGTGTTGAGGCGGGTGACATCATCGTAGTTGCGGGCATTGAAGACGTGCGCATCGGCGATACCGTGACGGACTTCGAAACTCCGCAACCGTTGCCGCGCATCAAAGTGGATGAGCCGACCGTGGCGATGGTTTTTTCGATCAACAACAGCCCGCTCGCGGGGCGAGAGGGGAAGTATCTCACCTCGCGGCATCTCCGCGAGCGTTTGGAAAAAGAAATTCTGCGCAACGTTGCGCTGCGCGTGAAGCCGACCGAACGCGCGGATGCGTTCGAAGTGTGCGGCCGCGGCGAATTGCAGCTCGGCATTTTGATCGAAACCATGCGGCGCGAGGGTTTTGAATTGATGGCCTCGAAGCCGCGCGTGCTCACGCACGAGGAGAACGGCAAAGTGCTGGAGCCGATGGAGCACGTGTATATCGACGTGCCGGAGCAATTCATCGGCGTGGTCACGGAAAAACTTTCGGTGCGCAAAGGCCGCATGACCAACATGGTCAATCACGGCAGCGGCCGCGTCAATCTTGAATTTCGCATTCCCGCACGTGGGCTTATCGGTTATCGCAGCGACTTCCTCACGGACACGAAGGGCACCGGCGTGCTCAATACGTTGTTCGATGATTATGCTCCCTGGCACGGCGCAATTCCGCAGCGCATGAGCGGCGCACTGGTTGCCGATCGCACGGGCCGCGTCACGCCGTATGCGAGCGCGGGCATGGAAGATCGCGGCGAGCTGTTTGTGGAAATCAATGCGGAAGTTTACGAAGGCATGATCGTGGGCGAACGCAATCGCAATACGGATTTGGATGTCAACATCACCAAAGAGAAGAAGCTCACGAACATGCGCAGCTCCACCTCGGACAACACCGTGACTTTGCGCCCGCCCAAAATTTTGACGCTCGATCAAGCCATCGAATTTATCGATGAAGACGAGTTGGTCGAGATCACGCCGCAAAGCATTCGCTTGCGCAAGATGGAGCTCAACAGCGATAGACGCGCGAGCCAGAAGAAGAGACAAGCGGAAGCGGAGGCGTAATGAGCTTGAGTGACTTCGGCGACAAAAAGCGCTTGCATCGGGCAGTAGAATTGTTAATCTTGAAATGCGATCACTTCATGGATCTAGACGATAAAACATTGTGAAGCGAATCAGATGGTGAATTCTATGCAAGCAATAAGGACCAAAGCGCAGGTAAGCGAAAAGGGCATGCTCGATCTTTTTGATCTTCCTTTCGAGCTTGAGCAAGGCAACATCGTCGAAGTCATCATTCTGTTTTCAAATTCTAAAACTCCGAAGACGGATTGGCGGAACATTTTAGCCAAAGCCGGAACATATACTGAAGAGGAGCTTGCCGGCTTTGCTGAAGTAAGGAAGGAGTTGGACCGATGGCAACCGACCGCGTTTTAGTGGACACCTCCATCTTTATTGAGTTCTTTCGAAAGAAGAAAAAAGAAGAAGCCGTGTTACATGACTTGCTCAATAAAGATTTTGCCCTCCATCTCTCCGTCATCACCTACTTTGAATTATTGTGTGGGGCAAAATCTCAGGCGCTCCTCGATGACACGCGGCGACTTATGGATTTGTTTGAAGTCCTCGACTTCAGAGAGCCGGAAGCGAAACACGCTGCCAGCATCTGAAGCAAAACAATATGATGATCGGCCTTGCCGATATTTTTATCGCTGCTACTGCGCTCGAACACAACCTCCGGCTAGTCACCCTCAATCGCTCTCATTTTGAACGAGTCTCGACCCTCGAAATCGTTTCAGAATAAACAACCCCTCTGTACATTTGAAAACGCTTTTGTTAGCGAGGAAGCCATGCACACCAATCTCATGAGGCCTGACCGATTGCATACCGGCGCTATTTTACTTGTTTGCACCGCGCTTCTGCTCGAACTCTCCGCGCAAACTGCAGCATCAATTCAAGTCGCCCAAATCGCGCCGCGACCGGAAGACGTGAGCACGATCGACGGCATTATCAAAGCGTATTATGAGACCATCACCGGTCCGGCGGGCCAGCCGCGCGAATGGGCGCGCGATCTCACGCTGTACATTCCGAGCATTCGGCTCATCTCATTGAGCGTGAGCGAAGGCAAGCCTGTTGCGGATATTATGAGCCATCAAGAATACGTCGAAGGCTCGGATGCTTTCTTCATCAAAAACGGTTTCTTTGAAAAAGAGATTCATCGCGTCACGCATCGCTTCGGCAACATGGTGCAGGTGTTCAGCACGTACGAAGCGCGCAACACCGAGGACGGCCCGATCATCGCGCGCGGCATCAACGGTCTGCAGCTTTATTTCGACGGCACACGTTGGTGGATCACCGCCGCGATGTGGGACGACGAGCGCCCGGATCATCAGATACCGAAAGAGTTTTTGCCGTAACGATGTCGTGATGATAAGATGGTTAGTTAATCAAAGCGAGAACGCAGATTTTTATGAAAAGGCCTGATCAAAGAATGATAGAGCAAAGCTATCCTGAAATCTGTGACTTTTAAGCGCTCTTGTTAAAAAAGCTTTTGCTTTGGAATTTTCATGATCGAAATCAATTCCTCATCACCACCAGAGTCTCCTGCTTCCTTGACTTGGCTGGTGCGGCTTAAAAAGTGGCTGCGCTCGCATCCTAAGACGAGTATTACGCTGGGCATTTTTTTGACGCTAGATCTTGCCTGCTGGCTCATTCTCTTTGCAGGATTGCCGAGCGTGGAAGAGATCAAAGCTTTCAAACCGCATTCGACGGTGAAGGCGAGCCGTATCAATTGGAACAAGCGCGGCGCGGACTCGATTCGTATTTGGGCGCCGCTTTCCAAAATCTCGCCGCTGTTGCAACAGGCCGTGGTGATCAGCGAAGACGATTTGTTTTATCAACACAACGGCTTCAACCTTCCGATGATGAAAGAAGCCCTGCGCGTGAATCTTGAAAAGAAGCGCTACGTGCGCGGCGCGAGCACGATTACCATGCAGCTCGCGCGCAATGCGTTTCTGCACAAGCGCAAAACCATCGTACGCAAGCTCCGCGAGATCATTCTCACTCAGCGCATCGAAGAAGCATTGACGAAGAAACAGATTTTGGAAATGTATTTGAATATTGTGGAATGGGGGGAAGGCATTTATGGAGCCGAAGCTGCTTCACGATTTTATTTCGATAAACCCGCCTCGCAACTCACGCTCGCCGAAGCTTCATTGCTCGCGGCAATGCTGCCGAATCCGATTTACTTCAATCCCTACAAACGCATGAAGTCATGTGCGCGCATGCAAAAGCGTGTGCTCGATCTCATGCAACTCAGCCGCGTCATCACCGCCGAACAAGCGCGCGCCGCCGGGCCTTCTGCAATCTGGCTGCGCGGCACGCCCGCTCCGGTCGTTGAACCCGCGCCTCAAGATAGTTCTGCAACTTCAATCTCGCCTCTTGAAATGGACTTTCCTGATCGCGAAGAAGAGCAAGCTTCCTCACCAACGGATAGCTTGCGCACACCAGAGTAGCATGACATGTCATTCTGTAAGAACCTTCCCTCGTGCTCGGAATCCAATCCGTTTTGAGAGGTGTGCCAAGTGCGAGGGAAGGTTCTTCCAGAATGACAAAACTGGTTGTGATGCAAACGCCCCACCTATTGATTCCCTTCCACCGTCATTGTCGCGGGCACAATGCTCACGATGCTCGTGAATGCGCCAATCAGATAATCTACAAATGTAATCTTCGTCGTCACCCGCACTTGCTTAAGCTCGTTCTCCGCAATGATCTTTGCCGAAGAATTGTCGGAAATCGGCACAGCGCCCCAAAGCGCGAACCCCACTTTTTTGATTGTTTGAATGAAGTGCGCTTGCCCTCGGAGATAAAAGCCACCGGCGTCTTTGCGGGCGCGGTAGCCTTCATGGTGAAACAGCCGCCGACGCTCAATGAAAAAGTTGCGATGAGCGCAAGCGCAATCAGCTTGCACATATCAAGCTCCTTGATGAAAAGTGGATAGTACTCTGTAAAAAACGCAGAGCAAAAACAAGATGGATTAAAGAACGTGCGAGAGGTTTCCCCAAACGAGGATTAACTGCTCTCAAGGCGAATGCAGGAGGACTTCGCGGTCGCGTTGACGTTGTTAAAATACCACCCAATTCGCGCCATGCGTAAGGCGGGCTGGTCGTTTTGAAGAAGGGAGGATTATCTCGTTATGCTCTTGTAACCTTATTTCAATCGCCGCGTACATGTGTTGCCAAAAAATGGAGTAGCCATGAACGAAGTTATAGCAACACAAAATTTGACCAGACATTTCAGCCGAGGGCGTGTCAAAGCCCTGCAAGGCGTGAGTGTCAGCGTCGCGTCTGGAAAAATTTTCGGCCTGCTCGGACCGAACGGCGCGGGCAAAACCACCTTCATCAAAATTTTGTTGGGATTGCAAAGGCCGGACACAGGCACAGCCACGTTGTTCGGCATTCCGGCAAGCGATCCTTCCGCGCGCAAACACGTCGGCTATCTGCCCGAGAACCATCGCTTCCCTGAGTTTCTCACCGGCGCAGCGTTGCTGGATTACTGCGGCCGCTTGAGCGGCATGCGCGATAAACAAACCCGCTTGCAACGCGCGGAGATTTTGCTCAAGCGCGTGAAGATGTGGGAATGGCGCAGCACGCGCACGAAGAAATACAGCAAAGGCATGGTGCAGCGCCTCGGCCTCGCGCAAGCGCTGCTGCACGATCCACAACTCATCTTTCTCGATGAACCCACCGACGGCGTTGACCCCATTGGCCGCAAAGAGATTCGCGATCTGCTGCTCGAGCTTAAGCAAGAAGGCAAAACCATCTTCCTCAACTCGCACTTGCTCTCGGAAGTGGAGATGATTTGCGACGAGGTTGCGATTCTACACAAAGGCCAATTGCTCAGACAAGGCACGGTGCATGAGCTGACGACTTCCGACAAACGCTATCGCCTGCACGCGCACATTGGCGACGCTGAGTTGCTGCAACAAATTCGCACGCGGGCTACGACTGCCGAAGCGCAGAACGGCCACCTCGACGTCGTCGTGTCCAACGTGCAATCGTTGAACGACGTCATCGATCTGTTGCGGCAGCATCAGGTTTTGATTCAAGCCATCATGCCGCATCGCCAATCGCTCGAAGACAGTTTCTTTCAAACCATTCAAGGCGCGGGCACTTCGGATTTGAACAACGTATTCAAAACAGATAAAGCGGAGCAGGAGGTGAGCGTATGAATAAGATTTGGGCCGTGAGTTATTACACCTTTCGCGAGTCGCTGGCGCGCAAAACCTTCATCGGCTTCTTTATCATCTCTTCCATCGTGCTCGCGATTTTGTTGTTGGCGATCAACATCGACGCGGTGGATGGCGCGCTCGCCGGCTTGAGCATCTTCGGCAAGGAAGCGCGTGGCATTGACATGGAACTCAGCAAGCTCGTCATCGGCATCGAAGTCGGCCTCGCGACCGCGCTCTTCACTGCCGGCTTGTTCTTCTCCATCTTTGCGACTGCGAGCCTCGTGCCGAACATGCTGGACAAAGGCAACATTGATTGGCTGCTCGCGAAACCGATCTCGCGCGAGGCTTTGCTGGTCGGGCGCTATCTCGGCGGCTTGCTGGTCGTGGCGTTTAATGTGTTCTATCTCGTTGCCGGCGCGTGGCTCATTCTTTCGATCAAGACCGGCGTGTGGCATTTGCCGTTTCTGCTTTCGGGCGTGCTCATCATCGCCATCTTCGCTGTGATTTATGCGTTCATGGTGTTCCTCGGCGTGTCGGTGCAGAACTCGGCGGTCGCGATTATGGGCGCGTATCTCATCATGTTCTTCAGCCCCATGCTCGTTGAGCGTGATCGCATCTACGCGCTACTCTCGAACAAGATTTGGCAATGGCTGCTCGACGGCATTTATTACCTCACCCCGCGCACGTTCGAAGTCGGCGTGATGGTGAAGGACACGGTGTTGATGGAGCCGATTGCAAGCTGGTCGCCGATCTGGCACTCGCTCGCTTTGGGTGTGCTGTTCTTCAGTTCCGCGGTGTTGCTGTTGAAACGCAAAAACTTTTAAGAGGAGTTTGATATGAAAAAATCCCTTTTCTTGTTCGGACTGCTTCTCCTCGTCAGCGTGGCATGTGATCAAGCTTCACGCGAAGCCGTGCCGAAAAATGTTCGCGAGGAAGTCGCGCTCTTGCCGGATGAATCGGCCATGGTGCTGTTTGGCGATGTGCGGAAAATTTCGAAAAGCACATTGGCCGCGGACATTATTGCGCGCTTCGAAAACGAGTTGCACGAAGAAATGAGCGACAGCGAATTTGTGAAATTCAAAGAAGGCACGGGCTTCGATCCCAAACGCGATTTGCATACGGTGCTCGTTGGCGCCAAAGAAGGCCAGCACAACGGCGAGAATGCCGCGGTCATCGTTCACGGGCAATTTGATGAACAGCGGATCGTGGCTTATATCAAAGAGCAGATTGCCCAACACGAACACGAAACCCGCTGGCAGGAAGAAACGATTTCAGGGCATCAAGTTTATTTCGGCTCACGCCGAGAAAATTTCGGCGTGTGCTTCGCAAGCGCCAACACGATATATCTCGGCCGGCGTGATTGGTTGACGGAAGTTTTGGAAGGCAAGGCTTCGCCCGCCCTGCCGCAGGCTTTTCTCGCCGCGGAAAAATCCTTGCGCTATGGCGAGCAGTTTTGGCTTGGCTTTGCCGTCGATCCCGCCAGCCAAGATTTTGCGCGTGAGCTGCGCGAAAAATTTCCCAAGTTTGAAGCGGTGAAAGACGTGGTGTTTTCCGCGCGCGCCGGCGAGGGGGTCGAGTTTGAAGGACGGGTGCAATGCGACAACGAAGAGAATAGCAAGCTGATGGTTGATTTGCTCAAAGGCGGTCTGGCCGCGGCGAAGCTGCAAGTCTCAAATGATCGCAATGCGGTCGATGCGCTGAACAGCATCAAGATCGATCACAAAGGCAATCAAGTTTTGTTGGAGGGCGAGCTGACGAAAAAGTATTTCGATTCACTGCGCGAGCAGAAGCTGCTCTTCTGGGGCGATTTAGGTCGGAAGCATATTTGAAACAGTATGAGTCATGTTCAGCCACGGCTTGGCCGTGGCTTCTATGATTGCAAAAATGCAAAGCCACAGCCCAAGCCGTGGCTGAACTCTTATGGATGAAGGCAAAACTATTACGGGCAAAACGATTTTTTAAAGCGTTTTGCCGAAAATGGTTTTGCCTTTTTGTTTTAAGGCTTTGGTCACGTGTATTCAAACCGGCTCGCGTCGCGACCAGAACAGCGCGAGCAATCCGCCGCTGATCAAGTGCCAAATGCCCCACCACGCCGCGATCAACGCCGCGCCGCCGAGGCCTCCAAAGAAGCCGAAGACGAGCCCGAGGCCCAATCCCGAATTTTGGATTCCGACTTCAATCGCAACCGCGCGACGGTCGCTCTCCTTTAAACGCAAAGCATAAGCCGCGCAATAGCCGCCCGCAAGCCCCAGCGCATTCTGCAAGAACACGGCGAACGCGACGTGCCGCACATGCTCCAAAAAGTTTTGCAAATTGGCGCTGAACGCGGCCACGATAAACAACGCGAACACGATCAGCGAAAAATACTTCATCGGCTTGCGCGCACGTTGAGCAAAGCTTGGATAACGTTGCGCGAGCAACAAGCCGAGTGCGAGCGGCAAACCCAAGATCAGCAGAATCGCGCGGCACATGTCCCACGGATTCAATGCGATCTGCGTGAGCAGCTTTTGGGTGGCGGGATATTGCGCGGCCCAGAACGCAAAATTCAGCGGCGTCATAAACAAGGCCGCGACCGTTGAAACCGCGGTCATTGAAATGGACAGCGCCGTATTCCCTCGGGCGAGATGAGTGAGAAAATTCGAGACATTGCCGCCGGGACAAGCCGCGACGAGGAACATGCCCAGCGCAATACTCGGCGCGGGCTTAATGATCTGCACGAGCGCCAAGGTCAACGCGGGCAAGAGCACGAATTGCCCGAGCATGCCCGCGAGGATCGCACGAGGGAACGCCGCAATGCCGATAAAATCCGCGAGCTTCAAATCGAGCGCAAGGCCGAACATGATCAGGCCCAACACGAGGTTGAGAACGAAGAGGTTCGAGTCGGTGAAGTTCAGCTGAATGGCGTCGAGAGGCATTGCGCTTGCGTGGAAGGTGCGGTTGCGTGTTTATGCGGATTAGCTTTTCAAACGCAGAATAAAATTCTGAAAGTTTCTTGCGGCTCCACACGGAACAAAAATGCGCGCGGACAAAGCGGCTCGTTGTGTGTTGCTGATCCGTGTGGCGCCCCCGGCTTGGATTTGATTCTCTCATCCATTTCGTCGTTTACTTGAAAGCCGTCTGCTCTTTCCGAAAACGATGAAGGTGCCGGCGCAGCAACGCGAGATAAGAATCTTTATGAACATAATATGCCATGCGCTCCAGCTTGAGATAACGAAAGCCGCCGCTCAAATTCGGCAACGGCGCGCGCTTGGTTTGTTTGAAACGCTGCGCCTCCGGCGAATTGTTTTGGCAGGCGCGAATGAAGCGCGCGACCAACTCGGCCTGTTCATAGCGGCCTTGCCAGCCAATGCCCGCGGCCTCAATCATGCCGAGCACGAACAAATTATCGCGTTCGGGATGAAACGCATTGAGATAAAGTCGCGGCGCGGCGCCGTTCCAATTCAACTGTTCTTTGTTGATGAAAGGATAGTGCAGCTTGTAACCCGTGGCGAGCAGCACGAGATCAAACTCTTCGCGACTGCCATCAATAAAGCAAACGCTTTTGCCTTCGAAGTGTGAAATGTCCGGCTTGACGCGAATATCGCCGTGGCCGAGGTAATAAAGAATGAGCGAGTTGACAATCGGGTGCGATTCGTAGAGTTTGTGATCGGGCTGCGGAAAGCCGAATTTTTGCGGATCGCCTAGAAAGAGCTTGAGCAGCGCGCCGTCGATTTTTTGTTTGAGTCCCGCGGGTAATTTGATCATGCCGCCGAGGCTATCCGCCGGCCGGCCAAGCATGTATTTGGGCACGAAATGATAACCGCGGCGCACACTGATCGCCGTGGACTTCGCGTGGTGCACGGCGTCGACGACGAGGTCGCAGCCGCTATTGCCCGCGCCGATAATCAACACGCGCTTGCCGGAGAAAAGCGTCGCGCTTTTGTATAGCGCCGCGTGCAACAACTCGCCCGTGAACTCGCCTTTGAAGTTTGGAATATTCGGCTCGGAGAGCGTGCCGTTCGCGATGAGCACGCCGCGATAGCGTTGCGCTTCGCCGTGGTGTAGCGTCACGTTCCACTCGTTGTCAAGCGGCTCTACTTTCGTGACGGCCGTGTTGAAACGATAGTATTGCCGCAGATTGAAATGCCGCGCGAAGCTGCGAAAATAATCGCGCAGATGTGTGTGGGAAGGATAATCGGGCACGTTATCCGGCATGGGAAACTCTTTGAACTCCGTCATCTTCTTCGAAGAGATGAGATGCGCGGATTCATACATCGTGCTGCGCGGATTGGCAAGGTCCCACAAACCGCCGACCTCGGAGTGCGCCTCGAAGCCGTCAAAGGGAATGTTCATGCGTTGCAGATTGCGCGCGCCCGCGAGACCCGCGGGGCCGGCGCCGATGAGAGCATATTTTTCATTCATAGTCGGATGAAAATTTTAACTCCTCTCTCGAGCAAGTGTTGAATCGTTCGTGCCCGGCATTTCATCACTCCAGCACGCCAATTGAACTAGATTTCTTTCCCTTCCAACGCTGCAATACTCTTCTTCACCTCCTCCGGCAGCAGCGTTTTTTTATTCTCACGATAATTGAACACGACGATCTCGGCCGTGCCCTCCGCCGCAATTTTTTGCAAGCGCTGGCTGAACACGCAAAGCTCCATCGTGAAGCGATCAGCTTTCACTTCACTCACGCGGGCGGCAATCGAAATCGTGTCGGGATACGTGAGCGCTTTGCGGAAGCGACATTGGGTGTGCGCGAGGATCGGGCCGGCGCCTTCGTGCGCGTTCGGATCGGCAAAGTTGATGCGCTCAAAATAAGCCATGCGGCCGCTTTCGAAGTAGCGGAAGTAAACGATGTTGTTCACGTGTTGGAAAGAATCCATTTCGCCCCACGCCACGTGGGTTTGAATGATGACGGGAAAATGATCGAGCAAGTGTTTCTCCTTAAGTTCTGATAAGCTGAGTCGGCGCAAAAGTTGGGACACGGAAACGGACGCGGAATATTTTCAGTGTCCCGTTCCGTTTCCGTGTCCCATCATTCTTTTGGCGTTTCGATTTACCCGAATTAGTTTCGAATGGCTCCAAGCAACGCAAGAAAAACAAAAATTTCCCCCCAACGGACAGATGCTGCCAACTGTTAGCAAAGTAAAAGCCGTTGGTCGCTTTTATCCGTTGGGATTTTTGTTTGGTTCCGGCCCGTCCTGCCATGATACTGCAATCCAAGCTTGCTGCTGCGCGCTTTGCGCCAACGCGTCGAGCACGCGCATATTCGCCAGCGCATCTTCGAGCGGCGTCGGCGCCGGCGTGTTGTTTAGAATCGCCCGGTTGAATAAATCGCCTTGCAGCGTGAATTGATTGCGCGGCGTGAAAGTGATTTCGTGCACGGCCTCGCCGTGGTGATGAAAAATACGCGGCGACTTTTCGAACGGAGGATTGAGCGGCACTTCAATTTCAATGCGGCCTTCCGTGCCCACGATGATTGCGCTTTGCGAGCGCGGCAATTGCGTGGAGCACGTGAAGGTCGAAGTACACGCGCCGAAATCGAGTATGCCGGAGATCAAACGGTCGGTTTGAAAGTTTGGATCAAGCTCGCGCAGCGCGCACACCCGCAGCGGCTCTGCGCCAAAGATGAAGCGCGGAATCGAAACGGCATAGCAACCGATATCCAACAATGCGCCGCCGCCCATGTCCGCCTGATTGCGCGTGTTCGCGGGGTCATCATTAAAAAAAGAAAAAAAGCAGTGCAGCGTTTTCACGACGCCGATTTGCCCGCTCTGCGTCAGCTCGCGCGCCTTCTGCCATTGCGGATGATGGCGATACATGAAGGCTTCCATCACTTTCAAGCGCGGATGCGCGCGCGCGGCTTGCAACAACTGCCGCGCTTCCTCCGCATTGCGCGCAATCGGCTTTTCGCACAACACGTGCTTGCCGGCGCGCAGCGCTTTGAGCGACAACGACACGTGCAAATGATTCGGCGTGGGATTATAGATCGCATCGATCTCGTGATCGGCGAGCAGCTCTTCGTATGAGCCATACGCCTGCGCGATCCCCAGCTTGCTCGCGGCTTGTTGCGCCGCGGCGAGATTGCGCGAGGCAATCGCAACGACCTCGCCGTGCTCGCATTGCTGCATCGCGGGAATCACCTTTTGCACGCCGATGCGCGCCGTGCTCAAAACGCCCCAACGAACTTTGCGCCTCATAGCAGCTCCTCTCATCGCAATATGTTCAACCACGGCTTGGCTGTGGTTTTAAATACGACAACAAAGAAGTCACTAATACAAGCCACGGTCTAACCGTGGCTGAACACTTAAAAAAATTTTAGCATCGCGCGCCGTGCGCTCGGGAATCTCTTCCATCGGCACATGGCCGGCGCCCTCGTAAATGATCAACTCGGAATTTGGAATATCCGCGTCAAAGCGGTGCGCGTCGGCCACGGGTATCCACGTATCCTCCGCGCCCCATTGAATCAACGTGGGCGTCGCGAGGTGTTTGAGCCGCTCAAACTCGGCGTCATACGCGGTATTCGCGCCCGCAATAAAGGCCGCACGATTGCCGGCCCTGCGCGTGAGATCGTAATATCTCTGCACCAACTCGGCCGTCACTTTGCCGTCGTCGCCATAAACTTCGAGCAAACTTTTCTCGATCAAGCTGCGCGGCGTGATCCAGCGAGCCAATGCTCTTGTCAGCGGATTGCGCGCGAGCTTGAGCGCGAAAGGTTCTCGCGCAGTAGGATAGCCCCCAGCGTCGAGGAGAACCATGCGTTCGAGTCGCTCCGGATGCGCCAGCGCGAAGTGCCACGCGATCCTTCCGCCCAAAGAATTGCCGGCGAGATGAATGCGATCGAGGCGCAAGCTATCAAGAAAAACCGCGAGTAAATCGCCATAGTGCTTCATGCTATAATCATGCGAACTATCCGGGCCGGTCAAGCCAAAGCCGGGCAAGTCCATGCGCACCACGCGAAAGTCCGCTTGCAATTCTTTCGTCCAGCCGTCCCACGTGTGCAGCGAAGCGCCGGTGCCGTGCAAGAGCACAAGGATTGGGCCGCTGCCTTCATCGCGATAGTGCACGTTCGCGTCATTGATCGATAAAAACTTCGAAGCGGCATTCGCATACTTCGCTTTGAGTTCTTTGACCGCGAGATCGAAGCGGATTTGCGAGGCGATAAGGGCTAGCACAATTCCCACAAGGATCAAAACCACTGTTCGCAGCTTGCGCATAAAAGTCTTTCCTTTGGAAAAATAGGCGCTCGTAGTAGCTCCTTCAGGAGCTAAATGCGCAGTACGTTTCGGGCCTAATGAGTTTTGACTTTCAAGTTCGGTAATCGCCCCTCAAACTGCCATTCAGAAGGAAACTTTTTAAGCTCTGGGCGCCAACTCCAGTGCTTAAAAAGTTTCCTCCTGAGACATAAACACCCGGACTATAACTCTTTTCGGAAAGTTGAAACACCTTGCGCGCCACGCCGCCCTGCGCTTTCACAAAGTCAATGCTATACTCCAACCTAATTTTGCAAGCACGTTTGCCGCGCACGTACAGCTCGAAAGAGAAACTCACGACTTCACCGCGCGCTATCTTTTTCTGCACCAGCTTAAGGTTTTGCACGCGCACTTGCCGCGCTTCGCCGAAGCCAAGAAGTTGCAACGCGCGCCGGTTCTTCGCTTTCAACAAACCGCGGCACGCATGTTTGACGATCCAATCCGTGCGGGCCGAATGGCCGTGCCAACGCTCACAAATCTCCAACACCAACTTGGGATGATCTTTCGAAATGTCGTTGAGGTTATTCGCCACACTGCGGCGCACCGTGTCGGTCTCGTCGTCTTTGAGCTTTTCTAAAATAGGCAAAGATGATGCATGCGCGCCAACAGCTCTTTGCCTTCCCAGGCGCTATCATAAACCAAGCTTCGAAATTTCTTTTCATCGAATGCCGAGTAAGCTTGCTCGAGCGCGGCCATCAGTTTGTCGATGAACGAAGGGGCAAAGAACAAATCCTTTAAGCGTTCCGCCATGGCGGCCGTTGCTGAAAAATTTAAAAAGTAAGCGCGGCGAATTTATCGCTGCGCAAACACCGCGCTATTTTATTTAATGATTCCGCCGAAAAATCATCCTGCCATGGAAACCATGTCCAAGACTTATTCTCCCGCTTTCTCCCAAATCTGCGCCGTGCGGCCGGCAATGGCAATCGCCAGTTTGTGATTGCGCGTCTGCGCGCGCTCGCCGCTTAAAATTTCGACAAACTCATGGTCCTTGTGCTCCACCGGCAACGTGAAGCTCCTCTCTCTCGCACCGGTATTGAACACGGCAAAGACGACGTCGCCCTCAAACTCGCGGCGGAAAGCAATGAGGCCGCTCTCGTCGTCGCGATGCAGCGTTTGAAACGAGCCTTGACGAAGCGCGGGATGCTTGCGGCGCAATCCCAAAACTTTTTGATAATACGCATACAGCGCCACATCGAAGCGCACCGTGTCGCTTTCAGAATAATTCGACACGCTGCGATACGTTTCGGGTTGATGCGCGAGATCATCCCACATCATGGGCTTGCGGCAATCGGGATCATCGCCGCCCCACATGCCCGCTTCATCACCATAGTACAGCATCGGCGCGCCGACATACACGGCTTGAAACGCGGCAATCATTTGTTGCGTGCGCACCTCATCGGCGCTCGGCTTGGTGGGATCGTATTCGGGATTATCGCGGCAACTGGCGCGTTGGTCGTAGCCGCGTTCGCCGTCATTACGAGCCATGCTGCCCACGCGATCGGTATCGTGACTGTCGATCAATACTTGCATGACGTGATTGGTTTGCTCGCGATACAGGCTGCGCAGTTTGAGCAGCTCGCGATCAAAGTGCGTGGCGTTCCACTGCTCTTTGCCGCCGATGAAAAAATTGCGCATGGCATACGCCACCGGATAATTCATCACCGCATCGAAGCGCGAACCGTCGAGCCAGTCATTCGCCACGCCCCAAATTTCTCCGACCGTATAAGCCTCGGGATTGATCTCGCGCACGAGCTTGCACCATTCCACCCAAAAGCCTTCTTTGGTCATTTCCGAAAGCGCATCGAGCCGCCAGCCATCCACGCCGTCGCTCGGGTCGCCATCGTTATTGGGATCCATCCAACGCTTGGTGATGGCGAAGATATATTCGCGTGGGCCTGTGACGAGGCCCATTTCATTTTCGCGGAACACGGGCATGCTGCGCAAATCCCAAAAGCCTTGATAGTCGAACTCATCTTCCAGCGTGGCGGGATCATCCCACGTGCGCACGACGAACCAATGCGCATAGGGCGAGGCTTTGCCTTTAGCTTTCACGTCGCGAAAGGCCCAGAAGTCCGTACCAACATGATTGAACACGCCGTCGAGAATGACTTTGATATTGCGGTCATGCGCTTCTTTGATGAAACGAAGAAAGAGCGAGTCCGCGCTCGTCCATTGCCACGTGCTCGGTTCGTTCGTTTCATTGGCAATGAGCAATCTGTCGCCGCTCGGATTCGGGCCAAAATTGTGATCGATATGATGAAACGTGGCGGCTTCGTATTTGTGCATGCTGCGCGCATCGAAGACGGGGTTGAGATAGATCGCGTCGATGTTGAGGCCGGCGAGATAATCCAAACGCTCGATCATGCCTTGCACGTCACCGCCATAACGTCGTGCGAAAACCACGTCGTAGAAATTCGAACTGCGTGCTCGTTCCCACGGCTGAAGTTCATACCAATCCGAAGTCCACGACGAGATTTGCCAATTGGGATAGTCTGTGATGCCGGCATCGGCAGCGGTGGGGTCATTCGCGGGATCGCCGTTGCGAAAGCGCTCGGGAAAAATTTGATACCACACCGCGCCTTTGCTCCATGCGGGAACGTTCACAACGCTCGGCGTGGGTTGATAGCAGGAGAGGAAGAGGCAGATTGAAATGAGAAGCGCGAGGTGGCGCAAGAGGGTTCCTTTTCAAAAGATGGTTCAGGTACGCCTGAAGCTTTGCTTTAAGATTATCCGGTGAAATTGGGAGAGGAATCTTCGAGTAATTCAAGTGACCAAATCGCCAACTATTGGCCAGAGCGTACTGCGCGAACGTAGTGGATGTATCTGTCCACACTATTAATGCTGCAAGGGCCATAGCCGAAATCGGCATACCAAACCACGCTATACGATTCTTTGTCCGCAGTCCAAATCCAGCGTTGCGTGTTATCGAATATCGGATCAATATGTAAATCGCAATTCTTCTTAGAAGGTTCCATTAGGGACATCGCCTCCTCAAGAGTAGGTAGACGCCAATCTGAAAAGCCCTCAAATTCCTCTCGATTTAGTCGATGCACGTACTTTTTTGCGATTGTAAAGCTCATTTGTTCTTTCGAGCCATTCTGTTGCCATACCAGGTCTGTCGCTCGGTCGAACACAAGCTCGCCCCTGTGTTCATATTCATGTTTGATGCCGTTGCCTGAAGGATTCATGTCTCTGTCAAAAAAATTAAACTCGCGCAGCATTAAAATAACCCTTGCTGTGGAAAGCATTTCCGGCTTTGAGCGTAACGGCCTCATCAATCCCAACTTCACCATTTGTGTATGAATGGCTTTGAGCAATCGTTCCCATCCGTCCTGTTGGAAATAATCAATCCATTGAAACAGCGACAGGCTTTCGGGCACCTCGCACTCGTCCAACCGAATGGGAATGATAAAAATATCGCCGGACGGCAATTCCGGCAACACGTCCAGGGCGGTTTGAATTTCCCTGCGAAAAAATCGTTTTCGCTCGTTGGGATTCGTGGGCACCCAGTGGCGCGACACGCACGCCACAAAAAAGTGCGCCTGCTTGATCGCGTTTTGAATCGTGGGCCGCCACTCTACACCGCCCATCAGATCAACTTTGTCCATCCACGGCGCAAAGCCCGCTTGCTTGAGCGTGCCGTAAAGCTGCTCAACTTGTGGCTTGTCTTCCTTGGCATAACAAAGAAAAATTTGAGCTGTTCTCTTCACGGGAAAATCCCCTTAAATTGTCATATGTATTCTCTCGACTCAAACAAGCAAAAGATTCAATTCATCGAGTTTTCGGTTCTGCTGAACGCACAGCGCGGACGAAGTTGAAGCTGCCCGCATGATTGTAGCCGCAACTGCCAAAGACGAAACTGGCAGACCAGTCCGCAAACGATGTTTCTTCGTCCGCCGTCCAAATCCAGCGTTGCGCATGGTCAAATACGGGATCGATATATAAATCGCCATTCTTCTTCTCGGACTCCATGAGCGACATCGCCTCTTCCAGCGTGGGCAGCCGCCAGTCAATATAGCCCGCGAATTTGTCGCGATTTAGTTGCTGCACGTGCCGCCGCGCGTCCAGATGGCTCATGTATTCTGCGGATCCGCCCTGTTGCCACATCAAACCTGTCGTCTGATCGAGCACAACGTTCACGGCGTTCAGTTCAGCAACTTTATACTGATGCTTTAGCCCCCTGCCTGCTTGGTGCCAACCCACATCAAAAAAATCTTTTTCTCGCAGCATTGCCTTGACCGCATCTATAGAAAGATGCTCCACAGCTTGAGAGCGCAGCAACACACGCGGCTGAGTTGCCTGAAACTGTGCAGAAGGATTATGGGCTGCTGCGGGAGTGGTGGGATGCGCTTGATGAGCATTTTGCAAACTCTCACGAATGGCACGTACAACTTTCTCAAGGCCACCTTCTTCAAATAGATCGCAATAGTGCAACAGCTGAAAGCGCTCAGGAATAGCGCACGCGTCGAGGCGCACTGGAATCACAAAAATTTGCCTTTCGGGTATTTCCTCTAAGACCTCAAGCGCCAGTTTAAATTCTCTTTGCACATACCCGCGCTTGGACACGGAATTCTGCGAAAAGAAAATCAGAATGAAGTCCGAGGCTTTGAGAGCTTTGGGAATCTCTTGATCCCAGCGTTGCCCAGGCAATAAATCTTCCTTATCAAGCCAGGGCTTAAAGCCTTGCTGTTTGAGAAAACGATAGACCTCGATCACTTTGGGTTTATCTTCACTGGCGTGACATAGAAAAATTTGTACCGGTTTGCTCATACACAGTTTTTTTATTGGCTAATATCAAACTTGGGTGAAGTCAGACTTGGACACGACGCGCTTGAAACGCGATCTCAGCACCTTGAGTCCAAGTCTGGCTTCGCTCGTGAGTGGTCGCCGCCGTTCTTCAATTCTTCATACGCTTTCAATTCCTGCCGCAGTTCCTCATATTGGCTTTCTATCGCTTCCTGCTGCACTTTAGCCAGAGCGGAGTGCGTGCTCTGCACAGGCTTTCCCTTTGCCATGTTTCGCAAAGCTTTGGCAAATTTCTCGGCTTGAGCTTTGGTGATATTGTATTGCTCGTCATTCTTTATCATTGCTGAGTCGCCCTTCAATCACTCCGAAAGGAGTGAAATGTTTATAGAACGCGAGCGCCCGAGATTCGCTGAACTCCGTAAGGAGTGGCATGTAGATGTGCTGAATGGTGAGGGCGCGCTGCGAACAAA
>Ga0247727_10005540_pt1 | contig 25517 bp, 20 predicted proteins | sample WisWelCaveWW1625_FD_202498 | JGI IMG/M metagenome (GOLD analysis project Ga0247727, IMG submission 202498) | Biofilm microbial communities from Wishing Well Cave, Virginia, United States - WW16-25 | ecosystem: Environmental > Aquatic > Deep subsurface > Groundwater > Cave microbial mat | place...
GTCCGCGTCGTCTGTGAACCGCCCTGGCCCCCGCCCGCGGAGAACCCGACGCTCACCGTCAACCTGTGGCGCGACTTCGAGGGAGAGATCCTCGACTACCCCGGACGAGGCCAGTCGGGATCCCGCGCCGCCTGGATCGAGGTCGGCCCCGACGGCACGGGCGCTTCCGGCCTCCTCCCCTCGGGCATGCGGTTCAGCGTCTCGGCCGACATCCTGGAGACCTTCCCGCAGTACTTCGCGGACAACGAGGAGGGCCGCCGGACCCCGACCCGCCAGAACTCCCTCCGCTTCGTCGCCGAGCCGGATCGCGAGATCGTCCACGCTGGGGAAACCGTGCGGGTCCGCCTCCGCCCCGTGGGGATCCTCATCGTGGACGCCGAGGGGGAGCCTTGGCGTCCGGAGGGGACGGATCCGGCGCAGGCGGTGAACCTCCGGGTCGAGTTCTCCCAGGGGGAGGCGAGGACCGTCGCGGGCCTCCCCGTCGCGGGCGGGCCCTGGTACAACCCCGTCGCGAAGGCCAGGGGGAACAGCCTCCCCCGCCCCCGCCTCCTCTTCAAGGGCGCCTCGGGGCCCTGCCGGCTGGAGTGGTCGGGGATCGGGATCCGTTCCGGAGAGAGGGACGACGTCGTGCTCCGCGCGGGGGAGATCACGCAGTGCACCCTCGCGATCCAGGACGACTCCGCGGGCCGGGAGACGCCGGCGCCCGACTCCGGGAACGAGCCCGGGGACGGGGTGGCCCTCCCGGAGCCGCTCACGATCACGGTCGAAGGCCTCCCCGGCCACCGCGGGGCGAAGGTGTACCTCATCCGGCGGGACGAGGAAGGGGGTCTCGCTACCTACGAGGAGTTCGCGGAGGCGGCCGAGGAGGCCGGGACCCTGCCGTCCGTAGAGCTCACCGGCGTTCCCCGGTCGGGAGCCACCGTCGTCGCCGTCGCCCCGCCCGACCTCGTCTCCGACGCGGTCCCCGCGCCCGCCACCGGGCCGCTCCGGGTGTCGCTGCGGCCCGGGGGCCTCCTCCTCGTCGCCCCGGAGGAGTCCTACCCTCCCGAATTCGGCCGGCTGCGCGTGCGGTTCGCCGACGGGCGGCCCATCCCGTTCCAGATCGGCGAGGGCAACGGCTGCGCCGAGGGCGACCGCTCCATCACGGAATCAGGAGAGGCCACGGTCTCCGCGGGGACCCTGCTCGGCCCCTTCCCCGAAGGGCGGGTCACCCTGCAGGTCCGGCTCGGGGGAGTTCGCCTGCCCGACGCGACCGCGACCGTGAAGGCGGGGCGCATCGGGATCCTGCACATCCGGCGCTGACGGTTCCCTCTTGCCCCTCGCCGGGGCCTTCCGCATCATTCCCCCGCCGCCGACGCCGGGAGACCGCATGGACCTGAAGCGCCTCTTCGCGCCCTCGAACCTGCTCAACTGGCTCCTCGTCTTCGTCCCCGTGGCCGCGGTCCTGGAGTTCCGCCACGCCGCACCGGTCCCGATCTTCGTGTGTTCCTGCCTCGCCATCATCCCCCTCGCCGGGTGGATGGGACGGGCGACGGAGCACCTGGCCGAGCGCACCGGGGAGGGGATCGGCGGGCTGCTGAACGCCACCTTCGGGAACATGGCGGAACTGATCATCGCGGTGATGGCGCTCAGCGAGGGCCACCCGGAGGTCGTGAAGGCCTCCATCACCGGGTCCGTCATCGGGAACGTGCTGCTGGTCTTCGGCCTCAGCGCCGTCGCGGGCGGGCTGCGGCGCCCCGTGCAGAGGTTCAACCGGACCGCGGCGAGCGCCGGGACGACGCTGCTCGCCCTCTCCGTGGTCGCGCTCGCGGTCCCGTCGCTGTTCCACTCGGTCGTGGGCCCCGACCACCCCACGAGCGAGCGGGGACTCTCCTTCGACATCTCGCTCGTCCTGCTCGTCGTCTACGGCCTGAGCCTGGTCTTCGTCCTCAAGACCCACTCCCACCTCTACTCCGGCGGGGCCGGCCACGCGGGCGACGGGGAGGCCGCGGGCGAGGGCCCGCCCCCCTGGTCCGTGGGGAAGGCCGTGACCGTGCTCGTGCTGGCGACGGCGGGCGTGGCGGTCATGGCCGAGTTCCTCGTCGGCGCCATCGACGGCGCCGCGAAGGAGGCCGGCATGAGCCCGGTCTTCGTCGGCGTCGTCCTCGTGGCGGTCGTCGGGAACGCGGCCGAGCACTCCACCGCGGTGCTCGTGGCCATGAAGGACAAGATGGACCTCGCGCTCAACATCGCGGTCGGCTCCTCCATCCAGATCGCGCTCTTCGTGGCGCCCGTGCTCCTGCTGCTCTCCTACGGCGTCGGCCCCGCGCCCATGGACCTGCTCTTCTCACCCATGGAGGTGCTCGCCGTGGCCGTCTGCGTCGGCATCGTTGCGCTGGTCGCGCAGGACGGGGAAACCAACTGGTTCGAGGGCGCCCTGATGGTCGCGGTCTACGTCATCCTCGGGATGGCGTTCTGGTTCCTCCCCGTCGCGAAGGAATAGCGCCGCCGCGTAGACTCTCCCCATGGCCGCGGACACCCCTGTGTACCTCGACAACAACGCCACGACGCCCCTCTGCCCCGAGGCGCGGGAATCCATGCTGCCGTTCCTCGGGCCCGAGTTCGGGAACCCCTCCTCGGTCCACGGCTTCGGGACGAGGGCCCGGGCGGCGGTGGCGGCGTCGCGGGAGAGGGTCGCGGCGCTCGTCGGCGCGAAGGCGTCGGAGGTCGTCTTCACCTCGGGCGGGACCGAGGCCGACGCGCTCGCGATCCTCGGGGCGCTGGAGGCCGCGGGGGAGCGGCGCCACTGCGTCGCGACGGCCGTCGAGCACCCTGCGGTGCGGGACCTCCTGCGCCGTTTGCGGGACGCGGGACGCATCGAACTCACCGAGGTCGGCGTCGCCCGCGACGGACGGTTCGACCCCGACGCCGTGCTCGGTGCGATCCGCGAGGGCACGGCGTTCGTCTCCGTCATGTGGGCGAACAACGAGACCGGCGTCCTGCACCCGGTGGAGGCCATCGCGGCGGGCTGCCGGGCGAAGGGCGTCCCCTTCCACTCCGACGCCGTACAGGCCGCGGGGAAGACGCCCGTGGATCTCCGCCGCGTCCCGGCGGACCTCCTCTCGCTCTCCGCCCACAAGATCCACGGTCCAAAGGGCGTGGGCGCGCTCGTCGTCCGGCGCGGGGCGCGCTGGAGGCCCCCGCCCTCCGCGGAGGGCCACCAGGAGGGCGGGCGGCGCGGGGGGACGGAGAACACGCCGGGGATCGCCGGCTTCGGCGCCGCGGCGGAGGCGGCTCTCCACGCCCTCCCGGAGGAGGGCCGGGTCCGCGCGCTGCGGGACCGGTTCGAGGAGGCGGTGCTCGCGGCGGTCCCCGGGGCGCGCCGCGCGGCGGCGGAGCCGCGGACGGCGAACACCGCGCTCCTCCTCTTCCCCGGCGTCGAGGGGGAGATGCTGGCGCTGCGGCTGGACGCGCGGGGCGTGGCGGTTTCCACCGGCTCCGCCTGCACCCAGGGGAAGGTCGAGACGAGCCCCGTGCTCCGCGCCATGGGCGTCCCGGCGCGGGAGGCCCGCGGGGCCCTTCGCGTCTCCCTCTCCCGGTTCACGACGGAGGAGGAGGTCGAACGCGCGGCCGCGGCGATCGTCGAGGAGGCGAAGGCGCTTCTGTAGCGGCGCAGCCTCCTGCGCCGGGGAATCGGGATCCGCTACCCGCCGCAGATCCCGTCGGGGCAAGCCCCGACGCTACGAGCCGCATTCGGCCAGGAGGCGCTCCGCCTCGCGGCGGAATTCCGGGCGGTGCCGGGCGCGGTGGATGGCCTCGCGGCAGGCGGCGGCGGCGGCGGCGCGGTCCCCGCGGGCCATCTCGGCGCGGGCCTTCTCGAGCACCGGCTCCGCGAACCACGGGAACCGGCCCGCGGACCGCTCGTAGGCGCGGACGGCGTCGTCCAGCCGCCCGCGGAGATGCTCCGCCATCCCGAGCGCGTACCACGGGTCGTCGTCGGGGTCGTCGAGGAGGGACTCGAGGCCGCGGCCCGCGGCGAGGCCGTCCGCCTCCATGGCGGCGCGGATGGCGTTCACGGCGCCCTCGGCGTCCCCCAGTTCGAGGAGCGCCCGGCCGAGCCCGAGGTGGGCCTGCGGGAGCCCGGCCTCCAGCGCCAGCGCCTCGCGCCAGGCCGCCGCCGCCCCCTCGGGGAAGCCCGCCATGTCGAGACGGTACCCGACGACGCACCACTCCTGCCCCGGGGGGAGCGCGGGCTCGCCGCGGACCGCCCTCTCCGCGCGGAGCATCTCCCTCTGGCCCGCCGCGTCCCGGGGGTACTCGTTCACGCCGGAACGGTAGCCGGGGCGCGGGCCGCGGTCCACTTCGCGACCCCTGCGGCGACCAGCGGAGCGACGAGGAGCGCGAGGAGCACCGGCTCCACGGGCGCGCGCATCCGCGCGTCCCCGTAGGCGACGATCGCCGCGGCGAGGTGTCCGGCGAGGAGAGCAAGGGCGATCCGCCACGCGGGGTTCCGCTCCCGGCGGCCGAGCCAGAGCGCCGCGGCGACGAGCACGAGCACGGGCCCCCAGGAGAGCCACCCCAGCAGCGCCTTCAGCCCCGCGTCCGCCTTCTCCGAGCGCGTGTCCGGGTCGAGGAATCGGACGACCTTCCACCCGGCGAGGCGGATCGCCTTCCCCGGGTTCTCGCGGACCCAGCCCTTCGCCGCCGCCGCGAACCGCCGGCTCGAGCCCCCCTCGCCCAGCACCGCCCAGCCGTGCATCCCGAGGTCCGGCGGGTCCTCCCCGCGCCAGGCCTTCTCCGGCGACACCCACTTCCCGGGGTGATCGGCCTCCAGCGCCGCGTCGCAGTTCCCCCCGAGGATCGTCACGCCCCCCGAGGTGACGAAGAGGGGACGCCCGAAGTGGACCCAGTTGCGGACGAGCCAGGGGGCGACCACGGCGGCCAGGATCCCGAGGGTCACGAGCGCGGCGCGCGCCCGCCGTCCCTTCTCCTCCACGGTGGCGGCCGCCGCGGCCGCGAAGGCCGCAGCGATGAGCCCGCCCGGCCGGCAGAGGACGGCGAGGCCAAGCGCGACTCCCCCCGAGGCGAACCTCCGGCGCAGGAGGAGGTCTGCGGCCGCGAGCAGCAGGAGCGCGTCGAGGGGCTCCGACAGGATGCGGACCGAGAGCCAGGCGTGGGACGGCCACAGGGCAACGGCAAGCCCCGCGATCCACCCCGCCCGGTCGCCGCCGAGGCGCCGGGCGGCGAGGAGCGCCAGCGGCGCGGCGAGCGCGCCCAGCACGATGCAGGCGAGCCGGAGCGCGACGGGGCTCCCGCCGGTGACGAGGTGCACCGGCGCCAGCACGAGAGGGAGGAGGGGTGCGCGGAAGGCGAGGAACTTGCGGATCGACAGGGCATTCACGGACCCTCCACCGGGGAGTTCCTGTTCGACGCACCCGCCCTGTTGGATCAGGCATCCGTCACCCCTGGCAAGCGAGCGGGCGACCTGCTCGTACCCCTTCTCGTCCCCCTCGAGAATGCCGACGGTATCCCAGATCGCGACGAGCAGCGCCGCGCGGACCAGGAGCGCGACGAGGAGGACCGCCGCCGCGGCGCGTCGTCCGGTCATGGCCCGGGTATCATAGGCCGGTGCGCATCGCGCTCCTCCTCGCATCCCTCGCCCTCCTCCCCGCCGGCCCCGCCGCCGCGGCGCCCGGGGACGACGAGCCGAAGCCCGCCCCGGCGGCCGAGGAGGAGGAGAAGGAGTATTTCCGCCCCGAGATCGTGATGTTCGAGCCCTTCGAGCGCACGGCGCGGCAGGGCGCGACGGTGCGCCTCAAGTTCCGCCTGAAGAGCCCCTACCGCGCGCCGGTGCTCATCGTCATCGGCCCGGACGGCGCCGCCTCCTACGTCCGGCCCGACAAGGCCGAGGGACGCGAGTACGAGATCCCCTTCCGCCTCGATCCCAGGGGCGGAACCCACCGCCTCGCACTCGCCGCCGACAGCCCCGGCGGCGTGCAGTACGGCGCGCGGTTCTTCGTGAGGGCCACGGGCCCCGACGGGAAGGTGATCGACCGGGACCTGGACCTCCCCCCGGCCGACACCGCCTACGACGCGCTCGACCCGGAGGAGAGCCCGCTGCGCCTCGAGCGCATCCTCTTCCACCGCATGAACGACTTCCGGGCGAGGCAGGGCCTGCCGCGGCTCCCCTGGCACGAGGGCGTGGCGCGGTGCGCCCGGCGGATGATCCCCTCCATCGCGCGGCGCTGGGAGGAGACGCTGAACCCGAAGACGGGCGAGGGCCAGCTCGTGCATCGCCTCCCCGGCGCCGGCCCCGGCGGGACCGACGGGCCCACCATCGGGGACCTCGCCCACTCCGACCTCGGCTGGCCGGCCGTCGTCTCCTGGCTCCCGCCCTCCGCGCCCCACCGCGGCCGCGACCAGAAGAACTTCGTGAGCGAGTCCCTCACCAAGCCCGCCGCCTCGCTCGACGCCAAGTTCGAGCAGAACCTTCTGCGGAAGAGCGACCACCGCGCCGCCCTGCTCTACCCCCACCTCACCCACGCCGCGGGGGCGGCCTGCTGGCGGTACTACGGGTGGAGGGCCGACACCGGCCGCGGCGCGGCACCCGACCTGTCGGCACCCCCCGGGCCCCCGCCGCGGGGGACGACGAGGGAGGCGCTGGCGGCGCTCGTCTTCGTCCAGGTGAACGACCCCGGGGCCGAGGCCTCCTTCGAAAAGGACCGGCGGTCCGCGCTCCGCGCGCTCTCCGCTGCCTCGAAGCCCGCGGAGAGGGCGGCGGCTCTCCGGCTCGTCGGGCAGTTCGCGCTCCCCGAGAGCCCGAGGATCCTCGAGGACGCGCTCCGGTCGAAGGACCCGGAGGTGGCCGCGGCGGCGCTCGACGGGCTCTGGCTCTGCGCGCCGGGGAAGGCCCGCGCGGCAGCGGATCCCATGGAGGTCCGCGTCCTCACCGCGCTGGAGGTGGAGGAGGAGTTCCGGGCCGCCGAGGCGCTCCGCGTGCTCCCCCTCATGCAGTACGACGCCGCGACCCGGCGACGCGCCCGGGACCAGGCGAAGGAGGTCGCGAAAAGGGGCCGCGCCGCCGTGGACGCCGCGGCGCGCCTCTCCTTCGCCGGGGACCGCGACGGCGCGCGCGCCGCGCTTCAGGCCGCCGCTCGTCGGTTCGCCGGATTCCCCGAGGGGGACGAGGCGGCGCTGGCGCTCCAGGCGTTCGGCCCGCACGCGGACCCGCCGCCCGCCAAGTGAACCGGCGGGGGAGGCCTCTGGTAGGCTGGCCTCCACGACGACAAGGAGACGGCATGGCGCAGGCCGTGAAGGTCGGCCGGAGCGAGGACGTGCCGGAGGGCGGGGCCCGCGCCTTCGAGGCGGCGGGCCGGAAGGTCGCCGTCTTCCGCCTCGGCGGCGCGCTCCACGCCATGGACGGCGTCTGCCCCCACCGCGGGGGACCGCTGGGCGAGGCGACCGTGGAGGGCGGCATCGCCACCTGCCCCTGGCACGGCTGGCGCTTCGAAGTGCGCACCGGGAAGTGCCTCAACCTCCCCGACGGCGGGCAGACCTGCTACCCCGTCCGCGAGGAGAACGGGGAGATCGTGGTCGAGGCCTGACCGTGGCAGACATCGTCTCCCGCGCCGTGGCCCGCTACCTCGAGGAGGGGCTCCCGCCCCGCGGCCGGGTGCTGACCGCCATGGAGAGCGAGGCCCGCCGCCGCGGGATCCCGATCGTCGGCCCCCAGGTCGGGCGCCTGCTGGCGGCGCTGGCGGCCGCGGCCGACGCGCGCCGGGTCTTCGAGCTGGGGTCCGCCATCGGCTACTCCACGCTCTGGCTCTGCCTGGGCTCCCACCCCCGGGCGCGGATCCACTACACCGACCGGTCGGAGGCCTGCGCCGAGGAGGCGCGGGTGTACCTGGAGCGCGCCGGCTTCGCCGACCGCGTGAAGTTCCACGTCATGGAGGACGCCGTGGACGCGCTCTCGGTGGCGCCCGGCCACTTCGACCTCATCTTCAACGACATCGACAAGGAGGGCTACCCGCGGGCCTTCCGGGAGGCCGTCCCGCGCCTGCGCATCGGCGGGGTCTACGTGGCCGACAACTGCCTCTGGTCGGGCCGCGTCACCGACGGCCGCTCCCGCGACGCCGCGACCCGGGCGCTGCGGGAGCACAACCGGATGGCGCTGGAGGACGAGCGCCTGGTGGGGACGATCCTCCCGCTGCGGGACGGGGTCTTCGTCGGGACGCGCATCCAGTAGCGCGCCGCGCTATCCTCGCCCCCGTGCCCGCCACCGTCCTGGTCGTCCACTACGACGAGATCGCGCTCAAGGGCGGGAACCGCCCCTGGTTCGAGGCGCGGCTGCGCGAGAACCTGGCCCTCGCCCTGAAGGCGATCCCCGGGGCGAAGGTGCGCCGCGAGCGGGGGCGGATCGTCGCGACGCTGGAGGGCGCCCCGGCCGAGGCCGTCGAGGAGGCCTGCGGGCGCGTCTCCCGGACCCCGGGCGTGGCCTGGTTCGCCGCGGCGGTCGAGGTGCCCCGGGAGATGGACGCCATCGAGCGGGAGGTGCTCGCGCGGGCGACGGCCGAGCGCGGCTCCTTCGCTGTGGGCACCAGGAGGGCCGACAAGACCTTTCCGCTCAACTCCATGGAGGTGAACCGGCGCGTGGGAGCCGCGGTGGTCGCGGCCACGGGGCGGAAGGTGGACCTGACCACGCCCGACGAGGTCTACGGGATCGAGATCGCCAGGGAGCGCGCCTTCGTGCTGGGCCCGAAGCGGAGGGGGGCGGGCGGTCTCCCCATCGGGACCGCGGGGCGGGTCGTGGCGCTGATCTCCGGGGGCATCGATTCCCCGGTCGCCGCGTGGCGGATGATGAAGCGGGGCTGCCGGGTGCTCGGCGTCCACTTCTTCAACAACGCCGCGGGGGGCGAGGCGGTCGTGGAGAAGCTCGACCTGCTGGGCGAGGCCCTCGCGCGGTGGCAGGGGGCGTTCACCCTCCGCGTCGTCCCCTTCGAACGCCTCCAGCGCGCCATCGTCGCCGCGGTCCCGGCCGACCACCGCATGCTCGTCTACCGCCGCACGATGCTGCGCCTGGCCGACCGCATCCGGATGAAGGAGAAGGGGAAGGCGCTCGTCACCGGCGATTCCGTCGGCCAGGTGGCGTCCCAGACCCTCGAGAACCTCGGCTGCGTCTACGGCGCGGTCCCGGGGCCCGTCCTCGCGCCGCTCTGCGGCGCCTCCAAGGTCGAGATCGTGGAGGAGGCCCGGCGCGTGGGCACCTTCGAGGCCTCCGTCCTCCCCCACCAGGACTGCTGCTCCTTCCTCATCGCCCCCCACCCGGAGACCCGCGGGGTCCGCTCCGAGGTCGAGGCCATGGAGAAGGCCGTCGCCTGGGGGACGCTGCTGGAGGAGGCGATCCAGGGGACGGAGGTGCGGCGGTACCCGGCCGCCTAGCCCCTCGCCCTCGCGACGATGGCCTCGATGATCCGGTCGTTCGAGTGGCAGACGATGTCCCGCGGCGAGACGGGGCCGAGCAGGGCGTCCGTCCACGCCACGTCCGCCTCGGTGACCCCGTTGACGATCTCCTCCAGGCGCCGGGGCCCCAGCACGGCGACCTTCTCCTCGACCGGCAGGACGTCCCGGAACCGCGCATGCAGGAGCACGATGGCGGTGCAGTGGAGCCGGGCGTCCAGCAGCGGGACGATGACCAGCGGGCGCCCGTCCTTGGCGCCGATGCCGACGAAGTGGCGGCGGCGGCCGACGACGCCCCGCTTGGTGCCCTTGAGCGGCGCCCCGCCCTCTGCGCGGCTGGGGAGCCTCGCCGAGATCCCCCCGCGGGCCTCGATGGCGATGCGCGCGGCCTCGCCGGGCTCCCCGTCGTCCCCCAGCCCCTCGACCCGGTAGCGGGCCCAGCCCTCGACGGACTCGAGCACCGGCTGCACCGCCCGGAGCGCCGCCATGGCCGCGTCGGGGATCGCGTCCGGCGCCACCCCCGCCTCCTCCAGCGCGTCGAAGACGGGGCCGGGGTGGCGATCGGCGGTGCGGCTCGTCCCCACGGTCACGATCTTGGCCTGGTGGCGGATGGCGTCCACGGGGCGCTCGAGTTCCCGGACCGCGTCCGTGAGGGCCGCGAGCAGGCCGTCGCGCGCCGCGCCGTCCCCCCGGCCTTCCGCCGCCTCCCGCAGCCGGACCACGAGGTCCGCCGCCCTCCCCGGCCCGAGCGCGCTCTCGAACCTCCCGGCCTTCAGGCGGACGAGGGCCTCGGTCGACCCGTCCTCCGCGGCGGTCGAGCCGGCCCGCGCGCCCGCGGCCCCCGTCATCTCCGAGACCACCGACGCCCGGATCCGCGAGAAGAACCGCGCCCCCTCGTCCACCGCCCGGGCCGCGTGGTAGGCGAAGAGGTGGCCCGCCATCACCTGGGCGAGCATGGCGAGCCGGGGCGGCGCCGGGGGGAGGGGGATCACCGCCGCGGCATAGGGGTCGAAGCGCGCGTCCCCCCGCTCGGTGAAGACCACCGACAGCGCCCGGTGGGCCTGGAAAATGGCCACGTCCTTGACGAGGTCCCCCCGCACCGCGGGCGGGCTCCCGGCCGCGAAGACGAGCATGAGCGCCTCGGAGGAGAGGTCGATGTGCTTCTTGTCCTCGACCGTGTCCGCGGAGATCGACTTGTAGCAGAGCTCGCTGCACTTGATCCGGATCTCCTCCGCCGCGACCCGGTTGAGCCCGCTCCCGATCACGGTCCAGTGGCGGCGGGTCGGGGCGAGGTCCGCGGCGACCCGGGCGATGGTGGCGTCGAGCGAGAGCACCTCTCGAAGGAGGTCCGGCAGGCGCCGGAGGTCGCGGGCCCGCTCCGCCGCCTCGGCCTCGGTCAGGGCGCCGAGGACCCGGGCGAGCGCGAGCGAGAGCACCGCCCCCGCGGCGACCTGCGCGTGGAAGGCCTTCGTGCTGGCGACGCTCATCTCCACGTCCCGGCCGTCGGAGGTGTGGAAGACGCCGTCGGCGCGCCGCGTGATGTCGCTGGCACGGCGGTTGACGACCGCGATCACGGCGGCGCCCCGCCGGCGCGCGAGGTCCACGGCGCGGTTCGTGTCGGCGGTCGAGCCCGACTGGGTCACGGCCACGACCAGCGTGTCGGCCATGTCGTCCCGGAGCCCGAAGCCCGACAGCTCGGTCGCCTTCTCCGCCCGGATCGAGAGCCCCGCCCCGCGGAGGTCCTCCTCCAGGATCCCGGCAACGGCGGCGGCGGCCACGGAAGCCGTCCCCTGCCCGACGCAGGCGATCCGCCGGATCCTCCCCTCGCGAAGGCGCGCCTCCAGGGCCGGCGGCAGGATCTCCGCGCCGAGGTTGAGCCGCAGGCGACGCCCCCCCTCGCCCCCCGTCTCGAACTTCCCCCGGAGCGTCTTCGCCACCGAGAGCGGCGCCTGCTCGATCTCCTTGCGGAAGAAGTGGTCGAAGGCGCCCCGGTCCACGTCCCGCGTGGTGATCTCCGCCGTCCGCGGCGCGGCCTCCGTGTCCGCCGCGGCCCCGCCGAAGGAGAGCAGCCGCGGGGGGGCCGCGGCGCTCGCCATGTCCAGCACCGCGACGGTGCCCCGGGAGCCCCGGTCCCCCGGGACCCGCTCCCGCTCCCCCTCGAGCGACGCGTACTCCTCCGCCTCGTGGACGAGACCGTACACCTCCGAGGCGAGGACGAAGCCGTCCGGGGCCGCGCCCACGTGGAGGGCCTGGCCGCTCCCGCGGAGGGAGAGGAAGACGCGGCCGGGATCGAGGTCGCTGACCATGGCCACGGCGGCCGAGCCCTCGAGGTCGGCGACCGCGAGGCGGAAGGCCTCCTCCAGCGTCCGTCCCTCGCGCAGGCGGCGGTCGACCTGGAGCGCGATGACCTTGGTGTCGGTGGTGACCCGCGGGGACCCGCGGAGCCCCGTCGCCCCCTCGTAGGCGTCGTGGAGGGCGAGGTGGTTGTCGACGTCGCCGTTCAGCGCCACGAAGACCCGCCCCCGCGCCCGGCCGTAGACCGCGTGCGGCGCGCCCTGGGGCCGGACCTCGTCCCCCTCCCCGCGGCGGCCCGCTTCCACCGTGGCGTTGTCCACGGGGTGGGCGTTGTACTCGTGGATGACCCCGTTGCTCGCCCAGCGCGTGTGGCCGAGGACCAGGACGCGGGTCTCGGGGCGGGAGAGCGCGGCCCGCAGCAGCGCGTCGTCCCGGAAGCGCGCCCGGAGCGCGTCCACGTTGTCCCCGAGGCGGCCCACCTCCGCGGCCACCTTGCGGACGAAGGTGACGGCCAGGGGCCGGGCGGGGTCGCCCGTCTCCGCGACGCAGACCGCGCCGTCGGGGAGGTCCGCCGTCCGCCGGCGCCGCTCGAGGTCCTCCGCGAGCCCCTCCGCCCCGAGGCCGCCCCGGAAGGCCTCCCACTCCCGCGCGGAGGGGAAGGCCGCCAGGACGAGCACGCCCGCGGAGTCCCGGCCCCGGACCTCGATGCGGTCGAGCGCGTCGAGCGTCGAGGTGAGCTTGCGCATCTCGCGCAGCAGCTTCGCCCCCGCCCCGGGCCCGGCGAGGTCCCGCGCCCGCGCGAGCATCCCGAGGAACTCGGCCTCCAGGCACCAGGCGGCGTCGCGCAGCGCCACGAGGCGCGCCGCCACCGCCTCCTGCGCCGCGCTCGGCAGCCGCGCCGCCGCCTCCTCGAGCGCCGCCTCCTCGGACTCGCAGAAGGCGCGGACCTCCCGGGCCGCCGCCCCCGCCGCCGCCTCCAGCGGGGCGAGCCGGGGGCCGAGGTCCACCGCCGCGGGGCGGCGGAGCGTCCGCGCCGCCGCGAGCAGCGCGGCCGGCGTCTCCGCGCCCCCGGCGTAGGAGGGGAGCCGGGCCGGGTCCGCGGCCAGCGCCCGGACGGAGAGCGCCGCGGCCCCGCGGGCGAGGCGCAGGAGGTCCTCGGGGAGCGGGGGCTCGAAGGGGAGGCGCCTCTCGACCTCGACGAAACCCGCCAGTCCGCACATGGCGCCGATTGTCGGACGGGATCGCGGCCGCGCCTACCGCTTTCCCCGCACCGGCTCGAACGCCAGGTCCTTGATCCGCGCGTGCCCCCCGCCGGAGACGCGGAGGGCCGGCGCCCCGACCGCGCTCTCCGACTCGAGGCGGCCGACCTCCTGGCCCCCGATCCGGACCACGGCGGTGAGGAGGTCCATCTCCAGGACGACCTCCGTCCACTCGACCCCCTCGAAGGTCGCGTCCCCGACCCGGATCCCCGGGGACCGCTCCAGGCCCCGGTTGGCGCGGGGGACGAGGCTCAGCCCCCGGGCGCCCTTCGCCACTTTGAAGCGCACCCTGTAGGAGGACGCCTGCCCCGCGGTGCAGAGGAGGCCGGCGCCCGCCGCGGCCGCCTCCGCCACCTCCCACCCCTCGGCCTTCTCCTCGAAGCCGCCGCTGGCCTTCCACGGGACCGCGGCCGGCGCCTCGGGCTTCGCCTCCGGCCCCGGGGGCGGCTCCCCGTGGGGCCCTCCGCCTCCCGCGTCGCCCTCGCCGGGCGCGAGGTCCTTGATCCGGAGGTCGCGCAGGAAGAACCGCTTGCCCTTGACGACGAAGAGGGAGACGAAGGTCGGCCCGACCCCGGGCTTCACCTTCTGCTCCGCCACCTTCTTCCCGTTCACCTGCATCGTGCAGCCCCCGTCGGCGAGGCGGACGACGACCTCGTTCCAGTTCTCCGGGTCCAGGTTGTCCGTCAGGTTCACGTGCACGGATTCGAACGGGTTGATCCGCCCCGCCTCCCCGGGCACCTCCAGGGCGCGGACCTCCAGGTGGCTCGAGGCCCAGAGCGCCCGGAAACGCAGCTCGTAGGCCTTGAGCCTCCGGTCCCCGAGCACGAGCCCCCCGTCCTCCTCGGCCCGGGGCTCGCCGACGAGGAACCCGTTCTCCGCCCGGAAGACCGCCGCCATCTCGGGCCGCATGGCCCGCCACGCCCCGAGGTCCTTCCCGTCGAAGACGGACTCGAAGCCCTCCTCGCGGGCCTGCGGCCCGTCCTCGTACCTCTGGACGAGGGCCACCTCGGCCACCGCGCCCTCGGCGCCGGGCGGCGCCTCGAACCCGAACCGGACCCGCGCCCCCGCGGGGATCTTCGCCGCCGCGACCTCCTTCTCCCCCGCGCCCTCGGGGATGGAGAGGGCGGCCTTGCCCACGCCGACGCGGAGCGTCGCCTCGTTCCACGCCGCCCTGGAGGCCGCGGAGGAGGGGATCTCCAGGAGGACGGGGTTCCCGGCGGGGGCGGGCTGGAGCACGAGGCGCAGCTTTTTCGTACCCTTCCGGATCCGGAACCGGGCCTCGAACGTCTCCCACTGCAGGCTCCGGTTCACGACCCGCGGGGAGTCCTTCCCGGACGGGACCTTGAAGGAGAGCGTCGCGTCATCCGCCGTCCAGACGAAGGCCTTCTCCCCGCCCGAGGTGCGCTCCCAGCCCTCGGTCCCCTTGCGGAGCGGGTTCACCGAGAGCGTGAAGGGGTCGTCGCCGCCCTCACCGGCGGGGGCGGGGGCCGGAAGCAGCGCCGCCGCGAGGAGGAGGGCCGCGAGGAGGGAGGGACGCATGGAGGCTCCGCGTATGTCCGGGGGCACCCGCCGGGGTGCCGACGCCGACGACAGGTTACCTGGAACGCCTACCGCGCCGCCGACGCGTCCAGCCCGCGAGTGGTTCCTGGAAGACGACGCTGACGGGGCGATCCTCGGCGTCGAGGTAGATGTCCACCATGACCTTGCGGTTGGGCTGGATGCCGCGAACCGCCTTCACGGAAGGGTCCTGCAGCCGTACGAGGATCGTCTCGACCTGTCCATCGTCGCCTCTCAGGACTTCGACCTTCGGCTCCGGCAGGACCTTCGCAGGCACGCTCTTCATCGCGGACCTCCCATGAACGGCCCCAGCATACCTGCTCCTGGACCCTGAAGCGGCCGAACGCTCCAGACCTCGACCCACTTCCCGTCCGGTCGCCGGATTCCGCGCACCAGGAACCTCCGTCCGAAGACCTCCCCGACCACCTCGTGAATGACGGCGGGCGGCCGGAACTCCCCCGTCACCTCGAGTTCCGATTCCGGAACCCGCTCGAACCCGTCCACGATGTCCGTCAGGGGATGTTCCACCTCCGGGAACTCGTCCCAGAGCCTCCACGCCGACGGCCGGACCAGGTACGACGGGCGCGCCATGGCATGTCGCCTCCGCGGTGCCCACACAGCGGAGACGCTTGCCCGTATACAGTTCCAGGCGGATAGGGCTGGGATTCCCGCATGTCGGTGTCTCCACGCGAGAAACCGGATCCGAAGCCTCCCTCCGGCTCAGGGAGGGCGTCACGCCGCCGCGGAGCCCTTCGCGGGCCTCAGCAGTGAGGCCAACCTCGCCCAGGGCGAGAGGACCGGCGAGCACCGGCTCGCGGCGGCAAGGAGAGCGCCAGCGGGGGCGGATCCTCTACCGCCCCCGCCGCGCCCCGTGCCTCGCGCGGGCGTGCCGGACGATCTCGATGGCCGCCTCGGCGTCGTTGAAGGGGGGGACGATGTACACCCCCGGCGCCCCGCAGTCGAGCGCCACGTCCACGACCTCCTTCGCGATTCGGACTCCCTCGGCGCGGGACTCCTCGGGGCCGAGGTTGCGGAAGCGGTCGAGGACCACCGGGGGCACGGTCACTCCCGGGACCTCATTGGCGATGAACTCCGCGTTCCGCAGCGACCGGAGCGGCATGACGCCGACGAGCACGGGGAAGTCCAGCGGCGCCACCGCCTCGTACATGGCGCGCACCTTGTCGGGGTCGAAGACGATCTGGCTCATGGCGAAGTGCGCCCCGGCCTCGATCTTCTGCTCGAGGCGGCGGACCTGGACGTCGAGGCGCTTGACGTTGGGGTTGAAGGCGACCCCGACCGTGAGCCCCGCGGGCCGGCCGATGGGGGCGCCGGTCTTCAGGCAGCCGCGGTTCAGCCCGTCGATGACCTGGACGAGGCCGATGGAGTTCACGTCGAAGACGCTCTTCGCCCCCATGGGATCCCCGGCCCCGGCCGGGTCGCCGGTGATGGCGAGCACGTGGCGGATGCCGAGCGCCACGGCTCCCATGAGGTCCGACTGGAGCCCCAGGAGGTTCCGGTCGCGGCAGGTGAAGTGGACCAGCGGCTCGAGCCCCGCCTCGCGCTTCATGAGGTAGGCCATGGCCACGTTGCCCATGCGCACGGTGGCGAGCGGGTTCTCGGCCATGGAGACGAGCCCCACGCCCTCGGCAGCGAGCCGCTTCCCGCGCTCCAGGACCTTCTTCACGGAGAGCCCCTTCGGGGTGTCGAGCTCGACCACCACGAGCGGCTCCCCGCGTCGCAGGCCGTCGAGGAAGCCCGGAGGCCGCTCCGCGCGGACGCGGGCCGGGCGCGGCTTCGGGGGCGGCGGGTCGGGGATGCGGGGCGGGCGCTTCGCGACGGGACGCCCCTTCACCGCGGCGGCGATGGCGGCGATGTCGGCCGGGGTCGTCCCGCAGCAGCCCCCGAGGAAGCCGGCGCCGAGGTCGGCCATCTTCGAGGCCATGGAGGCCATGTAGGAGGAAGTCGCCAGGTAGACGTAGCGCCCCTCGACGAAGTCCGGGAGGCCCGCGTTCGGCATGGCCATGACCGGGAGGTCGGTCCGGCGGACGAGCTCCTCCACCACCTTCAGCGCGTCGGCGAAGCCGCGGCCGCAGTTCACGCCCACGGCGTGGACCCCCGCCGCCTCCAGCGCCCGCACCGCCCGGAGCAGCGGCACGCCGCCCGTCGTGCCCGTCACGTCGAAGAAGGCGAGCGAGGCGACCACCGGGAGGTCCGCCTCCCCCCGCGCCGCCCGCACCGCCGCGAGCAGCTCCTCCAGGTCGAGGAAGGTCTCCAGCACGAAGAGGTCCACGCCCCCCGCGGCGAGCCCCCGGACCTGTTCGCGGAAGACCTCCTCCTTCTCCGCGGGGGGGAGCGGCGGCTTCCCCTCCACGGGGCGGGCGAGCGGCCCCACCGATCCGGCCACGAGCGCCTTCCTCCCCGCGGCGCGGCGGGCGAGCCGGGCGCCGCTCTCGTTGATGGAAGCGACCTTCCCCTCCAGCCCGTGGTGCTGGAGGCGCGTGCGGTTGGCGCCGAAGGTGTTGGTCTCGATCACCTCGGCCCCGGCGGCCGCGTACTCCTCGTGGATGGAGCGCACGAGGTTCCGGTCCGTGAGGTTCAGCCCGTCGTAGGAGGTGTCCAGCGGCACCCCGCGGGCGTAGAGCATCGTCCCCATGCCGCCGTCGCCGACGACGACGGTCGACCGCAGCCGGTCGAGGAAGGGGGAGCCCACGGGATGAGCCTAGGTCACCCGACCCGTTTTGCCCACATTCGCCCCGAAGCCCGGCGGAGCGCGGGTGATCCGGGTCGGGTCCCGTGCTACTCGTCGCGACGCAGGCGGTCGAGGACGTCCTGCGCGCGGTCGAAAGGGGAATCGCCCCGGCCGGGCTTCCTCTTCGGCTTCGGCCCCTTCGCCTTCTCCGGGGCCCGCACGGGCGGCGACGGCTCCGGCGGGAGGTCCCGGGTCTCCCCCAGATCCCGCATCTCGCCCGCGGAGGCGATGGGCGACTGGACCGCGAAGGACGGCGGCGGGACGGGGACGGGCGGCGGCGGCGGCGGGGCGGCGAAGGGCGGCGGCGCGGGGAAGGAGAGGGCCGACGCCGGGCCCGGGGATCCGAGCGAGGGGACGGGCCCCGGCGCCCCGAGGGAGACGGGGCCACGGGCCGCCGACCCCGCCGGCGCGAAGGAGGGGGCGGGGCCGCCGAAGACCGGCGGCGGCGGCGCGTCGAGGGAGGCAGGTCCCGGGCGGTAGCCGCCGAGCGAGGGGCCGGGCGCCGCGGTCGGGGCGGCCGCCGCGGCGTAACCGTCCACGACGATCTCGAGCCGCCCCGTCTCCAGGTGGAAGAGGAGCCCGTGGACCGGCATGCGCGGAGGCATCCGGGGATCCTGGCGGAGCGCCTCCACCGAGGACAGCACCGCGGACCGCTCGCTCGCGAAGACGCCCAGCCACCGCGCCGGGTCCTCGGTCCCGAACCCGTCGAGGCGGACCCCGAGGCGCTGGAGGCCCGTGCGGACCTCGCCCGAGGAGATCCTGCCCATGCGGCAGTCGGTGTGGCCGACGACGAGCACCTCGGTGGCCATGTTGAGGACCGCCGCGGCGAGCACGCTCCGGACCCCCGAGACGTCCCCGGGACGGACGATGCCGCCGGCGAACTTGGCCTGCGGCGGGGGCGTCCCTTCGAGCCCGAGCGCCGGAATGACGTTCCCGACGAGGCGGGGGTCCATGCAGGTGACGACGAAGGGGAGCGCGCCGGCCGGGAGAGCGGCCCGCGCGGCCCGGTCTCCCTCCGCCCGGGCGCGGTTCGCGGCGAGCACGGCCTCGAGGAGCGTCATCGCCTATCCCTTCTTCCCGCCCTCCTCGTCCTTCTTCGCGAGCCCGCCGAGCTTCGAGAGCAGGTGCTTGAGGTCGATGCCCGACACCGCCTCGAGCGCCGGCGGGAGCGAGGCCATGATGTTGGTGACGTCCCGGGTCACCTTGCTCGCCCCGGCGCCGTCCCCGCCCGTGCTGACGACGATGATCTTCTCGGTCTTCGACAGCGGCTCCGCGATCTTCCCCGCGAGGTTCGGCAGCATCTCGATGAACATCTGCGTGATGGCCGCCTCGCCGTAGGCTTTCCAGGACTCGGCCTTGCGGGCCATGGCCTCGGCCTCGGCGAGGCCCTGGGCCTTGATGACCTCGGCCTGGGCGAGGCCCTGGGCCTTCCTCGACTCGGCCTCGGCGATGCCCTTGGCCTTGACGACGTCGGCCTCGGCGAAGCCCCGCGCCTTGGTGGCGGACGCGGCGCCCGCGGCCTCCGTCTCGAGCTTGTACTTCTCGGCCTCGGCCAGCGTCTGGACGCGGGAGCGCTCGGCCTCGGCCGGCTTCTGGATGGTCGCCTCCAGCTCCTTCTGCCTGCGGAGGATCTCCTGCTCCTGCACCTGGATGTGGGACTGCTTCTCGACGAATTCGACCTGGATCTCCTCCTTCTTCACCGCCTGCCCCGTCTTGAACCTCTGGAGGTCGTAGGCCAGGTCCGCCTCGGCCTTCTTGAGGTTGACCGAGGCCTGGTACTCGGCCAGGCGCATCTGGTAGTCCCGGTTCGAGGAAGCCACGATGGTGTCGGCCTCGAACTTGGCCGTCTGCCCGGCCTGGTTCGCCTGGGCCGACTTGATGGTCGAGTCCCGATCCGCCTCGGCCTGCGCGATGATGGCGTCGCGCTTCACCTGCGCCGTGCGCGGCTTGCCCAGCGCGTCCAGGTAGCCCTGGTTGTCGCGGATGTCGCGGATGGTGAAGGAGACGATCTGGAGGCCCATGTTGGCCATGTCGCCCGCGGCCACCTCCTGCACCTTCCCCGCGAAGGCGTCCCGGTTCTGGTAGATCTCCTCCACGGTCATCGTGCCCAGGATGGCGCGCAGGTGGCCCTCAAGGGTCTGCAGGGCGACCCGCTCGATCTCGGCCGCGTCCTTGGAGAGGAACTGCTCGGCCGCCGTCCGCACCGCCACGTCTTCGCCGCGGACCTTGACCTGCGCGACGCCGTCCACGAGGACCGGCACGCCCTTGATGGTGTAGACCTCGGGCGTCTTCACGTCGATGGTCATGAGCTCCAGCGAGAGGAAGTCCACCTTCTCGAGCACGGGCCACACGAAGACGCCGCCCCCCCGGACGATCCGGTAGCCGACCGTCTCCCCCGTGGAGATGCGCCTCTTGATGCCCGAGATGACGAGCACCTGGTTGGGGCCGACCTTCGTGTAGCGGCTCGCGAAGACCATGAGCACGATGAAGAGGAAGACCAGCGCGACCCCGACGATGATGAAGACCTCGGGGCCGGCGGCGAGCACGGGGTGCATGTTCATCCTCCCTGGGCGCGGGCCTCCCGGTCCTTCGACCGGGCGAGCCAGGACGCGCGCGTTTCCTCGACGACGAACTGGGTCGGCGAAACGGACTTGATGACCACCATCGCGCCCCTGGGGACCTCGGCGGCGTCGGCGCAGCGGGCCTGCCTGAGGTACCGCTGGCCCGCCCGGACGTAGGCGATCTCCCCCAGACCCCCGGACGGGATGCCGAGGGAGACCTCCCCCTCCGTCCCCACGAGCGAGTCCTGGGCCACCATGCTGGTGCCCTGGGTCACCCGGAAGAGGAAGGTGAAGAGGCCGATGAGGACGGCCGCGAAGATGAGGCCGCTCGCCAGCGCGAGCGCCCCGGCTCCCCAGGGCCCCCACTCCCACCAGGCGAGCGCCACGTACCCCATGCCCCCGGCGGCGGTGATGAAGGCGGAGATGGTCGTCGGCGAGAGCGGCGAGAAGGTCGAGAGGGGGTGCTCGGCCCAGCCGACCTCCGCGTGGACGCCGGCGTGGCCGCCGCCGGCCGCGTGGCCGGCGTCCCCGCCCATCAGCTCGGGGTGCCCGCCGTGGCCGGCGTCGAAGGCCGAGCCCTCGCCGAAGGCGTGCCCGAAGGCCCCCGACATCACGGCGCTCAGCACCGTGAAGAGGAACCCCAGGAGGAACATCCCGAGGAAGATGGACTCCAGCAGATCCATGCCCGCGCGGCCTCCGCCGTTCCGGGGCTCACCGTCCGTCCCGGGACCCCGGTTTAACCGATTCCACCCGAAGGGGTTCGGGAGATCCAGAAGCTCGTCACCCGTCCGGCCTAGGATCCGCGGATGGCCCGCTGGAACCGGAACCCGCGGCATCCCCAGGGCCGCAAGGGGAAGCGCGAGCCGCGCCCGAAACGGGAGGACCGGTTCGGCCCTCCCCCGTCCGCCCCGCCCCGCGAGCCCCCCCCGGAGGAGGCCCCCGAGTCCCCTTCCGGGCCAACGGAGACCTACCGCGGGCTCCGCCTCCACCCCTTCCAGCAGAGGGCGCTCGACGCCATCCGACGGGGATCCTCGGTCCTCGTGGCGGCCCCCACCGGCGCGGGGAAGACGCTCGTGGCCGACTTCGCCATCGAGCAGGCGCTGCCGGGGGGCGGGCGCATCTGCTACACGGCGCCCGTGAAGGCGCTGAGCAACCAGAAGTTCCGCGACTTCCGCGTGACGCTCGGCGAGGAGAAAGTCGGCATCATGACGGGCGACGTCACCATCAACGCCGGCGCCCCGCTCCTCATCATGACGACGGAGGTCTTCCGCAACACGATCTTCGAGGATCCCCGCAACCTCGCCGACTGCCGCGCGGTCGTCTTCGACGAGATCCACTACCTGGACGACCGGGAGCGGGGCACGGTCTGGGAGGAGTCGATCATCTTCGCCCCGGCGCACATCCGCATCGTCGGCCTCTCGGCCACCATCCCGAACATCCGGGAGCTGGCCGACTGGATCCGCTCCGTCCGCGCGGTCCCGGTCGAGGTGATCGAGCGCCGGGAGCGCCCCGTGCCGCTGCGCCACTTCGTCTTCCACGAGGAGGCGGGGGTGAAGACGCTCCAGCAGCTGCGCCACGAGCGGCCCCGGCGCCGCGGGCGGGGCGGCCGCGGGGGGCCGCGGCGGGGGCGCTCCCCGCGCGGCCGGGCCCACCGCCGCCTGCTGGACCACCTCCAGCAGGACGACCTGCTCCCCTGCCTCTACTTCTCCTTCAGCCGGAGGGAGTGCGAGGAGAGGGCCGAGGAGAACCTGGGCCGTGACCTGCTCTCGCCGGAGGAACGGGAGGAACTGCTGGCCCGTTTCGACGAGCTCGTCCGGCTCTACCGGCTGGAGCCCTCGGACGCCACGGATCGACTGCGCAGGTTCTGCGCCCGCGGCATCCTCTACCACCACGCGGGGCTCCTCCCCGTCCACAAGGAGATCGTGGAGCGGCTCTTCACGACCGGGCTCGTCCGGCTGCTCTTCACCACGGAGACCTTCGCGCTCGGGGTGAACATGCCGGCCCGGACCGTGGGGTTCGCGTCGCTGAAGAAGTTCGACGGGGTGCGGCTGGACTGGATGCTCGCCCGCGAGTACGGCCAGATGGCGGGCCGCGCCGGACGCCAGGGGATCGACCGGGAGGGCTTCGTCTACTCGGTCGTGGACGACCGGGACCTCGACTTCCACGCGCTCGAGCACCTCTTCGAGGGGCCGCTGGAGCCCGTGCGGAGCCGGCTCGACATCGACTACGCCACCCTGCTCAACCTCTACGCGCTGGTCGGCGAGCGCATCGGGGAGACCTACGAGAAGTCCCTGGCCCGCTTCCAGCGGGAGCGCCTGGAGCGGGAGCGGGGACGGCCCGGCGACCGCGCCCCGCACGAGGCCGAGACTCTGCGCCGGCGCGTCGAGGTCCTCAAGCGCCGGGGCTATATCGCCGGCGGCGCGCTCACCGACAAGGGCCGCTTCGCCGCGGCCGTCCAGGGGTACGAGGTCCACGCCGCGGAGCTGCTGGAGGACCGCGTCCTCCACTCCTGCGACGCGGAGACGCTCGTCCTGCTGTTCACCGCGCTCGTCTTCGAGGAGCGCCGCGGCGACGCGTCGGACCGCATCGCCCCGGGCGTGCTGGAGCCCGTGCGGCACCGCGTCGACCACTGCGTGAACCGATTCCGCCGGGTCGAGTTCGAGGCGGGGCTGGAGGAGCTGTCGAAGGAGCCCGACTGGCTGCTGTCCGGCCCGGCGCTGCTCTGGGCGGGGGGCTGCACCTGGGAGGAGCTGGCGGAGCACACCACCGTGAGCGACGGCGACCTCGTCCGCAACTTCCGCCAGGCCATCCAGGTCCTGCGCAACGTCCGCAACGCGCTCCACCTCGTCGGCGCCCGGGACCTCGAGGAGCGCTTCTCCCGCGCCGTCGCCTCCCTCAACCGCGACGCCGTGGACGCCCGGCGCCAGCTGGAGCTGGGGTAGGGCGGGCCGGGCCCGGCGCTACTCCATGGGGACCTTCAGGGGGGTGACGACGCAGCCCTTCCCGATGCGCGCGGCCTCGGCGTCGGCGGCCGCCCTCTCGGGGTAGGGGAAGCGCTTGAGGGGCTCGGCCCCGGTCCGGCCGACGGCCCAGACGATCTTGATGCGCGCGGGCGCGCGGGGGGCGGCCTTGGCCCGCGGCTTCCCGGGCTCCTTCGGGGGCGCGAAGCGCTTGGCCGCCTTCGCGCGGTCCGACGCCTCGTTCTCGGCGGCGGCGCGGGCCATGTGCTGGGCGTTCGTCACGCGTTCGGTCAAGGGGGCTCCTTTCCGTTGCCCCCATGAGAACCGTTCCGGGGCGCGCGGCACCATTGTCCCCGATGGCCGGGGACCCGGTCGGCGCTCGACAGGGTCAGCGGCAGTCCGGTGAGTCGAGCGTGCCCAGGAACTCCACGGGCTTGGCGCTGCGGGCGAAGGACCTCATGTCCCGGATCCCGGTGATCGCGAATCCGCCGGAGCAGGGCCGCCCCTCGGTGAACCGGACGACGATCCTGTCCCGTTCCTCCACGACCTCGTCGATGGCGAGGAACCAGCCCGTCGAGGGGAAGAGCCCCTCGAGGAGGACGACCATGTCCGTGCCGAAGTCCACGGGGGGATCGGGAGCCCTTCCCGTGCTCCCGATGGGCCCCCCGAGGTGGTACTGGACCCACTCGGCCTTCGTCCGGACCACCGTGCCGGCCACGGTGCCCGTGCGGGCCCATCTCGTGAACCCCTCCGGGTCGTGGACCTCCAGCGGCACGCTGCGGTAGGCCCACTGTCGGGGGCCCGTCCGCACCCAGAAGGCGTTCGACCCTCGGCCCTCGCCGTCCATCCAGAGGGTCACGAAGGCCCCGTCGGACTCCGACGCGGTGAGGGCATCCAGGGTGAGGCGCCGCCCGTGGAAGGCGAGCGAGAGGGGGCCCCCGGGGCGGCGATCAATCCGGAGTACGAAGGCCTCCCCGCCGTCCCTCCCCGCGCGGCGGGCCCGGAGCCCGTCGGGACCCCGCCGGACCTCGGTCCCGGGAGCCGAAGCCTCGGAGTCGAAGAGGACCTGGTCGCCGACCGTGAGGCGCACGGGATCCACCGCCAGGTCGAACCCGTCGGGGACGTTCCAGCGGTCGAGCCGCAGGCGGAGCCGCACGGCGCCCGACGCCCCGGACTCGGCCCCCGGGGGATCGCTCCAGTCCACGCGGAGGAACCGCACGGGGAGCCAGGACCGTCCGGCTTGGGAATCGGCGGCGAGGGTGGCGACGGCCAGCGACACGACGGCGATCAGGATGCCCATTCCCTTCACGGGGGACATCCTAAGCCGAAAGGACGGACCGGTACGCTTCCGCCACCGCCCGGGCCTCGGCGCGTGGAGTGCAGCAGGCGAGGACCTCGCGGCGGCCGGCGGATCCCAGCCTGCGCCGGAGGGCGGGATCCCCCGCGAGGCGGGCCGCCGCCCGCAGGAAGGACTCCGGATCCCCCGTGCGGTAGACGAGCCCGGTCCTCCCGTGGCGGACGATCTCCCGGTTGGCCGGGATGTCCGACGCGAGGACCGCGCGCCCCGCGAGCATGGCCTCGAAGGGGACGTTGGCGAGCCCCTCCGACCGCGAGGTGTTGAGGACGACCGAGGCTCCGGCGTAGGCCTCCGCCATGCGGGCGAAGGGAAGGGAGCCGAGGGATCGGACCCAGGTCTCGCACCGTTCCCAGGCGAGGAGGGACTCGGCGATCCCCGCCTCGAGATCCTCCCCCGCGTGGACGAAGGCGACGCGGGGCTCCCTCCGGCGAAGGCGCAGGAGCGGTTCCAGCGCGAAGAGCGGGTCCTTCACCGCCCGGAGCCCCGCGGGGAGGAAGAAGACGATGGCGTCGCGGGGAAGCCCCGCCGCGCGCCGGAGCTCGAAGCGCCGGTCGCGGGCCGGGAGCGACACTCCCTTGGGGACGAGGAGGAGCCTGCCGTCGAGGCCGGGCACGACCGCGCGGGCCGCGTCGAGAAGCGCCCTGCCGCTGCTCATCACCAGCCGTGCCTGCCGCAGGGCGGACAAGGCGCAGGCTGCCCGCGCGGGGTCGTCGAGGTCGCCGTGGATCTCGGTGCCGGTGAGCGTGAGGACGAGCGGGGGGTCTGACGGGAGCGCGTGGTCCAGGTAGGCGGCGCCGCCCTTGCGGGCGTGGAAGGCGTGGACGAGATCGGGGTGGAACCTGCGCAGTGCCTCTCCGAGCCGTTCGGGGAAACCCGGGTCCAGCGTCTCCAGCGCCCGGACGGAGATCCCTTCGCCCCGCAGGTGCCGCGCGAGGCGGCGGGCCGATGTGGCGTTCCCCCCGGCGCGGAGCGAGGGGGAGAGGAGGAGGACGCGGAGGCCGGGTCGGGCCAGCGTCAGCCCCCCGAGCCCTCGCCCGGCGCCGGGGCTCCGCCGGGCGCCGGGGCTGCGTCCAGCGTCGCCAGCGCCTCGTCGCAGGCCCCGACGACCGCGGCGTCCTTCGCGCAGACCTGGCGCAGGTGCTGGATCGCCTCCCTCGCCGAGGCGTGGCCGGTCTTCGCCAGCGCCTGGGCCGCCTCCTTGCCGAGCCGGCGGCGGACCTCGGCGGGGAACTGCCCGGCCCGGGCCAGCTCCGGCACCCGGACCTCCGCCTCGAGGACGGGCTTCACGACCCGGTCCCGGATCCGGGCGACGGCGTCCTTCGGGTCGGCGAGCGCCGCCGCCGC
>Ga0247727_10005541_pt1 | contig 25516 bp, 21 predicted proteins | sample WisWelCaveWW1625_FD_202498 | JGI IMG/M metagenome (GOLD analysis project Ga0247727, IMG submission 202498) | Biofilm microbial communities from Wishing Well Cave, Virginia, United States - WW16-25 | ecosystem: Environmental > Aquatic > Deep subsurface > Groundwater > Cave microbial mat | place...
GGTTCGAGGACGAGGTCCAGGTCGAGGTCGAGCTGACCGAGATCAAGCGGGCGACCGTACGCTTCGGGTACCGGGTGCGCGTCGGAGACGACGCCGCGCCCGTTGCCGAGGGCTGGACGCTGCACGGATGCACGGACGCCTCGGGAAAGCTCGTCCGGATCCCCGACGACGTTCGCGCCGCGGTGTCGCGCGACCCCGATTGACCAGCGGGACGGGCGGGTTTCCAATCCCCGCATGACGCGTGCCCGCATCGCCCCGGTAGTCATCCTCCTCGGCCTCTTCGCCACGACGCTGCGTGCCGACCAGGACGAGCCCCGTCCCGTGGGGATGCGCACGACGGACTGGGAGTCGCCGGACTTCAGCGGGCGCCAGGCCGGCGTGACCGCCCTGTCGGCCGACTACATGCAGTTCCTGACCGCGAACAAGACCGAGCGGGAGGTCGCCGCCGCGGCGATCCGGCTGGCCGGCGAGCGAGGCTTCACGCCGGCGGCCGAGCGTGGGCCGGTCGCGTTGCGCGCGGGAGAAAAGCGCCTGTTCTCGGCGCACGGCAAGATCGTCGCGCTGGTCGTCGGCGGGAACCGTCCGGTCGCCGAGGGCGTTCGCGTCGTCGCCGCGCACATCGACTCCGTGCGCATCGACCTCAAGCCGAATCCCGTCTACCAGGACGCGAACCTCGGGCTGCTCCAGACCCACTACTACGGCGGGATCAAGCCGTACCAGTGGCTGTCGACGCCGCTCGAGCTGCGCGGCGTCGTCGTCAAGCCCGACGGGCGCGTCATCGACGTCCGCATCGGCGACGAGCCGACGGATCCGGTCCTCGTGATCCCGGACCTGCTGGTCCACCTGTCGGACCGCGCGGATCGCAGGGAAGGCGAGCAGGTCGAGGCCGAGAGCCTCGACGCGATCGCCGGACACGTCCCGTCAGCGCGCGGGACCTCCACGGAACGTTTCCGTCAGTCGGTGCTCGACGTCCTGAAGTCCCAGTACGACATCGACCCCGAGGACCTCGCGAGCGCGGAGCTGCAGCTCGTCCCTGCCGGCGGCGCGCGCGACGTCGGCCTGGACCGGGGCCTGGTCGGCGGCTACGGCCAGGACGACCGCGCCTGCACGTACGCGGCGCTGCGGGCGATCCTCGACGTCGGCACGCCCGAGCACACGGCGATCGTCTGGCTCGTCGACAAGGAGGAGATCGGCTCGACGGGGAACACCGGAGCCCGGTCCACGTTCCTGTCGACGGTCGTCGGCCGGTTGCTCTCGGCGCAGGGACGGCGCACCGAGCACGACCTTCGCGAGGCGCTCGCGCTCTCGCAGGGCCTGTCCGCCGACGTGACCAACGGCGCCCACCCCCAGTACCCGGAGGTGATCGAGCGACGCAACGCCTTCTACCTCGGCTCCGGCGTCGCGATGGACCAGTCGGGCGCGCACGCGGAGTTCATGCGCCGCATCTGGGACCTGCTGCGCACCGAGCGCGTCCCGTTCCAGACGGGCGAGTGGGCGCGGGTGACCGACTCGCGCAGCGAATACGGAACGGTGCTGCCGTTCCTCACGCAGCTCGGGATGAACGCGATGGACCTGTCCATCCCGCTCCTGTCGATGCACGCGCCCTTCGAGGTCGTGTCGAAGGTCGACCTGCACGCGGGATATCGCGCGTACAAGGCATTCCTCGAGCGGTGAGAGCGGCCCTCCTCCTGGCCGCCCTCCCCGCCTGCGACGACCTCGCCGGACCGTGGCCCGGCGGCATCGGCGCCGTCCTGCGGTTCAGGGACACCGATCACTCCCTCGTGATCGTGGACGTCCCGCCGGGCACCTCGTCCGCCCGCGCGGGTCTCGCCCCGGGCGACGTGGTGACCGCGATCGACGGCGACCCGGTCGCGGACATGCCCCTGGACGACGTCATCCGCCGCCTGCGCGGCCCCGTCGCGAGCAAGGTGCGCCTGACGATCCGCAGGCATGGCCAGGACCGCGACGTCGAGGTCGAACGCGAGCCATACCGGTAGGATGGGGTCATGGATCATCGCCCCCTCGGCCGCTCCGGTCTCAAGGTTCCGCGGTTCTCGCTCGGGTCGTGGCTGACCTTCGGGACCGCCGTCGACGAGGACGCGACGCGCGCGTGCGTGAAGCTCGCGCTCGACGCGGGGATCACGATGTTCGAGACCGCCGACGCGTACGGGCGGGGCGGGGCGGAGCGGATGCTCGGCAAGTGCCTCGCGGGGCAGCGGCGGCAGGATCTGGTCCTCGCGTCCAAGGCGTTCTGGCCGATGTCCGACAACCCGAACGATCGGGGCCTGTCGCGCAAGCACCTGACGGAATCGCTGCACGGATCGCTCGAGCGGCTCGGCACCGACTACCTCGACCTGTACCAGTGCCACCGGGCGGATCCCGAGACGCCCATCGAAGAGACCGTGCGCGCGATGGGGGACTTCATCCGGCAGGGACGCGTCCTGTACTGGGGCGTCTCCTTCTGGAGCGCGGAACAGATCTCCGAGGCGTGCCGAGTCGCCGACCGGCTGCTGCTCCCGAGGCCGATCTCGAACCAGCCCCCCTACTCGCTCGTCCAGCGCGGGGTCGAACGCGACGTCGTCCCCACCTGCCAGCGCGAAGGTCTCGGGCAGATCGTCTTCTCGCCGCTCGCCCAGGGAATCCTGACCGGCAAGTACGCGTCCGGGATCCCCGCCGGCACCCGCGCCGCCGACGAGCGCCTCGGCGTCTCCGTCCGCTCGATCCTGCAAGCAGACGTCGTCCAGGGCGTCGAACGCCTGCGTCCGATCGCCTCCGGCCTCGGCATCTCGATGGCGCAGCTCGCGCTCGCGTGGGTGAGGGACCGCCCCGGCGTCGACTCCGTCATCCTCGGCGCCCGCACCCCGGAACAACTCCGCGAGAACCTCGGCGCGTCCGACGTGACGCTCTCGTCCGACGTCTGCGCAGCGATCGAACGCGCGCTCCCGGCCGGAAACGGACCGGGATGATTCACCGCAGAGATCGCAGAGTACGCAGAGAGAGGTCCCTCTGCGATCTCCGCGTGCTCCGCGGTGAACTTCTTCTTGTCTAGGGAGACCGGCGCGGACCGCTCGCGTTCCCCTTTTCCCCGTGCCATCCTGCGCCGCGCCGTGGACAACGGGATCCTCGCGACCGCCCTGCCGTGGGCCCTGTGGGCTGCGATCGGCGTCGGCGGCGCGCTCGGGGCGGTCGCGCTCGTGCGGTCCAGGGGCGCTGCGCTCGCGGTCCGCGCCGGCCTGAGGGCCGCGCTCTCGACCGACGGCGAAGGTGCTCTTTCTCCACGCGACGCATTCCTGGTGTCCGCTTCCATGTCGGCGCTGCCGGTCGTCGTCGGGACCGCGACTGCGATCGCGGTCGGCGGTCCCGGGGCCGTCCTGTGGCTGTGGATCGGCGCGGTGCTCCTCGCGGGGCTGCGCTGGCTCGACGTGGGCTTCGTCGCGCGTCACCAGGGTGCGCCGAAGGCCTTCGCTGCGACGATCGGCAAGCGGTTTCCGAGCCTCTCGTTCCTCTACGCCTTCGTCGGGCTGCTCGCCGCGGCCCTCGCCGGGTCGGCGCTCGCGGGCCTGACGGTCGCGGGCGCCGCCGCTGACGCCGGGATGCCCGCGCGGTGGGTTGCGCTCGCCCTCGGCGCAGTCGGGCTCGCGGTCGGACTGCTCGGCGCAGCACGCGTGATCGCGGTCGCGCGGATGGCATCCGCCATTGGCCTCGCGATCGTCGTCGTCGCCGCTCTGGCCGCGATCGTCGGACACCCGGCTCGGCTCGGCTCGGCGATCGGGCGCGTCTTCTCCGAGGGGCTCTCCGGTTCGGCCCCGTCCGGCGGGTTCATCGGCGCGTTCCTCGTCGAGGCTGTCCGCTCCGGCCTCGGCCTCGGCCTCGCGCCGACCGCGGCCGCGTTCGGCCCGGCAGCGACCGTTCAATCGGAAGCGAGCCACGCGGACGCGGCCTCGGCATCGCGCGCCGGCGCCGTCGAGCCGCTGCTCTCCGTCCTGCTGGTCTCCATCCTGGTCGCGTTGCCCATCCTGACGAGCCGCGCCTGGAACACCCCGGGGCCGACGTCGATCCCGCTTCGCGAGGCGATCGCGCTGACGCACACGGCGGCGTCCCCCGCGGAGGCAGACGACCCGGAGCGCCGTTTCAGCCTCGTGACCCGCTGGCGCGAGGGCGAGACCCTCGACCGGATCGAGTTCCTCGGGGGCCGCGGGATGCTGCAGGAAGTGACCATGACGGACCGCGGCCGCCCGCTCGACGCGGCGTTCACCTTCGACGACGGCCACGTCGTCAAGCTGCAGATGCCACGCAAGACCGCCCCGGGCCGACGCCGCGTCGGGACTCATCTCGAAGAGGTTCCCCTGGCGCGGGTGGACGACATCGTCCTTCACGGCACGGGCCTGCGGCGCGGCGCGAGTCTCGTCGCCGCAGCATTCGAGGACGGTCTTCCCCGCGGATGGGGCGGCCCCGTCACCCTCGCCGCCACCCTCCTGCTCGCCCTCTCGGCGCTCTGCGGCTGGACGATGTATGCGCGCCGGGCCGCCAGCGAGGTCGCGGAGCCGGGCGCCGCACGCATGCTGGCCGGAGCCGCAGGCGCGGCGGCCGGCCTCGCGGCCGTCCCGAACCTCCCCTGGCTGCTCCCCACGGCCGCCGTGCTCGTCGCAGTCCTCGCCCTTCTGCACGGACTCGCCCTGGCCGCCGACTTGACCGGACGGGCCCCTGGAGGCTAACTCTTGATCGGCCGTCGGCACGGGACGGGCCGGACCCCGAAGGAGGGGACAATGACGCGTGTGCGCATGCTTTTCGTGGGCTTGATGACGGTCTTGTCTGGTCCTGCCTGGGCAGGAGTCGTGGACGCGGGACTCGACTGCGGAATCGAGGAGTACCGCTGCGACGCGGAGTGCTCCTGCGAGGCCCGGTTCGACGAAGCCCCCTGCAACGACCTGCCGAACGGGACCCTGGGTGTCAGCTACCCGACGGCGGCAGATCCCGTCGAGGTCCTGTGCCCGAGCGTCTTCATGAGCGGGGCGGCCGATCCGGAATCGCCGAACAACATGTTCTACCGCGTGGAGATCTCGCGCGAGAGCGCCTTCGCCGTGCTCGTCTACGATTCGGGCCTCGTCACCGCGAACCCGGGAACGACCGAGCACCACGTCGGCAACGACCTGTATCCGCGTCCCCTCGAGGCGGGCGGCAACTACTGGCTGCGGGTGACGGACAACGACGACTGCTCCAGCCAGCCGGATCTGGTCTACTACGCGAACCCGAATCCGCTTCTCGTCAACTTCACGGTTGCCGACTCCCCGCTGGACAACTGCACCGGCGGTGGGGACGCGGACACCGATGCGGACACGGACGCCGACATCGACGCCGACGTGGACGCGGACGGCGGCGGAGGCGGAGGGGGCGGCAGCGCGGGGTGTCGGACGACCGGCGGCCCGGCCGCGGGCGTCCTGTCCTTCCTCGTCCTGATGGGTCTCGCGATCATCGCCCTGCGGCGTCGCTAGTCCTCCTTCCCTCCCCCCAGCACTCTCCCGTGAAGTCCGACCTCCCCGTCGTCGGTGTGATCGGCGGCAGCGGCCTCTACGAGATGGAGGGCCTGACGGACGTCGATCGCCGACAGATCGAGACGCCGTGGGGGCCGCCGTCGGACGCGATCGTGACGGGCACGCTCGGCGACGTCCGGCTCGCGTTCCTGCCGCGCCACGGCCGCGGGCACCGGATCCCGCCGCACAAGATCGAGTTTCGGGCGAACCTCTTCGCGCTCAAGTCCCTCGGCGCCGAGTGGGTGATCTCGATCTCGGCGGTCGGGAGCATGAAGGAGGACATCGGGCCGGGGGACTTCGTGATCGTCGACCAGTTCATCGACCGGACGATCGCGCGGCCGCGCACGTTCTTCGAGGACGGCATCGTCGCGCACGTCGCGTTCGCAGACCCCGTTTGCTCGCGACTGGCGAACGTCGTCCACGAGTGTGCCCGGGAGGCGGGGATCCGCGTACACCGCGGCGGGACCTACGTCTGCATCGACGGGCCGCAGTTCTCGACGCGGGCGGAGTCGAACCTGTTCCGCAGCTGGGGCGCCTCGGTCGTCGGCATGACGAACCTGCCCGAGGCGCGCCTCGCCCGGGAAGCGGAGCTCTGCTACACGACGGTCGCCTTGGCGACGGACTACGACTGCTGGCACGAGTCGGAAGGCGACGTGACGGTCGATGCGGTGCTCGCGGTCCTGCGACAGAACGTCGACAACGCGAAGAAGCTCGTCCGGCTCGCCGCGCCTCGCGTGCCGCGGCCGCGCACCTGCCCGTGCGAGTCCGCGCTGAAAGGCGCGATCCTCTCGGACCCCGCCGCCGTCACGCCGGAAGCGCGAAAGCGCCTGGATCTGCTGGTCGGGAGATACCTGCCATGAGTCTGCTCGCCGTCGGATCGGTTGCGCTCGACACCATCGAGATCCCCTCCGGCCGCTACGAGGACATCCTGGGCGGGAGCTGCACGTTCTTCTCGCTCGCGGCGAGCCACTTCGCGAAGGTGAGGATCGTCGCGGTCGTGGGGACGGACTTCCCGGAGGAGCACGTCGACCTGCTCCGGTCGCGCGGCATCGACACGGCCGGGCTGGAGCGGGCGGAGGGTCGGACGTTCCGGTGGAGCGGGCGGTACTCGGCGACGCTCGCCGAGCGCTGGACGCTCGACACGCAGCTCGGCGTGTTCGCGGGGTTCCAGCCGAAGCTCCCGGCCGCTTGGAAGAAGCCGAAAATCCTGTTCCTCGGGAACATCGAACCGTCGTTACAGCGCGCGGTGCTCGAGGAAGTCGACCGGCCCGAGCTGGTCGCGATGGACACGATGAACTTCTGGATCGAAGGGCAGAACGCGTCGCTGAAGAAGACGCTCGCGCGGGTGGACCTGCTCGTCATCAACGAGGAGGAGATCCGGCAGCTCTCGGGCGAGCACAACGTCGTGCGCGCGGCGGCGTCCGTACGCCAGATGGGGCCGAGCAAGGTCGTCGTCAAGCGCGGCGAGTACGGGGCGATCCTCTTCGCCGAGGACCACGCGTTCGCGGTGACCGCATATCCGCTCTCCGACGTCGTCGACCCGACGGGGGCGGGCGACAGCTTCGCGGGCGGGATGTGCGGCTCCCTCGCGCGCGCGGAGCGGCTGGACGCGGCTGCGTTCCGGCGCGCGATGGTGATGGGGACTGTGCTGGGGAGCTTCTCGGTGGAAGGACATGGGGTGGAGAGGCTGCGGACGCTGACGACGGAGGAGGTCGAAGGGCGGTACCATGCGTATGGAAGGCTGACGCATGTGGAAGGGATCTAGAGAAGAGAAGCAACAGGAGACAGGAAACAGGCAACAGGCAACAGGAAATGAAAAGCCTCGCCCGTGGCGCTTTTCATTTCCTGTTTCCTGTTTCCTGCTTCCTGTCTCCTGTTGCTTCTTCGGCGTGCTCGCCTGCGCGGGCACCGGGAAGCACGGGGGCGGGGGCGACGCGGACTCGGACTCCGACACCGATTCGGGCACGGGCACGGGCACGGGCACGGAGTCGGACAGCGATTCGGAATCGGGGACGGAGAGCGACACCGACACCGGCACGGGGCTCGAGCCGTTCGCCCGTGGGACATTCCGGATGACGAATCTCACGTTCACGTCGCCGGAGGTCCTCACGGACGACGTCGTCCAGAACCTCGTTCAGGAGAACATCGACGAGCTCGTGCTCAACTGGCTCATCGACCTGCGCGATCGCGCCGGCGACGAATGCGCGTTCACGACGGGGGCGGCGACGACCGCGGACGGCGGGGCGACCTACGCGTGGGACCTCGTCAGCGTGCCGGTCGAGGGGACCGCGGATTGCACCGACGCGGGGTTCGGGATCCCGGCGGGCGACGGGACGATCGATCTCGTGGAGATCCCGGTAGAGGGGAAGGCGATCTCGTTCCTGTTCCGGATCCGCGAGGCGACCATGGTGGGGACTTTCGGCGTATTGCCGGCCGTGACCGGGACGAGCGCGGGGAAGATCACGGCGGTCGACGCGGACACGATCCCCCTCGGAGATCTCGGCGCGACGCTGTGCGGACTGCTCGCCGACGACGTCGGCGCGCTCGACGACTACGACGACGACTGCGACAACCTCTTCGCGTGCCTCGCGGGCGATCCGCCGCCCGACGCCGCCTGGGACTGCGACGTCGACGGCACCCCGCCCGACTCGGACGTCCTTGGCGAGCCCGCCTGGACGCTGGAGGCGGACTTCCGCGCGAACGACGCGACGCTAGCGGGTTAGCAAGGCCCGCAGGCGTGCGAGCTCGGCCTCGGCCACGTCGGCGCGGGCCTTCTCGCGCTCGGAGTGCCCCGCGAGGATCTCGGCCCGCTCGTGGTCCTCCGTGGGCGTCGGGAGGGGCACCCCGGTCTCGGCGTCGACGAGACGAGGACTGCCGTCGACCCACCGAAGGATGAGGCCGAGGAGCTCGGAGCGGGGCTCTCCGGCCATCCGGACGTACCCCTGGTCTCCGAGCCGGAACCCCTGCAGCGGGGGCTCGAGGTACTCGGCGAGCGGATCGACCAGCAGATACTCGCGAACGCCCAGGAGCGCGTACTTCCCCTTCTTCTCCCCGAGGTCCGTCGCCCGGCTCTTGCGGCTCGTCACCTCGATGACGAGGTCGGGGCCTCTGCCCTCCTCCCAGACCTTGTAGGTGCGGCGCAGCTTCTTCTCGACCCCGAGGACGACGTACAGGTCCGGCGAGACGCAGGCGCTGGGATCGCCCTCTTCGAAGTAGAGGAAGTTGTCCATCGCCGCGTACGCGTCCGGCCGGTCCTTCGTTCGAACCAGCAGCGCGTGGAAAAGCGCCATCGTCACCTGCGCGTGGACGTCGGTCTCTCCCAAGGGCTCGCCGTCGCTTTCCGGGTACTCCACCGGGAGTGCGGGAGCAGGGTCGTCGCGCAGCAGGTCCATGGCTTCGCGAGCGATCATTCCCCGTCGTCCCGTCCGGTGCAAGCGTCGGCGGTGCGAACGGCGTGCCGGAGTCCGCCCCCGTGGACCCTCGGGAATCCGGCCGCGACCCGGCGATCCGGCGTGATCCGGCGGCGAAACTACGCCGGCCCGACCGGCAGGCCCATGAGCTTGCGGGCGAAGGCGAACGGAACCGTCCCATGGGCCAGGAGCGCGTCGTGGAACTCGCGCAGCGTCGCGTGCGGCTTCGCACGGCGCCAGTCGCGCTGCAGCTCGAGGATCTGATGGCGGCCGACGGTGTAGCTCATCGGCTGGGTGGGGCTCGACGAGTAGCGGCGCACCTCGCGCACCGCGTTGACCTCCTCGAGGTCGGCCTCGCGGACCATCGTCGCGACGGCGTCGTCGAACGACATCCCCCGGGTGTGAAGCCCGGAGTCGACCACGACCCGCCAGCCGCGCCACAGCCGCGCCTTGAGCTGCAGCAGGCGCACGCGCGGGTCGCTGTAGAAGCCCTGCTCGCCCATCATCTGCTCGCAGTACAGGGCCCATCCCTCCGCGAAGACGCTGGTCCACAGGACCCTGCGCACGCGGCTGGGCACGAGGTTCGCGAGCGCGAGCTGCAGGTGGTGGCCCGGATAGCCCTCGTGCAGCGCGACGGACTCGATCTCGAAGAAGCAGTGATCTCTGAGCTGCTGCCGGCGGCGCTCCTCGGTCGCGTCTTCATCGACCGGCGTCACCCAGAAGAACCCCTTCTGGACTTTTTCGAAGGGGGCCGGCGCGATGTACGCGGCGTACGGGATGAACGGCCGCGAGAACGCCGGGGTCTCGACGACGTCGAGGCTCTCGGACGGCGGGAACCCCGCGAGGTCCTTCTCGCGCACGAAATCCCGGGCGCGGGCCATCTCGCGGGCATAGGCGTGGACGACGTCGCCCGCCGCGGGGTGGTTCTCCTTGCACGAGTCGACGACCTCGCGCCAGGTCTTGCCCGGCGCGAGCTTGCTCGCGAGCCGCTCCATCTCGGCGGTCACCTCGGCGATCTCGCGCTTGCCGAGCGCGAGCAGCGAGTCGGCGTCGAGGTCGAGGCGGTGCTTGGTGCCGAGCAGGAAGTCGAAGAGCGTCCGGCCGCACGCGAAGTCGCCGGCCGCGGCGGGAAGGATGCGCCCCTGCAGGTCGCGCCCGTAGGCCTCGGCGGCCTCCGCGGCGGCGCGCCCGGCCTCGCGCACGTCTTTCTCGATCGCCATCCCCGCCGCCCGCGCTGCGAGCTCGACTCCGAAAAAGGATGGAAGCCCCGGAACGACCTCCGACGCGGTCTCGGCCCACGGGCGCGGGACACCCCGCGCGTCCGCAAGGCTCCGGCGTGCGTCGGCGAGCGCCTGCGGGGCGGCGCGGAGCCGGTCGACGACGCGGGCGAGCCGCTCCTCGAGCGGCGCGAACTCGCGCTGCAAGAGCAGGTACACGCCGAACATGAGGTCGTCGAGGACCCGGCCAGGATCGCGCTCGCTCGGACGGACGACGTCGTCCACGCGCGCACGGGCGTCGAGCTCGTCGATCATGAGCTGCCGGTCGACGGCGTCGGAGACAGACAGCCCGTTCTGAGGGACCGCGGCGATCGCGGCGCGCGCAGTCGCGAGCCGCCGGGTGGCGTCCGCGCGCCCGTCCGGGTCCTGGGCCGCGAGCTTCGCGTCGAACCGGTGGTCCCCCGCGAAGGTCGCGAGGACGGGGTCTGCCTCGAAGAGCGTATCGAGCGCCGCGTCGAGCGCGGTCTGCAGCGCGGCTGTCATCAGAAGCGGTAGTTCGCGCCGAGGGAGATGACGGTGAGCGACGCCTTCCATTCGCCGTCGTTGATCACGAAGTCGGAGGGGCCGGTCGGGCCGATCGCGCGGGTCTTGCCGTTTAGGATGTCGCGCGGCGACCCGAACAGGTGCCCGCCGCCGACGGACAGGTCCCACCCGCCGAGCCGGTACGTCGCGCCCGCGAAGAAGCCGACCTTGCGGAAAGCCAGGAAGTCCACGCGCGTGTACTCGACGGGGGCCGCGCCGGGCTCGTAGAGCCCGCCGGCGCGGATCGCGAGCCGGCCAGGCAACAGGTTGTAGTCGCCACCGAGACGGAAACCGATCGTGTCCTTCCAGTCGTGAACGATCTCGGGATCGGCGACCGAGGTCCTGAGCGACTCGGTGAAATCCAGGAAGTCCTCCTCGACCTCGATCCGCAGCGAGTCGAACGCGGAGTTCCCTTCCCATACCGCGTCGAACTCGACGTCGAAGACCTCGTCCTCCATCGGGTCCCACGCCCGCCAGTCGCCCGCGTCCGCCGAAGCACGCGGGTGGAAGTACCGGACGCCGACACGCGCCGCCGGGTTCTGCGGCGCGTAGACGATCGCGTCCGAGCGCGGCTCGAGAAGGTCGGACCCGGTGAAGGCCGTCTTCTCGAAGGTCACCTCGCCGTCCGCCTCGAAGTCCCCGGAGTGCCGGTACGACAGGCCTACATCGAAGCGTGAGAAGCGCGCCTGCGCGGCGAGGATCCCGGCAGGCGTGAACGGATCCATCGTGTCGAGGTTCGTGAGGTAGTCCGTGGAAGGAGTCTCCGATCCGCTCGAGGTGACAGCGCTTGTGAACTGCAGCTTCGCGAAGACCGCCTGGAAGGCGCCGCCGAGCCGTAGCCAGGGAAGGGCCTGGTACGAGACGGCAAAGGTCGGGAAGAGCACGATCAGGTGGCGGCTCACGAGGTCGTAGCGCTGTGGGGCGGGCGCCGTCGCGCCGTTCGCGGTCGTCACGGTCTCGGGGTACACGAGCTGCTCGGGCGAGTGCGGCCCGTACAGGCCCAAAGCGAAGACGGGCCAGTTCGCGTGGCCGAGGTCCGAGGAGATCGCGAGCATCGGCCCGGGTCCGTGGAGGAACCCCGACTCCAGGCAGACCTCGGGGTACTCCTGCCCGTTGAACTCGTAGCGCGCGTTCCCGTTGTTCGGGTCGCGGCCGTCGTCCGCGTAGGTCCCGTCGCGGTCGAAGCACAGGTTCGGATCCGTCAGGTTGAGCTGGACCGTGAGCCGGGTGCCGCGCTGTCCCGCGAGCGCGGCGACGTTGTACTGGACGGCGCTCCCCTCGCTCGCCCGAGCCGTGTACGCGCCGGCGCGTCCGACGGCGACTGTTCCGTTGTCCGGGTGCTCGAAGCCGTCCGCGTACGCGGCGCCGTACGCGGCCAATCCCGCGAGGGCGACGCCGAGCGACAGGGACCGTCGGATCATCGAGGGTGAAAGTGCGAGGGGTTGCTACGTCCCGAGGTCGGCCCAGTCAGCCTCGTACTGGCCGGTCAGCGACCACGCCGGCTCCCCGCCGACGTCGGTGTCCGGCGGGTTGCCGTCGCCGCAGGTCCAGGTGTCGTCGGGCGGTGTCTTCCCGGCGTCGCAGGCGAGGATGTTGAGGCAGTCGTCCTTGTAATCGACCGGCGCGCCGTTGTCCCCGCTGAGCAGCGCGCAGAGCGTCTGGCCCATGTCCTCGACCTCGACGCCCACCGCTGCCTCGAGCGTGATCTTGGCGTCGATCTGGCCGGTGGCATCCGGCGAAGAGCCGTAGGCGCCGCTGAGCGCGGCCTCCCGCAGAGGCAGGACGATGAACGGCTTGCCACGCACCGGGATGTCCACGGTATCGATGACCCCGTCACCCTCCGGAACCCGGAAGTCCGCGTCCGTGCAGTCCGCGTCGCCCGTCCCCGGCGGATAGTCGGTCTCGAAGATGAACGCGGTGCAGTCGCCGCATCCGGACGTGTCGCAGTCGGTGCAGCTATCCTCGTCGGGAAGGGCCGCGCCGCTGCGGTACGAGCAGGTTTCCCCGTTGGGAGGTCCCAGCTCGATCAGCCAGTTGAGCGTGTAGTCGTCCATGTTGTCGTTGATCAGGGCTTCCACGATGATGTTGTCCAGCGCATCCGGCGCCTGCAGATCGAGGTAGACGAGTCGCAGCAGATCGCCGACCCCGCCCGTGTCCGTGTCGCCGTCCGTGTCCGCGTCCGTGTCGACGTCCGTATCGGCGTCGCCGGCGTCACCCGATGTTTCCTCGCCGCAGCCCGTCAGAAGAAGTCCAAGTCCCGCCAGTGCAATGCTCTGCATCGTTTCCTCCAGTTTCGAGAGGGATGGACCTATAGCACAAGCCCAGCGGATGTGAATGGGGGTTCAGACCGCCGCAAACGGACCGCTGCGGCCCGCCCTTGCATCCGCGCAACACTGAATCGCCCTTCACCCCTTGTGCGTCCCCCCGCCGCCCCGCTACGCTCGGCTCTCGAAGGTCTGCGAAAGGGCTTGAGCATGCGCGCGTCTTTCTGGTCTCGCTATCGGTCGGGCATCCTGCTGTCGGCGCTCTTCGCGATGTTCGTCGCGTGCGACCCGGGCGGATGCTCGGGGTGCGCCGGGTGCGGCGTCACGCCCATCCCCGGCGGTTTCCCGCTCGCGCGCAGGATCCCCGCGGCCGGTCAGGTTCGCCTCACCGAGTCCGGCGTCGGGTTCATCGAGAGCAACATGAACGACATCGTCACGTCTTTCTTCCCCGACGGCCTGTCCTTCGCGATCCCCGAGAGCGGCGACGCGACCGCCGTGATCTGCCCGCAGGCCGACGAGTGCGGCGCGTGCGAGGACCACGAGTGCTTCGTCGACCTCGAGATCGTCAGCACCCAGCTCGCCTCTGTCGCGCCGAACGTCCTGCAAGCCACCCTGCGCGTGGAGATCCAGACTCGCGGGCTCGACATGTACTACGCGGACCTCGAGGGCAGCTTCCTGTGCCTGTGGGGGGACGGACCTTTGTGCGACATCGACTTCGACACGACGGCGGCCGCGCCCGCCGACCAGGGGTTCGCCGCCGACGTGATCTTCATGACGGAAACCCGGACCGGCTACACGAAGGTCGACATCCAGAACGCCGCGCTCACCGAGGACCTGCAGGGCGGCGACATCGGCATCTCGGACGGCGGAAGCTGCGGCCTGTGGTGCGACCTCGCGAACCTCGACTTCATCAAGGACCTCGTGATCGGGTCCATCCAGGACCAGCTGACGAGCCAGCTGACGGCACCCATCCAGGACCAGCTCTGCCGGGGCTGCATCGACGACACGAACTGCACGGGCGGCCTCGCGTCCTGCGTCGGCGGCACCTGCGAGTGGGCCGACGACGGGACCTGCGAAGGGTGGCCCCTCGGGACCGAGGGACGGATGAACCTGGGCGCTTTGCTCGCCTCGATCACCCCGGGCCTCGACGGCAGTGCGCAGTTCACGTTCACCTCCGGCGGAGACGGCGAGGCGGACGGCGACGGGACGGACGGGCTCAACCTCAACCTCATGGGCGGATTCGACTCGCTCGCGCACAACGACTGCGTGCCGGCGCTCCCCCCCCCCGCGCTGCCCGTCGTGCCGCTTTCCGACGACATCCGCTCCGACACGACGCCCGGCGGGATCCCGTCGATGGTCAACTTCGGCGTCGCCGAGAGCTACCTCAACCACGCGTCCTTCGGCATCTTCGATTCCGGGATGCTGTGCATCGGCGCGACGCCGGCCCTCGCGCAGCAGCTCTCCACGGGCTTCTTCTCGCTCGCCGTTCCGTCGCTGGACGCCGTCGCGTTCCCGATCGAGGACTCCGCGATCGCGATGCAGCTGCGCCCGCAGACGCCCCCGCAGATCACGGTCGGCGAGGCCCCGCTCCTCGACGTCGTCCTCGACGACCTCGAGATCGACTTCTACGTCTTCACGCGCGACCGCTACGTCCGGTTCATGACGGTCAAGCTCGACATGACGATCCCCATCGACCTGCAGATCGACGAGGCGGGGATCACGCCGTCGGTCGGGGACGTCGGCGTCGCGGAGGTATCGGTGTCGAACTCGCGACTTCTCGCGGACGACGCCACGGACGTCGCGAAGACCTTCGAGGCCCTCGTGGGCATCGCGGTCGACATGTTCATCGGCGGGCTCAACCCCTTCGCGCTGCCGGACCTGCTCGGGTTCACGCTGGACGTCCCGGACGGCGGGATCACGATGACGGAGTCGGGAGGCGAGCGCTTCCTTTCGATCTTCGCGAACCTCGAGTTCGCGGCGGGCGGCGCCGCGACCTTCGCACCCGAGACGACGGCCGAGCTCGAGGCGCTCGAGATCGATCCGACCGCGTACGACCTGGGCGAGGGCTGGCAGGAGAGGATGCCGGTCGCGCATCTCAGGTTCGCGGCGGCGGCGCCGGGCGACGTCGAGTACAGCTACCGGGTCGACGGAGGCACGTGGTCGTTGTGGAGCCCCCAGGACGCGGTTGCGCTCGACGCGCCGCACTTCGTCTTCCAGGGGCGGCACCTGGTCGAGGTCCGCTCGCGGCTGGCCGGCATCCCGCGGTCCGCGGACCCGACGCCCGCCGAGATCCCGCTCCTCATCGACACGCGCGCACCGCGCGTGACGCTGATCCCGACGGACGCCGGCTGGGAGGTCGACGCGTTCGACATCGTCAGCCCCGACGAGGATCTCGAGGTCGCCTGGAAGATCGAGGGCGGCGAGTGGAGCGCATGGGGCGGCGACCTGTCGCTGGCCGATCTCGCCGACGTCGTCGCCGTCCGGGTCAGGGACGAGGCGGGCAACGTGACGGAAACGTCCTCCGGAGAGGTGGCGGGCGGGATCATCCGCGGTGGTCCGTCGACCACCGGCGGCGGGACCTGCTCGTGCCGCGTCGCGGGAAGCGGCGGGCCGTCGGGCGCCGGGATCCTCCTGGGCGCCGGCCTCCTCGGGCTCGTCCTGCTGCGACGGAGGCGCGGGGCGGTCCTGCTTGCGGTCCTGCTCCCTTTCGCGCTGACCGCTGCGGGATGCGACTGCGGCGGTAGGAAGGGCGGAAACGACTCGGACGCAGGTCCGGGAAACTGCGAAGAGGCGGAGTGCGACGCGGACCAGGTCTGCTGCGAGGACCCCGTGTCGTGCATCGACGTCCCGGATCTCCCCTGCGATCCGGGCTTCGCCTGCGAGGACGACGTCGCCGGGCTCTTCGATCCGGCGACATGCACCTTCCCCGAAGCCTGCGAGAACTGCGTCGAGCTGCCGCCGCTCGAGCCCGGGATCATCGGCGACTACACCGACTTCGCGGTCACGGGAGACGGGACGATCTGGGTCAGCGGCTACGCGCGGGGGGACGTCGAGGGCCGCGAGAGCAACGCCTGGGGCGACCTCGTCGTCGGCACCTTCCAGACGGAGTCGAGCGAAGTCGGATGGGAGATCGTCGACGGCGTCCCGGCCGACGGGAAGATCGTCGGTTCGGTCAACGGATGGCGCGGCGGGATCGAGGACCCGGGCGACGACGTCGGGCTGTACACGTCGATCGCGGTCACGGCCGCGGGCGATCCGCGGGTGACCTACTACGACGTCACGAACGGCGACCTCAAGTTCGCCTCGCTCTCGGGCGCCTCCTGGTCCGTCCAGGTCGTCGACGACGAGGGCGACGCCGGCAAGTGGTCGTCGATCGCGCTGCTCGCGGGCGGAGTGCCCGCGGCGACGTACGTCGAGGTCCGCCCGGACACGGCGGTTCCGGGCGGTTTCCTCTCGGCGCTGCGGTTCGCGCGCGCGGATGCTCCGGAGCCGACGTCATGGGACATCGCGGACGTCGCGGTCCAGCCGACGGAGTGCCTGCCCCAGTGGTGCGCCGCCGGGGAAGCCTGCCTGGATCTGGCGCCGCCGGCCCTGGGAACCTGCGTCGCCGACGAGGGCGACGCCTGCGGCGATTGTGCGGGCGGGGAGACCTGCGTGGCGGGCGCGTGCGCCGCGATCCGCGAGAGTGCCTACGTCGGGGACTGGCAGAAGGGCTACGTCCACAGCTCCCTGGCGATGGATCCGGTCGCCGGCCAGCCGGTCGTCGCCTTCTACGACCGGCAGCAGGGCAACGCGATGATCTCGACGTTCGACGGGGCCGCATGGGGGGCGCCGACGATCATCGACGGCTTCGACGGAGTGACGGACACCTGCGACTGCGGCCTCGCGATCTCCCTGTTCGTGGACGCGAGCGGCGTGCGCCACGCCGCCTACGTGAACGGGTGGCCGGAGGAGATCAAGTACTGGTCCAGCGCGAGCGGCGCGGAGGTGATCGACGCTCGCGGCTTCGGCCTGACGGGCGACGACGCCTCGATCGCCGTCACCCCGGGCGGCGAGGTGCGCGTCGCGTACCAGGACGCCACGGACGGTCTGATCCGCTGGGCCGTGAGGACCGCGCCCGGCGCGTGGACGACCGAGACGCTGGACGTCCTGCCGTCCGCCGAAGCTTTCCCCTTCCACGTCGAACAGATCTGGGACGGAGCGGCGAGTCAGATCGGGAGCTGGTGGGGCGACTTCCGCGCCGCCGGCGGCCCCCAAGCAGGCGTCGTGGTGGTGGCGCCCTAAGTACCCGATTCCCGAACGAAGACGAATCACCGCGGAGTACGCAGAGGCCGCAGAGACGAAGAAACTCTGCGATCTCTGCGTGCTCCGCGGTGAACGAATACGTCACCGAACTTGCGGAAGGGACTACTAAGCCAGCAGCGCTTCTTCGATGGCCGGGACTGCGTCGGGGCCGCGCAGCATCGCGCGCCGCTCCTCGACGACGACCTCCAGAAGCTCCTGCCGCGACGCCATGCCCGAGTCGAGCATGGCCCGCATGTAGCCGTCCGCGTACCCGAAGGCCCGGGAGAGCCGCTCCTGGTGGGCGCCACCGTACTGGGCACCGAACACGTCCTGGAGGAGCCTCCGGAGCGTCGACAGCATGTCCGTCTTCCTCGCCATGGCGTACGAGATAAGGGGTCCAGGCAGGGGGGGTCAATTTTTCGACTGAAGCCGAGAAACGACTGGAGACAGGCAACCGGCAACGGGCAACAGGCAACAGGCAATGAAAAGCGCCTGCTCGGCAGCCCGGGCGAGTCGAGCGACCGGGGGCTTTGCATTGCCGGTTGCCTGTTGCCCGTTGCCTGTCTCCTGTTGCTTCTCGCTTCTAGAACTCGGTGCCGTCAGACATCGCCCCCGGCGAGTAGTCCAGAGCGCTCACCGTGTCGTGCCGGACGAAGCCCCCCACCTCGTCGAGGTCCGGATCCAGCGTCCAGGAGCTGCCGTCCGGGAAGGCGCCAAGGACGACCGATTCGATCTCGACTCCGGCGCCGTCCTGCAGCGTCACCGTGTCCCCGCCGTTGTTGAGCGAAACGCCGCCGCCCCCGGCCGCGAAGGTCCGGACGTTCGCGCCGCCGAGGGCCGGGCAACCGCCCGTGAAGTCGAACCCGTCGGCCGAGACGTCCCCGAAGATCACCGCAACCGTGCCGGCCGGAAGGATCGTCGCGGGAGGGAAGGTCCAGCGCAGCCCGAAGCCGTCGTGGTACTCGACGTCCGTCAGGTCGAGGATGCGGCCGGACACGTTCGCAACCTCGATGAACTCGTCGTCCACGGCATCCGCGACCCCGTCGCAGTTCACGTCGACGACGTTGGGGTCGCCGTGGGCTTCGTTGAGCAAGAGGTCGCCGGCCGCGGGGGCGACGCCGGCCTCCTGGACGCAGACCTCGTCGCACCCGTCGCCGGGGTCCAGGTCTCCGTCGTCGCACTCCTCCTCGCCGACGTCGCTGTACTCCTCGAGGTCCCCGTTGCCGCAGACCCCGTCGATCGCGCAGGTCGGGGAGCACCCGTTGCCGTCGTCCGCCACGTTGCCGTCGTCGCAGGCCTCGGTCCCGACGTCGCTCGACGCCTCGACGCGTCCATTCCCGCAGACGCCGACGATCGCGCAGTCCGCGCTGCACCCCGTCCCGCCGTCGCATTCCTCCCCGGCGTCGACCTCTCCGTTCCCGCACAGATCGGGCCCCGTTTCGGTTTCCGACCCGGTGTCCGTGTCTGAATCCGTGCCCGTGCCCGTGCCCGAATCCGTATCCGATTCCGTATCCGTGTCGGATGCCGTATCCGTATCCGTATCCGTATCCGTATCCGTATCCGTGTCCGTGTCCGTGTCCGTGTCCGTGTCCGTGTCCGTGTCCGTGTCTGCGTCCCCCTCCGGCCGATCGCCGAGGCCCACGGCGCAGCCCGCCGACGCCAGACAGATTGCGAGCCCCGACCTCACTCCGCAGATCCTACCTCACTCGTGGACCGTCCCGATGCCGTCGTCCGCCACGCTGCGCAGGAAGTCTCCGTAGCACTCCATCGCGCGCGCGTTGCGGAACACCGCGAAGTGGCCGTCGTCGGGGAACTGCAACAGGGCGCCCGTCACTCCGCCCGGCGCGTTCGCCCGCACCGGCCCCTGCAACGGCGACAGCCCGCGAAGGTCCATCCCTTCGATCGGCCGCGCGACCGGCTCGACGAGGGACAGCCCGCCGGCGACCGCAAGCGCCTCGATCGAGGCCGGCGGCGTGTAGTCGTCCAGAAGCCCCTCGGTCATCAGCACGCTGCGCGGCCTTCGCCCACCGGCCGGCGCCTCGAACCAGTGGCGCGCGTAGTTGAGGACGTCGGCGGGCTCCGCGAGCGTCTGCGCGAGCGTCGCGACCGGATGGAACATGTCGAGCCCCTCCTCGATCGGATCCACGTCCAGCACCAGCGACACGACGGTCAGGATCTCGAAGGGCTCCTTCTTCTCGATCATCGAGATGTTCAGCCCCCCGCCTGCACCCGAGAAGACCGCTCCCAGGGCCGCCGAGTCGATCGCGACGAAGAGCGGCCCGTTGAGCCCGCCCTGGGAGTGGCCCATGAAGAGGACGCGGGCAGGGTCGAGGGCTACGTCCACCCCGCCCGGGACGACGCCGCCCGGCACGACGAGCCCGCCCGTCGCAAGCCGCGCCTGCTGCACGACGTCGAGCGCGCTCTGCCGCGCGTTGTCTCGCCCGGCCAGCGGGTTCAGGTAGTTGAAGAACGCGGTCCCCGTCGTGTCGCCCCGCGGACTGCGCTCGCCGTGAAGCACCTGGTCGAACCCGAGCACGCACAGGCCGCGGGCCGCCAGGTTCGCGGCCGTCCCGTCGCGCGTGAACGAAAGGTAGTCGCCGCCCGTCCCGTGCGCGTAGATCACGACCGGACAGCCTTCCTCCGGGATCTCCGAGGCCGGTATCGACAGCGCGAGGCGCGTCTCGTCGAGCGACTGGACGATCGGACGGCCGGCGTCGTCCACCTCGAAGGTCCCTCCCTCCTCCAGGAACGGAGGCTCCCCCGTCTGGAAGATCGGGATCGGCCCCCAGCGCCCGATCACGACCGTGTGCGTCGCGGCCGCTTCCGCCTGCCACCACTCCCACGCGGTGGGCGCCTCGACCTCGTCCTGGACGACGTCTGCCGCCGCGAAGAGCTCCCCCGTCGGGTCCTGCGTCGTGAAGACGGCGATGGAAAGGATCTGGGCGCGCGGGATCCCGGCCTCCTCGACGGCGGTGATCGCCGGCGCCATCGCATCCCGCGCACTCGCGGCGACCGCGTCGCCGCCGCCGAACAGGATGCGGTCCAGGTCGACGTCGCGCTCGAAGTCCACGAGCGGCGACGAACGCAGCCCCGTCGTGACGACGACCGCATAGGTCGTGCTCGGCCGCAGGACGAACCCGTGGACGGGAAGGACCGCCAGCGTGTTCTCCGCCCAGAAGTCCGTCGCGGTGCCCTGCAGCCGCGTGCGGACCGGCCGGCGCAGCCCGTACTCCGCGGAATCCGGATCGACGTCGAGCAGGACCACCGTCGAGCCCTCGAGGCGCGAGGACGCCGGATCCATCGGCAGACTGGCAGGATCCACCGGCGCGGAGAAGCGGAAGTAGATGGACCCGCTCGTCGCGTACCCGTCCACGTCGGTCGTCAGCGCCTCGGTGTAGGTGTCGATGAGCGGCGACCGGACCGCGTTCGGGAACGCCGAGACGTCGACCGTTCCGTGGTCGGTCAACCTCAGGTCTGTCGGCCAGGGCAGGTCGAAGAAGGCGGCCTCGGCATCGGCGGCCGTGGGGCGCGGCAGGACGAACACGGCGACCGCACCGTCCGGCGTCCGCCGCTCGCCCTGGCCGCAGGCGCCGCAAGCGAAGATGACGACCGTCGTCCCGATCAGTCCCCGAAGCAAAGGCGCTTTCCGAGCTCCGCGCCCACCCGCTCGACCGGCGCGGTCCAGTCCTCGTCGCAGATGGAGGCGAGGCCCACGTGCGACGGAGCGAGGACCTCGAGCCCCCGCAGGAAAGCTACCAGGCGCGGGGCGGGCCGCGCCAGGGCCGAAGACGCGTCGCAGATCGGCGACGCCACGCCGTCGACCTCGGTCGGCACGAGCGCGCCCAGCTCCGCGATGCAGCCCAGATCCTCGGGGTCGCACCCCCCGAGGTCCACCGGCACCCCGGCGAGGGCAGCAACGAACAGCGCCGACGGCCGGCGGATCGCCGCGAGACGATCGGCAAGCGCGCCCGGAGAGACGAGGTCGGCCGCCCTTTCGTAACAGCGCATCGGGTCGACGGCCCCGGCGAGGACGGTCTCGTCGTCGGTGGAGCAGTCCTCGGACGCCGCGACGAGCACGAGCACGAGGACCGAGCCCGGCTGCAGGAATCCGCCCGCGGACTCGCGGAGCGCGCGCAGCGCCGACTCGACGAACCGCTGTGCGCCGCAGCCGCCCGCCTCCAGGGCGCCGATGCAAGCGAGGTCCTGCGCGTCGACCGGGTCCGCGAGAAAAGTCGGATACGCGGCGTCGCAGCCCACGGCGTCCGGTACGGGCTCGGCGTGCATAGCGGCGCCGTCGCCGCCGGATCCGCACCCTGCGGCGTCGCCCGTTCCGAGGTCGCCCGAGATCACCCCGACGTGCAGCGTGTGCTTCCCCCACCCGACCCGGAGCGTCGTCAGTGTCCGGGGCAGGCGATCGAGCAGGCTGCCACGCGCCCGCGCCATGTCCGCGCTCGTGTCCACGACGTACAGGACGTCGACCGGCGTCTCGAGGCAGCCGTCGCCCGCGTCGACGAGCGGCGCTGCGTCGACGACGAGGCCCGCGTCGTACGAGTGGCCGGCATCGGGGGCCGCGGCGTCGATCGGCCCGGCATCGACCGGTGCAGGAGACCGTCCGTCTTCGCACCCAGCGGCGCACCCGGCAGCGCACCCGGCGGCGAGGGCTACCAGCAGAAGTCGCACGCCCAGATGTCGCAGCAACCGGGGTCGACGCATCCCGCCCCGCCGCAGTCGGGGTCCTCGATGCCGCACCCGCAGTCGCACCCGTCGCCGGTGCCGTACCACGCCGCGTCGCAGACCCAGTCTCCGAGCGGATCGCAGTCCGCCGCGCAGCTCGCCTCGTCCTCGTCGGCGTCGCACACGCCGTCGCCGCAGAACGGACAGCCGGCTCCAACGCACTCGCAGGAACCCGCGACGCAATCCTCGCCAGCCGGGCACTCGACGCCGCAGCCTCCGCAGTTGTCCGGATCGTCGTCCGTGTCCGTACACACCCCTGCGCACTCGATCTCGCCCGCCGGGCATCCGGTGTCCGTGTCGGACCCCGTGCCCGTGTCCGAGCCCGTGTCGGATTCGGATTCCGTGCCCGTCCCCGTGCCGGTGCCCGTGCCCGTGTCCCAGTCCGTGTCGGCGTCCGAGTCCGCGTCGCTGTCGGCGTCGGCATCTGCGTCGGCGTCCGCGTCCGCACCCCAGTCCGTGTCGGCGTCGGCGTCCGCGTAGTCTCCCTCGTCGGGGTCCTCGGCGACGGTCCCCGTGGAGCAGGCCCCGACGACGACGAAAAGAGCAGCCGGCAGCACAGCCACTGCCCACCAGCTCGGCGAACGCGTCAAGGCACCTGCAAGGATACCACGCGGTTTACCAGCAGTACTCGCACCCGGCCGGTGCCCCGACGCCGCAGCCGCCCGCGCCGTCGTCGTCCCCGCAGCCAGGCACCGTGCAGTCCACGCCGACGCAGTCCGGGTCGCTCACGCCGCAGCCGCAGTCGCAGCCGTCGCCGGTGCCCTGGTAGCCGGGGTCGCAGAGCCACCCCTCCGCCGGCGGCTCGCAGAGTCCGCCGACGCACTCGTCGACGACGTCACAGACGTTGTCGCAGCGCCCGCAGTTGTCGGGGTCCGTGTCGGTATCGGTGCAGAAGCCGGAGCACTCGATCTGCCCCGGAGGACAGGCCGGCTCCGTGTCGGTGTCCGCGTCGGTGTCCGCGTCCGAATCCGCATCGACGTCGGTGTCCGCGTCGGGCCCCGTGCCCGTGCCCGTGCCCGTGCCCGTGCCCGTGCCCGTGCCCGAATCCGTGTCGCTGTCCGAACCCGTGTCGGTTCCCGGATCGGTGTCCGTGTCCCCGTCCGTGTCGCTGTCCACGTCCGTGTCGACGTCCGCGTCGGGGCCGACGTCGTCATCGTCGTCCTGCCCGCCGCTGCTCGACGCGATGCAACCCCCACCCAGTATCGCGACCCCCACGAGGACTCCCCGAAGCCTCATCGCCCTGTCTCCTCTCCAAGCGCCCTTGGTTTCGACGGCGGGGGGACTAGCACGTTCGGCCGGTTTGACAATCGCACCCAGCCCCAGAAGAATTTTGCACCCGTGACCGCACCCCCTCGCACCGCCATCCTCGGAATCGGCCATCACGTCCCCGAACGGGTCGTGACCAACCACGATCTCGCGAAGATGTTCGCGACGACCGACGAGTGGATCGTTCAGCGCAGCGGGATCCACGAGAGGCGCTACGTGGAGCACGACTTGATCGGTTCCACGGACCTGGCCGTGCCCGCCTCGCAGCGGGCGCTGCAGTCCGCGGGGATCGAGGCGAAAGACCTCGACTGCATCGTGTTCGCGACGCTCACGCCGGACCACGTGTTCCCGGGCAACGCCTGCATCCTGCAGCGCAAGCTCGGCGTGCCGGGCATCGCGGCGATCGACGTCCGCAACCAGTGCACGGGATTCCTCTACTCGCTGTCGGTCGCGGACGCGTGGATCAAGACGGGACAGTTCCGGCGCATCCTCGTCGTCGGCGCAGAGGTCCACTCCACCGGCCTCGAGTTCGCGGACCGCGGGCGCGACGTGACCGTTCTCTTCGGCGACGGCGCGGGCGCCGTCGTCGTCGGCCCGCTGGGCCCGTCCGACGACCCGGCCCGGGGCGTGCTGTCGACCCACCTGCACGCCGACGGCAGCGGCGCCGAGGAGCTGTGGGTCGAGGTCTGCAGCAGCAAGCACAACCCGCGCATCACGCACCAGATGCTCGACGAAGGGCGCCAGTACCCGAAGATGAACGGCAAGCAGGTCTTCCGGTGGGCGTGCGAGAAGATGCCGGAAGCGGCGAACGAGGCCCTCGCGGCCAACGGCCTGACGATGGCCGACGTCGACATCGTGATCCCGCACCAGGCGAATCTGAGGATCAACGAGATGGTCCCGAGTCGGATGGGGATCCCGCCGGAGAAGGTCTACAACAACATCCAGCGCTACGGGAACACGACGGCCGCGTCGATCCCCCTGTGTCTCTCCGAGGCGATGTCCGTCGGCAGGGCCAAGAAGGGCGACCTGTGCTTGATGGTCGCCTTCGGCGCCGGCTTCACCTGGGGAAGCGCGCTCGTCCGGTTATGAGCTCCTGCGCTCCTGGACGGAGCGCTTTCGTCTGCCGGAGTGGTGGAACGCAGACACGGAGGATTTAAAATCCTCTGCCGAAAGGCGTGGGGGTTCGAGTCCCCCCTCCGGCACCCTGCGGCCCCTCTCTTCAACGCAAGGACGCAAGGGCGCCAAGACGCAAGAGCCTCTGCGTCCTTGCGTCCTTGCGTCCTTGCGTTGGATTGCGATCAGGCGGCTTCGAGGAATTCGATGCCCGCGACGACGTCCTCGCCCTGTTCGCGCACCCAGACCACGCGCCCCTTGCCCTGCAGGCCAGTCTCGGGGCGATCGCCCATCCTCAGGAATACCTGCTCACCGACCTCGAGGCGAGCCTCTGCCACGATCCGGACTCCGCCGTTCGACAAGTTGATGGCCCACGCGTCCCCCGGCTTTCCGTCGATCTCGACCTTGACGTTCACGGGCCGGCGCTCGGACGACCGGCGCGACGTGCAGCCGTGAAGGTCCGGCCTGGAGGGAAGTTTCTTCTTCAGCGAGACGAAGGGGCGAGACGCGTCCTGGATCATCGCAAGGGCTCCTGTACATGGCTAGTGCAACATCCCTGCCACCTCGATCCTTCGGCCGCTGGGCCGTGGACATTGAGGATTCCGTTGTGCGCGGTGTGCACCGAGTAGTCGGTCCGGAAAAGGAGATCGTAAGGCACTCACCGGATCCGGCCGATGTGGCGGCGCCGGACCCCAGGTCCCGTTTCCGCCCACGCCACCGCTCTACCAGGAGGCTGGTGTGAACCGGCGCCGTAGCGAGGGCGACGAGCCGGGGTGAGATCCGCGCCAGGCGGACCGAGGACCGACGAAGCGTACTCGACGTACGGAGAGGAGGCCGCAGGGAGCATGGCGCGGAGATTGCCCCGGATCGTCGGCCGCAGTAGGCGGCGTTTCACATCAGCCTCCGCTAGCCCGGATAATTCATGAACTCGCGTAGCGAAATTCGCGAGACGGCGAGGGGAGGCGTGAATACGCGGAGCGGATTCACGCGCCCCGCCAAGATCCGCGCGTCCCGGAGGTTCCACACCGCAGGCGTACTGGATGTACGTCGAGGATGGGGAACCGAGGAAACGCGCGGAGATTGTGCCGTATCGCGGATTGCAGTAGCGAGGTTCA
>Ga0247727_10005542_pt1 | contig 25506 bp, 26 predicted proteins | sample WisWelCaveWW1625_FD_202498 | JGI IMG/M metagenome (GOLD analysis project Ga0247727, IMG submission 202498) | Biofilm microbial communities from Wishing Well Cave, Virginia, United States - WW16-25 | ecosystem: Environmental > Aquatic > Deep subsurface > Groundwater > Cave microbial mat | place...
TCGTGCGCACCACGCGCCGCTCGCTCGCGGTGAGCGGCCGCAGGCGGAGCCGTCGAGCCATCCTGCCCTCCCACGGGGGTGGGAGACAAGATAGCATTAGGCATAATAAGTTGGAAGAGCACTAGTAACGTGTTACCTGATTCGCTCGTCGGGCGGGGGGTCCGCCCGAGGGTCCATAATGAGTTAGTCAGCGGCTAAGGATCAGAACCATGACGACACCGCCCTCATCACCGGTTCATCAGGCTCCAGCATCCACCATGCCCCCGACTGGGATCCGGGTCGCGTCCACACTCTCCTGGATTGTCGGTGTCCTCACCATTCTCGTCTCGCTGCCCCTTGGCATGCTCGCAAGTGGCCGGCCCCGCGTCTCAGTCCTGCCGTTCTTGATCTATGCCCTCGCCGGGTCCGCTGTCTGCGTTGGGGCCTACCTAGTCCGACGTCAGCGCCGCCTTGGAGCACTTCTCGTAGTCCTAGCCTGGGGCTCGCCCACCGTCATTGCGCTGCTCAGCCACCAGACCCCGGCCACGGGGTCGTTCCTACTCTTCGTCGCGGTACTCCTGATAGCGGCAAACTGGAAGCACCTCCATTGACGTGTGGGCCGCTGTCTAACCTGCAAATGAAGCTGCCAAGCCGGCTGGCCGCGCTGGCGGTCGGCGCAGCGCTACTGTATGCTCGTAGAGCCAGCGCGGCCAAGGCGCCGGCTTGCAGCTTATTCGCGATTCGTTCTATGAGAGCGATTGTTCTATGAGAGCGATTGTTCTATGAGAGCGATTGTTCTATGAGAGCGATTGTTCTATGAGAGCGATTGTTCTATGAGAGCGATTGTTCTATGAGAGCGATTGTCAAGGGTGGACCTCCGGCCCGCTGATCGCTGGGCGGCATTATCCTGAGCAATCAGCCCCGACTGTTGAGCTGAGGAGGTCTTGCGATGCCTCGGTTGTCGCGGGGCAGTCGTTCGTTTCCGCATGGTCACCTCGCTTCGGCTTCCGACCCGACGGGCGAGTTGCAAGCGCTCGGTTCGCCCCAGGCGAACCACGGTTCTATCTGAGACTCGGCGCGCAGCCGGCCTGACGCTTATTCGGGTTCTGCGAGGGGGCCTGCAGTTAGGCGAGTGCCTCGGCTGACTGCGGGCCGGGCCAACGAATCGCTCGAGACTTCCCCTCGCACCCTGGTCCCGGATCCTGGAGCCTGCGGCGAAGTCACCGCACCTCACCGCCGCATCGCGGACCCGGTTACTGCGCTTGCATCGTCAGTTGCGTTGGATCGTAGCGCTCCCCTTTCTTCCACAGCCGTAGCGCGATCGCCGCCAGCTTCCGGGCCAGCGTCACGCGCGCCAGATCCTCGCGCATTCCTCGCGCGATCATGGCGCGATAGAAATCCTGGAGCGGCCCGGGCCGCGCCGTGGCGGCGGTGGCCGCGCCCTTGAAGACGTCCTTGAGCACCCGGTTGTGGTTCTGGTTCAACCCGCGGGTCAGCGGGGCGCGCCGGCGCCGGACCGGCCGCCCGGCCATCAGTTGATAGTCCGCGCTGGAGCGGCTCACCACCGCCAGGCCGGCGTAGGCCCACAGATGCCGCTTGGTCCGAAACCGCCAAGGCGTCTGCATCGTGGCCAACAGCAGCGCCACGCGCACCGGCCCGAAGAAGGCAATCGTCTGCAATAACTCCCACGCTGGGTCGCGCCGTGCCTCGGCGACCATCGCCGTCTTCGCCTTCGGCCGCAGGGCCCGCAGCACGTCGAGCTCGGCACCGAGGACCTCGGCCCGGAATCGCGCGCCGTCCTCGGGCAACTGCGCCAGCCACTGCGCCCGGCCTGCGGGCTGATAGACCCGCTGGCCCGGCGCCCGGATGCCCCGGGCCCGGAACAGCGCCTTGAGCCGCAGCATCACCCGGGTACTGTCCTCCACCAGGTTCTGGTAGGTGCGGGTCAACTCCTTCAGCGCCGCGCGCCGGCCGCCACCGTGGTAGACCGCGCGCAGCCCGCCCCGCCACAGCTCCTCGGACAGCCGATCGGCGTCCACCTGATCGCCCTTGTTGCCGCGGCGCGCCTGGCCGCGCCGATCGCACACCACCACCCGGTCCACCCGCGGCGCCAGCAACTCGTGCAACCACTGCGCCTGCGTGCCTTCCTCCATTGCCACGTGGATCGAGCCGCGCATGCCCCGGAAGAACTCGAGCAACGCCGCTTCCTCGGTCGGCACCACGCTCCGCGCGATCACCCGGCCCCGCTCCTCGCGCACCGACGCGACCGTGGTTGCCTGATGCACGTCCAACGCCACATACTTGGTGGTGCTTCTCATGAGAGCCGCTCCTTGTTGAGATCCACGGGTCTTGGTCGACTCCATGGTAACAACAAGGGGCGCGCTCTCAATATGCGTTAGGCGGACATGGAGTGTCGACATGTTCTCTGCAGTACGTTCAGCTATAAGGAGCCGAAGAGTGAACTCAGGGTGGTCGGCGAGTTCGTCATGACACGGAAGATCGTCTCAGAGACTTCCAAGGTAACGCCCAGCGGTGCTGATCCTGTCTTTGCGTACGCGAGGGGACTCGCCGCGGCGGACGCGGCGATCTGCAAGGCGCTTCGTGCAGAGATCGATGAAGCGCTGCCTGGCGCCGTCTCTCGAGTCTGGCACGGGGCTCCCGTGTGGTTCGTCGGCACAACACCCGTTGTTGGTTACAACGTCACATCCAGGGGGGGCGTGAACCTTCTCTTCTGGAATGGTCAGGCATTCAAGGACCCCGTCCTCAAACCGATTGGCAAGTTCAAGGCGGCTCAGGTTCACTTCGACGACGTTGCGGAGATTGGCTCGAAGTCGCTTCGCCGATGGCTCACGAAGGCACGGGCCGACATCTGGGACTACCGCGCGATTCGCACGAAGGCCGCGCGCTGAAGTCGCTTCGGGCTCAGACGACGACGACCTTCACGCAGTGGATCGGCGGGAGCGAATCGAACAGGCAGCTCCATTCCTCGCCTCCGTCCCGCCCCATCCAGAGCTGACCGGTCGTGGTCCCGAAGTAGAGCGCGGGCGACGTGAGCTCGTCCACGTCCATCCCGTCTCGCTGAACAGTGAAGAAGCTCTGTTTCTTGGGCAGCCCCCTCGCCAGGCGACTCCACGACGCGCCGCCGTCCTCGCTGCGCCAGATCGCGGGAGCGCCGCCGGGGCACGTGCGCGTCGTCGGCTCGAGCGGGATGACGTAGACCGTATCCGCGTCGTGCGGGTGCACGACGATCGGGAAGCCGAAGTCCGACGGGAGGCCCCTCGCGATCGAGCGCCAGGTGTGACCGTGGTCGTCGCTCCGCAGCACGCCGATGTCCGGCCGCCGTCCCCCAGGCCCATCCCATTCGGCCCAGCCCCCGTGGTTCTGCATGTAGAGCCGGCCGGGCGCGTCCGTGTGCCCCGCGATCTTGTGCACGCACTGGCCGAACTCGGGGTAGGGGTCGGGCGCGAAGCCGGCGCCGACACCCCTGTTGGAAGCCCTGAAGGTCGAGCCGCCGTCCTCGCTCAGGTAGTGGCCGCCGGTCGAGATGCCGAGATGCACCCGATTCCCGTCGCGATGAATCGTGTGCAGGCAGAGCCCGCCGGCGCCGGGCTGCCACTTGCGGGCGTGCTCGTGGTTGCTGATGCCTGGGACCATCTCCCAGGAATCGCCCCCATCGCCGCTCCGGAAGAGCGCCGCCGGCTCGACACCGCACCAGATGTCTTTCCTGCCATCGCCCGCCTCCAGCGACCAGATGTTGGCGAGCGCGCGCCCGTCGTCCTTCGGGAACGCGGGAGCCGACGTGGTCTCCTTGAATGTCTTCCCGAGATCGGTCGAGCGCAGGACCTTCATGCCGAAGAACGGGTTGCAGCTCGAGGCGTAGAGTCGCGGCGTGCCCCGCGTGTCGAGCATCGCCGCGTACACGGGCACCCCGGGTCCGAACGGTCCGCGCAGGGCGAAGGCGCGCCGGGTCTTCGGGGCCTCCGCGACGAACAGGCCCTTCCTGGTCCCGATGCAGATGATCACGCGCTCCGGCATGGTCAGCCCCCTGAGACGGCGGGTAGTATCGTGACGACGTCGCCCGTCACCAGCGCCGTGTCGAGGCCTTCGCGGTCCCGAACGTGGGCCGCGTTCACGAACAGGTTCACGTGGCGGCGCACCGAACCGGTCTCGTCGCAGACGCAGCGGTACAAGGCCGGGTAGCGCCGCTCGATCTGTTCCAGAGCCTCCCGCACGCTCGGGGCCGGCAGCACCAGCTCCGCGGCGCCGCCGCACCGGTCACGCAGCACTCCTGGGACAGCGATTGTGATGGTCATCGCCGGGCCATCGCGAAGGTAGCGCGGCATTCGGGTTCGAGCAAAAACGGTGGCGGGAGCGTGTGGGAATCGAACCCACCGAGGCTCGCTGAGCGAGCCCCCTCAAGTTTTGAAGACTTGGCCGACCACCAGGCCAGCTCCGCCCCCCAACGACAGTTCAGAGTTGAGAGTCGAGAGTCGAGAGTAAAGCTCAACTCTTGACTCTTCACTCTTGACTCGCGACTTCCATCATCTACACCAACGCAACTAGGTCCACTTCGACCAGCGCGTTCTTCGGCAGCGTCTTCACCGCCACCGTGGAGCGCGCGGGGCGGTGGGCGCCGAACCACTTCGCGTACACCTCGTTGAAGGCGGCGAAATCGCCCATGTCGGCGAGAAAGCAGGTCGTCTTCACCACCCGGTCGAACGAGGCCCCCGCGGCCTTCAGGATCGCGTCGAGGTTCGCCATCACCCGCTCGGTCTGGGCCCGCACGTCGCCCGTCACGAGCTCCATCGTGGCCGGATCGAGCGCCACCTGCCCCGCCGTGTACAGGAACCCGTTCGCGATCACGCCCTGGCTGTAGGGCCCGATCGCCTTGGGTGCCTGCTCGGTAGCCACGAACTTCATTCGCCCCCCGATATCATCGAACGTTCAACGTTGAACGTTCAACGGTAGACCTGCCGTTAGAACAGCCCTTCGATGGTGCCGTCTTTATGCATCCGGATCCGCTCGGCCGCCGGCGCCTTCGACAGGCCGGGCATGGTCATGACGTCGCCGGCCAGTGCCACCACGAAGCCCGCGCCCGCCGAGGGATAGACGTCCCGCACGGTGATGCGGTAGCCCGTCGGCGCCCCCAGCTTCGCCGGGTCGTCGCTGAACGAGTACTGCGTCTTGGCCATGCAGACCGGCGTCTGCCCCATGCCCGTCGCCTCGAGCTGCTCGATGCTCCGGGCCGCGGCCGGCGTCAGGTCCACGCCGTCGGCGCGGTAGATCTCCCGGGCGATCGTCTCGATCTTCTCCCTGATGGTCTGCTCCACCTCGTACAGCGGCTTGTAGGCCGCCTTGCCCGCCTTCAGCACGTCGAGCACCGCCTCGGCCACGGGAATCCCGCCCTCTCCGCCTTTCGCCCAGACTTCCCCGAGCGCGACGGGCACGCCCAGGGCCTTCGCCCGGTCCCGCACGACGGCGAGCTCCTCGTCGGAGTCGCTGCTGAACCGGTTGATCGCGACCAGGGGCGGCACGCCGAACTTACGGACGTTCTCCACGTGGCGCGCCAGGTTGGCGAAGCCCGCCTCCACCTGCTTCGTGTTGGGGGCGCCGAGGTGCTTCTTGTCGGCGCCGCCGTGCATCTTGAGCGCGCGCACGGTGGCGACGATGACGCACGCCTCCGGATCGAGCCGCGCGAAGCGGCTCTTGATGTCGAAGAACTTCTCGGCCCCGAGGTCGGCGCCGAAGCCCGCCTCGGTGACCACGTAGTCCGCCACCCGCAGGCCGAGCCGCGTGGCCATGACCGTGTTGCAGCCGTGCGCGATGTTGGCGAACGGGCCGCCGTGCACGAATGCGGCCCCGCCCTCGAGCGTCTGCACGAGGTTCGGGAGGAGGGCGTCCTTGAGCAGCAGCGCCATCGCGCCTGTGCCCTTGAGGTCGCCCGCGCGGATGGGGTGCTTGTCGCGCGTGGTGCCGATGATGATGCGCGCCAGCCGCTCTTCGAGATCCTCCCGGCTGGTCGCGAGGCACAGGATCGCCATGATCTCGCTGGCCGGCGTGATGACGAACCGCTCCTCGCGCGTGGGGCCGCTGGCGGCGCCGCCCAGCCCCACGACCACGTGCCGCAGCGCGCGGTCGTTCATGTCCATGGTGCGGGGCCAGGTGATCCGCCGCACGTCCAGGCCCAGCGCGTTGCCCTGGTGCACGTGGTTGTCGATGAGCGCCGAGAGCAGGTTGTGCGCCGCGCTGATCGCGTGGAAATCGCCGGTGAAGTGGAGGTTGATGTCCTCCATCGGCAGCACCTGGGCGTAACCCCCGCCCGCCGCCCCGCCCTTCACGCCGAACACCGGCCCGAGGCTCGGCTCCCTCAGGCACACCACGGCGCTCTTGCCGAGCCGCTTGAGGCCCTGCACCAGGCCCACCGACACGGTGCTCTTGCCTTCACCGGCGGCGGTCGGCGTGATGCCGGAGACCAGGATGAGCCGGCCCCTGGGCTTGCGGCTCCCGATCGCCTCGAGGGCGACCTTCGCCTTGTACTTGCCGTAGGAGATGAGCTCGTCGTCCGTGAGGCCGACGTCGGCGGCGACGTCGCGGATGGGACGCAGTTTGGCGGCCTGGGCGATGGCGATGTCGGACGGAACGGAACGCATGGCTGATGGGTGATGGGTGATGAGTTATGAGCTATGAGTCATGAGTTTACGGCTGCGCCGACATGGACGTTGCGGGCAGCTTCAGCCCGAACAGACGGACCGCGTTCGTGCTCGTCAACTCCGCGATGCGGTCCGGGGTCGTTCCGCGAATCTCGGCGAGCTTCGCCGCCGTGGCCGCGACCCAGGCCGGCTCGTTGCGGCGGCCGCGGTGCGGCACGGGCGCGAGGTACGGCGCATCGGTTTCCACCAGCAGCCGCTGGTCGGGGACGCGCTCGACGGCCCACTGCGCGCGCCAGCTCTTGAACGTGATCATGCCGCTGAACGACACGCTGAAGCCGCGGGCGAGCGCGGCTTCGAGCAGCTCCGGCGAGCCGGCGAAGGAGTGCATCACCCCGCGGGTGCCGGCCGGCGCCTCGGCGAGCAGCCGCGCCACGTCGTCGTCGGCCTCGCGCGCGTGCACGATGACGGGCTTCCCGCATGCCGCGCCCTGCGCGAGGTGCCAGGCGAAGGCGTCGCGCTGGGCTGCCCGCGGGGCGTGGTCGTAGTGGTAGTCGAGGCCGGTCTCGCCGACGGCCACCACGTCCGGCTCCCGTAACAGGTCGGCCAGCCGGTCGGCGGCGCCGGCGTCGAGCTCGGTCGCACGGTGGGGATGGATGCCGGCCGTGGCGGCGCAGCCGCCCCCCCCCAGCGTCGTGGCGAAGCGGCGAGCGCGTTCGGCCGCATCGAGGCCGTCGGCGACCACCACCACGGCGGCGACGCCGGCCTCACGGGCCCGGCCGAGCACCGCCTCCCGGTCGGCGTCGAAGGCGGCGTCGGCGAGGTGGCAGTGCGAGTCGATGAGCAAGGTTAGGGCGTCGGCACCCGGGGCGGCTTGGCGTCGGCCGTGGGCAGCGGCGCCGCGCCAGGGCCCGCCGGCATCACGTGCGCCTTGACGCCGCGCGCGTCCTTGCCGGGCCAGCGCCTCTCGATCACCAGCAGCACCGGCGCGGCGATATAGATCGACGAGAACGTGCCCGTGAACACGCCGAACGCCATCACCCAGGCGAACGGCCGGATGACGGGGCCCCCGAACACCAGCAGCGCGATGAGCGCGGCCAGTGACGTGCTGTTGGTGATGATCGTGCGCGGCAGCGTCTCGTTCACGCTGCGATTGAGGATGCCGGCCAGGTCTTCGCGCTTGTACTTGTGCAGGTTCTCGCGGGTGCGGTCGAAGATGACGATCGTGTCGTTCAGCGAATACCCGACCACGGTCAGGATCGCCGAGACCACGACCAGCGAGACCTCGAGGTCCATATAGGAGATGAACGCGAGGGTGGTGAGAATGTCGTGCGCCGTGGCCAGCACGGCCGCCAGGCCGAATCGCCACTCGAACCGGATCGCCAAATAGGCGAGCACCGCGACGAACGACATCAGGATGGCGAGCAGGGCCCGCGAGCGCAGCTCGCTGCCGACCTTCGGCCCCACCGCCTCGACCCGCGAGATCTGAAAGCCGTGTCCGTAGGCGCGGGTGAGCGCGCTGTCGACCTGGGCGGCCGTGGCCTGGGCCGCGGCTTCGTCCACGCCGGCCTGGGCCTGCAGTCGCGCCCGGATCACGAATTCCGACATGCCGCCGAATTCCGTGATCTCGGCCCCGGGCAGGCCGCCCGCGGTGAGCGCACCCCGCACCCCGCCGATGTCCATCGTCCCGGCGGTGTCCCGCACCTGGACCAGGGCGCCGCCCGTGAACTCGATGCTGTAGTTCACCCCGCGCGCGGCCATCAGCAGCATGCCGGGGACCACGATGAGGGCCGTGAGCCCGTAGGCCCATTTCCGGTAGGCGATGAAATCGTAGTTGGCGTTCGCGAAGATCCGGATCATCAGATGCTCAGCGTCTGGAGCTGCTGTTTGCGGGACATGTACACCAGGAAGAACGTGCGGGTCACGAAGATCGCCGTCACCATCGAGGCGGCGACGCCGAGGATCAGCGTGACCGCGAAGCCCTTCACGGGCCCGGTGCCGAATTGAAACAGGAGCGCGGCGGTCAGGACCATGGCCACGTTCGAGTCCACGATCGCGTTCATCGCCATCTTGAACCCGGCGTCCACGGCGAGCCGGACGGATTTCCCGTGCTCCAGCTCTTCGCGCAGGCGCTCGAAGATCAGGACGTTGGCGTCCACGGCGATCGTGATCGAGAGCGCGAAGCCCGCGATGCCCGGGAGCGTCAGGGTGGCGCCCAGCGCCGCGAGCCCGCCCAACGTGAACAACACGTACAGGCCCAGGGCCGCCACCGCGAGCGCGCCCGACAGGCGGTAGTAGCCGATCACGATGAGCACCACGAGCGCCACGCCGACCACCCCGGCGGTGACCCCGTCGCGGATCGAGTCGGCGCCGAGCGTCGGGCCGACGGTGCGCTCCTCGACGATCTGGAGCGGCACGGGCAGGGCGCCGGCCTTGAGCACCAGCGCGAGGTCCTGCGCCTCCTGCAGCGAGGCGCTGCCGAGCTCGATCTGGCCCCGCGAGCCGATCTGTGAGCGGATCACCGGAGGCTGGCTCTGCACCCGGCCGTCGAGCACGATGGCCATGTAGTCGCCGACGTGACGCCCGGTCTCGCGCTCGAAGATCCGGCCCCCGCGGCGCGACAGCTGGAAGTCCACCACCGCCTGGTTGTAGATCGGGTCGAGCCGCGCCTGCGCGTCCACCAGCTCATCGCCGGTCATGATCGGGCGCTGCTCGAGCGCGTAGAACCGGCGATAGCTGCGCGCCCCTCGGGACTCCGGCTCGACGCCCCAACGCCACACGATCCCGCGCGGGATCAGCCGCTCGGCCGCGGGATGCCGGAGCATCGCGTCCACCGCGACGAACTTCTCCTCGGCCACCAGGAATTCGCCGTCCATCTGGCCGGCGAACAGCAGCGTGGACAGCGTGCCGCCGAGCGCGGAGCCCAGCGAATCGGCCCGCGCCGTGTCCCGCCCGGCCCGGGTGGTGTCGCGGCCCCCCCCCCCCCCCCGCGGTGTCGGCAGGACGCGCCCCACCGAGGAGATCCTCCAGCGCGGAAGCGGGCGCGCCGGGCGGTGCGCCGCGCGCCGAGTCGGCCGCTCCGGCCACCTGCCGCCCGATGCTGGCTTCGGTGACGCCGGCCGCGGCGAGCGCGCGATCGATCGCCGGGAGCGTGGCCCGCAACAATCCCTGCTTGTCGGTCATCTGGAATTCGAGGAACGCGGAGCGCTGGACGATGTCCTTGGCGCGCGCCGGGTCGGAAATCCCGGGCAGCTCGACCACGATCCGGCAGTCGCCTTCCTTCTGCACCAGCGGCTCGGCGACGCCGAACTCATCGATGCGGGTGCGGATCACGCGCAGCGCCCGGTCGATGGCGTCGGAGCAGTTGGCCACCGCGCCCCGACTCTCGTCGAGCTCGAGGGCGAGGTGAATCCCGCCCTGCAGGTCGAGGCCGCGCTTGAGGTTGATCTGGCGTACCACCGTGTCGCGATAGGCGCCGTCTTCGCCGCGGGTGCGCGTCGTGGTGTCGCGCGGCCACAGGGCCCAGACAGACAGCACCACCAGGACACCGATGGTCGCGAGGCGAGTTCTCAGGCTGTCGAGCATACCGTCATCGGGTCGAAGATGAGAAAACTCAAAGCTTTACAATGTAACCCCGAGGCCCGGCGCGCTCAACGCGGCCAGGGCCGCCTCGCGGTCTTTCGCGATCTGGGTCTTGAGGTCGTCCACCGTTCCGAACCGCACCACGTCCCGCAGCCGCCGCACGAATTCCACCGTGACCGTCTCGCCGTACAGCTCCCCGGCAAAACCGAACAGGTGCGCCTCGAGCGCCCGACGGTGGTCGTCGAACGTGGGGCGCGGCCCGAGGTTCGCCATCGCGCCGTGCCGCGCGCCCTGCCACGACACCACGACGGCGTAGACCCCGTCGGGCGGCAGCAGCTTCCGCGGCGAGGGGGGCGCCACGTTGAGGGTCGGGATCCCGATGGTACGCCCCCGGCCCGCCCCGCGTTCCACCGTGCCCCGCATCGAGTACAGGCGGCCGAGCGCCCGGGTCGCCGTCTCGAGGTCCCCGCCCCCCACGGCGCGCCGGATGAGCGAGCTGTTGATCGGCCGGCCGTCGTCGAGCTGCACCGCCGGGACGACGTCCACCGCGAAGCCGTCCTCGGCACCGATGCGCTGGAGCAGCGCGACGTCGCCGGCGCGGCCCCGGCCAAACCCGTGGTCGTGCCCGATCACCAGCTCGGCCACGTCGAAGCGCCGCTCGAGCACGTCGCGCACGAACCGCTCCGGCGGGAAGCTCCGCAGCTCCTCGGTGAACGGCACGAACTCCACGCGATCGACCGCCGACCGGGCCAGGATGAGCCGTTTCTCGTCCGGCAGCGTGAGCAGGGGCGGCGCCGCCTGCGGGTTCACGACTTCCAGCGGATGCGGCTCGAACGTCACCAGCACGCTGGCGCGGCCCGAGGCGCGGGCCCGCCGCACGATCTCTTCCAGCACCGCCCAATGCCCGCGGTGCACGCCGTCGAACGTGCCCACGGTGACGACCGTGCTCACGCGGCCAGCACCACGTCCGGGTGCAGGATGCCCGCGCGTGCCTCCGCGACGGCGATCAGCCCGCCCGCGTCGAACACGGCCACCGCGCCGCTCGCGAAGTCGCCGCCCTCGGCGAAGTCCGCGGTGGGCAGCTTCTGGCCGTGCTTGAACCGCTCGGCATCCGCGTGCGGCAGGATCACGGCCGGCAGGTGGGCCACGGCCTGGGCCATGGGCCGCAGGGCCTCCTGCACCGCCGCCGCGTCGCAGCCGTCGAGCGCGACCGCCTGCTCGACGTCCCACGGCCCGATGGTGGTGCGCCGCAGCGCGGCCAGGTGCGCCCGGGTGCCCAGTGCCCGGCCCACGTCGCGAGCGATCGCACGCACGTAGGTGCCGGCCGAGCATTCGACCATCACGCCCGCCTCGCCGGCGTCTGCGTCCCAGGAGGAGAGCGCGAGGCTGTAGATGAGCACGGGCACTTCTCGCAGCTCGACCGCTTCGCCACGGCGCGCGCGGCGGTAGGCACGCTCGCCCTGGACCTTCTTCGCGCTCACGGCCGGCGGCACCTGCAGCGGCTGGGCCTGGACGTGGCCGAGGGCGCGCAGGAGGGCGTCGGTGTCCTTGTCGCGCCAGCTCTCGTCGCGCTCGCCCACGCTCTCGCCCGCCGCGTCGTCGGTGCTGGTCTCGACGCCGAACCGGATGATGCCGACGTAGCGCTTGGGGAGCATCGCGACGAACCGCGCGAGCCGGGTGGCGCGGCCGACCAGCACCACCAGCAGCCCCGTGGCGCCGGGATCGAGCGTGCCCGCGTGGCCCACGCGCCGGTGCCCCACCGCGCGCCGCACCCGCGCGACGGCGTCGTGGGACGTCGGACCGGCCGGCTTGTCGAGGAGCAGGACGCCGTCGGTCAGGGCGCGGCGTCCCCCGGCTTCCGGAGACCCGCCAGCAGCTGCTCGATGCGCTGCAGGTGCTCGACGCCCTTGTCGGGCATGAAGACCACCTCGGGGACCAAGCGGGTCCGCAGCGACTCGGCCAGGCGGCGGCGCACCGCGCCCGCCGCGTTGGTAAGGCCCAGCAGCGTCTCCGCCTGCACCCCGGCATCGCCGTGGACCACGAAATCCACGACGGCGCGCTGAAGGTCGGTGGTGACGGTCACCTTGGTGATCGTCACGAGACCGATGCGCGGATCGCGGGCTTCTTCCTGCAGGAATGTGGTCACGACCTGGCGGACTTGCTCCGCCAGCCGCTGGGCGCGGCGGCCCGGAGGACGGGGGGGCGGTGGCATCAGTGGTACGTCGTTTCCCGGCTCACGACCATCGCGCGCACCTCGCTCTGCACCAGGCGGTCGCAGGCGGCGAGGACTTCCTCGGCGTGGCGCCGCTCGGACGTGACGATGGCCGCGGCGAGCGCGGCGCGCTGCCACAGCTCCTGGTACGCGACTTCCGCGGCGCAGACCGCGAACCGGCCGGCCAGCCGGTCCTTCAGCGACTTCACGATCCGCCGCTTGTCCTTGAGGGACTGGCACTCGAACAAGTGCAGCTCCCAGCGCGCCACGCCGACCACCACCGCTACTCCGCGCGGGCCGGGGCCGCCTCGAGCGTGCGCGCGACCTGCTCGATCTTGAACGCCTCGATCACGTCGCCGACCTTCAGGTCGTTGAAGTTCTCGATGCCGATCCCGCACTCGAGCCCGTCCTTCACTTCCTTCACGTCGTCCTTGAACCGCTTCAGCGACGCCAGGATCCCGTCGTACGCGAGCACGGCGTCGCGCAGCACCCGCACCTTCGCCGTGCGCGGGATCACACCGCTGCGCACGTAGCAGCCCGCGATCACGCCGACGCCCGAGATCTTGAAGATCTGGCGGACCTCCGCCTCGCCGAAGACGGTCTCCTTCTGTTCCGGCTTCAACATCCCCTCGAGCGCGGCCCGGACGTCCTCCACCGCCTCGTAGATGACGCGGTAGGTCTTGATGTCCACCTTCTCGCGCGCCGCCGAGGCGCGGGCGTTCGAGTCGGGGCGCACGTGGAAGCCGATGATGATCGCGCCCGAAGCCTTCGCGAGCAGCACGTCGCTGTCGGTGATCGCGCCGACGCCGCGGTGCACGACCTGGACGCGGACCTCGCTGGTCGACAGCTGGCTCAGCGCGTCGGCCAGGGCCTCGGCCGGCCCGCCCTGGTCCGCCTTGATGATGAGTTGCAACGTGCCGACCTCGCCCTCCTTGCGCCGAGCGAAGAACTCCTCGAGCGAAACGCCCGCGCGGCTGGTCCGGCGGCTCTGCGCCTCGCGCTCGAGCCGCTGGCGCCGCTGCGCCAGGTCCCGCGCCGCGGCGGCGTCGGCCACGACCGTGAAACCGTCGCCGGCCTCGGGCACGCCGGCGAACCCGAGCACCTGGATGGGCTCCGACGGCAGCGCCTCCTTCCGCGTACGGCCGCGCTCGTCGAGCAGCGCGCGCACCCGCCCCGCGTGCATCCCGCAGATGAAGTTGTCGCCCACCTTGAGCATGCCGTTGGTGACGAGCACGGTGGCCACGGGGCCCTTGCCGGGGTCGAGCTGGGCCTCGAGCACGGTCCCCACCGCGGGGCGGTTCGGGTTGGCCTTCAGCTCGAGCAGCTCGGCCTGCAGCAGGATCTGATCGATCAGCAGCTGCACGCCTTGCCCGGTCTTCGCCGAGATCGGCGTCGCCAGCGCCTGGCCGCCGAACTCCTCGACCACCACCTGCTGCTGCAACAGGTCGCGCTTGACCTTGTCCACGTTCGCCGTCGGCAGGTCCACCTTGTTGATCGCGATGATCATCGGCACGCCGGCGTTCTTCGCGTGGCTGATAGCCTCGACCGTCTGCGGCATGATCGCGTCGTCGGCCGCCACCACCAGCACCACGATGTCCGTGACCTGGGCGCCGCGGGCCCGCATGGCCGTGAAGGCCTCGTGGCCCGGCGTGTCGAGGAAGGTGATCCGGCGGCCGTCGGGCAGCTCGATGTCGTAGGCGCCGATGTGCTGCGTGATGCCGCCCGATTCGCCCGCCACCACGTTCGTCTTGCGGACGTAGTCGAGCAGGCTGGTCTTGCCGTGGTCCACGTGGCCCATGATGGTGACGACGGGCGGCCGCGGCTTGAGATCCTCGGTGCTGTCCTCCGCCTGGGCCTCGCCCGATTCCGCGACGTACTCCTCCTCGCGGACCGCCTGGAAGCCGAACGCCGAGCAGATCAGCTCGATCTGGTCGAAGTCGAGCCGCTGGTTCACCGTGACCATCATGCCCAATTCCTTGAAGGCGAAGGTCACGATCTGCGACGGCGGCACCTTGAGGCTCTGTGCCAACTCGGCCACCGAAACGAACTCGTTGACCCGCACCAGCGTCCGCTCGCGCTCTTTCTCCTCCTGCTCGCGCTGGGCCTCGAGTTCGCGCGCGTCGTCGTCGCGGCGACGCGGGCCTTTCTTGACCACGGTGCCGCGGGTGATGGAAGCGAGGGTCTTGGCCACGTTCTCGGCCACGGCCTCCTGGTCCACCCAGCCCTTCTTGCCCTTCTTCCCCTTCTTGCCCTTGCCGCCGCGGGCGCGGTCGGCCACCCCGCCGGCGCCGGGCGCGGCCGAGGCCACGGGGCGCGGCGGCACCGACCCGCCCGGCGCCGCGGACGCCACGGGGCGCGGGCGCGCCGGCATCGGCCGCTCGACCCGGGACGGGATGAACGGCGCGCGGGTGGCCGGCGGCGCCCCCCCCCCGCCCGCGGGCGCGGGCGACGGCGGCGCGGCCGAGGCCACCGGCTCCGGCAGCTGGGTCGGCATGCGCTCTTCCGGCTCGCTCGAGGGCGGCGCCAGCTCGCGCGGGAACAGCTCCTCGACGTCCGGCTTGGGCGGCGCCTCCGGCACCGTGGTCTCGCCGACGAAGAGGTTCTCGACCACCGCTTCCTTCGCGGCGACCGCGGCCTCGATGGCGGCCTGCGCGGCGGCCTCCGCCTCCACGGCCGCGACTTCGGCGGCGGTGCGGCGGCGGCGCTTGGGCCTGGCGTCTTCGGCGGGGGCGGGCTCGGGTTCGGCGACCGGCTTTTTCACCGCCTTGGGCGCGGCGCGCCGACGGGCGGGCTTGGCCCCCGCGTCGCCGCTCGCTTCCTTCTTCTTCTTACGCTCTTCGAGCCGCTTGCGCTCCACCCGCGTGCGCACCCGCGCCACCTTGTCGGCCTCGAGGGCCGACATGTGACTCCGGACGGCGATCTCCATCTCGCGGAGGATCGCCATCAGCTCCTCGCTGGTCAGCCCGAGATCGGCCGCCAGATCGTGCACCCGCATCGTCATCCTGCCTTCCGCTCCCCGCGGCCCTCGGCCGCCAGATAGGCGCGCAGCCCGCGCGCCAGCTGCCTGTCCAGCACCGCCACCCCGTGCACCGGCGCGCGCCCGAGCACGGCACCCATCCGTTCGGCGTCGGGCCCCGTCAGCACCGGCACCTGCTTGTGCCCCGCCAGGGCCACCAGCCGCTCCTTCGCGCGCTCGCCCGCGTCGCTCGCGAGCACCACCGCTTCGGCGACGCCGCGGCGCAGCGCCTCACGCGCCGCGTCCACACCGACCGCCACGCGGCGGGCCCGCCAGCCCAGCCCGATCAGGCTCAACGCCGAGCGCTCGCGGTCGCTCACGCCGTCCCGCCGGCCTCGGTCCGCTGCTCGCCGCCTTCATCCTCGGTCGTCAGCTCGTTGATCAGCGCGAGCAGCCGGGACGCCATGTCCTCGCTCATCCCGGGAATGCCGCGAATCTCTTCGGGCTCGAGGTCCATGATGTCGGCGAGCGTGCGGTAGCCGGCGGCCGTCAGCACCGCGAGCAGGTCCTGCGTGATGCCCTGCAGCTCGGTCAGCGGCACATGGGTGATCTGCTCCTCTTCCGCGGTGCGCGGCGGCGGCAGCGGCGCGAACAGGCCGGCCTCCCCGCCCCGCTCCAACCACTCGCGGCTCGAGTAGAGGTCGATCTTCCAGGCGGTGAGCTCGGAGGCAAGCCGCACGTTCTGGCCGTTGCGGCCGATCGCCAGCGACAGCTGATCCTCGTCCACGATCGCCTGGATGGTCTTGGTATCGGGATCGGAGAACACGCGGGCAACCCGCGACGGCGCCAGCGCGAGCTTGGCGAACCGCTCGGGGTCCGGGCTCCACGGCACGATGTCGATCCGCTCGCCGCCCAGCTCGTTCACCACCGCCTGCACCCGGCTGCCCTTGAGACCCACGCAGGCACCCACCGGATCGATGCCGTCGTCGCGGCTGAACACGGCGATCTTGGTGCGGCTGCCGACCTCGCGGGCCGTGGCCCGGATCTCGACGATCTGCTGCTGGACCTCGGGGACCTCGAGCTTGAACAGCGCCTTCACGAACAGCGCGTCGGCGCGCGAGAGAATGAGCCGCGGCCCCTTGGGCGTCTCCTCCAGGCGCTTCAGCACCGCCCGGATCGTGTCGCCCTGGTGGAAGTGCTCGCGGTGGTTCTGCTCGCGGTAGGGGATGATCGCTTCGGCCTCGCGGAACTTGGCCAGCATCACCACGATCTTGCCCCGCTCGATCTGCTGGACCTCGCCCGACAGCAGCTCGCCGACCCGGTCGGCGAACTCGTCGCGGATCCGCGCGCGCTCGCCTTCCCGCACGCGCTGGATGATGCGCTGCTTCGCCGCCTGGACCGCCATCCGCCCGAACTGCGCGAAGTCCACCGATTCCTCCAGGACGTCGCCGACCTGGAACGCGGCGTCTTCGAACCGGGCCTCCTCGAGCGAAATCTGGCGGCTCGGGTCCTCGACCTCGGCCACGACCTCCCTGAGCACCGTGATGTCGATCTTGCCGGTCATCTCGTCGATCTGGATTTCGGCGCGCACGTTGGGGCCGACCTTCTTCACGAGGGCGGCCATGATGCCGTCGCGGATCAGCTCGCGCAGCTCGCTGCGCTCCAGCTGCTTGAGCTGGGCCAGCTCCTTGAACGCCGACAGGACTTCGGTACTGCTGACCATCATCGTCTCCTACGGTGCCCCGTTCGCCGAGGCGCGCGCCGACCCGTCTTCCTCACCACTCGAAGCCGAGTCGGGCCTCTTTGATGTCCGCCAACCGCAACACCCGCCGCTCACCCTTGGGAAACGCCAGCTCCACCGCGGGCTCCGGCTCGGCCACGACCCCGACCGCCGTCACCCGGAACCGCCCGCCGAGCGCCGGGACGAGCACGTCCACGGTCCGGCCCTGGAACCGGCGCCAGTCCGCCAGGCGCCGCAGCGGCCGATCCATCCCCGGGCTCGAGACCTCGAGGATGTAGCGCCCGTCCGCGTAACGCGCCTCGTCGAGCCACGCCTCGAGGGCGCGGCTCACCGCGGCGCAATCGTCCACGGTGACTCGGCGGTCGGGCGCGGCGTCGGCCCAGTCAATCCGCACCACGAGATGCGCACGGCGGGCGGAGCCCCCGGCCCGGAAATCCACCAGCTCGAACCCGAGCGCCACGAGGCGTTCGGCCACCTGCCGCTCGAGCTCGGCCTTGTCCACGACGGGCGCTCCAGGACTCCGAAAAAGAAAAATGTGGGGCTCGTGACCCCACATCGGCACGCGCGGGCGCAGCCCCCAACAGCCCGCAAGACAACGTGATAACGTAGCCGGGCTCATGCGGAGCGTCAAGGCGTTCGCTGGCCCACGGCGCGGGGCGGCGCTAGGTTCGGACCCGACCCCCGGAACGGACCTCCTGGATGCACCGCACCCGCCTGATTCTGGCCGCCGCCCTGCTCCTGCCGCTTGCCCTGTCGTGCGGCCGGAACCCCAACCCGTCCGCCGCCGGCCCCACGCGCTACGACCGCTCCCGGATCGGCCCGGAGGAGATTGCCGACGCCCGTGCCCGGAACCTGTCCAACGTGTACGAGCTGGTTTCAGCGCTCCGGCCGCAATGGCTGCGCCGGGCTGGCAGCGGCTTCGGGGGTTCGTCGGCGCAGGTCGTCGTGTATCTCGACAACCTCCGTCAGGGCGGCATCGAGGCCCTGCGGTCGTTCACCCTGCCGTCCGTCCAGTCGGTGCGGTGGCTCTCGCCCTCCGAAGCGGGCGGGATGTTCGGCCTCAACGTGAACAGCGGCGTAATCCAGGTTCTGACGATCGGCTCCCGCTAGCGCCGGATCCGTCGCGCCCGGGCCGCAGCCGGGGTCGGCCGGGCGATTACCGGTTCGGCCGGCCGAGGTAGGCCAGCTGGCGCGCGCCGTCGCCGCCCGAGCCGCGGTGCGAAAAAAAACGGTCGCGGTCGCACGCAGTGCACAGCGGTGAAACGCTGATTTCCCGCACCCCGGCCGCCACCGCGCGGCGCGCCAGCGTGGCGCGCAGGTCCAGCCGCGCCGGGCCCGACACGTCGCGACCCTCGATGGCCCGGATCACTTCGGGCCCGACCTCGTAGCAGCTCCGGCAGATCGCGACGCCGAGATGGACCACGACGTCTTCGGGCACCACGCGCGCGTGCCGCCGCAGCGCGTCCAGCCCCTGCTCCAGCACACCCGCCGCCGTGCCGCGCCAGCCGGCGTGCAGCAGGGCCCACGCGCGGCCGTCCCGCGCGGCGAGATAGACCGGCACACAGTCGGCCACGGAGACGGCGAGCAGGAGTCCCGGCTCCCGGGTCGCATGACCGTCGGTCGCGTCGCGCACGTGGAATCCGGGTCCTACCCCGGCGTGCCACGCGACCGCGGTGCCGTGCACCTGGTGGGCCATCTGCAGCGCGGTGAACCCCGGCTGCATCGCGTGGCGGAACGATCGAAACCGCTCGAGGATGGTCTCGGCAGGCTCGGAGGGGGCGCGCAGGGCCAGCGAGAACGGCGGCGGGTGAGCGCCGCGGGCCGTGACGCCCGCGACGAGCCCGAGCCGCTCGCGCCATTCCACGAGCTCGGCCAGGGGCACGCCGGCGTCAGCCACGGGCGACTCGACCAGCTCGCCCTGGCGCAGCGGAAAGGCGTCAGCCCTCACGCCGCGTGATGCGCGCGCCGAGCGCGGAGAGCCGCTCGTGGATCCGCTCGTAGCCGCGCTCGATCTGCCCGATGTTGTTGATGCGGCTCTCCCCTTCGGCCGCGAGCGCGGCCAGGAGCATCGCCATCCCGGCGCGGATGTCGGGGCTTTCCACGGTACCGCCCCGCAGCCGCGAGGGGCCGGCCACCACGGCACGGTGGGGATCGCACAGGATGATCCGCGCGCCCATCCCGATCAGCTTGTCCACGAAGAACAGGCGCGACTCGAACAGCTTCTCATGGATGAGGATCAGGCCCGCGCACTGCGTCGCCGTCACGAGGGCGATGCTCATGAGGTCGGCCGGGAACCCCGGCCACACGGCGTCCTCGAGCTTCGGCACGTGGCCGCCCATGTCCTCGCGGATGCGGCGCGGCTGGTCTTTCTCCACCACGAGCCGATCGCCGTCCAGCCGCGGGCTGACGCCGAGCCGCTCGAAGCCGACCAGCGTGGCGCGCAGGTCCTCGGCGCGCACGCCCTCGATCACCAGCTCCGAATCGGTCACGGCCGCGAGCCCGATGAACGAGCCGATCTCGATGTGGTCCGGGCCGATCGTGAAATCCGCGCCGCCGAGCGGCGCGCCCCCCTCGATCGTGAGCGTGTTCGAGCCGATGCCGATGATGCGCGCGCCCATTGCCACCAGCAGCCGCGCCAGGTCCTGCACGTGGGGCTCGCCGGCCGCGTTGCGCAGCACCGTGCGGCCCTCGGCCGCCACCGCCGCCATCAGCGCGTTCTCCGTGCCGGTGACGCTGGCCTCGTCGAGGAAGATGTCGCCGCCGCGCAGCCGCTTGACCTCGAAGTCGAACGTCGCGCCGACGGTGACCTCGGCGCCGAGCTTCGCCAGCGCGTCGAGGTGCGTGTCCACGCGGCGGCGGCCGATCACGTCGCCCCCGGGCGGCGGCAGGCGCACCCGGCCGAACCGCGCGAGCATCGGCCCGGCCAGCAGGATCGACGCGCGGATCCGCGCGCACAGCGCGGGATCCGGGTCGCCCGACCGCGCGGCCCGCGCGTCGGCCACGAGCGTGTGCTCGTCCTGCCACGTGAACGCGACGCCCTGCGCGGCCAGCAGCTCGATCAGCGTTTCCACGTCGCGGATGCGCGGCACGTTGCGCAGCGTCACGGGGCCGTCGGCCAGCAGCGTGGCGGCAAGGATCGGGAGCGCGGCGTTCTTGTTGCCGGCCGGGCGGATCGAGCCGCTCAGGCGCTGGCTGCCCTCGACGACGAACACTGGAGACATATAGGAGCGGAAGAATAGGGGTTACGCGGCGCCAAGCAAGCGGATTAGCTTCCCTCCCCTATGACCGCGCCAGCCTGGGTGGGGCCCACCATGGCCATCAGCCTGGTGATCATCGCCGCGAGTTTTCTCGTGATGGGCGGCGTCGCGCTGGCGATCGGCGTCGGGCTGCGGCGCCAGGTGCGCGCGCTCAAGGCCTCGGTGGCCGGGTTCGCCGGCGACGCGCGCGCGATCACGGCGCGGCTGCGCGGCGAGCTCGAGGGCTACGCGGCGCTCTCGGAAGAGGCGCGCGGCAAGCTCCGGGGCGCCATCGACACGGTGGACGGGCGGCTCCGCGACCTCGACGCACTGGTCGAGGTGCTGCAGGAGGAAGCCGAGGCCACCGCGCTCGACGTCGCGGCCCTGGTGCGCACCGTGCGCACCAGCGGCGGCATCCTCAAAGCAGCGCGGCGCTCGATGTCGCGGAAGCACCCGGCGGAGTGATGGTGCGGCGGGGGCTGCTCGCCCTCGGCCTGGCGCTGCTGCTGGTGGCCCTGCTGCCCGGCGACGCCTGGGCCTGGTCGCCCGGCACCCACATCTTTCTCGGCCAGTCGGTGCTCGCGAACCTGCCGCTCCTGCCCGGCGCGCTCGCCGAGCTGCTGCGGGCCTTCCCGTTCGACTTTCTCTACGGCTCGATCGCGGCCGACACCTCGTTCGCCAAGAAGTACGCGCCGGTCGGCCGGCACAGTCACGCGTGGCACGTGGGCCAGGAAATCGCGGACCTCGCGGGGACGCCGCGACTCAAGGCGTTCGGGTGGGGCTACCTGGCGCACCTGGCGGCCGACGTCGTGGCGCACAACCACTTCGTGCCGCGCCAGCTCGCCCTCACCTCCAGCTCCAAGGCCCTCGGGCACTCGTACTGGGAAGCCCGGTTCGATTTCGCGGTGGGCGACCACTACGCCAAGCTGGCGCGCGACGTCATCGGACTCGACCACGCCCCGAACGACGAGCACCTCGACCGCATCATCTCGCCGACGATCTTCAGCGTGCGGACCAACCGGCGGTTGTTCCGTGGCATGGTGCAGCTCACGGAGATGCAGAGCTGGGTGCGGGTCGTGCAGCTCGCGGCGGAGGCGAGCCGCTGGAGCCTCGAGGAGACGGTCGTCGAGCGGCACATGGCGGTGGCGTACGACTATGTGATGGACCTGCTGATCGCCGGCGACGACGCGATCGCGCGGCGGTCCGACCCGTCGGGTCACGACGCGCTCACCGCCGCCAAGCGGATGCGCCGCCACGCCCTCGCCAACGGCGGCCGCCGCGACCGGGCCCGCGTGCTGGAGGTCGCCGAGGAGCATTTCGGCCTGCCCTCGGCGCGGCTCGGGTACTGGGAGCGCTACGACGCCGAGCGGCCGTGGGAGCGGCGGCGGCGAACCATCGGCGGCGGCCCTTGACGCCCTTCAGCGCCGTCGCCGGACGCGGGTGCGCCGAATCCCGAGCTGCACGCACGCCGCCTCCACGGCGGCGTGCTCGAGGGTGAGCCGCTCCGGCTCGCCCCACTCCAGCGCTCCGGCGCTCACCCGGTCCAGGAACAGCACCACGGTGTGCCAGTCGCCGCCCAGCGACGACCACCACCGCAGACCCGCGTGGCCGCGCTCGCGCACCGTGACGGCGATGGCGCGCGTGCGGGCGAGGTCGCGGCTCGCCAGCACGTCCGGCCGGACCTTGAGACGCACCAGGACCGCGGCGTCGCAGCAGTCGGCGATCGCCGCCCTGAGCCGCGGCGCGAGCGCGACCGACACGACCGCCAGGGGGTGCTCCCCGTCCGTGAGGTCGAACGGCTCGAGCCGCTGGCCCCGCCAGCCCTGGATCCGCTCGGCCAAGGCGTGCTCCGGTGATTCGGCGAGGTACAGGACCGGGGCGTCGGGCAGATCGAACCGGCCGGCGCCCTGGCGCGGCGGCACGAACGAAGGTGAGAACGGCGCGCCGGGCTCGGCGTCCTTGTCCCACGGAAAGACGCGCCAAAGCGGCGCGTCCGACGTCACGCGAAGGCGCCCTGCCGCTCCGCCTCGATGGCGGCGATGACCTCCGAGAGACGGCCGTCCCGCAGCACGTCCAGCGGGCGGCGGCCGCCCAGATGCGCGTTGAACCCCCGCAGCCACTTGGGCACGCTGCGCGGCGCGAGGAACTGGGAGAGCAGCGTGACCGCGGCGTCGAGGCCGACCAGCAGCTCGAAGTTCTCGGGAGCCGGGCGCTCACCGTGCTTCCAGCGCGTCACGTTGCTGCGGTGGACGCCGGCCACCTCCGCCAGCTCCGCGTCCGAGCCGAAGGCGCGACGCGCCGAAAGGACCCGGGCCGGCACGGCGACCGGCTCGCGCACCGCCTTGACGGCGGGCCGGGGGCGGGGGGGAGTGTCCATACGCAACAAATCTGTTGCGCACTCGTGCGGGGCGCAAGTCCCCCTAGGACCCCAGGATCCGCGCCAGGGCCGCGGTCACCGCCTTGGGGTCGGCCTTGCCTTGCGAGCGCTTCATGGCCTGCCCCGTGAGGAATCCCAGCAGCTTCGTCTCGCCCGCGCGGTAGCGCTCGACCTCGGCCGCGTGCGCGGCGACGACCTCGCGCACCCAGTCCTCGATGGCGCCCGCGTCCTGCACCTGGATCAGCCCGAGCCGGTCCGCGATGGCCCGCGCGGGGCCTGGGTCGGTGAGCATGGCCGCCAGCACCTTCTTGGCGGCCTGGCGGCTCAGGGTGTTGGACCGCACCAGCCCCACGACCTCGGCGATACGCTCGGGCGGCAGGGCGTCGGGCACCGCCTCGCTGCCTTCGCTGAGCGCGACCACGTCGTTCGCTTCCCAGTTCCAGGCGTCCTTGCCCGCCCCCGTGCCGAGCAGCGCCGCGAGCCGCTCGAAGTGGTCTGCGATGGCCGCCGTGGCGGCCACCACGGCCGCCTCCGACGGGGCGAGACCGTACTGCAGTTCGAAACGCCGGCGTCTGGCGGCCGGCAGCTCCGGCAGTCCATCGCGCACGCCCTGGAGCCAGGCGTCGCTCAACACGAGCGGCGGCAGGTCGGGCTCCGGGAAGTAGCGGTAGTCGTGGCTCTCTTCCTTGGAGCGGACCACGGAGGTTGTTGCGGTCGCAGCGTCAAACGTCAGCGTTGCCTGAGCAATGGCCTTATCCTCCTCCGCAATGCGGAACATCTCACCGAGCACGACAATACTCTTCTTGTCCCCATAGGCTCGGTACTCGTCAACAAGTCTGGTCGTCGCGTGAGCAATGGCTCGTTCCAGGCCAGAGAACGAGTTCATGTTCTTCACCTCGCGCCGCGTGCCAAACCGCCTTTCCCCGATCGGGCGCACGGAGACATTGGCGTCTACCCTTAACGAGCCCTCCTCCATGTTGCAGTCGCTGACGCCTAGCCAGCGCAAGACCTGCTTCAGCGCCGTCAGGTAGGCGCGCGCCTCCGCCGGCGTCCGCAGATCGGGCTCGGACACGATCTCGATCAGGGGAACGCCGGAGCGATTGAGGTCCACCGCCGTCAGCCCCGGGAACCGGTCGTGGAAGCTCTTCCCGGCGTCTTCCTCCAGGTGCAGCCGCGTGATCCCCACCGTGAGCGGGCCGCGGTCCGGCGACTCGATCTCGAGCGTGCCCCGCGTCGCGAGCGGCTCCTCGTACTGCGAGATCTGGTAGCCCTTGGGCAAGTCCGGATAGAAATAGTTCTTGCGCGCGAAGACGCTGCGCGTGTGGACGGTGCACCCGAGCGCGCAGGCCGCGCGCACGGCGAGCCGCACCGCCTCCTCGTTGGGCACCGGCAGCGCGCCCGGCAGGCCGAGGCACACCGGGCAGACGTTCGTGTTGGGCGGGTCGCCGTACTTCGCGGAGCAGCCGCAGAACATCTTGGACCGGGTGAGCAGCTGCACGTGGACCTCGAGGCCGATCACCGTCTCCCAGCTCATCAGCGCACCTCGCCCGCGGCTCGATCGCCGATCGCGGCTTCGAGCCCCTGCGCGATCCGGATGATCGTGCTCTCGCCCTCCTCGGCGCCCATGAGCTGCCCGCCGAGCGGCAGCCCCTGGTCCCGCCCAATGGGCAGCGACAGCGCCGGCACCAGCGCGAGGTTCGCGGTGCACGTGAAGATGTCGGCCAGGTACATCGCGATCGGATCGGCGGTGTTCTCGCCGAACCGGAACGCCGGCGTCGGCGTGGTCGGCGTGAACAGCGCGTGGACCCCGGTCGCGAACACCGCGGCGAAATCGGCGCGCAGCCGCCCCCGCACCCGTTGCGCCTGGCGGTAGTACGCGTCGTAGTAACCCGCGCTCAGCACATACGTGCCCAGCACGATGCGGCGCCGCACCTCGGCGCCGAAGCCCGCGCCGCGGGTCCGGCGGAACATGGTGCGCACGTCGTCGCCGGGCTCCCGCCGCCCGTACCGCACGCCGTCGTAGCGCGCGAGGTTCGAGCTCGCCTCGGCCGGCGCGATGATGTAGTAGGTCGGGATCGCGTACTTCGTGTGCGGCAGCGAGACGTCGCGCACCTCGGCACCGAGCGCGCGCAATGCATCCAGCGCGCGGTCGCACGCGGCGCGCACGCCGGGGTGCAGCCCGTCCGGGAAATACTCCCGCGGCACGCCGATCACCGTGCCCGCGAGGCTCGCCGGCGCGGGCCCGGGCGGGGGAAGCGGAATGCGGTCGAGCGTGGTCGCGTCGCGGTCGTCCCGCCCGCTGATGACGCTGAGCAGCCGGGCCGCGCCCGCCACATCCCGGCCGAACGTGCCGATCTGGTCGAGCGACGAGCCGAACGCGACCAGCCCGTAGCGGCTGACCCGGCCGTAGGTCGGCTTGATGCCGACCACGCCGCAGAAGGCCGCCGGCTGCCGCACTGATCCACCGGTCTCCGACCCGAGCGCATAGTCCACGACCCCCGCGGCGACGGCCACGGCCGAGCCGCCCGAAGAGCCGCCGGGCACGCGAGTGGGGTCGAGCGGGTTCTTCGCCGGACCGAACGCGCAATGCTCGGTCGAGGAGCCCATGGCGAACTCGTCGCACACGGTCTTGCCGGCGACGAACGCGCCCGCCGCGCGGAGCCGGCGGATGGCCGTGGCCTCGAACGGGGAGCGCCACCCCTCGAGGATCCGCGAGCCGCAGTTGGTGGTGTGGTGGGCGTCGGCGATGTTGGCCTTGACCGCGACGCCCTGCCCC
>Ga0247727_10005543_pt1 | contig 25502 bp, 20 predicted proteins | sample WisWelCaveWW1625_FD_202498 | JGI IMG/M metagenome (GOLD analysis project Ga0247727, IMG submission 202498) | Biofilm microbial communities from Wishing Well Cave, Virginia, United States - WW16-25 | ecosystem: Environmental > Aquatic > Deep subsurface > Groundwater > Cave microbial mat | place...
TCATAAATGCGCGTCAGTTCCGAGCTGCGTCCGTAAAAATCCTGCGGGTTTTGAATCGCCAGCCGGTTCATATACGGATTGCTGCCCGGCTCGGGGTCGGGGTGTTTTTCAGCCGCCAGCGTTTCTCCGGTTAACCGTCTGAGCTTTTCCGTGAAAGTTGCATTCGACCCGCGATCGCCGGCGCGTGATTCCGCCGGCAAAACGATCATGCGGCTCTCTTGCTTCGTAGCGTCAGAGCTTCTGGTGGGAATGAAATCATCGTCAAGAGGTTCTGGCCTGTCTTTACCCAAATTGCGCAGATCAATAATCAAAGCATCGGCGGATGGATGCCGTTCGTTTGGGACTTTGGCCAGCATCCGGTCAATAATGTGTTCGAGCTTTGACGAAGCTTCTGGCAAATAAGTTCGCACAGGTTTATGGGGTTCATACACAATGGCCTGCATCAGCGCCAGCTCGTAGGCGCCCTGAAACGGCAATTGCTTGGTCAGCATTTCGTACAGCACCACGCCGAGCGACCACAGATCGGTGCGATGATCGACCTCGAGACCGCGCGCCTGTTCGGGCGACATGTACGGCAATGTTCCCACCAGCGTGCCGCTTTTGGTGAGCGGGTCAGCTAATCGATCAACCGGCTTGATCAGTTTCGCCAGGCCAAAATCGACGATCTTCACCGCGCCGTCTTTCGTCAGCATCACATTTGCCGGCTTGATGTCGCGATGAACGATGCCGTGTTTATGCGCGCAGCCCAGCCCGCTGGCAATCTGAATCGCAAGATCAACCACTCTGTTTACTGCCAACTGATTACTGGTTACTTGCTTTTTCAGCGTTTCGCCTTCATAAAACGCCATGACGATAAACAACTGGCCGTCGAGCGTTTCGTCGATTTCATAGATCACGCCGATATGTTGATGATCCAGCGCCGAGGCCGACTTGGCTTCCAGAATGAAACGCTGCTTGGCGTCAGCGTCCTCGCTGAGATGATGCGGCAAAAATTTGAGCGCGACAAAGCGCTCGAGCTTCAAATCCTGCGCTTTATAAACCACGCCCATGCCCCCGCCGCCGAGCTTTTCGAGAATTTTATAATGCGATATGACTTGGCCTGGTGCGATCATTTTTAGAACCATTTGCGAATGTAAAGCTCAAAGTTGGCGTAGGTATATGCCAGTTTTTTATCTTCGATAGAAACAGTTTGGCTAATTCTGGTCTTGCCGCCAATCACGAACCGGAAGATTTCAAAAGTGCTGCCCAATTCCCACCCCGATTGATAAGCATAGCTGAGAATCGGACCAAAGCTCAAAATTTTGACGGGTTTCTCTGATTCTTTTAACGACAGCGAGAATTCTCCATAAAAACCGGCCGTGAGTCTTTCAATATTTTTCCGCATGCGTTGCGCGCGAACATAAAACAACAAATCTTGAAATAACTTTAAATCTTGAAAGAACTTTGCCTCAGTGAGTTCTTCGATTCGAATCACGCTCGTGCCGATTCCCGTCGCGATCCCGAAACGATTGCTGAACTCGGCGCGGGCGATGGGGCCAACGGCAACCCGCCAGCTTTTGCGTTTTTTTAAAAAGCGTTCCTGCAGCGCCGTCCAGTACTCTTGAAAAGCGCCTTGAACCGTTTCCGGGACGCGGAAATATTTATAATCGTGCCAGATTTCCATATTGGTTTTGGTGGAAAGCCGCACATAGGTTTTCACGCTGTCCGGTTGCTTCAGCAGATCGTAATTAAAAGCAAGCCATTGATAAATCCAGGAGCGGAAAATACGCTGGTATTCGTAGGCGCCGTCCAACGCACGTATCTTTTGCAAAGCGGCAATGGATTTCCGGGGATCGGGATCGTTATTATAATATTTAATCGCCGAATCCACCAGTGCTTTGATCGGCAGCGGCAAATTTTCAAACGCCAAGTGTTGGCGCAGGTCGCCGCCCGATGCAGTTGTTAGCTCATATTGGGCAAAGGTTAATTCGGCGTTAAACGCAATGAGAAGAACTACGATAAACCCCGGCGGCGGATGGTGACTGAATAAATTTTGAATGAATGGCATATGAAAGCCCTGAGGTCTATGAAAAAAATTACAGACTGCGTTATTTTTTCCTTTTTAAAAAAATAGTGACCGGTTCCACGCTTTCCTTTTTAATATATACGGTCGTTGTTTCTGGCGCAAAATCTCTGTACTCGGCGACGATTGTATGGTAATCAACCGGCAAGCGCCTCCCTTCCACGACGATATCGGATTCTTTGCCCCATTTTTCGCCGTCGACAGAAATAATTGCGTCCGGCAACCGGCCCTTTTCATCTTTAACCGTTATTTTAAGATGGCCATATTGACGTTTTAAAGGTACAGTGATTGTATCGTTTTTTATAAGTGCGAACTGCGTATCTTCAAAGGCGTCATATCCTTCCTTTTCCAGCTTAATCCAGTAAATGTTGCGAGGACGAGTTATTTTTATGGGTGTGTCACCTACCTGGGTATCGTTCACAAAAACACGGGCACCACGTGGTTCCGAATCAAAAAGTAAATCGTAGGTAAGTTCCGGTTCTATTGTATCCAGTGAATCATCATCCGTTATATCAGGTGGCCACTTTGGAACCACAATCAAAGTGTCCGCCGTGATTGGATAAGTTTCCGGATTTTCCTGTTTAGTCTGAGGATTGATAAATGTAAATTGAGTTTCACCCTTTTTACATCCTCGGAGAATCGCCGAATATAATTTTGCGGCGCGCCGTTCGCCCCTGCCACCACCTTTCTGGTTGCTCGATTTGTACCGATATTCAAAAGGAGATTTCGCCTGCAAGGTAATAACGACACGATCAAAATTTATGTAAATGGAATCCGAATGCTCAGAAACTTTAATTTCAAGTTCTCGCGATTCGTTAGTACCCAATTCCTCCACGCGAAGCTTATAATTTCCTGCACAAGCGTAAAAGGTACATTTCCACGGCTCAACTTCCCGCTCAGTTCGAATCGTCGTATCGCCCAAAGTTGCGATGATACTGGCGGCGTCGGTAACGACGGTCACCGGATATTTTTTGAACTCGAAGTTTATTGTATTTTCTTCGTCGGCAATTTTCACTGTGTCCAATAGCGTTTCGTTGTTGGCCCGCAGGGTGGCGGTGAAAACGTAAGTTTTTCCCTCCCTCAATTTCTTTTTATCGAAATATCTGTTACCAGCATCTTTCGTTTTCGCGTGAAATCCGATCCTATCGCCATCAGCCACGGCTATGACATCAAATGGTCCGGCGTTGCCGCTCACCTCGACCTGTTGCTGAACGATCAAATTATAAACCCACGTTACTAAAAAAATCACTACCGCTACAGCAAAGGCCAGCGCAATGCGCTCCAGCACGATGATAATCTTCTTCTTCTTTTCTTTTTTTTCCTTTTCCCGCTCGCAAATGCGATCCAGTTCCTCCTGCCCGATTTCTTTTTTCACCTGCCAGATATTGTGATCGTGGCGAATCCAGCGCCGGAACAGATCGAGCCGGAAGCTGAAACGGTAGTCCTGCTGCAACAGATATTCATCCTTGCAAAGATCGGTCAGCCAGGTTTTCAGCTTGGCCTCGTTCAATACGATATCCAGTTTACTTTGTTTAATCCGGTGGCGAATGCTGGCCGTCGACAGATAGCGCCCCGGCTTTTGGGAAAACTCGGCCAGCAGCGCCAGCGTCAGCTTATGTTCGGCAGAATGCTCGCCCCAGTTAAAAATCAATTGCGGCGGCGGGTTTTCTAAAATGCCTTCCACCACTTTTTCCAGATCGGCCGGCGCAACGGAATATTTTTTTATCTCGTTCAAATGATACACGAGATTCTGGCAGATCAATTGCGTATAAAACGGCTGGCCGGCGGTGAGCGCATAAATTTGCTCGAGCACTTCCGGCGCAAACGTCACTTTGTTTTCCAGCGGTTGCGTGACGAGGCGCGTCGTATCGTCGCGGGTGAGAAAGCTGATTTTGCGCGAGGTGGCTTTTTGCAGCAGCTCGCTGCCCCACAGTTCGGCGTTGTGCGACTCCAATTTTTTCGAGCCGGTGAACACAAACGACACCTGCTCGCTCTCCAGCAGGCCGCCAAAAAACGTCAACACATTGCGTGAGAGGCAGCCTTCGGTAATTTTGTTTTCAAGAATTTCGTATTCATCAATGAGCAGCAGCGGCGCGCGCCCGGGAAAATGTTCTTTCAGCGCCCACAAAAATTGCCGGAACCCCTCGGCGGGGTTGGAGTCGTCGGGCCGAAGAATATGTGAAGTGAGTTCCGGCGCCTCTTTTCTCAGCGCCTTGCCGGTGTCGGTGATGAGGCGGCTGAAAAATTCCGCTTCGTTGGCAATCCCGGCCATGATTTGCATATCCACAAAAATCGGCAAAAACGTTGCGCCGAGCTGGCCGTTTTGTATTTGGTATAAGATGGAAGATTTGCCGCTGCGACGCTCGCCAAACAGCACGATGAGGGCGGCTTTCCGCCCGTCATCCAGCGCGCGCGCAATAAAATGAAACTCATCCAGGCGTCCGAAAAACATTTCGCGGCTGCGAATCGGATTGCCGACGATATACGGATTGGGATAAATCGGTTGAAACAACCCCTGCGACATGCGACACCTTTCGTAACCCAGACGGCACGTCTGGAAAGTTCAGGTCGATATAACTGCGTGGTCCTTCGGTTTAATTGAAATTTACGCTTGTAACAAATATAAACTTTCTGTAAAATAAGCGCAAGCACTTTTATCCTGCCGGTTACTGCAACCGGCTTTCCTACTTATAGTATAGACACATGCCGGGCAAATAATCTCTCAAAAAATTCTCTCTAATTAACCGGATAAGTTAATCCGGGCGATTCGACAAATCCGGCTACCCAAAGTTTTTTTCTTTTTGGTTACGGTCGTCCGGGTTGTATTTTCCCATGCGATAACCTGACCCGGCGTTCCGGCTTTATACTTGTTTGTCGTTGTTTTTTTTGTTATATTTTCCAGAGTAAACGCGGGGGTTGGCGGCGCGGTTTTTTAAGCGCCTAAACGCCCGCGCCGGCATTCTCGTGTTTTTAAACGACCGTTGTGCGAAACACCTCAGAGGGAGCAAAAACGCCGTGAGTAATACTGGAGCGAAAAAAAATTCTCTGCACACGGCTTTGCCCGCAGATATTCTGGCCGGCAAAGTCACCGATGTTTATTTCGAGCGCACGCGCCAGATTCTCGAACACCGCAGCCGGCACGCGCGCGTCGTGGCGGAATTTGTTTTAAAAAAATTTCCCGCCGATTACAAATGGGGCCTGTTCACCGGCCTCGAAGAAGCGCTGGCCATTTTTGAAAAATTGCCCGTCACCGTCCGCGGCCTGCCGGAAGGCGCGTTGTTTTATGAAGAAGAACCCGTGCTCGAAATTGCCGGCGATTATCTTGATTTCGGCCTGTTCGAGACCGCGATGCTCGGCTTTCTTTGTCAGGCTTCCGGCGTGGCCACCCGCGCCGCGCGCTGCAAAAAAGCCGCGGCCGGCCGGCCCGTCATCAGCTTCGGCGCGCGCCGGATGCATCCGGCGATCGCACCGATGATCGAACGCGCGGCTTATATTGGCGGCTGTGACGGCGTGGCCTCAATTGCGGCGGCGGAACTGCTCGGCATCTCGCCCTCCGGAACCATGCCGCATGCGCTGATTTTAATTCTCGGCGACACCCTGGAAGCGATTCGCGCTTTTGACGAAGTCGTCGATCCGAACGTTCCACGTGTCGCGTTGATCGACACCTTTAACGATGAAAAATTTGAAGCGCTGCGCGTTGCCGAGGCGTTGCGAGAGAAACTCGCCGGAATTCGCCTCGATACCCCGAGCAATCGGCGCGGCAACTTCGGTAGTCTCGCCAGCGAAATTCGCTGGGAGCTCGATTTGCGCGGTTTTCAGCAGGTGAAGATTTTTCTCTCCGGCGGCATTGACGAGCAAAAGATTCAGCAATACAACGCCGTCGCGAATGCTTATGGCGTCGGCACCGCCATTTCCAACGCCCCAGTGTTGGATTTTTCAATGGACTTGGTGGAAATTGACGGCAAGGCAATCGCGAAACGTGGCAAAAAATCCGGACGCAAAGACCTGTTGCGCTGCGCCAAATGTGGAATGCGCCGCATCGCACCGACGGTTTTTAATTTGGAAAAATGCGCCTGCGGCGGCCAGCTTGAATCTTTGCTCGTCCCGATCGTCGATAACGGCAAACTCGTTTATCAGCCGCCGACGCCACAGCAAATCCGCGAAAGTGTGTTGCGTCAGCTTGAGAGAATAGATCTGTAGTTATTGCTTTTTCCGTTGCGGCTCAAAAGCCCCTTAGTGGTTCCCTTTTCGTTGCAAATTTTTTATGAAAACCGAATCTTTTTTTGCGCCGATTGATCACACCGCCGACGTCGGCTATCGTCTTTGGGCGCCAACGCTGGCGGAACTCTTTGCCGTTGCCGGGCGTGCTTTGTTTGATGCAATTACCGAGTTGGATTCAATTCAATTGCACCGCGAGCGCCAGATCGAAGTCCGGGCCGATGATGTCGAAGCGCTATTCGTTGCCTGGCTTGCCGAGCTTAATTTTTATTGCATCACCGCATTGGAATTGTATGGCGAATTTCGCATCGAGTCAATATCCCCGACTTCGGTGCGCGCCACCGTTCGTGGTGAAAAAATCGATCCGGCGCGACATGTGATTCAAACCGAAATCAAAGCCGTGACTTATCACGAGCTATTTGTACGTCAAGCAGAAAACGGCTGGGAAGCGCAAGTGATTTTTGACGTGTGACCAATGAAGTGAATAAAATAATTTTAAATTTGAGGTGAACAATGGGATTCAATATTGAAAACGCGGCAAAGCAGATCGCCGTTTTAGCGCCCAAAACTCAGGCGAAATTATTCGAGAGCCTTGCCAGGCTAACGGGGCAAACGAGTTTGAAGGAGTTGGCCGAAAATTATCAGCGCCTCCTTGACCAGGCGGATTCGGCCTCCAGCCCTGAGGTCACGGCATTTGAAACAAACGTGGCTTCAAAGCCAAAGCCATATCCATCCGCTGATGAGATAACCTCGCCACAGCAGAATCGCATTGGCGAGAGCATCGCTGTTTATGGATCACCAAAGGAGAAGACTTTTGAAGCAAATAAGAATTATGAAGAGCTCTACGCGATCTTTGACGGTGAGGTGTTAAGACCAGAAGGCAAGTTTGACCTTGATCTCAATGCACGCTACAAAGTCATCATTGAGAAGACGGTATCGCGCTTTCCTGAAATCAAAAATCGTGCGCTCCGGCGAATTGCGGCAAGAGCAATCCCCATGGGAATCCGCGATTTTGCGGAGCAGCATGATCATTATCTATATGGAGTACCTAAAAAATGAGTGCCCCTATATTCCTTGATACAGGACATATCCTTGCTCTGGTGGATGCAGACGACGAGTATAATAAAGAAGCCAATTGGGCTGCCGCGGCCGTGGAGGGCAAAATGGTAACCACTGAAGCTGTGCTCACAGAGATTGGCAACGCGTTGTCGCGAACACGTTGGAGACAGGTTGCGATAGATAATATTGAAGATTTGCGCAACGATCCGGATATCGAAATTCTTGCGGTTGATACATTGCTCTTTGATCGGGCATTCCAACTTTATAGTTCACGTCCCGATAAGGAATGGGGCATGTCCGATTGCATCTCTTTTGTGGTGATGCAGGAACGCGGCATCGTCGAAGCCTTGACAACCGATCACCATTTTCAACAGGCCGGATTTCGCGCGATACTGCGTGAATTAAAAAATAACTCGCATTAAACTCAGGAGATCGCCATGTCACGTTACATCGATCCCACCACTGATTTTGGCTTTAAAAAGCTTTTCGGCAAAGAAGCCAACAAAGATATCGTCTTGAGCTTCATCGCCGACGTGTTGGAGCTGCAAACGCCTTTGGCAGACCTGCGATTTCTCGACAAGGAGCAACTTCCCGAAATCGTCGAATATCGCGGCGGCGTTTACGATCTCTTTTGCTCCGATCAGAAAGGCAGCCATTTCATCGTCGAGATGCAAAAGAGCCCGATTGCGTATATCAAAGACCGCATGGTCTACTACGCCACCTTTCCGATAGCCGAACAAGCTCCCAAAGGCGAGGTGCTGCGTGTCGCCGAACCGGCGGAGACCTACGGCAAAAAAGCCAAAAAGGTGCCGTGGGATTTTCGGCTTGATGCGGTTTATTGCATCGCCATACTCGGTTATGCCCTGGACGGCAGCACAACGGCGGTCAATTACAACAGCATCCGAAATGATGAGCTGCCGCGCCCCCTCTTCTATGACAAATTGAAATTTGTCACCGTCGAATTACCCTTGTTTGATGAAAACAAGCCGGAATACAGCCTTGATAAGCATCTAAACAAATGGCTTTATTTCCTGAATTACCTTACTGATTTCGATCGGATGCCGGAAGTTTTCAAAGGCGATGAAGTTTTTGAAAAGGCTTTTCATTTGGCTGAAATCACCAATCTGACGCCAACGGAGCTGAGCCAGTATCGCCGTAGTTTAAAATATCTATGGGATGATTACGCCAGGCTCACAACCGCCGAACAAAAAGGCGAACAGAAAGGCATTCTAAAAGGCAAATTGGAAGTTGCGCACGCTCTGCTCCAAAAAGGAAGTGAGCCGGCTTTTGTTGCAGAGGTGACGGGCTTGTCAATGGAACAAATCCAGCAACTGCAAAAACCGGCAGCAACGATCCGAAAACTTTATCCAACCAAAGAATAGTGGTGTGTGACCATGTCCGAAATTCAACTCAAAAAGATTACCGACTATATCTGGGAAATTCCCCAACAAGGCAACATGCTGGCGCCGGCGCGCATTTATGCGACCGAGAAAATGCTCAAAGATATTCTCGCCGACAACGCGCCGCAACAGGCCGCCAACGTTGCGCATCTGCCCGGCATCGTTGGATATTCACTCGCTATGCCGGATATTCACTGGGGCTACGGTTTTCCCATCGGCGGCGTCGCCGCGTTCGATGTGAACTCGGGCGTGATTTCACCTGGCGGTGTTGGCTACGATATTAACTGCCTAGCCGGTGAGACACGCGTGTTGTCGGCTCACGGTTATACGCGCACGATTGCCGAAATGGAAATCGACTGGACATCGGCAAATTTGCGCTGCCAGGATTTTGGCGCGAGTCACGATGCGGACACAAAAGTCGTCGGCTATCTCAAGCGTTGGCCGAACACGCCGACCTGTCACCTCACCATCGATACCGGCGATGAAATCATAGCGACCGCGGATCATCCGTTCTGGACGCCGGACGGCATGATGGAATTGCGTCGCTTGAAAGTCGGTGATCGCGTCGCGCGTTATTCGTTTGAAGGCGTTTCTTACGAAGCGCCGGATGATCGAATTCTCGTTGATGAAGCCGATGTTATTAATTTGCTGGCGGCGCATGATAAAGGAACGACGGGCAATGCCCTCGCGCAAATCTTGACGCAACTCAACGAACGCGGACTGCTGCCATTGCGCGCGAATTCACCACAATTGCCTTTTTTATTGAAATTACTCGGTTATGTTTTTGGCGACGGCACGGTTTATTTCAGCGGCGGCGACGGCAAAGGCACGACGTGGTTTTATGGCAAGCCGGAAGATTTGGAAACGATTCGCACCGACGTCGCGGCGATTGGATTTACGCCTTCGCGAGTTTATTCCCGCGAACGACGCCACCGCATCACGACGGCTTATCATGAATATGAATTTGAAAACCGTGAACACGCTTTTAAAGTTGCCGGCAGCAGTTTCGCGGTTTTGCTGGCCGCACTTGGCGCGCCGGTTGGAAATAAAGCCGCACAAAATTACAGCTTGCCGCATTGGCTTTTTGAAGCGCCGCTCTGGCAACAACGCCTTTTTCTGGCCGCGTTTTTTGGCGCGGAGCTTTCATCGCCGCGCGCTTTCGATGAACACAATTATAATTTTACGCCCCCCGTGCTTTCACTCAACAAACGCGCCGAGCATATCGCAAGTGGCCGTGTATTTCTTGACGACATTAGCCGGTTGCTGGAAAATTTTGGCGTTACGACCAAAAAGGTTAGTGCGCGACAGGAGCAGACGAATGTTGATGGCAGTGTCTCGCAACGGTTGCGGTTGATTCTTTCCTCGCAAACCGAAAGCCTGCTCAATCTGTGGGGGCGCGTCGGTTTTGAGTATAATCGTAAACGCCGCGCGCTGGCAAACATCGCCATCGCTTATTTGAAACAGAAAGCGGGCGTCGTGCAGATTCGCGAAAAGGCTGCGACCACGGCGAAGGTTTTGCAGGCCGAAGGTGTTGCCCCGCAGGACATTTATGGAACGCTGGTTGGCGAAAATGTCAACCGCCGTTTTCTCGAACGCTCGTTGTATAAAGGTCGAGCTACCTCGGCTCGCGTCAGCGCCTCGTTCATGACTTTTAATGAATACCGCGCCGAAGCCACACGCGGGCTGGGGGAAAGCGGCATGGTTTGGAGCCGCATCGTTCGTCTCGAAGAGATTCCCTTTAGCGAGGAAGTTTATGATTTCACTGTCGCTCATCGCGATCATAATTTCGTGGCGAATGGTTTCGTTGTTTCCAATTGCGGTGTTCGCTTAATGGCCTCCGACCTCACCCGCGACGAAGTCGAGCCGAAAATTCAAGAGCTTGTCAAAGGGCTCTTTCACAACGTGCCGACCGGCGTCGGCTCCGAAGGCAAGGTCAAGCTCACGCAAAAAGAATTGGAAGAGGTGATGACGAAAGGCGCGTCGTGGGCGGTTAAAAACGGCTACGGTAATAAAGACGAGCTGGAGTTTATCGAAGAGCGCGGCCAGATGGATGAAGCCAATCCGGCGAAGGTTTCCAGGAAAGCGATTGAGCGCGGGCGACCACAACTGGGAACGTTGGGCAGCGGCAATCATTTTCTCGAAGTCGGTTATGTTGCGCAGATTTTCAATCCGCGCGCGGCGGAAGCGCTCGGCTTGTTTCAAAATCAAATCACCGTCATCATTCATTGCGGCTCACGCGGCTTCGGCCATCAGGTGTGCGAAGATTATATCAGCGTGATGGATAAAGCCGTGCACAAATATGGCATCACGTTGCCGGATCGCCAACTGTGTTGCACGCCGATCAGCTCGCCGGAAGGCCAGAGCTATCTTGGCGCGATGCGCTGCGCGGTCAACTTCGCGTTTGCCAATCGCCAGATGATCGCGCATTGGACGCGCGAAACATTTTCCAAAATCATTAATAAAGTTCCGAAGTACATCGGCCTGCGCACGGTTTATGAAGTCGCGCACAACATCGCGAAAATGGAAGAGCACACTTTTGACGGCAAGCAGATGACCGTCTGCGTGCATCGCAAAGGCGCGACGCGGGCGTTTCCGGCGTACCATCCGCAGATTCCCGAAGCGTATCAGGAAGTCGGCCAGCCCGTGCTCATTCCCGGCGACATGGGCCGTTACTCGTATGTGCTCGTCGGCGCCGAAGGCGCGATGGAACAAACCTTCGGTTCGACCTGCCACGGCGCCGGCCGCGCCATGAGCCGCAACAAAGCCAAGAAAGCCGCACACGGCCGCGACATCTCCCGCGAGCTGGCGGAGAAAGGCATCTACGTCATGGGCGCGAGCCGCGGCACGATTGATGAGGAAATTCCTGAAGCGTACAAAGATGTTGCTGATGTTGTCGACACCTGCCACTACGCCGGCATCTCGCGGAAGGTGGCGCAGCTCAGGCCGCTGGGGTGTATCAAGGGGTAGCCGCAAAAACAAACAGTAAAAGAAAAAGGCAAAAAGCAATAAAGGAGTTTCATTGTGACTATCATCGAAACCGACAAACAACAAGCCGAAAAAATCGTCAACGTATTTACCAATGAATTGGTGAAACAACTCGACGACCAAATTTACGAAATTATTTGGTACGGCAGCACGGCGCGCGGCGATGCGGAAGAAGGCTCGGATATTGATGTGGCGGTCATCTGCCAACGCGATGATTTTGCCGCCGAAGATCGTATCTGGAGTATGGCTCACGAAATTTCGCTTGAACACGATGCCTTGATTGATGCCCGAGTAATCAGTCAAGAGCGTTTTTACGGTGAGTGGGGGCGGTTATCTTATCTTGCCGAAGACATTCAAAATGAAGGGATTGTGATATGGAAGAAAAGCGACGTGTTAATTGCTTAAAACTAATCGAGGTTGCAAAACGGAATCTCGCCGAGATGAGATCGATGTTCGAGAACCGGCACTACTACGGCACGGTCAATCGCGCTTACTATGCGATGTTTCATGCCGTGTCGGCGCTTTTGCTTTTGGATGGAAAGCGCTATAAAAAACACTCTGGCGTCATTACGGCTTTTGGGCGTGATTATGCCAAAACCGGATTGGTGCCGAAAGAATATGGCGAACTTTTGAACAAAGCTTATGACGTTCGCAACAAAGCTGATTACGACGTCGATATGGTGATTGACGACAAAGTCGCTGAGATGTATTGCCGAAAAGCCGAAGAATTGGTGGCGTTTATTGAGAAAAAAGTTGCGGAAAGGCTGGCAGAAGATAAACCAACCTCATAATCATAGAAGACGGAAGGACCGACCATGCAAAAGCTAACGTTGACTGAAAACCCATTTCCCGATGATATTACTCACGATCTTCGGGAAGCCAGCTCGATACTGCAAAATTATGGCGCGCAAAAGATTATTTTGTACGGCTCGCTGGCCAGAGGAAATTACCGGACGGATTCGGATATCGACATTTGTGTTGAAGGGCTGCCGGATCAGCATTACTTTCGCGCCTTTGCCGAATGTTTGATGGGCGCGCGTCGTCGTATTAGCGTGCTTGATTGGCGGAATATTCGGGGTTACTTCCGCGAAAGAATTTTAGACGAAGGAAAAATCCTTTATGAGCGCGAGTGAACTCAAGCAATCAATTGAATTTGGGCTGGAAAATCTCGAAATGATCTATCAACGGCTGGCAAGTTTTGCCGTGAAAGAAATCGCTGCGGAAGTCAAAACCTCGGCTTTGACTTATGAATGTTTGGGCTATTACAATGCCATCGAACATCTCATCATTATGGTTTTCTGATTGATCCGAACAAGCTTCAGGTTGTCGTCCGTGAGATCGAACAAAACCACGTGCGTATCAAGCAGCTTTTTGATGGAGTATTGGATAAAATTGCTGAATAAGTGCTCGTTAAAGAACAAAAACTTTAAGCGGGGTCGGCCCGACTGGCTGAGACCGCGTTGCAAAAAACTATTTTGAAATCAAGCCGATGGTTTTAAATTGAAAGGTGTTTTTATTAAGGAGAATTTCCAATGAATGAGAGAATCGTTATCGATCCCGAAATCCAACACGGCAAACCGATTATTCGCGGAACGCGCGTTCCGATTGCTCGCCTCGTTGGCGGGCTTGCCGGCGGAATGACGATGGAAGAAATCATTCGCGAATATGAGGTCTCTGCAGAAGACGTGTTCGCGGCCTTAAATTATGCGGCTGAAATTATTGATGCCGAACAATTTCATCCATTGCCTGCGGCAACAGTATGAGCATGCGTTTTCTAATTGATGCTGATCTTCCCCGTGCCGCCGGCGAGATTGTGCGTCGTCATGGGTACGAAGCTATTGATGCTCGCGATATCGGTCTGCGGACTGCCAAAGATCCAAAAATCGCTCATTATGCGCAACTGGATGGTTTGTGTCTAATCAGCGGTGATTATGATTTTGTTGACATACGCAATTATCCGCCGGAAAAGTATGCCGGCATTGTCGTTTTATACGTTCCTCGTAACGCCACCGCCTCATACATCAATAAATTGTTGGATAGTTTCCTGGAACAAAAGAATCTGCTTTGGCAATTACCCGGCAAGCTTGCGATTGTTGAGCCGGGTCGGATAAGGTTGCGAAAATCTCGATAGCGTGATGATGCTCAAGAACCGAACCGAAACAAAAATTCGCAAAGCCGTTGAGCAAAAGCACGAGCTGTCTATGTTAAAAGCTCGGATCGCGGCGCTGCCCAAAGAGGAGTTGGTAAAAATAATTCTAACCGGCGCCGAAAAATATCCTGGTTTCAAACGGGAACTCATGGTACATTTTGAGGCGGATAGCGCGGCCACTTTGGAGACGATTCGCAAAGATATTTCCAGAGCTTTTCCCGACATGATGGATGAAGAGTATTCCACTCCAGAGATCGCGAACCAACTGGAAACCATTCTGAAATCCGTTGCCGAAGCGCCAGATGCTATAAAAGTCGAGGTTTATTGGGCAGCCGTCGATCACACGCTGCGCGAGTTGAACGAATACGGCATGCAAGACTTCGCTTTGGAAGAGCTCGCGGAGGAGACGATGGATGGCCTGGTTGCCTGTCTGGCCGGCAAAGAATCTTTGCAACCACGCAAGCAAGCCATCATTGAGGCCTTAATGAAATATTACGTCAGGGGCAATAGCGGCGTGACGGATCAGATTTATGACGCGGTTGAGAAACTTTGCTCCGACAAGTCCGATTATCAAATCGTTGGGGCGGCGCTCAAACCTAAATCAAAGGGAGGTTCGTACTATAAAGAGGTGTTGGCGAATTTGTACGAGAAAATTGACGCTAAGAAAACGTTGCGCAAAACTTTTCAGAAATGAGGCTTACCATGGGGCCTGGCCGTTTTAGAAATTGAAGCCGGCAATCCGGCTAACCAGAGTCACGGAAAAACTCGAATTTCTCATCGACTCGGGCGCGATTTACTCCGCGGTTCCGAAACGCATTTTGAAACGACTTAAGATTAAGCCGATTGGCGAGCAAACATTTCGTTTGACCGATGGCGGCAAGATCGTGCGCAAGAAAGGAGTTGCGCTTTTCAAATATAAAGATCAAATTGGTGGAGCCGACGTCATCTTCAGTGAAGAAGGCGACAGCTTGCTCTTGGGCGCATTTACCCTCGAAGCGCTCGGCCTGGCGCTTGATCCGCTGCGGCGAGAGTTGAAGCCGCTGCCGATGATTTTGACTGGATTTGAAAAGTGAAAAATATAAGTGAGAAAATAACTCAAAGAAGTGTCTCTATTTAAGAGCAGGCAGCTTCTCGCCTCTCCCCCAATAGGCGCCAATAAATCCTCTTTGATCCACTTGACAAAACTTTAGCAGGGAAGGAAGGTAAGGTCTCGTGAAAAATTCTGAGGCAGGAAAATCAAGCGATCCCAAGTCGCAAGCGCCCCCCCAGCCTAGAAACCCCTACACCGCTGGCAAGCCCATCAGTGATCCGGAAAGTTTTTTCGGTCGCGATGAAATCTTTCGCGACGTTATGAACATGCTGCGCAGTCCGAATGAGAATGCCGTTGTGCTGCACGGTCAACGCCGGATTGGCAAAACTTCAGTGCTGAAGCAGCTTGAGCGGCGATTGGCCGAGAAAGGTGAGTATACACCAATCTTTTTCGATCTGATGAATAAGGCCTCCAAGCCACTAGGTGAAGTGCTTTATGAATTGGCGCAAACCATCGCCGTGGCTACGGGGCTGCCGGAGCCCAAGCATGATAAGTTCGATGCCGAGGGGAGCTATTTCTGTAAAGCTTTTTTACCTGTTGCTGCCAAAGCCTCGGCCCCCGGCGGTTTAGTATTGCTCTTTGACGAATTTGACGTGCTCGATATTCGCCGCGAAACTACAGCAAATCAGGCCGGCCAAGCCTTCTTTCCTTATCTGCAGACCTGGATGTCCGACATCCAGCAAGTGAAATTTTATTTTGTCATTGGTCGGAGGCCGGAGGAACTTTCACAAGAGGCACGTCACGCTTTTCGCGGGGCGCGTTATTCTCACATTAACTTGCTCAAGCGCAAAGATGCCGAGGGCGTCATTCGCCAATCCGAGCGTGATGGGAGTTTGAATTGGACAGATGTCGCGGTTGAGAAAGTTTGGGAGTGGACGCAAGGTCATTCCTTCATGACGCAATTGCTCTGCAGCGTCGTATGGGAAAATGCCTACCCTTATGACAGTGTTCTCGCAACAGTTCCCGACGTCAAACCAGCGGATATAGATGCGGCGATTGCCGATACCTTGCGGCGTGGCGAAAACGCATTTGATTGGATTTGGGAAGGTTTGCCGCCGGCCGAGAAAGTCGTGCTCGCGGCAATTGCCGAGGCCAAAGAGGTCGTGATCACATCCGAAAGGCTAACCGAAATCTTAAAGCAATCCGGCATTCGTTTGATCATAAGGGAGTTCGAGAATGCGCCAGAAAAGCTTTCGGAATGGGGGCTTTTGGAGCCGATGGACAACGGCTATCGCGTCGTTGTCCCGTTGTTGCGTCGCTGGGTCGCCGACAATCGCCCGCTGCGTAAAGCGCAAGATGAGGTCTATAAAATCGATAAAATCGCGGATCGCCAATTCCAACTTGCTCAAGATGAATACAAGCTCAATAACCTTCCCGAAGCCGAAAGGCTACTGCGCAATGCTATGGCGCGAAATGACGCGCATCTCAATGCCATGCTTTTGCTTGGCGACATCTTGACCGAGCTTGATCGCACCGAAGAAACGATAGAAATTCTGCAAAAAGTCTATGAGCGCGACCCGAAAAAAGCGCGCGCCGATCTCATTAAAGCTTTGCTGAAGATGGTAGATAAGCGGTCAGACGACGAAACCGAGCAGCTAACAATTTATGAGCGGGTATTAAATATCGATCCCGAGCAGGCCATTGCGCAAGATGGCCGTCGCGGCATTTGGAAGAGACGGGGAGAAACTGCGCTAGGCGAGAAAAGATGGGATGATGCGCGCAACGCCTTCAAAGAAGCAGCCGATGAAGACGGAGAAAAGAAAACAGAGCTGCAAAAGCACCGGCATGAATATGACACTCATCGCCAGAAGGCCGAGCAGCACGCGAAGGAGAAAGATTGGGCCTCTGCGGTTAGAACGTGGGAAATTCTAGTGCAGGATTATAACGACGTCGCGGACTGCCAGGTGCAATTGTTAGAAGCAAAAAAGCAGGTCTCTTTTGAGAAAAGCTACAATGAAGCGCTTGAAGCGCTGGAGCGAGGCAATCTGAAGATCGCGACAAACTTATTGGCGTGGGTGATTGGACAGCAGGCAGATTATAAAGAAGCGCCGCGCCATCTTCTGCGCGTGCTTTATGGTCTAGAGGTAGATGTGACCAACTTTAAGCCCTATAGATTAGCTCAACAGAAACGTGCTGTGGAGCTTGAGCCGGAGAGATTAGCCATCAAAGAACCTACGCCAGAGGCGGGTGAAATTGACAAGAGCAAAGAATCTATAACTGATCAAACAACTGAATTACCTGTCAAAGTCGGACCTTCACGGATTTCGTCCATTTTGCTCTCTCTTCAAAAGCAGTGGGGCAACCTACTCACCTGGGCGAGTGGGCTGCTTCATATTGGCGAAGCGAGAAAAGATCTTCTCATTGCTTGCGGTGTGAGCAGTGTCATCTGGCTGCCTTTGTTTGTTTCTTCGCTGGTCTTGTATAAAAACAACAGCGATAACAAGCTGATTGTCAACCTCGGTCTCGCCCTGTTCGTAATCTCTGCTGTGGCGTTGGTTCTGACCGTATGGCTGGCATATCGCTATCGACTCTGGGAGCGTGCCAAGGCTTTTCTTATGATCACCGGCGAGCGAATGAAAGTGCCAAGGCAGGGAGTCATTCCCTTATCAATACTTGTCATCGCGTTGGGAATGTATGCTCTGCCTCAAGGCACGGCAACTTTTCTAACTCGTTCTAATGAGCCCCCTGTGATTCCAGACAGTTCCGGCCCTAGCTCCCAAACCTCTCAACCTCCTACGCCTGAGAAAAAGGAAGAAAAGAAAGTAGAGGCGCAACCCAATTTGAGCATTCCACAGCTCGCCGACAGCTTAATGGCGTTATTGCCCGCAGGCAAAGGGGACAAGATTGCCAAAGTTTCTAACCTTTTGAGTGATTCGCTTGCGCACGTAGCTTCGGCACAAAGAACGCTCGGCCAGAAACTCCAGGACTCTTTTTATTCCAATGCCATGGATTTTCTCAGCCCGAATCATAAGCCCGCAAGCGATGGCCTGGCAATATTCCTCGGCAGGCTGCGAAATCAGAAGGTGCTTTCTACGTTTTGCAAAAAGTACCCCTCCGTGAAGGACGAGAAGGCCAAGGACTATTTCATGGAGATTGTCAAAGGATTGGCGCAAAGCCGCGACAAGAAAATAACCGACGACCTGAAGATGTGGCTCGGCGTGCAGCAACATTGGGAGACTGAGCCAGAGATCGCTAATGAAATGAAAGCAACTTACTCAAAATTGGCGAATCCTCCCAATGCCCAAAAAACAGGGGAATTGATCAACCTGTTGCCGACGCGATTGCTTGTTACTGATCCGAAACAAGCCGTAAAGGATATGCTGACACTTGCCGATGCTCCGTCGCTTTATAGCTACGTCAAAGACAAAGACGGCCAGTATAATGATGCTTTTTATAAAAAGGCATTGAACTTTTTGCAAACCGGTTCTGACTATCAAAAGCGCGGCATAGCGCTATTTCTGAGCTGGCTACAAACGAAGAAGTTGCGTGAGAGGATTTGCGATGATGCGTTTTGGAACGCAAGCAATGCCGAGACGAAGCGGTTCTGTCTGTTCATCCTTGCCGGCGTTGCCCAAAACCCCAAAGAGAAAAGCGGCGTCACAGACTGCTTGAACAACAAGCCAGAAAAAAAAACCGGAGCGCTCGCGCAAGCGATCGCACACACACTTTCAAAAATCCAATAGGGGCAGCTTGATAAAGACTGGCTGGGACATCGTGGGTCAGCATCCGTGCTTTAAAAGCTCGTCCTGAAATTTTAGGGCATAAAAATGAGATGAGAGGTAGCAATGGGCAAAAAGATCGGCTATCAGGATTTTGTGCTGGCCATCGGCCGCAACGAAAATCGCTGCAGCGCGAAGGTGCTCGCTTCTCCGGCGGGAGAGGCTGCCGTTGATTTCGAGCTTCCCTTTTCGCTAAATGAGCTCGAGGCGTTTCTAGCACAAGTGGCAACGCCTCACCGCACGGTGCGCCAGCCGGACTCGCCGGAGATGCAGGCCGCGAAAGCGTTCGGCAAGCGCCTGTTTGAAGCCGTGTTTGATAAAGAAGTCGGGGTGGCTTTGCGCCGCAGCCTCGACAGCGTCGGCGAAGAAGGAGGCCTCCGCCTAAAGCTTCGCTTGGCCGAAGGGCAGGAGTTGCACGACATTCCGTGGGAATATCTTTATCCGCCGTTTTTGCACCGCTTCCTTTGCCTTTCGCAGCGCACACCGATCGTGCGTTATCTCGAAATGCCCGAACCGGTCCGGCCGTTGACGGTGAAGCCGCCTTTGCGAATTCTCGCCGTGATTGCCAAGCCGCAAGACCTGCCCCAGCTCGACATGGAAAAGGAATGGGAAAAATTGAACGCCGCCCTCGCCGAGCTCCGCAATCGCAGATTGGTGATCGTAGAGCGGCTCGACAAAGCGACGATGGTAAACTTGCAGCGGCGTTTGCGCAAGGATGATTATCACGTCTTGCATTACATCGGTCACGGCGTGTTTGACGATCAGGCGCAGAAAGGCTTGCTCTTGCTGGAAGATGAAGCAGGGCAGCGTTACCCCGTGGACGGCGAGCATTTCGGCACGGTGTTGAGTCAATACCCTTCTTTGCGTCTCGTCATTCTCAATGCCTGCGAGGGCGCACGCACTTCCCGCGTCGATCCTTTTGCCGGCCTGGCGCAAAGCTTGGTTCAGTATCAAATTCCGGCCGTCATCGCCATGCAGTTCGCCATGACGGATGAGGCCGCCATTGCCTTCAGCGAGGACTTCTATCGCGCCCTTGCCGCGGGCTATCTCGTGGAAGCCGCGCTCGCGGAAGCGCGATTGGCGATACTGGCAAAAGGCAAGAACGTCGAGTGGGGCACGCCCACCCTTTACATGCGCTCTCCTGAGGGCCGAATTTTTGATTTCACCCTCGAAAGCGGTGAAGAACCGAGGCAGTCAGACAATCCGTTCCGTCGCCGCGCCGTGAAGCCCGAGGAATTTCTCGGGCGCGGACCAGATTTGCGGGTATTGTTGAACCGAATCGCTGGCGGCGAGTCGATTGCGATTGTTGGGCAGCCCCACATAGGCAAGACCTCTTTACTTAACAAAGTAATAGAAGAAAAAACGCGGCAAAATCACCGCTTCGAGCGCGACTTATTTTGCTATTTGCAGGTTCAGACATTGCAAAGCGTCGATACGCTAAGTGCTTTTTGGGAGCGCGCGTTGTCGCCACTAGAAGAATGTTTGCAAGCCGGCCAACCGGCTCATTTGCAAAGCGTCTCAGAAGCATATCGTCGCGCGAAAGCTAGTCGTTTTTCGCCTTTTCAGCTCGACCAACTGTTCGCGCAGGTAGGCGCTGCGGGCGCACGTTTGGTGCTATTTCTCGATGATTTTGATTTTTTGCTTTCTCCCACGGCACATCCGGTGCTCCACAATGCTGACTTTTATGGCACGCTACGCCAGTTGGCGATGTACTCACAAGGATTGGTTTTGGTGATTGCGACCCGACTGGCTATTGAACAAATGCATAAACGCGCCGTAGAAATCATTGGAGGCTCGCCATTTTTCAATAATTTTGTCGAGCGCCCATTAGGTGCGTTATTGGCGCTCGAACTCTCCGAGTTGCTTGATCGCGCAGGCGAGCGTTTCGATTCGCGCGATCGTGAGTTCATTGCGGCGGTATCCGGCGGCCATCCCTATCTTGCGCAAGTGGCGGCAGCAACCTTGTGGGACATGTATGCCGAAGGTCTGCAAGGCGCTCTGCGTTATCGCACAACCGCGCTGGAATTGTATCGCGAAACCGAAAGACATTTTGCCGATACCTGGAGATTGTGGTCCGATGATTTTCACATCGTCATCACCGCGGTTGCACTCACCCAACTTCCACGCGTGCTGGCGCAGCCGGAATTGCTGGAAATTGGGTTGCTCGATGAGTTAACGAAATATGCGCCGGATTTGACTACGCTAGAAGGGATCGGCGTGGTCAAACACGAAAGCGACGGCTGGAATATCACCCAAGGCGCGCTCTTGTGGTGGCTGGTTGATGAGCTGCTGCGTGCGAGAATAAGAGCGCATAAAATTCCTTTCGAAGAGTGGCTGAAGAAACCAGAGCGCTTAGAGCAGCAGACCATGAACAGCGCCGTGAAAAAAGTGCTCGCCGCTTTGCCCAAAGGCGCCGTGACGCTGATCGAAGCGTTTGTGAAAAGATTTGGGGAGTAAAAGAATAGATTTCCCCAATGTATGAATATGCAAAGAAACACCGAAGCCAAACGACTACCTTACAACCCTTATATTGCTGGTCGTCCTCTTAGCAATCCGGAAGACTTCTTCGGTCGCGAGAGTATCATTCGCGATGTGATGCAGATACTGCGTCATCCACAGGATAATGCCGTTGTGCTTTACGGCCAACGTCGTATTGGCAAAACTTCAGTGTTGTTACAACTTGTTCGACGTTTGAGAGATGGTGGTGAATATACACCAATTTATTTTGATTTACAGGGCAAGTCTGTCAAACCACTGGATGAAGTGCTTTATGAATTGGCGCAAAGCACTGCCCTCGCAATAGGTTGTCCGATACCCGAACGCAATCTTTTCGATGCTGCTGGCGTCTATTTCCGTCAAACTTTTTTGCCAACAGTTGCTAAGGCAGCCGCCCCTGGCGGGTTGGTGTTACTTTTTGACGAATTCGACGTTCTCGACCTTCCACAAAGTAGTTCTGAAAATCGAGCAGTGCATACATTTTTTCCGTATTTGCAGGCCTGCATGACGGAAGTGTCGCAGGTTAAATTTTTTTTCATCATCGGTCGGCGACCAGAGGATCTCTCTGAAGAAACCATTGCTGTTTTCAAAGTTGCGCGATTCGTCCGCGTATCGCTGCTAGAGCGTAAAGACGTTGATGCCCTTGTACGACAATCTGAACGAAATCGCAGTTTAACTTGGTCAGAAGATGCTATTGAAAAAGTTTGGGTCTGGGCGCGGGGACATCCGTACATAACACAATTACTTTGCAGTGTGGTGTGGGAGGATGCTTGGGAAGTTAAGCCATTAACAGTTCCTATAGTTGAGGCAATAGATGTAGATACTGCTATTCCTCGTGCCTTGGAGCGAGGTGCTAGCGCCTTTCATTGGATTTGGGCTGGACTGCCGCCGGCAGAAAAAGTTGTAATAGCGGCTATGGCAGAAGCCGGTGATGAAGTAATCTCTAAGGATAAATTGATCGAAATTTTAAATCGCATTGGCGTTCGCCTAATTTTTCGCCAACTTCAACTTGCTCCCGATACACTTATTGAATGGGAATTGTTCCGGCGTGTTGACAATGGCTATCACTTTGTTGTTCCTTTAATTCGCCATTGGGTGAAAACTAATCAACCACTGCGACGCGTGAAAGACGAACTTGATATGATTGATCCACGCGCAGACATGTTATTCCGTGCGGGTCTAAGTTTTTATAGCAAGGGTGAGCACGCCGACGCCGAGGAGCTTCTTCGAAAGGCCCTTCAAAATAACCCTAATCATCTTAAGGCAAGGCTATTGCTTGGAAACATATTTTTCGAACGTGCTCAAATAACAGAAGCCATCGACATCCTACAACAAGCTTATGAATATGACCAAGAAGCGGCAAAAGAAGATTTGATCAAAGCTTTGCTCAAACAGGCAGTGTTGCAAACAGATGATGATCAGCAGTTATCGACTTATGAGCATGTTTTGCGCATTGACCCCAATCACCCGATTGCGCGAGATAAACGACGCGCGATTTGGAAAAAGCGAGGCGAAACCTGCTTGCAACAACAAAAATGGGATGATGCACTTGCCGCTTTTCAAGAAGCCGATGATGCCACGCTTTATGATGAGACGCAACGGCGCAAGCATCGATATGAATTTGAAAGTCTTCTCAATCAGGCTGCGCAATATGAAAAGAATGAAGATTGGAATGCCGCTATCAGGGTTTGGGAACTCTTGATTAAGGACTATAGCGATCTTGGCGACTTGCTGAATCAACTGAGACATGCGAAAGAGCAGGCTTCCTTGGAACAACGCTACAAGGATGCCCTTATTGCGTTACAAAATGGCGATACGGCTACTGCCCAGCACTTGCTGGCTGGAGTGATTTCCCTACGGCCAGATTACAAAAATGCAGCGCTCTTCTTGCTGCAGGCAACGAAAGGTGTAGATGGCATGGAGTTCATGCTGCACTTTGCGATGCATCCGCGAACACGTATTTTGTTTGGTGTGCTGATTGGTGCGTTGGCTGGTTTAGCAACTTTTGTTGTTACGACCCTATTGGGCAATATCACGAACGATGCAATTAAAAGTTTCTTGGCTTTTCTGCTTTCATTCATCACATTAGGTGCGGTGATAGTCGGCATTTCTGTTCCTCTGGGAATAAGGATACAAAAATTTATACAAAAGCGGCCCAAGAAAACCTGAAATGAATTCAGCCGTTAACCCATTTGTCCATAATCGTGTCCCGACCCCGACAGAGTTTCTAGGACGCGAGCCGGAATTGCGCCGTCTGTTTAGCCGGTTGGCAAACGGGCAAGCTACGGCTATCATTGGACAGCCTAAAGTTGGCAAGACCTCATTATTGAAATATGTGAGGGAAGCACGGCCTTGGCAAGAGAGCTTTGGTACATATTTCGATCAAGATTTGTTTAGCTTTCAAGATGTGCCTGCGTTGCGTAACATTGAATCTCCGGCAGAATTTTGGAGGCGCGTATTAGAACCATTGACGGTTTGCTTGCAAGCCGGTCAACCTGAACCTCTGCAATCTCTTGTTGATATCTATAGCCTCGCCCAGAAAAATATGTTCGGCACTTTTGAACTCGAACAGTTGTTTAACAAACTACATCATGTTGGTTCACGGCTGGTGTTATGGCTTGATCATTTTGATAGCATTTTGTCACATCCGATCCTAAATAACGCCGGATTTTATGCGGAACTGCGCTCGTTGGCTTCTCGCTCAAACGGGTTTGTTCTGGTGATTATCACACGCCAAGATTTAACGCATTTGCATGAAAAGACAAAAGCCATCAACTATGGCTCACCCTATTTCGATGTCTTTACCGAGATAAGATTGAGTAGCTTGTCGAAGACGACTATGCTGAAGTTGCTTAATCGTGCTGAGAATCGGTTTGATCAAAGTGATCATGATTATGTCATGACAGTTTCAGGTGGCCACCCCTATCTTGCCCAAATTGCGGCGGCAAAACTATGGGATGGTCATGAAGAAGGCCTGAAAGGAACTGCTCGTTACATAACCGCAGGTTCGGAATTATATCATGAAGTAGAAAGTCATTTTGCAGAAACTTGGCGTTTTTGGACAGATGAATTCCGTATCGCGGTTACTACAGTAGCCTTAATTCAAATTCCTCGTCTGTTAGCTCAATCTAGCTTAGTCGAAATCGGATTACTTGACGACTTGGCGAACTATGCTCCAGAACTGGCTATGTTGGAGACAGCCGGTGTGGTGACGTATGAAGACTCGGAAGGATGGCGCATTACGCAGGCCGCATTTTTGTGGTGGTTGATTGATGAACTTAGACGCACGATACGGGGAGAGTCTAACTTCAAAACATGGTTGGAAAAACGAGAGAGAGGTGGCCGACTCACGCGCCAAGAGCATGAAACGGTAGAAAGTGCTGCGAAAAAAGTATTGGCCGCTTTAGATCGAGGCGCTATGACATTAATCGAAATTTTTGCGAAGAAATTTGGGGAGGGTGTAAAATAGCTATGGCAAAGATGTCGCGCTTTTGAATATCAATGCGTTCCTATCTAATTTTCAAATTATCAAAATCAATCGAAGAAGTTATCGACGAAGCAAACTAACCCAATGAATAAAGACCAAGCCCAAACCGAAATCGCCAAGCTCCGCAAGGAGTTGACGCATCACGCGTATCGTTACTACGTCCTCGATGATCCAGAAATTTCCGACGCCGAGTATGATCGCTTGTTTCGGAAATTGCAGGCGCTCGAAGAAAAATTTCCGGAGTTGATCACACCGGATTCGCCGACGCAGCGCGTTGGGGCGGCGCCGTTGGAAGAGTTTGAAACGGTGACGCACACGATTCCGATGGTCTCGCTCGATAATGCGTTTGATGATGGCGAGATGCGTGATTTTGATCAACGTCTGCGCAAGTTGCTCGAACTCGATGAAATCGAATACACCGTCGAGCCGAAGCTGGATGGCACGGCGGTGGAGCTCGTTTATGAAGACGGACTGTTCACCGTCGGCTCGACGCGCGGGGATGGTTTTACCGGAGAGAACATCACGCAGAATTTGAAGACGATCAAATCCATTCCGCTGCGGTTGATGGGCGACAAAATAAAAATTCCCGAGCGGCTCGAAGTGCGCGGCGAAGTGTTTTATCCACTGGCCGCGTTCAAGAAGCTGAATGAGCAGCGGCTCAAGGCCGGCGAGCCGGCTTTTATCAATCCGCGCAATTCGGCTTCGGGGTCATTGCGCCAGCTCGATCCGAAGCTGACTGCGGAGCGGCCGCTCGATATGTATGTTTACGGCCTCGGCCAGGTCGCCGGGTACGAATTTAAAACGCAATGGGACGCGCTGGAGATGTTTAAAAAGTGG
>Ga0247727_10005544_pt1 | contig 25501 bp, 14 predicted proteins | sample WisWelCaveWW1625_FD_202498 | JGI IMG/M metagenome (GOLD analysis project Ga0247727, IMG submission 202498) | Biofilm microbial communities from Wishing Well Cave, Virginia, United States - WW16-25 | ecosystem: Environmental > Aquatic > Deep subsurface > Groundwater > Cave microbial mat | place...
GGCCGATCCCACAGGGATCGAGAAGCTCCCGCCGCTCCAGCTCCCCTCGTTCGCCCCGCAACCCACATTCAGCTCGATCACCTCTCCGCACGCCACGCCCGGACCCACCTGGATCTCGAACGGCGTGTTGCCGGCTCCCGTCTGACCCGCCTCGAGGTCGGGATACCCCGACGAGCCGACCGTCACCGTCACCCCGGGCGTCGTCGTGGTCAACGTCGCGACCACACCCGTCGTCCCCCCCGTCCCGTTGTTCTCGAGCATCACCGGAAGCGTCACGGTCTCGCCGGGCTCGACCACCGCGTTCCCGCCGCCGCCGCCGCTCCCGTTGCACGCCTCCACCACCGTGTGCGACCGGTACCTCAGGGACGGGCCGCACGCCTGCGGCGGGTACGACAGGTTCAGGTCGAACCGGTCGATCGTCCCGACGTCGGCACCCGCCAGGTCCGCGACCTCCAGGGTCCAGACCCCCGCCGATCCCCGCCCGTCGAACGCGGTCAGCACCTCGTCGGGACGGAACGACCCGGCGAACGGCGCCGTGCCGCTCGAGATCGGAGTCGCGGCCTCGTCGTCGAAGATCGTGTCGTTGAAGTTGTCGCCCCCGGCGCCTCTTCGGTTCGAGAGGATCACCCTCGTGCCGTCCGGACCGATCAGGGTGAGCCTCAGGTCGCCGTCGTAGGTGTGGGTGATCCGGAGCTGCACGTTCACGTCCTGGACCACGTTGGCGTCCGGAACGTTGACGGTGGCCACGACCGTCGTCAGATCCGGGATCGTCACCGGAGGAGACGGCGACGGGTAGGTCGGGTTCACGTTGCTTCCGGTTTCGAAGGTGTGGTACGCCCCGCCGTTGTCGTCGGAAGCGGTATTGGCCGCGGCGTCCGAGGATCTCACGCTGTAGACGTAGTCCTTGCACTCCAGGAGCCCCGTGAGGTTCACCGTGTGGCCGGTGACGAGCGCGGGGGCCACGGGCGTGCTGGTCCCCGGGGGCGCCAGCAGCCCGTAGCTCACCTGACTGTCGGACCCTTCGCTCGTATCCCACCGGATGACCGCGGAGTTGCCGGTGACGTTCTCCGCCCGGACGTTCGTGATCGCCGGACCGACGCAGTCGACATCCGCCGTCCTGCTGACGCTCACGTTGGGAACGCCGCAGTACGACACGTCCACGAAGCCGACCGTGATCGTGTCGCCGTGGGAAACGGAGATCGAGCCGTCGCCCGGGGTCGCGGGAGCGCTCGTCGTCCCGAAGGTCCCGCTGAAGACTCCGGAGCCGGGCGGGGTCTCGAGAAGCCCCGCGGTCTCGGGTCCGGGCTCCGTCGTGGAGCTCACGGTCACGATCTGGCTCCCTGTGCCGGTGAGATCCGCGTCGACCACGGTGATGTTGAGCGGAGTCCCGCCGGTGCAGTTGTAGAGGTTGCGCGTGAGGGAGACCGAAGCCGCGCACGGCTGGGGCGTCGCGGTCGCGCAGGCGCTCCCGGCACCGAAGCACGCGCTCGAGGAGCCGACGGCCTGGACCACGTAGTTGTAGGCGCGGCCGTTGGCCACGTCGGGATCGCTGTAGCTCGTCCCGGCGACATTCGCGATCACGGCCTTCCCGAAATCGCAGCCGGCGTACCCCTCGGATCGCAGGACCCGGTAGGTCACGGCGCCGGGAACCGCCGACCACGACAGACTGAGCTGATTGCTGCCGACGCTCACGGAAACCGTCGGCGCGGCCGTGGGCCCGCCGGTGCAGCCGCTGTCCACGGGAGCGGGGGTCGCGCACGCCATGCTGTGACGGTTGAAGGCGTTGAACAGGGCGGTCATGTGGGGCGTGCCGTTCGCCACGTTCCCGTCGTCGTCGTCCGCGGCGAGCCATTGCATGTAGGCGTTGGTCGCGCCGCAGCCGTTCGAGGTGCTCGGGCAGGTGCACGCGTGCCAGCTCCCGATGAGGCCGCTTCCCTGGTAGAAGAGCTTGTTGCCGACGATGTACGCGTCGTTCACGGTCATGCTGTGCGGCGCCGCCGTGAGGTCGCGGTTCACGAAGTCCCAGGCCGCCTGCCGGCTCGTTGCCGCGTCGCAGTGGACCTGGCGGCCGCAGGGACCCGAGCCTCCCGACGAGCAGTGGACGCAGCTGAAGTTCTGCGGGGTGTCGGGCGTGTGGTCCGCGTGCTTGTCCCAGTCGGAATCCCGGACGCCCGAGCAGTCGAGCGTGCAGTGGGTGCCGGTCTGCGACTCGTTGCCGTTGAACCCCGTACCATCCGAGGTCATGCCGCACCCGTCGTCCAGGGTCCAGAAGAACCCGTACCCGACGCAGGAGGACTGGAGCCGGTAGATCGCCGCGATGTCCGCGTAGGCCTCGCTCGACGAGCTCAGGGAGCCGCCGGTGTCGTTGTCGTCGATGGCGTGGCCCCACTCGTGGTCGAACACGGCCGCGATCTCGCCCGTGTTCCGGCATCCGCCCCCGCTCCGGTAGAAGTTGATGCTGCCGTTGCCGGGGCTGTAGAACGCGTTGCAGGTCTGGGCGATGTTCACGTTCGTGGGGAGCTGGGATTGAAGCCAGGTATTGGTCGGAAGCCAGCCGCGCGCCTGCTCCACGAGCTTGTTGACCTCGTAGAAGGCAGAGCGGGACGCCGGCGTGTCGCCCGGCGAGGACCCCGCGCTCGTGCAGTCGTGCTGCCCGTTCACGCCTCCCAGGAGGATGTCCCCCGAGGCGCTCTCGCTCACCGCGCCGCAGTTATCGGTGATCCGGACGTACCTCCCGGCGAGCGTCGTCGTCACCGTGCCGCTCCCCGGATAGTCGAACACGCCGGCGCTGTTGGTGAAATCGTTGGGCGCGGCAAGTCCCGTGTTCGCGAACGGCATCGGCGCATCCTGCTGCATCGTTCCGCAGCGGTCCGGCGAGGGGCAGATCTCGGTGCTCGTCAGCGGGTAGATCGCCCCGTTGACCTTCTTGGCCTCGTAGAGGTTCTTGTCCTCGAACGCGATCACCTCTCCGGAGTGTGCGTCGACGGTGACCTGCCAGGTCGGATCCTCGCCCTTGCGCTCGAACCCGAACGTCCAGACGAGCCGATGTCGGTACCCCGATCCCACCGGGCCGGAGAAGGCTTCGCCCGACTGGAACTCGGCGGGGGCGACCGGGACGATCTCCAGGATCGGCTTCTGCCACAGCTCGTCCTGCCGAGCCTTCCCGCCGGCGTATTCGAACCCGAGGACCAGAGCCTGCTCGGCCGTGATCTTGGGGCGGGTATCGAGGTTCACGTTCCCCCAGGTGTCGCCCCCGAGCAGCACGAGGTTTCCGTGGTTGATCGTCGCCGCGATCCGGCCGTGCCGAACCGGGACCCCGTTCACCCACTGCGGAACGCTGATGTGCCAGAGATGGTCCGCCGGCTGCTCCGCGGTCGCCGGGCCGAGCTGGGAGGGATCCCATCCGAGAGCCTCGCGGTGCCTCGAGACGAAGGCGCGGATCAGGTCCCCGACGACCTTGCCGTCGATCTGGTCCACCTTGCGGCCGAGGCTCGCGCCCACTTCCGCGAGCTTCAAGCGGTTCCCGTCGCCGGATCCGGGGATGAGCGGCACGCTCGTGATGATGTTGCTGGGGCTCCCCGACCGCGGGTCGAAGAAAACGGTCGGCGTGCCCTGGCTTTCGAGGAAGCGGTCCCATGCTCCCTTGTTCGACAGCCCCTCGAGGACGGAAACCGCCGGCACGTTGTCCGAGCTCAGATAGAGCTCGGGCTTGAAGAACTCCTTCGACGCCAGCGGGGCATCCGCCCTCTTCGGCTCGAGAGCCAGCGCAGCGCTCGGCTGGAGGGCCAGGCAGACCGTGACGAGCAGACCGAACGCGCATCCGAGGCGGATCTTGCTCATGGAACCTCATTCTCGCGCCGCGAGGCGGCGCACGTGAGTCGGGCGTTTGGGACCAGTCTCTGGAGGGGAGATCGAGTCGGCGAAGGGCGGGCTACCGTTCTGCGAGAGAACAGGCACAGCGTTGTCGGCGTTCGGCGTCCCGACCCCCTCACGACACCCCCCAAACGCACAGCGATTGCGGGGAAAATCCCCTCCGGGGGTTCCCCCTCGCGCCTGGCTCGGCACCCAGAGGCCCGGAGGCCGCACGCAGGGCGACTTAATTATTCGGCGGGGACGGTGGTTGTCAAGGAGAAAGCTCAGAAAAGGAGGGATCGGTGGGACCGGGCCGCGCTGCCGTCATGCTACCGAGGCATATTCTCGGCGGGCTGCAGCGGAAACGCCTCGATCGAGGTCTGCGGCTCCGGAAGCCGCTCCCCCGCCACGGCGATCGTCGTCTTGGTGAAGATCAGGCTCACGCCCTTCGTTCTCAGGGTTCCCGGCACGTCGAGCTTGCGCGTGTAGCGGTCCCGCCGCTCGGCCGGCAGATCCCGGGCCGCTCGGGTCGCGTCGTACTCGAGGTCGCCAACCCACGCGACCCGGAACCCCGAGCCGTCGTGGACGAGCACCTCGCACCTCCGCCGCTCCACGACGCGGTCCCTCGCGTCCTGGTAGGTGACGACGATCTCGCTCCGGCCGTCGCCGTCCAGGTCCACGATCTCGAGCTCGCCGCGCCCCACGTGCCCGCCATTCTCCTTTCCGTAGTCTCTCGCGTACGCCGATGCGAGGTGGTTGCCTTCCTTCTGGAACACCTCGAGGCGCACGCCGACGGCGCCCGCCTCGTCGCGGCGTCCGGTCAGGAACGTCACGAGGGCGACGAGTTGCTTGTCCGCGCCGGGAAGGACCCTGGCGGTCAGGATGGAGCCGTTCATGACGTTGGTGGCGGCGATCCCCATGGCCTGGTAGACAGACGTGGCGGTATCCACGGCGCAGGGAGCGGAGGGGCAGAGGAAGAGCGCCCCCGCGAGAACGGCTGGCCCGAGCTTTTCTCTCACGATCCCCTCCAGCGAGCGCGCCTTTCGAACTGTGCGCGGATCTATAATCTAGTCCCTACCGGGGCGCCTGTCCCGTCGCGGGGTCACTTTCATGCTCGTCTACGTCGCGCGGTACGTGCTGCCCGTGGCTTCGCCGCCCATCGCGTCGGGAGCCGTGGCGGTGCACGGCGGACGGATCGCCGCGGTTGGCCGACGCAAGAACGTGCAGAAAGCCGTGGGCGCCGCGGTCGAGGTCTCGGACCTCGGGGACGTCGTTCTCTTCCCCGGGCTGGTCAACGCCCACACCCATCTCGAGCTGTCCTGGATGCGGGAGATCCCCGGGCCCTCGGGGGACTACATGGCGTGGCTCGAGGACCTCCTTGCGCGGCGCGCGGCTGGACCGGACCTCTCCGTCGCCCAGGAGGCAGCGGAAAGGGCGGTGCGGGCGGTCGAGGCGCGGGGAACGGTGGCCGTGGGAGACGTCGGGAACGAGCCCTGGATCGCCTCCGTCGTCGCGCGAGCGCCTCTTCGCGGAATCGCGTTCCACGAGATCTATGGATTCCGTTCCGCGGATGCCGAGCGGCTCCTGGACGAGGCGGCGGCGAGGCTCGACTCCATCGAGCAGGATCCGGATGTGTTGGCCGCGGGCGACCGGGTGCGCGTCGTTCTGACCCCGCACGCGCCCCACACGCTCTCGCCCGCTCTCCTCAAGGCGCTCGCCGGCAGAGCGACCGCCTCGAAGGAGCCCCTCACGATTCACGTCGCCGAGAGCGAGAGCGAGTCCGAGCTGATCCGCCACGGTCGCGGCCCCATGGCGGAGCTCTTGCGGAAGCGCGGGATGTGGGACGAATCCTTCCACGCGGTGGGACGCTCGCCCGTCGAGCACCTGGACCGCCTGGGCGTTCTCTCGCCACGGACGCTGGCCGTGCACTGCGTCCACCTCGACCACCAGGACCTCTCGAAGCTCCAGGCACGCGGCGCGACCGTCGTCACCTGCCCCAGGAGCAACGCCTGGCTCGGCGTCGGAAAGGCCCCGGTTCCCAGGATGCTGGCCTCTGGAATCCCCGTGGCTCTGGGGACCGACTCCCTGGCGAGCGCTCCGGATCTCGACCTCTTCGCCGAGATGGCCGCGCTCCGCGAGCAGCATCCGGGGCTCGCCCCCGCCACCGTGCTGCGGATGGCGACGTTGAACGGAGCACGGGCCCTCGGTCTCGACCGGGATCTCGGCTCGATCGAGCCCGGAAAGCTCGTCGCGCTTCTCACCGCGCCTCTCGAGGACCAAGACGACGACCCGCTCGAGGTCGTGACGTCGTGTCCGCCGAGCATCACCTTGGTTTCGGTACCAGCAACCGAAACTCGTTAGAGTCCCGCCCCCGGGGCTCCGCCCCGGACCCCGGCAACCCGCGCTCGCCGCAAGCCTGGGAAACGGCTCGCGTCTCCCGCGGGTTTCATCACCGAGATTCTCTCAGGATCCCTTGATAGATGATCTCGTAGGCCTCGACCATCTGACGGGCGAGGAACCCCTCGGCGATCCGAGAAGGTCCCGCGAGGCCGAGCCTCTCCCGGAGCGCGCCGTCCTCGAGGATTCTCTCCAGTGCGCTCGCCAGGGCACGGGCATCCTCGGGGGGGAAGAGCAGGCCCGTGCGGCCGTCGACCACGGAAGTGAGAAGGCCGCCCACGGCGCTCGCGACCACGGGCCGCCCTGCCGCCATGGCCTCGAGCGCGGCGACCCCCATCCCCTCGCGGCGTGAGGGAAGGACGAACACGTCGCAGGCGGCGAGAAGGTCTCCTGCATCGCGTCGCTCCCCGAGGAAGCGGATTTGCCCGTCGAGCCCGAGCCTCGCGCATTGCGCTCCGAGGCTCCGCCGCTCGGGCCCATCCCCGGCGATCCAGACCTGAGGCTCGATCCCCTTCTCATGAAGGAGTGCTGTGGCGTCGAGCAGCAGGTCGAGCCCCTTGCGCCGGATGAGCGCGGCCAAGGTCAGGATCACCGCATCCTCCGGCCGAGCCGACAGCGCCGCCCGAGCCGCCTCCCGTCCAACTCGGGGCACGAGGGCGTCCGGATCGACCGCGTCGTGCACGAGCGCCACCCGATCCGCCGGAACGCCTCCTTTCATCAGACAGTCCAGGACCGCCGGGGAGATCGCCACGACCCTGCTCACGAGGTGCCTGTAGATGAGGCGCGTGCGCCAGCTCCGCCGGACCCGCCGATCCATCCGCCTCGTGGAAAGAGCCGGTCGTCCCACAAGCCGCGCCGCGAGCCCGCCGAGCCAGGTCGCTCTTCCCGTGTGGAGGTGCACCAGGTCGCATCCGGATGCGCGAAGCCCGCGCGCGAGGCAAGCCACCGCGGGGAAATCGAGGTCGTTGCGCATCCGGACCGGGACGACTTCGAACCCGCGGCGCGCGCCTTCCTCGGCGCTGCGGCTGCCGGGAGGGCAGAAGAGGACGACCCGATGCCCGAGCGACCTCTGGCCCTCCATCAACAGGAACACCTGCGCTTCCCCGCCCAGGAAGCCGCGCTCGGAGTCCACGTGGGCGATCGTGAGGCTGTCCGGCACGAGACTCAGCGCCCCACGACTGCGGCGAGCCGCTTCCAGAACCCACGCGTCGATCGAGCGCGCTCCGCGGTTTCGGGGTCCTTGCGGTTCACGGCGAACAGCCACCCACGCTCGCAGCGCTCGTCCGGACGGCTGGATTCGGTGAAGTGGAAGTGGGGAAGTTGAAGCGCCGCGATCCTCCGCTCGATGGCGTGAAGCCCCCGGAAGCGATCCTCGTGGTTCGTGTCGTGGAAGAAGAGGAACGCGTCGTGCCTCGTGATCCGGAGGTGCTCGTCGATCCACGAGCCGCTGCGGCGATGATCGGCATCGGAGACCAGGAAGTCGTACCGGTCGGACGGGCTTTTCCTGACGAATTCCTCCTCCGACACGGGCGCCACGACGTTCACGCCCTCTCGCCTCAAGGCTTCCGCCACGGGCGGCTCCGTCCCCTTCCAGTCGAGCCAGCTGTCGACCGACGTCAGGCTCCCTCGGCCGTTGTAGCGGATCCCGTACACGAGCGCCCAGGAGACGAAGCCGCTCCCGATCCCGAGCTCCAGCACGCGCTCGGGCTTTCGGGACACGAGGGCGCCGAACAGGAGCAGCGCGTGGCTGCGATCGATGGCCACGCCGCCGGCGTCGTCGAAGGACTGGAGAAAAGAGAAGTACTGCTGCAGCGCCTGCATGGGTTCGTCCGGGCTCGGCGAGAGTGTAGCCTACGTGCGGTTGGAGTAGAGTAGGAAACGGTGACAGCAACCGAAACTCTGAAGGAGCGAGTTTCGGTTGCTGTCACCGTTTCTGGGAGAGATCCGTTGGAAGCTCGGGGCCTGCTGGCAACCGTCCTCACGTGGGGACGGATGGTCAAGTTCTCCCACAGCGTCTTCGCGCTGCCCTTCGCGGTGTCCGGGGCGGTCCTGGCCGCGGTCGGGCACGGGATCACGCGCGCTCAGGTGCTCTGGATCGTCGCGGCGATGGTTTTCGCCCGGAACGCGGCCATGGGGTTCAATCGCCTCGCGGACCACGATCTCGACGCGAGAAACCCCAGGACCTCCGGTCGCGAGCTCCCCGCGGGCCGCCTGTCGCGGACGGCGGTGGGCTGGTTCACCTTCTGCCTGGCGGCGCTGTTCGTCGTCTCCGCATTCGCGCTCAACCGGACCTGCGGGCTCCTCTCGCCGCTGGCACTCGGCATCGTCTTCGGCTACTCGTACACGAAGCGGTTCACCTGGGCGAGCCATCTGTTTCTCGGGCTGTCCCTCGCCATCGCGCCGGTGGGAGGCTGGCTCGCCGTCCGCGGGAGCTTCTCCCTCGTGCCGTGGCTTCTCGCCCTGGCGGTTCTCGCCTGGGTCGCGGGTTTCGACGTGATCTACGCGTGCCAGGACGTGGAGTTCGACCGGAGATCCGGCTTGCACTCGATCCCGGAGCGGTTCGGGATCGAGCGCGCGCTCGGCCTCGCGCGCGGATTCCACGCGGCGACGATCGCGGCCATGGCGGGCGTGGGGATCGCCGCACGCCTCCACCCGGTGTACTGGCTCGGGGTGGCCGTCATCACTTTCCTCCTCGTGTTCGAGCACCGTCTCGTCCGGTCGGACGAGCTTTCCAGGCTCTCTGTGGCGTTTCTGAACATGAACGCGGTGATCGGCGTCGTGTACCTGGCGGCGATTCTCGCCGCGGTCTTGCTTCCCTCGGCTGCGGGATCCTGAGGAGGCGGCGTGCCCCACAAGAGAATCGTGACGGCGGTGACGGGGGCGAGCGGCGCGCTCTACGCCGTCCGCTTTCTCCGCGCGTGTCTTTCCCTCGGATTGCGCGTCGACCTCGTGGTGAGCGAGTACGGCCATCGCCTCCTGATCGAGGAGTGCGGATTGAACCTCAAGGTCGAATCGGTGGAGGCATGGCTCGATCGGACCTACGAGCCTCTCTCCCGCGGCACCGGCTCCATCACCCGGCACGGAGAGCACGAGCTGGGGGCGGGCATCGCCTCCGGCTCGCAGGTCTGGGACGCGATGGTCGTCATCCCCTGCTCGATGAAGACCCTCTCCGGAATTGCGCACGGGGCGGCGTCGAACCTGATCGAGCGCGCCGCGGACGTCACGCTCAAGGAGAGGCGGCCGCTGATCCTCGTTCCCCGCGAGACGCCGCTCAACCTCGTGCAGATCGAGAACCTGAGGGCCGCGGCGATGGCCGGCGCCGCCATCGTTCCCGCGATGCCTGCCTTCTACCAGAAGCCGAAGAGCCTCCTGGACCTCGCCGACTTCATCGCGGGCCGGATCCTCTCCCTTCTCGGGATCGAGCACCGCCTGTTCCCCCCCTGGGAGGGGTGATGGCCCCGCTCCTCGTCCTCTTCGACATCGACGGGACCTTGATCAGCGCCGCGGGCGCGGGGCGTCGCGCCCTGGAGCAAGCGTTCCGCCGCGTCTTCGGCGTGGACGGGACCGTATCGCTTGCCGGCGGAGTGCGGTTCGAGGGCCGCACCGATCCGGCCATCATCGCCGACATGGCCGTGGCCATCGGGGTCGATCTCGAGGCGCTCGAGCGACGCGGAGACGAGTTCCAGCGCCACTACCTCGCCGCACTGGGCGAGGAGATGGCGCGACCCGATCCGAAACGGCGCGTGCTCCCCGGAATCGTCCCGCTCCTCGACGCGCTCCGCACCCGGCCCGGCGTTTTCCTCGGCCTGATCACCGGGAACATCGAGGCCGGCGCGCGGGCCAAGCTGGAGCCGTTCGGGCTCAACGCCTACTTCCCGGACGGTGGCTTTTCGTCGGACCATCCGGACCGGGCCGAGATCGCACGCATCGCACGGGAAAAGCTCTCCCGGCGCGCGGGGATCCCGTTCCACCCCGACCGCGTCGTCGTCGTGGGCGACACCGACCAGGACGTCGCCTGCGCCCGGGCCAACGGCTACCGTGCCGTCGTCGTGGACTCCGGCTTCGTGCCCCGACATCGCCTGGAGGACGCGCGGCCGGACGCCCTCTTCACCGACCTCACGGACCTCGCCGGCGTGATGCGGGCGCTGGGGGTCGACCCCTCCGATCAGTTGTCGTAATAGAGGAAGAACTCGTACGGATGCGGCCGCAGCCTGAGCGGCTCGATCTCGTTCTCCATCTTGTACGCGATCCAGGTCTGGATCAGATCGTCCGTGAAGACGCCGCCCTTGACCAGGAACCCGTGATCCCTCTCCAGCTCGTGCAGCGACTGGTCGAGGGACGACGGGGTCTTCCGGGTCTCCTTGAGCTCCTCGGGCGTCATCTCGTAGATGTCCCGGTCCAGAGGAGTCCCGGGATCGATCTTGTTCTGCACCCCGTCGACCGCGGCCATCAGGAGCGCCGAGAACGTGAGGTACGGATTGCAGCTCGGGTCGGGGCAGCGGAACTCCATGCGCTTGGCCTTGGGGCTCGCGGAGTACATCGGGATCCTGACCGACGCGGAGCGGTTCCTCTGGGACATGGCCAGGTTCACCGGCGCCTCGTACCCGGGGACGAGCCTGCGATAGGAGTTCGCCGTGGGGGCGGCGAACGCGAGGATCGCCGGAGCGTGGTGGAGCACGCCGCCGATCGCCCACAGGGCGGTCTGGGACAGACCTGCGTACTTGTCCCCCGCGAACAGCGGCTTCCCGTCCTTCCAGAGCGACAGGTGGGTGTGCATGCCGCTCCCGTTGTCCTGGAAGATCGGCTTGGGCATGAAGGTCACGGTCTTGCCGTGCCGTCGCGCCACGTTCTTGACGATGTACTTGTACCACATCAGCTGATCGGCCATCTGGAGGAGCGGGGAGAACCTCATGTCGATCTCGCTCTGCCCGCCCGTGCCGACCTCGTGGTGATGCGCCTCGACCACGATGCCGATCTTCATCATCTCGTACACCATGTCGCCGCGGAGGTCGTGGTAGGTGTCCGTGGGGCTCACGGGGAAGTAGCCCCCCTTGAAGCTCGGCTTGTACCCCAGGTTCGGCTCCTCGATGCGGGCCGTGTTCCAGGCTCCCTCCACGGAGTCGATCTCGTAGTACCCCTTGTGCTGGTTCTGCTCGTAGCGTACCTCGTCGAAGATGAAGAACTCGGGCTCGGGCCCGATGTAGCAGACGTCGGCGAGCCCCGACTGCTTCAGGAACTCGTTGGCCTTCCTCGCGACGTGGCGGGGATCGCGCGTGTAGTCTTCCCGCGTGATCGGGTCCACGATGTTGGCGATCACGCTGACCGTGGGCTCGCGGAAGAACGGGTCGATCCGCGTGGTCTCCGGGTCGGGCACGGCGAGCATGTCCGACATGTGGATCCCCTGCCATCCGCGGATCGAGGAGCCGTCGAATCCGACTCCGTCCGCGAAGGTCCCTTCATCCCATGTCTCGATGGGAAACGAGCAGTGCTGCCAGGTGCCGAGCAGGTCCGTGAACTTGAGATCCACCATCTTCGCGTTGTGCTCCTTGGCGAACGCGAAAAAATCTTTCGGCGTCTTCATGTGTCCTCTTCTCCAAAAAAGGTTTTTTCGGCGGGCCGCGCCACCCCATGGTAACGACGGCGACAGAATAGGAGCCCGTCTCCTCGCTGTCAACAGCAGCAGCCCCCTTGGAGCGTGGGTACCCGTCGTCGGATAATGGGATCGTGACGCTCCGGAACCACGTCGTGCCCGCCATCATCTCTTTGCTCCTCGTCTGCCTGATGTGCGCCGGCATCCTGGGCTCGGACCGTCCTCCGAACGGGGCGGCCCCGCCTCCAGAAACGGCCGCAAAGGCTCCCGAACGCACGGTCCCCTGCGCGGTGAGCGAGATGGAGCCGTGCGCCATCCGCCTTCGAGGTCGCGGGGCGCCCGGCGTCTCCGCCTCCTGTCTCGCCGAGCCGTGGTCCCGGTACGTGCAGTTCACCCTCCCCGATCGCTGGGCTGACTCCAATGGAGACGGGTGGTGGGAAACCGTCGTCCGGATCTCGCTCGATCCCCTGAAGGAATGTGGCTGCGCCCGCTTCCGTCTGCGGTTCGACGATCCGGTGGAGAGGTGGGCGTTGAATATCGGAGACTCGCCCACGAACAACGGCTACGGCGGTGACGATGGAACGACTCCCGATTCGGCAGAGGTGCAGGTGATGGACAGGGTCCTGGAGGTGTTCAGCGCCGTCGTGCCCGCGACGAACGGCGCCGCGGAGAGAATCCAGGAGATGCAGCTCGGCCGGCTCGGCGGCCGGGAGATGCAGCTCGTCGTCTGCGACCAGTCGGTTGAGGTCGTGCTCTCGCCGCAGCCTCCCGTCGCGGAGCCGCTTCGCTTCAAGCTGGACACGTCCCACTCGCGGCTCCTGTTCTCCCTCGCGGCAACGGGCGAGAGAGCCGGCGGGAGGGGAAACGACCACGCGATCCATGCCGCGTTCAACCGCGTGATCCACGTCCTCGGCGCCGCCCCGGACAAGCAGCGCGTCGGGTCGGGGGTGACGCGCGTGGAGATCTCCCTCACCCGCTGACTCGGGGGCATCCTACGGTGCGAGATCCGCGAGATAGATCTCCCGATCGGACACCGACAGCGTGGCCAGGATCGTATCCCCGCTCCGGGTGAGCCTCACGCCGGAAAGCCGGGCTGGGCCACTCGCGTAGAGAAGCCTCGTCGTCCCGTCCAGGGTCTCCAGGAGATGCAGGCCGCGCTCGCTCGCGAAGACGATTCGCCGCCCGTCGGGAAGCCACGCCGGGTGCCAGCCGAAATCGGTGAGACGCCGATACTCTCGCTCCGCGAGCGAGTAGAGCACGACCCCGCCGGCGTCCCCCGCGAGGGTTTTTCCGTCGGGAGACCAGTCCCGCGGCTCGAACGACGCTCCCGGCGGCGGGGGCGGCAGCCGGATCTCGGGGCTCCCGCCGCCGCGAAGATCGACGAGCACGCTCCCCACGCTCTCGCGCGTGAGGGCGAGAGTGGTCCCGTCCGGCGACCACACGGGGGACCGGCTCGGCCCGTCCGGCGAGGCGGCGATCTGGCGGAGGTCGGTGCCGTCCGGGCGGATCAGCCAGACCTCCATGCGCCCGCTCCGGTCCGACTGGAATGCGATGTGCCGGCCGTCGGGGGACCACCGCGGAGCGCGGTTGTGGCCCGGGCTGGAGGTGATGGACCTGGCCTCTCCACGGGTATGGAGCTCCTGCACCAGGAGGTCGGATCTCGGTCCCGTGGTGGCGAAGACGAGGGACCGCCCGTCCGGAGACGGGTCCGCCGATTCGTGGAACAACGCCAGACGGCTTGTCGCGGTCGGCGAATCCCGGAGGGCGCCCCTCTCGGCGTCGAAGGGGAAGGAGTGCACGCGGCCCGGCTCCCCGGTGCTCGCGAGCGCGAGACGCCGGCCGTCTCCCGAGACGGTCAGGAAGAACGGCGCGGCGAGCACCGTGGTGGCGGCGAGCTCCGGATCTCCCGCCGGACGCCCCGAGTCCTCGTCCACCCGGATCCGCCACAACCGGCTGCACCCGCCGCGGTCGCTGCCGAAGTACACGCGCCCGTCTGCCGCCCACACGGGACTCCAGTCCTCGTCCGGGTCGTTCGTAATTCGGCTTGCATCCTCTCCCAGAAGCGTCGAGGTCCAGAGGTCCGACGACGCACTCCCGGCCCGCGAGACGAAGACAAGCCGCCGTCCGCGCGGAGAGGGGTGAGGGAATGCCGCGCGCATCCCCTTGACGAGCCGCTTGCCTCCCGTGGCCACATCGACGGCCCAGATCTGCGAGTCCCCGCTGGCCCCGCTGAGCCTCGACTCCCGGGTCGTGAAGAGGATCTCTCCTCCGTCGGATGTCCACGCGGGACGGTAGCCGGCCGCGCCCAGATCCGTGAGCTGGTGGTCTGCGAGATCGAGCACATGAATCCTCCGCCCGGGCTGAAGCGAGAGAGCGAGTCTCTTCCCGTCGGGCGAGAAGGAAACCCCCTCGACCTTGCCGCCCACCATGTCGTCCACGCTCCTGGGCTCTCCCTCTCCGATCCTCATGAGGAACCCCTCGGTCGTATTGTCCTGGTCGACCAGGTATGCGATCAACTCGCCGCCGGATCCGAGGGAGATCGAGTCCACCCGCGCGGCCGCACGGGTCACGAGGGAGAACGCGGGCTCAGGTTCTCTCGGCTCCGGCGGACCGGAGGTCGTGTCGTGCCTCCGGGCGAGAAGCGTCCAGGCGACTCCCGCGACCAGAACCAACCCTGCGGAAGCCAGGAGGATGGTGTTTCGGGGAGAGACGGCACGAGGTGCCGTGGTCGCAGGCCCGTCGCCTCTCTGACCTGCGAGAAACGCCTCGATCTCTTCCGCGAGGGCGAGGGCGGATGCGGGACGATCCTCGGGACGGCGGGACATCGCCCGCGCGCAGATCCCCGCGAGCGCGGGGTCGACGTGGGGGGCCTGGTCGCCGAGAGGCGGCGGTGGCCCCGCGAGCACCTTCGCGAGAACGGCCGACGGCACCTCTCCCGCGTAGGGAGGGTGACCGGAGAGCATCGTGTGGAGCACCGCTCCCAGGGCGTAAATGTCCGCACGGGCGTCCACGGCCCCCCCCATGGCCTGCTCGGGAGCGATGTACGCGGGGGTGCCCAGGACGTGATGAGAAAGCGTGAGGGGCAAGGCAGCGGCCTCGTGAACCAGGCCGAAATCCGTGAGGCGCGGCCGGTCGTCCGCGCCCAGCAGGATGTTCTCGGGCTTGATGTCGCGGTGGACGAGGCCCGCCTCGTGCGCGTGGGCGAGGGCGCGCGCGACCTCCGCCGCGATCCGGGCCGCCTCCTCGGCACCGAGGGGACCTGAGGCGATGCGGCTCGCCAGGGTCTTTCCCTCGACCAGCTCCATCGCGAAGTAGAGGGCTCCCTCCGCCCTCCCGCTGGCGTACAACGGAACGATTCCAGGATGGTGGAGTCTCGCGACCGCGCGCGCCTCCCGGAGGAAGCGAAGCGCGAGTCTCTCGTCGAGGGCGGCGCCCGCGGGGAGGACCTTCAGCGCCACGCGCCGGCCGAGCGGCTCCTGCTCGGCCTCGTACACGATCCCCATCCCCCCTCGTCCGATCTCCCGGACGAGCCGGAACTCCCCGAGCGTGCGGGTCCCGGGAAGGACCGGGGCGAGCGCGCGGTCGAGATCCCGCGCCTCCTCCGCGGCCCCCCGCGCGATGTCGGCGTCCAGCTCCCCGCTGCTGACGAGGACCTCCGCGAGGCTCGAGCCCATGGGCGACGCTTCGAGGATCCGGGCGCACGCCTCCATCTTCTCCGGCGTCGCGAGGCCGCGAGAGACGAGAAGCTCGCTCAGAATCCTGTCTTCCCGGGAAAGCAAACGTCTCTTCCTATCTTTCCGGCTTCAGGAGCCGGAATCGTCGGAGCTTCGCGTAGAGGGTCGTGCGGTCCACGCCTAGGATGCGGGCGGCCTCGGCCTTGTTCCCGCGCGCCTCCTCCATCGCCGCGCGAACCGCTCGCTCCTCGACCTTCCTGAGCGTTCCGGGTCGAAGCGAAGCGACGCCTCGGCCGGAGAGCTCGGGAGGCAGGTGCTTCTCCTCGATCCCCGCCACGTCGAGAACGAGCAGACGCCGGAGGACGTTCTCGAGCTCTCGCACGTTCCCCGGCCATGGATGGGCCACGAGGCGTCTCATGGCTCGCTCCGAGATCCTGGGAGGCTCGGCACCGGGCGGGACGAACCGCTTCATGAGCTCCTCGGCGAGCAGCGGGATGTCGGCGGCGTGCTCTCGAAGGGCCGGGAGCCCGAGGCTCAGGACGTTCAGGCGGAAGTAGAGGTCCTGACGGAACTCCCCGAGGCGGATCCGCTCTTCCAGGTCCCGGTGCGTCGCCGCGATGATGCGCACGTCCACGCGGATCGTCTCGCGGCCCCCGACCCGCCGCAGCTCGCCCGACTGGAGCACGCGGAGGAGGTCCGCTTGCATCCGGAGCCCCATGTCTCCGACCTCGTCGAGGAAGAGCGTGCCGCGGTGCGCCAGCTCGAAGAGCCCCGGGCGCGACCGGTCGGCGCCCGTGAACGCTCCGCGCTCGTGACCGAAGAGCTCCGCCTCGAGAAGCGATTCGGAGAGGCCAGCGCAATTGGTCGCGACGAAGGGACCCTTGCTTCGGGGGCCGCCCGAGTGGATGAGGTGCGCGACCAGCTCCTTGCCCGTCCCGGTCTCTCCCAGGATCAGCACCGGCAGCTCGGTGGGCGCGAAGAGATCGAGCTTGCGGTAGACCTCCTGCATGGGCTCGGAGCCGCCGATGAGCGTGTGGTACCGCGACCTCTTCTCGATGTCGCTCCGCTGCCGGCGGATCGTCTCCGCGGCGGTCTCGAGTGCGCGGGCCTTGGCGTGGTGGGCTCGCGCGTTCTCGAGGGCCGCGCCGGCCTGGGCGGCGAACAGCTCGAGGAGGCGGGCGGTCCCGCTCGTGAAGGCGTGGTCACGGTTCCGGCTGTCGAGATAGAGGACTCCGAGCTTCGCCGTCTCGTGAACGATCGGAACGCACGCGACCGAGCGGACGCCGATCTCCCGGAGACTCTCGCTCGGGCTCCCGGGGCCCGCGTGGTCCTCCCAGTGGAGCACGACCGGCCTCCCCTCGCCCGTTGCCCTGCGGATCAGCGTCCGGCTCACCTCGAAGGCCGGCTGCTCCACCTCGGACCGGTCGAGGTTTTCCGCGAGCGTGAATTCGTAGTCCTCCCCGCGGACGAGCACGAGGAATCCGCGCTCTGCCGATGCGATCTCGATCGCCTCGTGGAGCACGATCCGGAGGACCTCGTCCGGGTCCGTCTCGGCCGCGAGTCGCCTCCCCAGCTCGACGAGACGCAGGAGGGATGAGGGGTCGAGATCGCTCCGCGAGGCCTCCCCGCCCCGATCGCCGGGCCGGCCGCGCACCGGAGCCGCCGTCCGGAGAGCCTCCACCTCCGACGAGAGCAGATCGCGGATCGAGGGAGCCAGGTCCCCCATCTCCACCGCCTGCTGCCGGAACCCTTCGAGCGCTCGCTTCAGGTGCGCCGCGGCCTCCGGAAGCTGACCGTCCTCATGGGCGGCGCGCGCGATCTCGACGGCCGCGCGCCAGTTCGATCCATCGGGTGCGCCGGCGAGCGCGTGCAGAGACTCGAGGGCGCCCGCTCGCGATGGACCTGCGCGATCCGTGAGGGCGAGCCGCGCGCGCGCAAGCCGCAGCGCCCCCGCATCGCGATCGTCACCGGAACCTCGTGGACGATCGAGCGCGCGATCGAGGAGGGACAGCGATTCGGCGACTCGCCCGCGAAGCGCGAGAGCGTATGCCTCCTCGATCAGGACGCGCAGCGCGTCCGACTGCCTCGCGGCGGGAACGGAAGAAACGTCCCCCTGCTCCTGCTCCTGGTCGCTCAACCCAGGCGCCCCCCGGTGTGCTCTTCAATACACCGGGTGCGAGCCCGGGTCCAGGGAAAAGTGTTGGGAATCTCCACGGTGTGGGGGATCACCGCTTCGTGCTTAGCCCGATGGAGATCTGGCCCGTGTGGCTTCGGGTCGGGCCCTCTCAAGTCGACGGTGCGGATGTCCCTTGCAGACAGTTGGTTGGACGAGGCGAGGCCGGGAGAAGACGCAGGATCCTGAGAGCAGGTTCCCTCGGGCTGGCTTGGCCGGTCGCTTGCGCTGGTGAGCCCCTCCGTGCAGCCGCACCGCGATGGGTGAGCCACCGTCGGGCGGCGCCGGGGAGTGGGGTGAACCGCTCGGGAGGGTTGCATGTGTCGATGGGCGATGGGTCAGAAGAGAGTGTTCATCACAAGGGTCGTGGGCTCGGTCCTCCTGGCCTGCATCCCTTCGGGCGCTGCCTTCGCCCAGGTGACCGGAGACCTGAACCAGATCGAGGGCGTCTTCCGGTTCACGAACCAGAACCCGAACATCGTCAGCGTGCTGAACAACGAGGGATTCAACTACGCGCTGATCTACGCCGACACCGTACCGCCGGCTCCGCCCCTTCACGCCGAGGTCCCCATCACTTTCTCAACACAGTCCGGCATGACGGCTTCCTACCAGATCACGGTTCACGGCGAAACGAACCTGGCGAATCCCGGGTTCGCGTACACCGTGCGGCCGGACACCTACCTCGATTCCAGCTACGATCGGTACTGGTTCGTCCCGAGAATCTCCGCTCCGGTGTACGGGGCTGTCACGGGCGCTCCCCCCGTGCACCTGGACTTCGAGGAGTGTGCGGGGCTGATCCACATGCAGTTCAGGGACGAGAACGGCGCGCCGGCCGCCGTCCAGGGAAACGAGATGTCGGCGGCTTATGACTCGGACGGCGACGGGTCCTACGACATCGGCTCCACTCTCGCCCAGATGCGTCCGGGATCGACAGAGGAGCGCTTTCCCGTTCACGCCCGGCCGACGCCGGCAGACGGACCTCTTCCCTACCACATTCGGGTCAGAATCCAGACCGGGAGCGATCCGTATGGCGACACCATTCGCGTGGACCGCGAGTACTTCGTCGAGGTCACCTGCGACGAGATCGTCTCGATCGATGTCGTGGTCCCGACTGGAAACCCGCAGGGAGGGTCCCTCGGTCAGATCATCGGCATCGTCGACATGCTCGGAGAGCACGAGCACCCCTTGGCCCCCCTCACGAATGTCTCCGCGTACGGACCGTTCGGGAACCAGCGATTCGACACGATCCTGGGAAACCCCTCGAGCGGGAGCTTCGTGCTCGAGAACCTCGTTGCGTCGGACATGACGTCTCCGTCCACGCCATACTCGGTCGAGGCGGTGATGTGGTTCGGGCTCGGGGCAGATTTCGAGCTCTTCCGAGCGCCCTTCCTCGGGTTGGGGGGGCCCTCCAACCCCGGAGTGCTCGTGTACCCGGGACAGACGACCGACGTCGGGGACACCTTCGTCATGCAGCCTGGCACGCTGGTGGGCGACATCCTTCTCGTCGGACCTCCGCCGGACTCCACCGGGAGCTGCTTCGAGGCCATTCGTCGCCCGCTGGACTTCGACGTCGACGGTGACGGGATCCCCGACTATCTGGGCCTCCATGATCTCTCCAGGGTCGATGCCACGGGTGTGCATGACCCCGCGCCAGGAGCGACTTTCTCGGCGCGCTGGGGGCAAGCGTTCGTGGGGTTCGAGGGGGCGTTCGCGGACGCCTCGCCGCTGGAGTCACGCTTCGAGTTTCCGGGGGACCGCGACTACGAGCTGCGTCTCGCGGGCCTGCATGCCTCCCTCGACGAGCCGACGCTCTGGGACCCGAACTTCTTCCTGCGCTTTCAAGGCGGCAACGCGACGGGCGACCCGAACGCGTTTCGCGACCAGCGGATCCACGCCCTCCAGCCGGAGGACCCGCGCCGGACGATCTACCCCGGCCAGGACACTCGCGTGGACGAGCATTACTGCTTCGGGGAGCTCGTGGTGACGTTCCGGACCACCGGGACTCCGTTCATCGAGCCCAGGCTCAGCCTTTACGGGACCTTCCCCCCCTCGGTCGACCCCACACGGGTTGACTTCGAGGGGAACCCGGCGCGGTACTCCGTCACCTCGTCCGCATCCGGCACGCCGGTCAATCCCCCCGCGTTCGTGGGACAGGTCGTGACATGTCTCCCGGAGGGAAGCTACCAACTGCTTCCGCGGGTCTGGTCGCTGAATCCCGGCGGGGGATACACCGACAGCGGGCTTCCGGCGATCGACGTGAACGTGGCGTGCCGGGGCGTGACCCATTGCACTACGAGGCTCTGCATTGATCTAGATCCAGAGGCAAGCTGCCCGGCGGAGCCGACGGTGACTGTCTCCGGCGCCGTGCAGAGCGACGGGAACGTCACGCGGGTCTTCTACACGGCCAACGGCGGGCCGGAGGTGGATTGCTGCACGAATTGCGGCGTCGACCCCCAGTTTTCGTGTCCTGCGCAGCCACTTTCCGGCTGTGACACCACGTTCACGGTCACCGCGGTGGACGAGCTCGGAGATGTGTCGACGGTGACCCCCGCGCCCGTGCGCTTCGACTCGACCGCGCCGAGCCTCGGCGGCTGCACGGACCAGACGTTCGTTCTCGCGGGAACCGGGACGCTCCCGGCGGAGCAGGTCTCCTTCCCCGGTCCGGCCACCGACAACTGCAGCGGGACGCTCCCGGTCGAGTGCGACAACCCCGATCCGTTCCCTGTCGGGGACACCCTCGTCACCTGCACCAGCGCCTCGGATTCCTGCGGGCACTCCGCAGCGTGCCAGTTCACGGTGACCGTGGTGGCGTGCGGCGATCCCGCCGCGTGCGATGACGGGAACGCGTGTACAGATGATTCGTGCGACCCTGCGACGGGCTGTCAGCACGCGACCGTCTCCTGCGACGACAGCGACCCATGCACCGCCGACAGCTGCTTCCCGTCGACTGGCTGCGTGCACATCCCCAACGCCGCCTGCGGCCTCAACCCGAAGACCGCGTCGCACTGGAGACTGCTGTGCGCCGGGCCGCTTCCCTCGGGCGAGGCGATCACCGAGGAGGACGTCGACTGCGTGAACGACACCGCCACTTTCGCGGACATCCAGACGGTGGCCGAGCTATGCGACCGGCTCTACCCGAACCCGGTCACCGACAAGTGCGAGCAGGCGGAGACCCGGTTCATGGCGCTCATGTTGAACCTCTGCCACGGCCGCGTGCGACCGGACAGCGCCATCGAATCGAGGTGCAACACCGCCAACACCACGGTCGCGCAGGCGCAGGCGCAGGCCGATGCGCTGCTGTCGGATCCGTCCCGGAGCCACACGGCTTGCGAGCTGGCGTATTGCATGAGCGACGAGATCAACTCGGGGCGGGCGCTCGCGACGAACTCGCTCCGGCTGCTCAAGGAGACAACCGGGATCCGTCTCGTCTGGGCTCCTCCGTACGGCCTGGACACCGGGCCGCCGCAAAGCTACCAGATCCGCCGGCGCTCGAGTGCGGGGGCGACGTTCGTGCTCGCAGGTCAGACGACGGAAACCAACTGGATCGACCTCTCGGCGGATGCGCCCTACGAGTACGAGATCTGGTACATCTGGTAGCCGATCGTCCTATCGCGCTTCGATCGAGGCCGCGCCCGAGAGAGCCCGGGCGCGGCCGACGATCGCGTCGAGCATCGGCCGCGTGAGCCTTCCGGTCTGGATAGCGTCACGACGCCCGATTCCTCGCGGAAGCGCAGGACCGAAAAGAAGCAGAGAAAACTCACGCTTTCCGCATTTTCCAGTTGACATCGCATTCTCTGCGCGGTAAATCTCCGCCGAGCTAGGTGGGTGCGCCTTGGGGGGCGAGTCGGGGACTCTGCATCCGAACGGCTCTTCGCACCTCAACGAGAACGCCCCCTTCATTACGCCTCAAAACCGACACTCTTTCGCGCAGGCGCCGCTTCTTGGTGTGCGCACGAAGGGAAGAGGCATGAAGCTCGGGACGATCCGGAACAGCCGCGCACCACGGGCCTTCATTCTCCTCCTCCTCACGCTCCTCGCGGGCGCTGCAGCCGCGACCGCGCACGCCGGAGACATCACGACGATCGCTGGGAACGGGGTGGCAAGCTTCTCCGGCGACGGCGGCCCCGCCCTCGCCGCGTCACTCAACGGCCCGCTGGGCGTCGCCGTTGCACCGGACGGCACGATCTACTTCGGGGACGCTGGCAACTTCCGCATTCGGAAGGTCAGCCCGAGCGGCACCATCAGCACGGTCGCCGGCGACGGCACCCCCGGGGACAGCGGCGACGGCGGACCGGCAACGGCGGCTCAGCTGAGGGGTGTGTTGAGCGTCGCGCTCGACCCCACCGCCAGCGTCCTCTATTTCGGCGACGCCGACAACAATCGCGTTCGCAAGGTGGACCTGATCACCGGCATCATCTCGAACTTCGCCGGCACGGGCTTGTTCGGCTTCGGCTTCGGCGGCGACGGCGGGCCCGCGGCCCTCGCGCAGTTCGCGTTCGTCGAGGGCGTCGCCGTGGACGGCGGCGGCAGCGTGTACATCGCGGACATCTTCAACTGCCGCATCCGTAGGGTCGACGGCGTCACCGGCATCATCACCACCTTCGCCGGCAACGGCTCGTGCACGACGGCGGGCGACGGCGGCCTCGTTCCGCCTCCCCTCGCGCATCGCCGTGGACGGCGCCGGCAATGTCTTCGCGATGGACAACGACACCAACAACAACCGCGTGCGCCGCATCGACGCCATCACCGGCATCATCACCACGGTGGCCGGCGGCGGGGCCATCGTCCCGGGCTTTGGCTTGGCGACGGACATGGACCTCGGCGTCCCGTGTTGTGTCCACGACATCGCCGTGGACGATGGGGGCAACCTGTTCATCGCGAACAACACGCGCATCTTCAAGGTCGACCTCGCGTCGGGGATCCTTACGGTCCTTGCCGGCGGCTTGGTGACGGGCAACTCCGGCGACGGCGGCCCGGCGGCCAACGCACTCTTCAACGACCCGAGCGGTCTCGCCTTCACGCCGACCGGCGCGCTGCTCGTCTCCGACGCGGACAACGCGCGCATCCGCTCGATCGCGCCAGACGACCTCGTGATCTCGCTCGAGACCTCACAGGCCTTCCTGGACCTCCTCGACAGCGTCCCGGGCAGCGTCCTCATGGTCAGCATCGATGGGCGCGATTTTCTCGTCATCCCGAACATGACGAGCGTCGGCGCCAACGTCACCGTCACCGGCAACGACCAGCTCCTCGTCCTCGACCTCCACGCGCTCGAGACCGTGGGCGGCAACCTCACGCTCACGGGGAACCTGTCGATGACGAGCGTCGATCTCTCGGCGCTGACGACGGTCGGCGGGAGCTTGACGATCTCGGGCAACCCCGTCTTGAGCGCCGTTCTCATCTCGGGCATCACGAGCATCGTCGGCGACCTGTCGATCATCGGCACGGCGGCCTCGGTGATCAGCCTGCCGTCGCTCACGACGGTGGGCGGCAGCGTCGACGTCAGCGGCAACGGCTCCGCAACCACGATCGACTTCGGCAATGTCACTTCCGTAGGCGGCAGCGTTGACGTCAGCGGCAACGGCTCCGCAACCACGATCGACTTCGGCTCGCTCACATCGACAGGCGGCGGCGTCAGCGTCGACTCCAACACCGCAGCCACCGGCATCGACCTCGGTTCCCTCACGTCCACGGGTGGCAGTGTCAGCGTCGACTCCAACACCGCAGCCACCGGCATCGACCTCGGCTCGCTCACATCGACAGGCGGCGGCGTCACCATCAACGGCAACACCTCAGCAGGCTCCGTCGACGTCGGCTCGCTCGCTTCCACTGGAGGCGGCGTCATCATCAACGGCAACACCTCAGCAGACTCCGTCGACGTCGGCTCGCTCGCTTCCACTGGAGGCGGCGTCATCATCAACGGCAACACCTCAGCAGACTCCGTCGACGTCGGCTCGCTCTCGACCGTCAACGGCGACCTCTCCGTCACCAACAACGGCCCGAGCACGACGGTGACCCTGGGCTCGCTGACGTCCGTCACCGGCAACCTCACCGTAGAAACCACCGGCACGGGCACCTTTGGCATCGTCGGCGCCAGCGTCGGTGGGAACATCGACCTGACGACAACCGGCTACACAACCGTCGCCGGCACCACCGCCGCGGGAAGCACCGGCGTGAGTCTCGGAAGCGTCGATGCCGTCATGCACGCGCAGATCCCGGGCGCGACCTTCGTCACGCCGGTCGACTTCTCCGTCACGCGGGTCGATCCGGTGGCGTTGCCTCCCGAGGGCGGCACGGCCGCGGGCGGGGGTGCCGCCACGGTCGACCCCATCGACGCCTATCAGTTCACCTTCGGCGTCCCTACCTTGAACCACGACGCGACCCTGTCCTTCGACGTCCACGTCGCCGGCCTCGATGCAGCGACGAGCGCGGCCTTCCTCGCTGCGCTCGACGCGGGCATGGCGACCCTCGCCACCAAGGACAGCGCGGCGGGGAGCACCTTCCAGGCCTTCCCGCTCTGCACGGCCAGCGAGGTTCCCACGGTCGATGGCTGCGTGCTCGTGGAGCGGCTCGACGCCGACGGCCAGCCGACGACGGAGACGCCGGCCATCGTGCGCTTCAGCAACGTCGTCGGCCACTTCTCCACGTGGGCCGTCGCGATCGTCGTCCCTTGCACCCCCGAGATCTGCAACGGCATCGACGACGACTGCAACGGGGTCATCGACGACGGCGGCAGTGCCCTGTGCGACGACGGGAACGAGTGCAACGGAGTCGAGACGTGCGATCCGATGTCGGGCTGCATGCAGGGCACACCGCTCGACTGCGACGACAGCGACCCGTGCACGGCGGACAGCTGTTTCCCGTCGAGTGGCTGCGTCAACATCCCCAACTCTGCGTGCGGCCTCAGCCCGAAGAGCGCGTCGCACTGGAGGGCGCTGTGCACCGCGCCGTATCCCTCCGGGGAAGCGATCACCGAGGCGGACGTCGACTGCGTGAACGACACCGCCACCTTCGCCGATGTCCAGACGGTGGCCGGGCTGTGCGACCGGCTCTACCCGAACCCGGTCACCGACAAGTGCGAGCAGGCGGAGGGCCGGTTCATGGCGCTCATGCTGAACCTCTGCCACGGCCGCGTGCGACCGGACAGCGCCATCGAATCGAGGTGCACCTCCAACACCACGGTCGGGGAGTCGCAGGCGCAGGCCGATGCGCTGCTGTCGGACCCGTCCCGGAGCCACACCGCCTGCGAGTTGGCGTACTGCATGAGCGACGAGATCAACTCGGGGCGGGCGCTCGCGACGAACTCGCTCCGGCTGCTCAAGGAGACAACCGGGATCCGTCTCGTCTGGGCGCCTCCGTACGGCCTGGACACCGGTCCGCCTCGGAGCTACGAGGTCCGGCGGCGCTCGAGCCCGGGGGCGACGTTCGTGCTCGTGGGTCAGACGACGGAAACCAACTGGATCGACCTCTCGGCGGATGCGCCCTACGAGTACGAGATCTGGTACGTCTGGTAGAAGGCCCAAGCTTGCGCGTCTCACGGCCTCCCTGCCACGCGCAAGCTCCTCCGAGTGAAGCGGGCGATCGTCAACCACACCCACATGGACCACTTCATCGGCTTGGGGGAGAGACCGGGAGCTCACGGTTACGCGCCAGTCGACGTAAGGCCCATTCCCGGACGCCGTCAACGACCAGTGGCGCATCTGTTTCCGGTTCGTCGACGGAGATGCCTACGACGTCGAGGTTACGGACTACCATTGAGAGGAGATGTGACATGAACATTCCGAATACTGGGGAGAGGAAGATCCGGCCGACCCATCC
>Ga0247727_10005545_pt1 | contig 25495 bp, 27 predicted proteins | sample WisWelCaveWW1625_FD_202498 | JGI IMG/M metagenome (GOLD analysis project Ga0247727, IMG submission 202498) | Biofilm microbial communities from Wishing Well Cave, Virginia, United States - WW16-25 | ecosystem: Environmental > Aquatic > Deep subsurface > Groundwater > Cave microbial mat | place...
TTGATAAGGCCCTAAAATCAGCGCCGGCAGACGCCAAGCTTTGCTTCAAGATTGGGAGCAAACTCGCGCTCGAGCATCCGGCGATAGGTCTCCTATTTCTTCAAGAAAGCTTGAAGATCGATGGGAGCGACGCCGAAGTTTATGCCGAAATGGGATTGGTGCAAAATATGTTGGGCAACCGCCGTGAAGCGGATAAGGCGTGGTTCATGGCCAGGCAGTTGGCCGACCGGCAAGGCAATCAAGAATTGGCGCAGACGATCATGCAGATGCAAAAAGAGTTGAGTGAGATGCAAAATGTGTTTGGTTTTTTCCGCGATTTGTGAAACGTAACAAGTAAAACGTGAGGCGTAATTTACGCCTTACGTTTTACGCCTTACTTATTTGATCATCCATGCTCGATCCTTATCGCATTTTGGAAATTCCCCGTGATGCTGCCATGGCGGAAATCAAAACCGCCTATTTCCGTTTGGTCAAGAAATATTCGCCGGAACAGCATCCGGAAAAATTTAAATCCATCCGCGCGGCTTATGAGCAACTGCGAACGGCTGCCAAACGCACTGAAACCGATCTCTTCATTCTGAAAGAGCCGGTGGATGACTTCGAGCCTCCGGATAAAAAGTATAATCTCGAGGTTACTGCCGAAGATTTTCTCGAAGTCGTGGTCGCGCTTTATAGCGACTTGAATCGAACCGATTTTCGGCAGGATTTTACGGAAATATCGTATTGAGGTTCAGTTGTGTTGCTCCGAGAGTCGATTGGCTTGTTTTTAGAAAAATATCAAAGTGGCGAGATTTCCGCAAATTTTGCAAAATCTCGGAAAGAATTAAAAAGATTTCTGCGCCACTGCGAAGCCCAAATTGATCCTTGCCGCGCGGCGGATTTGAATGGCAAGGTCATCGCGTCCTATCTTTCGGCCAGAGCCAAGAAAACTTCCAACCAGCCGCGAAAATCGGCGGTTTTGGCGCTCCGCGTGTTTTTTGATTTTCTTCAGCAAGAAAGATTCATCGAAACCGATCTTGCCGTTTTTTTGCCGGCAAGCTCTTCAACCAAAGATAAAGCCGGCAGCTTGCTGCGCCAACTGCAAGAATTGGAAGAAACGCTGCAGAATTTGGCGCGCCTCGAGCAAAGCCGGAAAAAAATTGCCAAAATTAAAAATGAAATCAAGAAGCTTAGCCGCAAAGATTCGCCCGCAGCAAGCGAGGCGCTTGAGGAGGCTAAACAGAAAATTTCTCTCTTGCAACAAGCCGAGATCGACCAAAGTCTGCAAGAACTTTCCGAAGCTAACGACATTGCTGGGCAAAAAATTCCTGAGCTGGAAAATTTGGCCAAAGAGCTCAGCGATTTAACCAAAGGCATAACCAAACTCGGCAAAGAGCAGTACAAAGTGCAAACCGCCATCGAAGCGAAACAGCAGCGCGACGCGACGTTCTTTGAAGAGTTGCAACGCCGGCTGGCGCGCAACGAGCGTTTGATGGAAGACCTCGCCGGTCTAAAACGAGAGCTGCATCTGCAGAGCAGTTTGGAGATCATTAAAGATTTGCTGCCGGTGGTCGATGGTTTGGAGAATGCGATGGCGCTGGCTTCGTCATTGAATGGAAAATTTATGGAGGCGGCGCCGGTAAAAGTTGAAAAAAATCTTTTGCGAAAATTTTTCGCGCCTAGCGAACCGATGTTGAATGCAGCGACGCCGGATTTGCGTCATTGGGTTGAAGGACTGACGATCATTCGCGACCGATTGCTGGCGCTGTTCAAGAAAGCCGAGGTCGCGCCGATTCCGAGTACCGGCCAAAAATTCGATCCGCAGCTCCATATTGCGGTCGCTGCCGAATCGCGTAATGGCGTCGAGCCTGGCATCATTTTCAAAGAACAACTCAAAGGCTATCGCCGCGGCGATGAGATCGTTCGATTTGCGGAGGTGATTGTAGCGAAATAACTCTTACTCGCCCTTACAAACCTTATAAAAAGCGAGTAAGAGTAAGAGTTCGAGTAGGAGTAAGAGTACAAATGAAAATATTAAGGAGCACGCATGAGCAAAATTGTCGGCATTGATTTGGGCACCACCAATTCGGAAGTCGCGGTCGTCATCGATGGCAAGCCGCAGCTTATCACCGATGGCAGCCAACGTTTGATCCCCTCGGTTGTCGGCCTTTCGCCCGAAGGAGAATTGTTAGTGGGACAGACGGCGAAAAATCAATATATCCTCCACCCCGACCGGACGATGAAATCGATCAAACGCAAGATGGGCACGGATTTTCGTGCTCGGCTCGGCGATAAAGAATATTCGCCGCAAGAAATTTCCGCGTTTATTTTGAAAAAGTTGAAAACCATGGCGGAAAATTTTCTCGGCGAAAAAGTTGAAAAAGCCGTGATCACCGTTCCGGCCTATTTCAGCGACGCGCAGCGACAGGCCACCAAAGATGCCGGCGAAATCGCCGGTTTAGAAGTGATGCGCATTATCAACGAGCCGACTGCGGCAGCGTTGGCTTATGGCATCGACCGCGAAGAAGCGCACACCGCTCTGGTTTACGATCTCGGCGGCGGCACGTTCGACGTTTCTATCGTCGAGCTCAACTCCGGCGTTATCGAGGTGAAAGCCAGCCACGGCAATAACCATCTCGGCGGCGATGATTTCGACCAAAAGATTATGGATCATTTGCTCGAGGACTTCGAGTCGCGGCAGACGGTGAATTTGCGGGAAAATTTGAAAGCATTGGCTCGCCTCAATAAAGCTTCCGAGCGCGCCAAGATTCAGCTCTCCGATTATCCTTTTACCGAAATCGTTGAAGAGTTTTTAGCGAAAAAAGATTCGACGCCCCTGCATCTGAAAAAAGAGTTGTCGCGCCATCATTTTAACGAGATGATCGGAAAGTTGATCGATTCCACCGGCGTGTCGATTGACCGCGCCTTGCAAGATGCCGAGCTGCGACCGGCGGACATTGACAAAATCCTTTTGGTGGGCGGCTCGACGCGCATTCCCCTGGTGCGTGAAATCGTGATGGAAAAAATGGGCAAAGAGCCGCATGCCGAAATCAATCCTGATGAGGCGGTGGCGTTGGGCGCGGCGGTGCAAGCGGCGATCATTGCCGGCGAAAAAGTGGAGGCGGTTTTGGTGGACGTCACGCCGTATTCGCTGGGCATCGAAGTCGCGGAATTTTTGCTCGACGATATTTACTCCGACCGCTACAGCGTGATCATCCCTCGCAATACGGTGATTCCTGTGACCAAATCCGAGGTTTATTATCCAATGTTCCCCGAGCAGAAAGAAGTGAGAATCCGAGTTTATCAAGGCGAGCACAAGACTGCCTCGGAGAATGTGCTGTTGGGCGAATTTATGATTGAAAATATTCCGCCCGAAAAGAACGGCAACGACCGCGACATCGTGGTGCGATTCGATTTCGATGTAAACGGCATTGTGAACGTCAACGCTACTCTCAAAGATACGGCCAATGCCAAAAGCCTCACGGTCAAAGCGGCGCGGCAACGGCTCTCCGATGACGAAAAGCAGGAAGCCAGGTCCGCCATCGGCGCCATGGAAATTCAAGCGGGAGATGAAATCGCCATTCTTCTGCGCCGCGCCGAAAAAGCCATGGCAAGATTGCAGCAAACTCAACCTCATGATCACGACGAGCTGCAGGAAATCGTTGCCGCGCTCAGACTCGCCCACAAAAACCAAACGGAAACGCTGAAAGAATTACGGGAGAAGCTGCTGGATAAGCTGTATGAGCAGGAATGAAATTTTTTAAGCAAACAGACAGAAAAATAAAATCCTATTGCGAACCATTTTGTTTAAATCCGTTGGCAGCTTTTTATCCGTTGGACGTAAAACTTTTAGAATTTCTTTCTGTGTTTAGTCGTATAAATGAACCGAGAAAGCGTGTAAATCATTTTGCTTTTCACTGTGCAGCATCTGAAAAAAATAGTGCAGCACTCTCGCCGTCAATCCCCAAATACAAATCGTGCGTTGTGATGACGGAACTTTCCAGTGAAAATGCAAATTCATCAAATCCGTTCGTCTGTACAAACGTAAATTGGGATTGAACTGGTGATAAAGATTTCCTAGTGGAATTTCATGAATGACGGCGACTTCCTGCTGCTGCGGCGTCCAACGCAACGGCGCCGGCGCAAAACCGAGATGAACGGCTGCATCGAAGCCCGAAGTCAATGTGCGGAAAAATCCCATACTGCCGAGCAACGTGAGCTGCTCGACGTTCACGCCAATTTCTTCCTGCGTTTCGCGCAGCGCGGCTTCCAATGTCGAAACGTCGTCCGGCTCGATCTTGCCGCCGGGAAACGCAATTTGCCCGGCGTGACGCGATTTGTCCTTCACTTTCTCAATGAGCACGAGGTGAGTTCGCGCGCCGGTTTCTCGCGATGGCGGCGAATTAAATAGAATCATCATTACAGCGGCGGCTTTCATGCGATGATTGGAAACGAGACGGCCCCGAAAATTCAGCAGCAGCTCAGTGAGTTGATTTGGGTCGAGTAACATACTCATGAAACTAAGAAATTTTTCTCCGATCAGCAATAAATTTTTAACGCAACTTTATTATTGACCGGTCGCTTATGCCAACTTCTGAGAAAATTAGTATTTTATTCAGCGACCGGTCAATAAACTTGCACAAAAATTTTTCTTGCAAAGTTGGTTTCTTTTGCTTATACTAATTTCTGCTTAATGCATTATTAGTCCTTTTAACAGGACACAAACAAGGCGCGAACCAAAAACTTCCCTAAGTGAATCCCCGTTGGTTTTGGGATGATCTGAAGGGGGGAGGTTTTCCACTATGATCCGAATTATCTACACTCCAGCATTTGGCCTGAGGCGCTGAACCGCGCCGGACAATCGACCTGTCGCGACACGATGATAGGTTCAAGCCACTTTTGCTATCGCTTCATTGGATTTTTGTTCCCTATTCAATTATTGTGTGTTTACCGCGCGGTTTTTACCTGCTTCGGCATACGGCATTTTTGTGCCAATCTAAATAAAAAATTCCAGATTTACCCAACTTAATGACACCAACATAATAACCGCCAAAAATAAAGAATGGGAGAATCAATGACCAAAAATTTGTTACAAACTTATTTTAAGCAAGCTGATGAGCTGCCGCCGGCGGTGCGAGAGGCCTTCGTTCGGGCCTTGCCGGATGAAACGATTCGGGTTTACGCGCTGAGCGACCTCGATAACAACCAACGCTTCAACGAGCGCTGGTTGATTTTGGGCGGAAGCAATCTTGTGCTTGTCGAGCCGGATGGCGCGCTGATGAACGGTTATACCGCCTGGAAAACGCGAACGCTGCCGTTGCGCGACCTCGGTAAATTCGAATTGCTCGAAGGCCTCTCCAGCAGCCGGTTGAATGTCATCAGCGCGAGCAACGAGCTTTTGGCCTCGGTGCAATTCACTCGCCGTCAAGCGCCGGCTATTGGCAATTTGCAGTTCGTCGCCGAACAGATGCGCAAGCGTTTGTTGGAGAATGACGCCCCAGGCGAGCTGGCGGGTGATTTTGATGCGGCCGCGGAATATCAAGAGGCCATGCTCAAATCGGTGAAAGAGGCGAAAGCCACATTGGCCATGCCGAAAATCGGCGTGATGCTGCGATTGCTTTCTTATCTGAAACCGCACAAAAAGCCGGTGCGGATCGGTCTCGTGCTCGCGATGCTGTTGACGGCGCTGCAATTATTGCCGCCCTATCTCACCAAAGTTTTGGTCGATAATATTTTGCAGCCGGTGGAAAGCGGGCGCATCAAGGATCCTTCATTTTGGTTGTGGGTGGTGATTGGTTCGCTCGCCGTGGTGTGGAGCGTTGGCGAATTCATCTCATTTTTACGTTTACGCATCATGGCGCTCACCGGCGAAAAAGTCGCGAAGCAACTGCGTGAAGATCTTTACGGGCACATGCAGAAACTCAGCCTGTCGTTTTTCAGCTCGCGCAGCACCGGCTCGCTTATCACGCGCGTGAGCTCGGACACCGACCGGCTGTGGGATTTCATCACCTTTGGCATTATTGAAGTGGTGGTGTCGGTGCTGCAAATCATCGGTGTCGCGGCGGCGTTATTCCTGCAAGATTGGTCGCTGGCAATTTTGGTGCTCATGCCGCTGCCAATTATGACCGCGATGTTTTATTGGCACAGCCAAAAAATTCAAGTGCTGTTTCTGCGCATCTGGCGCAAATGGTCGGCGATGACCGGCGTGCTCTCGGATGTGATTCCGGGCATTCGCGTTGTCAAAGCGTTTGCGCAAGAGCAACACGAAGTTCACCGCTTCCGCGAAAAGAATGATGCGCTCGAAGCCGAAGCGGAAATTTTGCATCGACAATGGACGCGCTTCTGGCCGACCGTCGTGATGCTCATGCACGTGTGCAGCTTGATCGTATGGGCTGTCGGCGCGCCGCGCGTTTTGCGTTACGCGCAGACCAACGGCGCTGAAGGCATGCCGCTTGGCGTGTTCATCGCCTTCACCGGTTACATGTGGATGTTCTGGGCGCCCGTGCAGCATCTCGGCATGATGAGCCGTACCATCAACCGGGTTTCAACTTCGGCGTCGCGCGTGTTCGAAGTGCTCGACACCGTGCCGAGCATTGTGAATAAACCTGAGGCGAAATGCATCGAACCATTGCAAGGCCATGTGCAGTTCGAGAATGTCACGTTCACTTACGACGGCGTGCGCAATGTGTTGAAGGGCGTTTCGTTCGATGTGCAGCCGGGCGAGATGATCGGACTCGTCGGCCCTTCCGGCGGCGGCAAAACCACGCTCATCAATCTCATCTGCCGTTTTTATGATGTGAAAGACGGCGGTGTAAAAATTGACGGCGTCGATGTGCGCGATCTCGAGTTGTCAAGCATGCGCCGGCAAATCGGCGTGGTGTTGCAAGAGCCGTATCTTTTTCATGGCACCATCACCGAGAATATTTCGTACGGTTCGCACAACGCGACATTGCGAGACATTATCGCCGCCGCGAAAGCTGCGAATGCGCACGAGTTCATTTGCGGTTTTCCGGATGGCTATGAAACGATTGTCGGCGAGCGCGGGCAAACACTTTCCGGCGGCGAGCGCCAGCGTATCAGCATCGCGCGCGCCATCTTGCACAATCCGCGCCTGCTGATTCTCGACGAAGCGACGAGCTCGGTGGACACGGAAACCGAGAAAAAAATTCAGGAAGCGCTGCAGCGGTTAGTAGCAGGACGGACGACGTTTGCTATCGCGCATCGTTTATCAACATTGAGCATCGCCGATCGGCTTTTCGTTATGGAAGATGGCAAGTTAGCTGAGCAAGGCACACATGAAGAATTGCTTGCGAAACCGGACGGCGTGTATGCAAAGCTGCATCACACGCAGGCGGAGCTGCATGCGTTGATTGCGGTGTGAGACTGGATGCTCGATGCTTGAGGCTGGGTTGGAGTTGAGTCGGTTGTACGGTGTGGCAATCGGCCCGACTCGTAATTGGAAGGAAACCGAAGAGAAACTATTTTTTCGATTTTCGCTTCTTGCGTTTGTTGGAAGCGGGAATGATATCCGGCTCGATGGTGACGGAACGCTTACCGTAACTAATGGTGAGTTCTTGGCCTTGCATCAAACCGCTGCCGACAAGAGCTTCTTTAGATTCAGTCAGGAAGATTTCGATTTGATATTCGTGTCCTCGCCATATCACCGTTCCGCGAAAGGTCAACTCATTTTTCATCGAGCCGTCGGCAAGCTCTACCGGAACACGGCCTTTTAGCTCAAGGCCGAGAGGAATTGCAACCGCCACCGGCAAGCTCAAATAGCCGTCAAAACCTGTATCGACGACAGGTTCGATGCCAATAGCCTTGCGATTGCCTTTGACGGTTAGCTCAATTCGAGGTTGCCGGAGTTCATCAACATAGCCGGTGACATTCATGTTTTCACCATGTTTTTTTGAAAGCGGTTTTGAAACCAACGCGCTTGAAATAAAAAATTTTGTCTGGAAACGCCGCCGTTGCTTTCTGGGAAGCCTCGCGCAAATCGTCGCCCATAAAATATTTTCCGCTATCAACTTCGATGGCGATCATTTTGCCTTTGTACTTCGGCTCCAATTTTTTTTTCAGTTTGCGCTCATAAATCTCTACGGCTTTCTCGTCAAAGCCCTCGAGATCGGGAGCGATCATAATTTCGTCTTTCATGGCTTCTCCTTTTGGTTTCGAGTTATATTTAGCAAAATTTTCTGAAAAAGACAAGTTAAAAAATTTCCGAGGAAAATATGACCACGGTTCTTGAAAAAAATTCCTTTGTTGAATCCATTGCCGTATTGCCCGAAAGCCGCGTTGACAAATCGATTTGGGATTTGTATCGTCGCGTCGACGGCCGTCTGGTGTTGCGCAAAAAAAATGGCAACGGCGAAACCACGGAAACGCCGGTGCAGGTGGCGTGCTGTTTTCCGTGGACGCATCTGGAAGAATTTATCAGCCTGCGCGATGATAAAGGCCGCGAGCAGAAGCTCATCGAGAATTTGCAACAACTCGACGCGCCGCTTCGTGCGTTGATCGAAGACGAGCTGGCCGGACGCAACTTCATGCCGCGCATCATCGGCATTGAAGCGGTTACGGATGAGATTGAATTGTTTCATTGGAAGGTGATCACCAATGTCGGGCCGCGCAACTTTTTAACGCGCCGCAGCGATCATCCGCGCAAACTGGCGAACGGCGACGTGCTGATCAAAGACGTGAGCAACGATCTTTATCTGATCCCCCGGCCGAAAAGTTTGGATGCGAAAAGCTTGAAGCTATTGTGGGTCTATTTAGATTAATGATCTGCGCAAAACTTCAAATGAACACACCGATGACTTTCAGGTTTAAAAGATTTTCCAACGGATAGAAAGCGGCCAACGGATAACCAAAAGATAAATCCGTTGGCGGCTTTCTAGCAGTTGGGTTTTAATTGGAGGGCTCGATCAAAATTTTAATTTTGAATTACTTTTCCCACCAAAATCGTCACATCATCCTGATGAATCTGGCCGCCGGCAAATTCATTCAACGCGAGCCGAAGTTCTTTGATGAAATCTTTCGGATTGAGATCGGCCTGTTGTTGCACGAACCTGGCGAGACGGTCTTCCCCAAATTCTTCTCGCGACGAATTCATCGCTTCGGTAACGCCGTCGGTATAGAGCACTAAAATATCGCCGGGCGACAAAGCAACGGTTTCAATTCCGAACGTGAAACTTTCAGCCAATCCAATCGCGGCGCCGGTCGGTTGCAGCCATTGCATCGGTTTCATGCTCTTTTCATTTCGCCGGAAAAGCAAGGGAGGATTGTGTCCGGCGTTGCAATATTTCAACATGCGTGTGGCGGGATCATAGCTGCCGAGAAACAACGTGATAAATTTGATCAAATGGATATTGTGGCAGAAAAGCTCGTTGAGGCGCTGCGCCACGACGGCAGGCGAATCATTCTCCGGCCCCAGAATGCGAAGCGACGCCTGCAAGCTTGCCATCAACATGCTCGCCGGCAAGCCTTTGCCCATCACATCGGCAATGGCAAAAGCGTAGGTCGCATCATGAAAACGAAAAAAGTCAAAATAATCACCGCCGACGATTGCTGCCGGCTGGCTAAATGCCGCAACTTGCAAACCGGGCATGTCGGGTATTCGCTGTGGCAGCAAGGCTCTCTGCAATTTATGCGAAAGCTCGAGCTCGGATTCGAGCCGGCGTTTCTGCTCGGCGGAATAATGATCGATGCAGACACAGGCGGTGAAATCCATCTCCAGACGATCGGTCTCAACGTAGTCATGGCAAACCTGGCAGAGACCCAAAGTTTTATTATCGGCTTTGGTCAAGGCATTATCGATCACTTCCAAATGCACTTTGACGGCGTTTTCATCCACCGGCCCGAGCCGAATTTGCTTTGTTCGCGACGGCGTATTGTTGAGCCATTCGTGCAGATTCCGTCGTTGCCGGAGAAGATTTTCTCGAAAGCGTTGCAAAATTTTAGTATCCATGGCGCTTGCCTTTTGGAAAGGAGGATAAGGCGGCGATATATTTGGTCTGGTTGAAATATACGAAAACTAAAGCTGATAGTTACAGGAAGACCGGCGTTTGAAAACAATTATTTTCTCGCCGTGAGTTTCGGCGAAGATTCAGAAATAGAGGTTCGAGGAATAGCGATGGGCAGGGCTTGCACCGCTGCTTCCGTCACCACCGTGATGGGTGTTTGTTGCCGTCGTCCCAAACCGAGCTGTTGCGATACAATGAGCCGAATATCACGCAAAAATTTTCGTGACCATAATAAGCCGATATGGCCGGAGGGATAGACGCGCAAATTCGGATGCTGCCAGAGGCGCTGTAATTTTTGCGTGTATTGAAACGGTATGAAATGATCAAATTCCGCGGCGAAGAGCTCGCGACGTTCCGCCGGGATCAAGAGTGAGAGATTGGCCGGATCGAGAAATTGATAAAAAGGCTGCGTCGCGGCCGTCGTCCAACCCCTCGATTCAAACTGTCTTCGCAGCGGCTCGCCAAGTCTGGTTTGCCAAAGCACGTCATTGAGATGAGATGGCGGCATGGCGAAAAGCGCAAAATCAACTTCCGGCTCGCAACTGGCGACCAGCGCGCTCATCCAGGCGCCGAGGCTGAATCCCATCAAACCGATGACCGGCGCGCCGGCTTCGCGAAGATAATGAATCAATTGCCGAACCTCCGCCACCGCCTGTTGAACGGCCAAAAAACTCGTCTCCAAATCTGCGGTGAAAAATAATTCGCCGGAAACAAAACCGGGCGGCGTGCGGCGAAGATGGTAGGGAAGCTCGAGCGCGTAAGCCGAAGCCCCGGCCTCGGCAATAGCGCGAAAGAAGGGTCGATGTGCGATCAGGGTCGGCGTCATCAAACCATGCAGCGTAATCACGGCCGGGTAATGCAAGCCGCGATCATTCGAATAGGTCTGCACAATGGCGTGACGATTATGCAAATATTTGGTGGGAACGGAAGAAGGAAAAGTAAAATCGCGCCGCCAGAAGCTGCGGCGTTTTTCCCAAACATCGCCGCGAATATAATCAAGCGGAATCGGCGGCGGAATTGGAAAAAGAGTTTCAAAGCTCTGGTGATTGGTTTGCAAAAATTCCGGCAAGTGCGGTTGAATCGTCTGCTGATGCCGCCGCGAAACCCGTTCATGGCTCCGCAGAATCAGACCATCCAACAGTCTGGCGAGAATTTGATGATATCTATTGGTAAGAGACGCTTTCATCCTGATGCTCCTTCCTTGAAGCGCGTGAGTGGATGTGGTGCAAAAACCATCTATCGACTATGAAGTTTTTCTCGTTCCAGTTCGCCTGGTACGCGTACGTTTTGCCGGCGTTCGACCCTTATAATACGTAATAGCGCTAATCGCCTCTGGTGCGAGGTATACGGCATCGCCATCATTATCAACCGCAACGACAACTTTTTCGGTAATAATAATTTCCGGATGCGTGATCAAATGCGTTGTGCCGTTATCGAGGTGAAAAATAAAGGATCGAAACGGGCGACGTATCACATGCTTGCGAATTTCTTCTAATTCCATGACATTTCCCAATTACTCGTTTGTTTCTTTGCTCTACAACCTATTTTGTCAATGCAGTGTCAAAATATAAAATTTATATCGTGAAATTGCAAGGAGAAAAGTTTTTAATTTGCACCGGCGTTTGATTGTCGCTATATTCTCTTTAATAGTTTCAGCACGAATTTAAATGACGGCTGAATCGTTGCTTTTACGAATCTAATTGGCTACAATTTGAAAGCATGCGCCATATTCTCAACCGAATGGTTCAAGCCTGGGATCGCTACTGGTTCACGCCGGAGTCGTTGACGCGGCTGGCGATTTATCGCATTTGGGTTTACTCGATTATTCTTCTCGACGTGCTGATTTGGACGCGCGGGCATTTGCGCTACGCCGACGTCGATCCGCAATTTTATCATCCGATTTACATTTTAAAATTTTTTCACATTCCGGCGCCGGCGCATCCGTGGTTGGATATTGTTTATGGCGCGCTGGCCGTTTTTGTTTTTCTCGCTTTGATCGGTTACAAGACTAATTTTTTTGCATTGATGGCGAGCGGCCTTTATCTCTACTGGGTGGCCCAATGGTTTTCATTCGGCTGGGTGCATCATCTGCATCCGCCGCTGGTGTTTTCGATGATCGTGCTCGCGCTCGCGCCCGGCGGCGCCCGGCTTTCCGTCGATCATCTCCTGCAACGCTTGCGCGAGAATCATGCCGCGCAGCAATTTAGTCCCAAAGCCAACGCGGCCAGCCCGTACGCCGCCTGGCCGCTAAAATTTGTTCAAACCATTCTCATTCTTTTATATTTTTTATCCGGCTATGCCAAGTTAAAAATTTCCGGCTTCGAATGGGCCAACGGCACGACTCTGCAATGGTATCTCATGAATGACTATTTGACATTTCAAGCGCCGGAAGGGTTGTGGTTGGCCAATCACAAAACGCTGTGCATTCTGCTTTCTTATGCCACATTGATTTTTGAAATCGGCTTTGTCGCCGCGCTTTTTCTGCCGCGATTGGCGCCGTGGTTCTTGCTCGCCGGCTTCTCGTTTCATCTGGGGACGTACATCACCATGCGCACGTTCTTCGAATTTCTGTGGCTCACCTATCCGGTATTTTTTAATTTTGAGAAAATCGGCGCGTGGCTTCGCCGGCATATTACGGCGCCACAGAGGATCACGAAATTCGCGGTTTTATTTGACGGCCAATGCCCGTTGTGCATTCGCAGCGTCACCACCGTCGATTTTCTCGACTGGCGCGGCAAATTTGTTTTTCGCGATGTGAATGATTGGGAGCAAATTTCGCGCGATTATCCCGGCCTCGATCAGCAACAGAGTCTCGAAGAAATGCAACTGATGATTCCCCGCAACGGGCACTATGAAGCGTTGGCAGGATTTTATGCGTTTCGCAAGATCGCCCAGCATTTGCCGCTCGGCATGTTGATTTGGCCGTTGCTCTACTTTCCCGGCGTGCCGTTTGTCGGAACGCGAATTTATCGCTTTGTCGCTTCGCGCCGCAAGCGCCTCACCGGCGGCGCGCGGTGCAGTTTTCATACGTGTGAAATTCCAGTAACCAGTAATCAGTGACAACCAGCAAACCAGCCACCAGAAATGAATAACTGGAAACTCGTCATTTCTTTTATGATCATCATCTGGCTCGGACTACAACTCTGGGCCGGGGTCAAATTCAAAGATCACACCTGGCCGTTCATCGGCTTTCCGATGTATGCGCACAAACGCGGCGTGACGTACGATAATGTCGTGCAGAAAATTTTACTGAGCGGCACGACCGAACAGGGGCAGGAAGTCGAAGTGATTCCGGAAGATTTTGGCATGTACAGCACGCCGTGGGATAACAGCGTGATGCCCAAATTGAAAGACCCCGCCGCCAATCGCGACCTGGCCGCACAACTCGTCGATGATTACAATCGCCGCCATCCGGATCGTCCGCCATTAAACGGCATGAAACTGATCAAAATTCATTGGAAGATGACGGAAACCGTACCGGTGGAAATGCCGCCGGATACGATCCTGTACTATCCATGAAACATTTATGTTGCGTTACGGTTTCAACAGCAATTTTCCCGTCGTTTGTCGACTCTCCAAAAATTTGTGCGCTTCCGCCGCTTCGTGGAGCGCAAAAGTTTTGTGAATGCGCAGCTTCAACTCACCGCTCGCGACCCAATTCAACACCTCGCCGGCGCGCCAGAGCAAATCTTTTCGCGTCGCCGTGTAATGCGCCAAAGTGCAGCGGGTGAGAAAAAGCGAGCCTTTCGCGCTGAGAAGCAAAGGATCGATGGGCGGCACCGCGCCGCTGGATTGTCCGAACAAAACCAAACAGCCGCGCGGCGCCAGGCAGCTCATGCTTTTTTCATACGTCGTTTTTCCCACCGAATCGTACGCCACCTCCACCCCACGATTATTTGTTAGTCGTTTGACTTCCGCTTCAAAATCTTGTTGTGTATATAAAATGACTTCGCCGGCGCCGGCCTCTTGGGCGAGTTGGGATTTTTCTTCTGTGGAAACCGTGCCAATCACGCGTGCGTCGAGACGTTTCGCCATTTGAATCAGCAACAATCCCACACCGCCGGCGGCGGCGTGCACCAAACAAGTTTGTCCGAGTTTGAGCGGAAAAGTCGAATGCGACAAATAATGCGCGGTCATGCCTTGCAGCATGGCGGCAGCGCCGGATTCAAATGAAATTCCATTTGGCAATGGTACTAATTGCGAGGCTGGAACGACAACGTCTTCGGCATAACAACCGAGCGTCGTTGTAAACGCGACGCGATCACCCGCTCGCACTTCCGTAACTTGCGCGCCAACGCTTTCTACAACGCCAGCCGCTTCATTGCCCAACGTAAATGGCAATGTCGTTTTGTAAAGTCCCTGCCGATAATAAACGTCGATGAAGTTGACGCCAATCGCGGCAATTTTAATCAAGGCTTCATTGGCGCTCGGCGTTGGCATCGGAGCTTCTTCATATTTGAGAACTTCCGGCCCGCCGGTTTGATGAATACGAATCGCATTCATAAAGAAAATTCTCCTGCTGAAGATTTCGCACGAGTTGGCGCCTCATTCTTTCGCCAGGCTTTTAATTCGCGCATGCGCTCGATGATCACAATCTTTTCCTCAAAACTAAGGCGTGCTCGCCGGCGGCGATACTCTTCATGTCGGGCCAGCAGCTTAGTGACTTCGGGCGGCAAACGAGTTGGTTCATCCATCGGTCATTCCCTGCGAAGATTTATTTCAAATTTTTGCAAAAAATTTTGCCATTGCTCGCTCAAACCATGCTGCGCAAGAATCGGCTCAAGTGCGGCTACGTTCACGGCCTCAGCCTCCAAAAACCGCAGAATGCGCGCATAATCTTTAGGTCTGCCGGTTTGCACCATGATCGCCACCAAATGCTCAACCTGCATAATTCGCGTTGGCACACCATGAAAAGTAATTGTCGCGGCTTGTTCGTAGGCTTCTTCCAACAACGGATTGAAGATTGGCAGGAATTGAACCGGCCAGCCGGCGATTTCTATCGTTTCGTCTTGTGGCTCATAGCCGAGTTTGTGCAAATATTCATACAACGGCGAGAGCGAGATCAGTCCGCTGGCAGAGACGGCAACGTGAAAAAAAACATCCAAATCGTCTGTGTCAATCGGCTCGAGATAATAAGTGGCGGCAATCGCACCGCCGATCACGTAACCGTCAATCACGCCGTCCGCAACCATTTGATTGAGGACTTGTAAGGTTTCCTTCATTTTTTCCAACTACCAAAATTTTAGCTTCTCCAGCGACCAGCGACCAGGGACCAGCAACCAGCTCACACATGCTCCGGCGGCAAAATTTTTTCGACTTTGCCTTCCGCCAGCCATTGTTGATAAGTGTTCCACGACATCTCAGGCTTGCCGGTGTCGATTTCCTGCATGGTGATGCAGCCTTCCACCGGGCAGACGATCATGCACATATTGCACCCGACGCAAAGTTCGTCTTTCACTGAATAGTAATTGACGCCGTTATGTTTTTCCAGACGAATGCTCTGATGACAGCCATCTTCGCAGGCAATGTAACACAAGCCGCAGTGAATACACTTTTCTTGATGAATCTTCGCGATGAGTTTGTAATTCAAATCGAGATGGCCCCAGTCCGTCACTCTATCGACAGTTTTGCCGATGAAATCCGCCGGGGTTTGAAAGCCTTTTTCTTCCATCCAATTCGACATGCCGTCGATCATTTCTTCCACAATGCGGAAGCCGTAGTGCATCACTGCCGTGCAAACCTGCACGCTGGTCGCGCCGAGCAGCATGAACTCAACCGCATCTTGCCAGCTTTGAATGCCGCCGATGCCGCTGAGAGGAATACGGAACGGCTTGCCATTTGACGTGCCGTTCGAGCGATGCATCAGCGCGTGCATCTCCGGATCGCCCGCGATTTGATTCACCATGTTGAGCGCAATCGGTTTCACTGCCGGGCCGCAATAACCGCCGTGCGAGGATTTGCCGCGCACGGCCGGCCGCGGTTCGAGCGTGTTGAGATCGATGCTCGTAATTGAATTGATCGTGTTGATGAGTGAAATCGCATCGGCGCCGCCGCGGACCGAGGCGCGCGCGATGTAACGAACGTCGGTGATATTCGGCGTGAGCTTGACGATCACCGGCTTCGTCGCGACTTCTTTTACCCATTCGACAATCATGCAGGTGTAATCCGGCACCTGCCCGACCGCCGAACCCATGCCGCGCTCGCTCATGCCATGCGGGCAACCGAAGTTGAGTTCAAAGCCGTCGCAGCCGGTGTCTTCCGAGCGTTTCACGATGTCGTGCCAGGCTTCGCGATTGGATTCAACCATCAAAGAGACGATGACGGCATGATTCGGATATCGTTTTTTAATGTCGGCAATTTCGCGGAGATTGACTTCCACCGGACGGTCGGTGATGAGTTCGATATTGTTGAGACCCATCACGCGCTTGTCGGCGTAATGCACCGCGGAGTAACGGCTCGAAACGTTCACAATCGGCTCGCCAATCGTTTTCCACACGGCGCCACCCCAGCCGGCGTCAAATGCGCGCGCGACTTGATACGCGCTGTTCGTCGGCGGCGCGGAGGCGAGCCAAAACGGATTCGGTGATTTGATTCCGCAGAAATCGATGCTGAGATCGGGCATGGGGTTTACCTCGTTAGTTTAATTCAAGCCAACGCCGGAAGCAATTTTTTATAATCGAATATCATGGGCAGTTTTTCCTCAATATGAAATGGAACCACCGCACTTTTGAATGGAGCCAATTGCGCCATAATTGAGCCATAATTGCGCCATTCGCGCCACGTTCGCGCCATTTGCGCTTCAAATTTGATCAATTTTTTCATACAGTTCCAGCGCTATTCGCGCCACATTCGCGCCACATTCGCGCCATTTACCTTTAGGCGAACTCGAAGTAACTAAATTTACCTTTGCCGACTTGACGTAATATTCCTTTTTTAACCAAAGTCGCCAAATCGCGATTGGCTGTTCGCTTGGAAATATCGATCAGTTGAGCATAGTTTTGTCCGGTAATTCTTCCATTTTTGCGAATATAATCTATAATCTGCTGTTGGCGCTCAATCGGAACCGCGGCTTTATGGTATTTTTTGTCAATTCTTGATTTGCGAAAAGTCACGACAAAGCATCCACTCATCTCGGCAAATTCCGGCTTGGGCGATCCTGCTTCCTTGCACAACTGAATCATGCGCAGCGTTCCTGTTCCCCAATGCTCGATGTAGCCATTGAGAAAAAAAGCGCGGGCGATGCGATGATTGCGCGGCCGTGAGTTGTGCGGCTGGTTGAGATCCGCGAGAGTGATTTCCGGCGGCAATAAACCGGGGCTCCAAACTTCCAGACGATCATCAAAGATTCGAATCTGGACGTGGCCGCGATCCTGATAATCGCGATGGCAGGCCGCGTTGATAATGGCTTCGCGCAAAGCGTCGAGAGGATATTCCCAGCGTTCCAGCCTTTCGAGCTGCGTCGGAACGATTTCCGCCGACATGCTGATATGCCGTTGGATAAAATCCATCGCTGCCGGCACTTGATCGATGATATTGCCTTCGATGACTTTCATGTCGATGAAGTGCAGCGGCTCCGTTCCTTTGAAGCGCGCGCAGCGAATCTCCGCCGAGAGCAGAAACTTTTGCGGGCGTTTGCCAAACAATAAAACAGCCGCGCGACTGAGCTGCTTTTGATAGAGCAATTCCAACTTTTCCAACACTTCAGCAATTGGAGCGTCGGCATCGATGATCATGTTGCGCTCTCTTTGCGCATGCCGGAGAAATCGGCGGATGCTTTCTTCTTGCAAATCCGCAATCGTTGTCTCAGCAATTGGTCCCGCATCCCACGAAACGTCCCAACTCTCAAAGAAAAGCCGCGTCAATTCGCTGCTGGAGAGCATGTGATTGCTGCGGCCAATTCTTTTGAAGCCGCGACCCTGCACCAGCACGGGTTTGATCGGACTGGCGCTCACTTGCAGGCCAATAACGGTCTTGCCATTAATCTCGGTCGTCGAAAGCACGGGAAAAACTTTCGGATCGGTTTGCTGCTGAATGCTGTTTGCCAGCGCCTCCAAAGTGTTTTTGCCGAGCGTCACGCCGGAAATTCCTCCGGTTCTGGCAACGCCGATGATGATCGCGCCGCCGGTCGCGTTCGCAAACGCCCCAACCGTCTCAAGAATTTCCTGCATCTCGCCGGGGGATTGCTTCAGCTCGACGGTTTCACTTTCACCGGCGCTGATGAGGGCGTGGATATCAATCATGTCGCTTCAATTCGTTTTAAAATCATAATATAACATAAAAACGAAAGGAAGCAAATAGTAAATTTTTGTTGACATTCCCAGCCTAATTTGGTATGTTGTGCCACATTCGGCAGCAGGGCCAATCTCTCCCATCGATGCTCCGAACCTGGCTGAACAACTGGCTTTCATTTCATTTGGGCACAAAGATTGACTAAAGCATGAAATTTCCGATTTCACTGTCGTTATTTTAGTTTATGAAGGCAGTCATAAAATCGCGTAAAAGAGTTGAACATTTTTTACCCGCGTTCAGGAGGCAAAATGTCAAAGCTCAGAATTTTGCTACTCTTGTTTTTGTTCCCCGCTACCATGTTGGGACAGCCTGCCCAGACTGATCACCCTCAGCGCAAGATTGATTATTGGCTCGAGCATCATCGCCTGGCAGCAGCGTCGGAAAAAAGATGTAGAATGGCCCAGGAAGTTTTTCAGAATCTTTTGGCGGTCGCGGATAAACCGATTGGGGTCTTGCCGAAGCTCTACATTTTTTCCGACTTGAAATTTGGCAATCTGTACGCGTTGCCGGACGGGTCGATTATTTTGCCGGATAGTGTCATCATATTCTGCGCTCGCGCCCCCAGGCAGGCTGAATCGCGCCTGGCCTTTGTGTTGGGGCACGAGCTTAAGCACGTCGTTCGCGGCGACTACGCGATTGAAGAAATCCTCAAATTCGATTCGACGATAAAACAATCTCCGGTAAACAAAACTCTTGAAACGGAAGCCGATGAATTTGGCATTCTTTACTCGTCGTTGGCCGGCTATGACGTTCGCGCCATCATTTCGCCGGCCAATAGTTTTATTTCGGCTTTTTATCGGGCCGCCGGAATCAATCTTTTTGGAGACGTGGCCAACAACTCCGTCAAGGATCGGCAGGATGCCTTGAATCGGCGTTTGGGCGAGATCGTCGAGCATCTCGACTTGTTTGATTATGGCGTGCGCCTATATGCTATCGGTAAATACGATGCCGCTATCGAGCTTTTTGAAAAGTTCGCGAGCCATTATCCTTCGCGCGAGGTATTCAACAATCTTGGTCTGTGCTACTATCAAAAAGCCTTTGCATATTATGCGAAATGGAAGCACGCGCAGCGCGGCAAAGATCCCAATCTCGATTTTAGGGTATCTGTCCAGATCGATCCGACCTCACGCTCTGAAAGAACTCGTCACATGGCCGCCAATTACCAGGAGTTGTTCAAGGAAACCGTTGCCAGGGCCATCAAAAATTTTGAAGAAGCCAAAGCACGGGACGAAAAGTACGAAATCACGCTGAACAATTTGGGTTGCGCTTATTTGTTGCAGGGCAAAATAATCGATTATGCCATGGCCAATTTCAAGGAGACCATCGAGCGCAACCCCTTTTGCAAGGAAGCGCAAAACGATCTCGGCGTGGCCTGCTATATTGCGGGCAAGCCGAGCGAAGCGGCCACGCATTTTCAGGCGGCGTATAGTCGCAAGGCCGATTTCCTCGAGCCGCTTTATAACCTGGGCCTGTTGAGCTGGCAAATAGGCCGCGACGACGAGGCGAGGGAATACTTCAAGAAATATCTTCAGTTGGATGGAACCTCGGTTTACGCCGAGGTTGCCAAAAAATATCTTGGAATAGCCGCGTCCAACAACTTGCCGATGGACAATAGAAAAATAAATCGCCCTGCTCTTTCCGCCATTTCCGCGCTCGGCAAAGGCCGCTGGAATGAATTTGTGACTTCGACGGTGAAGATTTCAGTTTTCCACGCCGCCAGCCAGGATACCCAATTCTTTCAATGCATCTCCAAACCAGCCGGAGAGAAAATTTATATGCTGCTGACGACAAATAGTTTTCAGAGAGGTTTGAAAACGGAAATTAGCAGCGGCGCGCCGGGCAGTCTCGTAGACGCGAGGCTTCCTTATTCACACGCGATCAAGCCATCGACGCAAGGCGCATTTTGGGTTTACGAAGACCTTGGGCTGGTTTTCGAAATGCGCAACCAGAAGGTGCATAACTGGTATTGGTTTGAGGTCATGTAAAAAGGGATTCTCGCAACGTAAAGAGAACTGCAACGAAAAAAACTTAGGGTAAGAACGGCATGTGGAAGGAAATTGGCACAGGGATGTTCGAATTGGATCAAGAAATAGCCGGCGGTGTCTTGCGGCGGGATCCGGAGGCGTGGTCGAAATTTGTCGATCGCTGCGCCGTTCAGATTTATGATTGGGCCGGCAAATGGATTCGGCAAGACCTGCGCTTTTCGCACTGGAAAAGGCCGCAAAGGGGCGAGCGCGAATACGCCGGCGCCGTTCACGATGCTTTCCTCTGGATATTCGAGCAATTTTTGGTAAGAGATAAAAACGAAGATGGGGCGACAATCTCAAAGCTCGCGGCTTACAAAGAGGAAAAAGACGGCTCTTTGCAGGATTATCTCAACAAGCTGCTGCATTACAACGGCAATATGCGCACGGATTTTTTTCGATGGCGTTTTGCGCACCGCACCTACTTGCCAGCCGTGATGCAAAAATGCTCTAAAGAAGAACGCACGGTGTTTGTCTTGCTGAGAGCACAAATACCGCCAGAGCAAATCGCCGAGAATTTAAAACTTTCCCAGGAAACGATACACGCCATTAAAAACAAGCTCAGCGCCAGGCTCTTTCATGACGCCAAATTGCCTAAAAAAATTCCAAACGGCACCAAAGCAGAGCAGAGGGCGTATTCCCTGCTAACAAAACAAAATTCGGAAAATGAAGTCGCAGCAGATTTGAAGTTATCGCTTGCGGAAGTTGCAAGAACCAAAACGGCTGTTGTTGCGAAGCTCGTTCAAACCGGCAGTTTGCCGCGCGCGATCCGGAAGTGCGCGCCGGAAACGCAGAAGGTATTTGTCTTGTGGAAACTCCACCAGCCGGAGGAACGAATCGCCGAGGAGTTGGGGCTTTCGCGCGAAGAGCTGCAAGAGGCTAATGACGACATTGCCATGCAGCTCTTCGCCGTCGGGGGGAAGGATGATTTGCTGGCTCGTCCCCAGGAAACCGAATTGAGTGATCTGCTGGTGGAGACCTTGCCACAAACCTCGAACCTTGACGAAGACGAACAGGTTTTGCTGAACCAGGCTGTCGCGCGTTTTGCCAAATCCTTGGAACAACTTTCGCGCGAGCAGTTGCTGCTGCTCCAATTGTTTTACAACGAAGAGCTGAGCGCCCAGGAAATCCTGGAGGACTACAAGCGAATCGACATGAATTTGCCCGAGGTCGAGCTTAAGCCGAAGCCGAAATCGATTGGACAAACAACCTTACGAGAGGTTTACGCCACCATCACCAACATCAAAGCCCGCTTGTTGCAATTGTTTAAGCAAGCGTGTCGGGATTTGCCTGGGACGAATGTGACAAAGGATACGATTGAAACTTACCTGGATCAGCTTGGGGTTTGATGCCCCATAAGCTAACTTGGCATTATGAAGTTGGCTTGGACAAAAACAAAGATCGAAATGAAGTTATAGTATTACTCGGAAAAAACTATCACGACCACGAAGTTTTTTTCACCACAAAGGCCACAAAGCGCACAAAGAAATCTACGGGCGTAGCCTTTGTGTTCTTTGTGCCCTTTGTGGTGCAGTTTTGGTTGCGGCTAACGCCGCGCTACGAAACATGCACAGATGAATAACGATGCGCCGTAAACATTTTTCTGTCATTTGAATGAAGGAATGCACATGAATACGAGCAAATTCATTGAAGAAGTCCTGGCGTTGTTGGGAGAAAATTACGCCAGGATGAGCCACGAAGAGCGGCTTGCCGCTTTGCGCCAGGATGCGGATTTGCGCCGTCGCTTCGCTGCGCATTTTGTTTTCAAAGAGATATTGAAAAAGTCGCTTATGACGCCGGCGCCGGCAGTCAATGGCAGCTCGCATATTGATGACGAGAGGCTTGGCCTTTTCTTGTCCATTGGCCTCGATTCGAATGAAGCGGAAATGCTCAAAGCGCATGTGCGTGAATGTTCGGCCTGTTTTCTCCGCATGGCGAGAGTGCAGAAAGCGCTTCACGCTTATGCAAGCCAGCCGTTTGCTCAAGCCCCTGCTGATTTGGTTGCAGAGGCGAAGCAGCTTGTGGCCCCGCCGGTAGAGCTGGTGACGAAGGCCAAACAATTAGCCGGTCGTCAAGCCACGGGGGTTGGGCAGCTCATTGAGCACGCGTGGGAAAAAGTCAAAGACGGTTTTGCCCAGTTTCCCATCTTTGATCCTGGCGAAGTCAAAGCCTGGTTCAACGCCCATCCGGTTTTGGGTTCGATTCCTGCCGTTGCTGTTGCCGCCGTCGTGTTGTTGCTCCTGCTTTTGCCAAAACCGCCGGTGAAGAATTTTTCTCTTGATAACCAGCTCGTGATTTCCACCTCCGGCCCGTTTGGATTTGTGAGTGAGACCGAAACGGTCAAATACGAGGGCATGGACGTTCGCCTGAGCGAAGATGGAAACCACCTGATTTTCACCTGGCCGGAGATTCGGAATGCTTCGTTCTATGAGATTACTCTGATCGCAGGCGAAGAGAAGAGCAAGATTACGCCTCGTGGCGGATTGTTGGAAACGAGCTACTCGTTCCCAAAGCAAAACGTGACAGCGGGGGTGGAGTATGTTTGGGAATTGAGCGGGAAGATGACGGATGGAAGGTGGTTTGTAGCGCGGGCTGGATTTGCTGTGGAATAAATCGCGTGGGGCTTCTTTGCGTTAGCTCTTATAGATTCAACGTATGGCGCAGTGCGATATCAACGCCGGTCATCGGAAGTGCGCCAATCTTTCGATCAATCGCTGATTCCCAAACCGTGGCGAGATTATCGGTCATCACTACTGAATCACTTAACAAGCCTGATTGTTGTCCTTCTGGCGTGGAAAGGGCAATGGTGACCCGACTCGGATGATTAGCGCGAAATAGTTTGCTGGATATCATCGCAACAATGAGTTGCGGCAATCCGGTTCGTAGATTATCGGTTTGGACAACGAGGGCCGGTCTGGTTTTGGCAGTGCTCAAATTGGAATGTGGAAAGAGCACTAAAATGACATCACCGCGTTTGTAAGTTGGCGCTGGCTGCGTCATAGTCATCGTAAATATCCATTTCTGGACTGTTCCAATCTTCTGCGAAGGTGGCTAAGCGTGAACACAAATCTGCTGCTTGCGCTTCGTCAATGCCGCGCGCTCGTAGATCGATAAACTTAGGCTCAACAAACGTTATGATGACGCGCATCTCTGCGTTGACGTTGGCGGGCAATTCTTTTAACTCAACCTTGCCGTTGCGATATACGCCTTCAACGCTTATGAGCATGATCGGGACTCCATGAGATTGGTAAGAATGCTTGCAGTATTGATTTGCATTAAATATAGTAAAAAATTTGAAAAACACAAATAATTGTTTTGACCTTTTGTTTTGGCCAAAAAAATCCATCTCTCACGCGGAAATTTCAAAATCGCTTTCGTCATATAAAAGATAGAACCGGTTCAGAGTCGACTCTCGGTGTTCTCAGTTCAAACTCAATTATCGTAACTCAAGTGGCTGAACGGCAAATTGCCCAAATGCGTTTTGCCCTTTGCCTTCTTGCAATTTGCTCTGCCACTTGCAAACTTGAACAAGGAGTCAACCATGCGCTCGAAAATCAGAACGCGCGTTTACAAAGCTGCCGCCAGCCCTGCCTTGCCGCATGCCTTTAGCCTTTCTGCTTTGCTGTTTGCCTTTTGTTTTTTTCTTTTTGCCTTTTCCCCTACCGCTGCCCAGCAAATCACTTGGCAGCAGACCAACGGACCTTATGCAGCTTCTATTGGAGATATTGTCATCAACGATTCGAGTGGGCATATTTTTGCGGTGACTGGTGGTGGAGTCTTCCGCTCCACGAATAATGGCGATAGTTGGACGCCAGCCAATACTGGATTGACAAATGCGAGAATCATCGCTCTTGCCATCAATTCGAGTGGGCATATTTTTGCAGGGACTGATAGTGGGGTGTTTCGCTCAACGAATAACGGTGACAGTTGGACGCCAGTCAATACCGGTTTGACAAATACTGCTGTCAGTGCTCTTGCCATCAATTCAAGTGGGCATATTTTTGCGGGGACTTTTGGTGTGGTGTTTCGCTCGACGAATAACGGTGACAGTTGGGCGGCGGGCAATACCGGTTTGCCAAGTACTGGTGTCAACACTCTTGCCATCAATTCGAGTGGGCATATTTTTGCAGGAACTTCTGATGGTGTGTTTCGCTTGACGAATAATGGTGATCGTTGGATGCCAGTCAATACCGGTTTGACGAATACTTTTGTCAACGCGCTTGCCATCAATTCGAGTGGGCATATTTTTGCGGGAACTACTGACGGGGTGTTTCGCTCCACAAATAATGGTGACAGTTGGACAGCGGTCAATATCGGCCTGACAAACACTTATGTCTCCGCGCTTGCCATCAATTCGAACGGGCATATTTTTGCAGGAACTACTGGCGGGGTGTTTCGCTCCACAAATAATGGTGACAATTGGACAGCGGTCAATACCGGTTTGCCAAGTACTCGTGTCAACACTCTTGCAATCAATTCGAGTGGGCATATTTTTGCGGGGACTTTTGGTGGGGTATTTCGGTCAACGAATAACGGTGACAGTTGGACGCCAGGCAATACCGGTTTGAGAATGACGCTTCTCGACTGTCTTGCCATCAATTCGAATGGGCATATCTTTGCGGGAGTTTGGGGTGTCGGGGTGTTTCGCTCCACCAATCACGGGGACAGTTGGACCCCAGTCTATAGCGGTTTGACAAATTCAGTTGTCCTAGAGATTGTCATCAATTCGAGTGGGCATATTTTTGCGGGGACTTTTGGCGGCGGGGTGTTTCGCTCAACGAATAACGGTGACAGTTGGGCGGCGGTCAATGCCGATTTGACAAAAACTTCTGTTCCGGCTCTTGCCATCAATTCAAGTGGGCATATTTTTGCGGGGACTGATGGTGGGGTGTTTCGGTCAACGAATAACGGCGATAGTTGGACAGCGGTCAATACCGGCTTGACAGATGTCTCCGCGCTTGCCATCAATTCTGGATTTATTTTTGCGGGAACTTTTAGTGGCGGGGTGTTTCGGTCAACGAATAACGGTGGTAGTTGGACGCCAATCAATACCGGTTTGACCTGATCGTGTCCCATAAATATTTCACTGGACACAGACCAAAAGATTTCTTATATTACCGGTGTGACGATCTCAAATCAACAATTCACACCGGAAATCATCGCGTACATCCAAGCCCTGATTGA
>Ga0247727_10005546_pt1 | contig 25495 bp, 13 predicted proteins | sample WisWelCaveWW1625_FD_202498 | JGI IMG/M metagenome (GOLD analysis project Ga0247727, IMG submission 202498) | Biofilm microbial communities from Wishing Well Cave, Virginia, United States - WW16-25 | ecosystem: Environmental > Aquatic > Deep subsurface > Groundwater > Cave microbial mat | place...
CCTCTCGGTCTTCTACGGCGGCTTCTGACCTGCGTCCGCCGAGACGTCATTCCCGCGAAAGCGGGAATCCAGGCATCGGACGCACCATCCCCGAGACAGGAACCACCCACCATTCTGACGAAGGCGCGGGAATCGAGTTTCACGGAGATCAGGCACGCGCAGGTGAACAGCATTCGGGCCCAAGGCCCGAAAAGAAACTTGAACTTTCGCGGACATTGATTAGTCATTGCGGCTGACGATGAGAAAGCTCAGGTCCGCAAGCTCCCGCACTCCGGTGTCTTCCGGAGATTCTGCCGCAGCTCGTTCCGCTGCCGGGCCCACCGTGCATCGTCGCCGGGAGGTGGCTCCCCACCCGTCCCGGGAAACGACCGTCGCCGCCGTCGACCTGGGTTCCAACAGCTTCCACATGGTGCTGGCGCGAGTCGGTCTGGGACATCTTTTGATCGTCGATCGTCTCCGCGAGATGGTGCTCCTCTCCAGCGGTCTCTCTGAGAGCGGCGATCTCGACGCGCCGTCGCAGCGCCGTGCCCTCCAGTGCCTGCGCCGCTTCGGCCAGCGGGTCCGCGCGCTCCCCGGAAAGTCGGTCCGTGTCGTGGGAACCCAGACCCTTCGGCTGTTGAACAACAACGGTGCTTTCCTGGAAAAGGCAGCGGCGGCGCTGGGCCATCCGGTCGAGGTCCTCAAGGTGGACGAGGAGTCGCGGTTGATCTACCGCGGCGTCGCTGCGGATCTTGCCGAGGACGGAGAGCGGCGCATCGTGATCGACATCGGCGGTGCCAGCACCGAGCTGATCGTCGGCGAGCGGCTGTCGCCGCTCAAGTGCTTCAGCCTGCCGCTGGGCTCGGGGCTCCTGAGCCGCCGGCACTTCGACGGCGGCATCATCCGCAGGAAGAGAATGCAGCAGGCCAAGGATGAGGTCCGGTCGGCGATCGAGCCGTTCCGGCGGGAGATCCAGGGCCTTCAATGGAAGCAGGTGATCGGCTCCTCCGGGACGATCCGCGCCGTCGAACGAGTCGTGCGCCTGTGCCACTCGAACCGGGCGGAGTTGACCTCCGAGTCGGTCCGATGGCTGGAGCAGAAGGTCCTGGAAGCGGGCACGATCGAGCGGATCCGGCTGGATGGGCTGAGTTCGGAGCGCCGGCCGGTGTTTCCGGGAGGAGTCGCGATCCTCACGGCATTGTTCGAGGCCCTCGAACTGAGAGCTCTGCGGGTGTCGGAAGGCGCGCTGCGCGAGGGCCTGCTGTACGAGATGACCGGCCTGCACCCGCACAAGGGCGACGACATTCGCGACTCCACGATCGATGCCCTGGCACACCGGCACCACGTCGACCTCCAGCATGCTGAGCGCGTCGCGGTGACCGCTTGCTCGTGCCTCAAGCAGGTGGGCTGGAAGTGGGGCCTCGAGTCCGAGACGCCGCGCCGGTTCCTGCGCTGGGCGGCGCTTCTGCACGAGATCGGACTTTCGATCGCGCACGACCAACACCACCGTCACGGCGCGTACGTGCTCGAGCATTCCGACATGCCGGGATTCGCCCGCGAGGAGCAGATGCTCCTCTCCACCCTGGTCGGTGCGCAGAGGAAGAAGATCGACAAGACGCTGCGTCCGGACCTGCCACCCTACCTGAGAACGACCGCGCTCTACCTCGCGATCCTGCTACGGCTCTCCGTCATCCTGCAGCGAGCGCGCGATCACTCTCCGTTGCCCGCATTCTCCCTCGAAGCCGGCCGCCGCTCCCTTCGCCTGCGCTTCCCCAGACGCTGGCTCGACCAGCACCCGCTCACTCGCAGCGATCTCGAGCAGGAGGAGTCTCACCTCCGCCGCCTTGCCTTCGACCTAAAGGTCGACTGACCCGGATTCTGATTCCCTTCGTCGTGGATCAGCGCCCGCAAGCCATGCAATCGCCTGGCAATGCGGGCCCAGTGTCTGGCGCAGACCTTCTGGGCCTGCGGCTCATTCCAGAGATCCTTCTCCTCCGCGGGACTGTTGACGGTGGAGCCGGTGACCGACCCTAGCCTGGGTTCTCGGTCAGCTCCGCGAGAAGGCGGGATTGCGAGGCGATCATCGGCTCGTCCGGCTGCGGCGGGACCCGCTGGTAGCGACCGGCCGCAAGCAACTCCCACGCCTGCGCGTTGTCGGCGAGCTCGGCCTCGAGGTCCTTGAGGAGGCGGCGCTGCAGCTTCTTCGATTCGATCGGGAACGCGATCTCGACGCGGCGGAAGAAGTTGCGCTCGCGCCAGTCGGCGCTGCTGAGGAACACCTCGCTGTCGCCGCCGTTGTGGAAGCAGCAGACCCGGGCGTGCTCGAGGAACCGGCCGACGATCGACCGCACCCGGATGTTGTCGGAAACCCCGGCGACACCCGGCCGCAGCCGGCACATGCCGCGGACGATGAGGTCCACGCGGACCCCGGCCATCGAGGCCCGGTACAGCGCCTGGATGATCTGCGGCTCGACCAGCGAGTTGACCTTGACGACGATTCGCGTCGCACGCCCCGCCTGAGCGTGCGCGATCTCGCGCTCGATCCGTTCCATGAAACCCGACGCCATCGAGAACGGCGACTGCAAGAGCCGGCCGAGCTTGATCACCTTGCCCAGGCTGGTGAGCTGCAGGAACACCTGGCGCACGTCCTCGCCGATCGTGGGCTCGGCGGTGAACAACGAGTAGTCGGTGTACGACTTCGCAGTTGCCGAATGGTAGTTCCCGGTCGAGAGGTGGACGTAGTGGCGCAGCTTCTTCAGTTCGCGCCGCACGACCAGCAGCATCTTGGCGTGGGTCTTGTGGCCGACGACTCCGTACACGACGTGCGCCCCCGCCTCCTGCAGGCGCGTAGCAAGCTGGATGTTGGCGGCCTCGTCGAACCGCGCGCGCAGCTCGACGACGACGGTGACCTCCTTGCCGTTCTGGGCCGCGAGCTCCAGGGAATCGACGATGGGCGAGTCGTGCTCGGTCCGATACAGCGTCTGCTTGATCGCCAGCACGTCGGGATCGGTCGCCGACTGGCGCAGGAATTCGGCCACCGGGGCGAACGACTCGTAGGGATGATGCAGCAGGATCTCCTGCTCGCGGATCACCTTGAACAGGTCCGAGTGACGGGCAAGACGCGCCGGCAGCGACGGGCTGAATGCCGGGTACTTGAGATCGGGCCGGTCCACCAGGTCGTAGATCGCCTCCAGCCGGTTCAGGTTGACCGGTCCGTCGACCGGATAGAGGTCGTCCCGCAGGAGCGAGAAACGATCGAGAAGGTACTGCACCAGGTCATCCCGGCAGTCGTGGGCCACCTCGAGACGGACTTCCTCACCGTAGCGCCGCGACATCAGCTCGCCTTCGAGAGCGCGCAGCAGGTCGTCAATCTCCTCCTCTTCGACGAACAGCTCGCTGTTGCGCGTCACCCGGAACTGGTAGCAGGCGTCGACCGTCATCCCCGGGAACAGCCGGTCGACGTAGGCCTGGATCACGCTGGAGAGGAGCACGAGGTCGTGCGGACCATTGCCGCCGTCGACCGGCGGGAGATGGATGACGCGCGGCAGCGCGCGCGGCACCTGCAGCACGGCGAGGCCGCTCTTGCGCCCGAATGCATCCTTGCCTCGCAGCGCGACGATGAAGTTGAGGCTCTTGTTGAGGATGCGCGGAAACGGATGCGCGGGGTCGAGTCCGATCGGGCTCAGCACCGGCAGCAGCTCCTCCATGAAGTATCGCTGCAGCCACGCGTCCTGCGAGGCGGACCAGTGCTCGGACGACAGGCAGGCAATGCCTTGCTTCAAGAGCTCGGGCAGGAGCACCTGCTGCAGAACGCGGTATTGATCCTCGACGAGCCCGCGCGCGCGGGCGCGGACGGCCTTGAGCACCTCTCCGACCGACATCCCGTCGGGTCCCCCCGTCAAGGCCCCCATCGCCACCTGCTCCTCGAGTCCGGCGACGCGGATCTCGAAGAACTCATCGAGGTTGGTGCACGAGATGCACAGGAATCGCAGCCTCTCGAGCAGCGGCACGCCCTCGTCCTTCGTCTGGGCGAGCACCCGCTCGTTGAAGTCGAGGAGGCTCAGCTCCTGGTTCAGGTACAGGCTCGTGCTCTTGAGGTCGACGCTGGCCGGCGCGGACGCTTCGGTGCGAGATTGAAGATCGGTCGGGTTCACGGAAGGCTTCTAGCCGCTGAGAGGATGAAGGCCCGAGGCGGGATCGGGGCGGGCCGCTCGCCCGATTCTGCTTTTCGGTCGGCGCTCCGCCGGGAGAGTAGCTCTGCCCGGGCGAACCGACTGTCCCGCAGGAGCTCGAGTCGAGGGCGAGACCACTAGTGGTCGGATGCAGAGATACGGCACCTTTTGCGCCGGATCTTCGAACCGCAGGCTTCGTTGCGCCTTCTCAGCAGGTTTCTCTTCAACCTGCATCGGCAGCGCGCCTCGCCTACGGTCCGAATCTCTCGGCGGAAAAGGCACCTTATCTCTGCATCAGACCACTAGCAGCATACAGCGGCTGTTCCTGCCGTTCAGCGCGGCGGACGTGGTTCCTCGGCGGGGCGGACCTGGTGGATCCTGAGCCTTCCTCCCTCGGACTGTGGGTAGATGGTCCAGCGCGCGCGCGCCACGAACTCGCGGACGGTCTCCAGGAAAAGACGGCGGCGGACCGCCTCCGGAGCATTGCGCGCTTCCTCGGCGATCTTGGTGAACCGCTCCGCGGCCGCCGCGGCGTCACCGACGACCTTCGCGGCATAGATCTGGGCGTCGTTGCGAGTCCGCGAGGCCTCGCCGCGGGCCGCGGGAAGCTGCTGTGCAGCCTCGCCGTGCGCTTTCTCCTTTGCCGTGTGGACGTAGGCGCGTGCATTGGTCAGCTCGTTGAACGCGCTGATCAGTCGCTGCGGAGGAGCCGCGGACAGCAGAATGACCGAGATCACCTCGACCCCCATCGACAGACGGTCGGCGAGCTCCTGGACCATCGACTCGGCGTCACGCTGGATCTCGATCTTCCTGGAATACAGGACTTCATCGACCGACATGCGCGCGACCCGCCGGGTCAAGGCTTCCTCGCCGAGCTTGCGCAGGATGTGGCTCCGGTCCTCTCCGTGAGGATCCGCAATCCTCAGCAGGTAGTCGGCGGGAGAAGCCACGCGGTAATTGATCTGCGCCTGCAGCTCGACGACGTAGCGATCGCCGGTGCTGAACTGGCACTCCTCCTCCGTCGGCGCAACGTTGGTCAGTAAATCGTGGAACTTGAAGCCAATCGGCATCAGCCGCACCATGAAGGTGTCGACTTTCTTCAACGTCTCGAACGGATAGGGCAGAGTGAGCTGGACCCCGGGCCCGCAGGTGCGCACCACCCTGCCGAAGCGCAGCACCACGCCCTGCTGCGCCGAGCCCAGCTTCCAGATGCCCGTACCGCAGAAGTACGCGATCGCGGCCGCGAACAGCAGCGCACCGAGCAGGCGCGTGCGCCACGGCTCGATCGAGATCCGGCGGACCCGCTCCCATGCCTTCATCGGTCACTGCCCATCCTGGTCCGGGCTCTGCGCCGCGCGCAGCGGCTCCTGCTGCAGGACCTTGAGCAGCGGATGGTCGGCGGGAACCACAAGCTGATCCTCCTTGCCGAAGATCGCGCGCAAGGCGTTCAAGGACTCATACAACAGGTAGAACTCCGGATCGATGCCGTAGGCCTCCGCATAGATGCGGTTGGCCTCGGCGTCGGCATCGCCGCGGATTCTTTCGGATTCGAGCGTCGCTTCGTTCAGGATCCGAGAGCGCTCGAGCTCCGCCTGCACGCGAATCTCGTTGGCCTGCTCGTCGCCCTCGGACCGGATGCGGTCGGTCACGCTGCGGCGTTCGGCCTCCATGCGCTGGTACGTGGCGTTCTTGTTGACCCCGGGCAGCGTGAGGCGTTTGATCTTGAACGCCAGGATGTCGATGCCCAGGCTGCCCTTCGCGGCGGCAGCGAGCTTGTCGGTGATCTCGTCGGTGATTTCCTCGAGAGTTCCGGCCGTGTCCTCCTTGGAGACGACCTCCCGCACGGAGGCAAGGACGGAGAACGGGAAAGAGCTGACCGTCGTGCCGACCTGCGCGCGCATCATGTCACTCAAGCGGAACTCCGCGCCGCGCACGTCGCCGACGCTCTTGTAGAACTGCCGCGGATCCGCCACCCTCCACGCCAGGAACCCATGAAGCACCACGTTGTGCTTGTCGGAGGTCAGGTACTCGACGTCGTCCGCCGGCAGGCTCGGGTCGAAGACCTGGATTCGCCGGTCGACCTTCACGATCCGATCGATCGGCCCGGGATAGCGGGAGTACAGACCGGCCTCATCGATCACTCGCACCGGATTGCCCAGGCGCAGCACGATGGCGTACTCGGTCTCCTGGACGACGAAGCTGAATCCGAACCACAGCAGCGCCGCCAGAACCACCAGGGAGAACAACAATGCCTTGCGCATCGGTCTTGCTCCGTCGCTTGTCGCTCACTTGTCTCGATAATCCTCGAGGAAGCCGCCTTCCTCCGCGTCGGGGTCGGCTTTCCCTTCGTCTTCGGGAAGACTTCCGATGCCCGCAGGGATCGGGGTGCCCTGCCAGATCTCGAGGTCGACGTTGCCGCCCAGCAGAAACCACGTGCTCGCATCCTTGAGAACGTCCACCTGCGCCGCGAACCACAGGCGCAGCCGCGAGATCTGTTCATGGCGCGCGAACGAGCGCATCCGCGCCATCAACCCGTCCGTGCCGCCGCGCGCCAGGGCCCGCAGTCCCCCGGCCTCGACGGAGGCCGCACCGACCTCCTTCGACTTCTGCGAGCGCGCCTCGGCGAGCATGCGTGAACGCTCTCCCTGCTGGCGCAGAACGGCGGTGTCCCGGTCCTCGTAGGCACTGGCCAGGTCGCAGAACGCCCAGTGCACGCGCGACGGCGGATGGCTGAACACCACCGATACATCGATCACCTCGACGCCCGCTTGGATCGCGTCCAGTCCCTTCTGCAGGCACGAGAGAGCTCCGCGGCGGAGATCCTCGCGGCGCTCGATCAAGACGTCGAAGATCGAGAGTCGCCCCGCCTCCTCGCGCAGCGCCGACTCGGCGTAGACTCTGACCAGGCGCTTCACGTCGCGCAGACCGTACTGGAAGATGCGGGAGTCCTGCGCGCAGAAGGTCACCGACCACACCACGCGAACCAGGAATCCATCGCCGGTCATCACCTCGCTCTCGTCTTCGAGCGATCGACTTCTTTCCACGGCCGGCTTGCCCGGCTCGTATCTCGAGCGGGATTCGGTGGAGGGCGGCGCGTTCCCGTCCCTGCTGAATCCGACCTCCTCGATTCTCTGCGCCGTCCTGCGCAGGCGCCGGACATCGTCGATGGGACTGGGCAGATGAACGCAGTACCCCGGTCCCTCGACCTCGCGCACGATCTTGCCGAAACGCGCCACCCACAGCACCTCGCCCGGTCCGGCGGAGGAGACCGCCGTCGACGCCCAGAAAAGCAGGGCAAGCGCGCCGTACATCCAGCCGAAGGGCCTCGTGAACGGGTGAAAGCCGATCACGACCTCCAGCCGCCGGCCCCAGCGGTCAATCACTCCGGTGCGCAGCGCGCTCCGCAGCACCAGAAGGGAGAGGAGCAGGGCGGAAAGCAGGTAAACCCAGCCCCGTGAACGATCGGCCTCGTCGACCAGCTTGCTCGCGAGGTCCAGGTCGAGCATCGAGTACAGGCCGTTGACCAGGCCGCTGAACAGAAGGGCGACGGCGATGATCACCGCGAGGTAGATGGTGAGCACTCGCCAGCCGAGCGAGCGCCCGACGACCAGGATGGTGCCGATGTTGGTCGCCGGACCGACGAGCAGCAGGACCAGCGCGGCGCCCGGGTCCAGTCCCTTGGCGACCAGGGCCGCCGCCACCGGCGTCGTCGCCGACGCGCAGATGTACATCGGAGTGCCGACCAGGATCATCAGCAGCGACGAAGTCCATCCGGTGGGGACGGTCGTGCCGAAGAATCCCTGCGGAATCGTGGCGGCGAGGATTCCCGAGAGCAGGAACCCCAGGATCAGCCAGCCGGAGAGGTCGTCGAGCAGCGGACCGAAGGAATAGGAAAGCGCCCGGCGCCAGAATGTCCGCTTCAAATCGACTTGCGGATGATCGTGGCCGCATTCTGCAGCAGCCTCTTCCCTGGTCGAGTCCCAGCCGCGGCGCACGATCGAGTTGACCAGCGCTCCGCTGACGAGCGCCGATACCAGCGCCGCGAGCGGACGCGCGATCGTCATCAGCGGGTCGAACAGCGCATACGTCAGCGCGATCGAGTCGACGCCGGTCTCCGGAGTGGAGATCAGGAACGCCGTGGTCGCTCCCTTGCCCGCGCCGCTCTTCTTCAGGGTCTGGGCGAGGGGCAGCACCGAGCAGGAGCACAGCGGCAGGGGGATCCCGTACAGGGCCGCGAGCAGCACCGAACGGAAGCGATCGCCTCCAAGCTGCCGGAAGATCCATTCTTCCGGGACCAGGACCTTGAGCAGACCGGCGAGCACGAAGCCCAGCAGCAGCAGAGGAGCCGAGTCCGCCACCAGGTTGACGATCGAAGTGAGGAAGCTCACCAGCCAATCACTCATGAGCGTGCCCCGTCTCGACCAGCCCGTGCATCAGGACCATCAGCAGGATTCCACAGAGGAGCACGACCACCTTTCTGCCGCGATCCCCCGGCCGGTGGAAGATCTCCGGCAGCAGCTCGCACAGCGCCACGAACAGAAAAGTACCTGCGGCCAGCGCCATCAGCACTCCCTTGCCCTCCACTGCGATGCCGCTGATCCAATAGCGCCCGAGGACGATCGACGCGGGGGTCAGGGCGGCGAAGACCGCGAGCAGCAGCACGATCCGGAGCAGCGAGAAGCCTGCCAGGCGGAAGATGGTGCACAGTGAGAATCCCGCGGGTCCGTGGTGGGAGACGACCGAGACCAGGAGCGGCACCGCCACTCCCCCGGTGAAGATCGCCGCCATTCCCATGCCTTCGGCCACGCTGTGGATCGCCAGCCCCACGAACGCCGCCCAGCTGATCCGATGATGCTGATCCTGCTCCTCGTGAAGATTGAGATCGCCATGGTCGTGCGGGGTGCGGACGAACAGGGACTCGATCAGGTAGATCCCGACCACTCCGGCGAGGACATAGTTCCACAATCCTTCATTGTCGTGCGCCAGCTCGCCGACCTCCGGCAAGAGGTGAAGGAACACGACCCCGAGGAAGATCCCGCAGGCCAGCGCGATGAAGTAGTGCAGCAGACGATCGCTGCCGCGCACGACCATGGGAAGCAGGCTGAACGCCATCGTCAGGACGAACATGCACGTCGCCATGATCCACAGGGACACCCGGAGTTCTCCCAAGAGCCAGAGGTCCGCGACGTCAGCACCGACGAAGACTGCCGGAGCACTCCCGGCATCGACGAATCTTGCGGAACCGCATCGACAAAAACAAATCCGCGCATCCGGCGTGCGCCCGAGGCTGCCCGCGCTCCATCGACGACCCACGGCGATCGACCGCGGGTAATATTCCCGCGTTCGCGATGGGGAGAACGGTCCCGGGCTCAGGAGCAAGGCCGATGCGCGTTGAACCTCTGGCTCTGCTGTCGTGGTGGATGCTTGTGTCGATGGCCCGCGGAGGTGAGGTGCGCTCGACCGCCACGTCACCGTTTCTCGACTTCGAGGCGGGTCCGGTGCGGCCCCTCCTGCTCTCGGCCGACGGTTCGCGCCTGTACGCCCTGAACACCAGCGACCACCGGGTCGAGGTCTATGCGACCCACGTTCCCGGGACCCGGGTCACTCGCCCACCCGCGGAACTGCCGCGCCACCAAGGAAGCGTCTTCACCGGCCTCGAGCCCGGCTCGATGGCCCTCCATCCATCCGACCCGGGCACGCTGTTCGTCACCAACACCGTGTCCGATTCCGTGGCGGTCGTCGACGTCGACGCGCTGCTCGTCAAGGCGGTGATCCCGATCGGCGACGAGCCCACCGACGTCGTCGTCGCGAAGGACAAGCTGTATGTCGCCTGCGCCCGCGCCCGCCGCATCAGCGACCCGACCAAGTGGTACGCCAACGCGGTCGTGGTCGCTCAGGCCGCACCGCCCTACGCGCGCCTTGCCGTGCTCCAAGTGAACGCGCACCGCCCGCGCGCGCTGGTCAGCGACGGTCAAACCGTGTTCGTCGCGGCTCAGAATTCCGGCAACCACACGACGGTGCTCTCCGAGGAGGACTGCGCCACCCTCGGCATCGACCAGCTCACGCTGGACTCGTTCGACACCGGTTTCGTGTTGAACGAGGCGCTGGCCGCGCCGCTCCTCGACACCTATCAGGCCGGCTGGTTCATCCCGCCGTCGGCGCGCATCGTGTTCGACTGGGAGTACCCCGCGCTCGTGACCCAGCTCCTCGACCAGGACGTGTCCGCGATCGACGTCAACACGGACACGCTGCTGGCGCAGGCCAGCACGGGAATCGGCACGACTCTGCTGGCGATGCAACAGAACCCGACCACCGGCCAGCTGTGGGTCCTCGGTACGGACGCACGCAATCGCATTCGCATGGATTACAACCTGCGCGGGAACGCCGTCCGCAACGTGATCTCCATCCTCGACGCCTCCGCGGGCTCCCCGCTCGATACACAGATCGAGCTCGCCCCGCCGCTCCTGCCCGCGGCCCACGCGCAGCCCGTCACGGTGGCGTTCGACTCGGGTGCGGCGCGTGCCTACGTCGCCACGCTCGGCACCTCGCGGATCCTGGTGTTCGACGCCGCCAGCGGGCAGTGGCTGGACGAGGTCGAGGTCGACCTCCTGCCGATGGGCCTGGCGGTCGACGAAGCTCGCGATCTTCTGTACGTGTTCAGTCGCGGATCGTCGTCGATCCAGGGGCTCGACCTCTCCGGCAGCAGCCCTTCGAAGATCTTCTCGTTCGTGCTCCCCTATGACCCGGAGCCGCCGCTGGTGCGAAGCGGCCGGATCCCGCTGTTCGACGCCCGGCCGGAGAGCGGCGCCGGCAACGGCGTGATGTCCTGCGCGACCTGTCATCTGTTCGGCGACCTCGACGGACTGGCATGGGACCTGGGCGATTCTCAAGGCTCGACCGGCTACTTCTTCCCGGACACGATGCAGGGCGAGCTGGGATTCGCGGGGCTCACGGTCGCCGACAAGAACACGCCGGTCATCCATCCGATGAAGGGTCCGATGACGACGCAGAGCCTGCGCGGCATCATCGGCGTGGAGCCGTTCCACTGGCGCGGCGACCGGCGCTTCTTCCAGAATTTCCGCCCAGCGTTTCACGGCCTGCTCGGCGGCGCCGGCCTCACGCCGGAAGAGGTGCAGAGTTTCAGCGCTTTCCTCAGGCACCTCAAGTTCCCGCCGAATCCCTTCCAGGAGAAGGATCGCAGCTACGCCGGCGCCGGTCTGCTCGGCGCGCAGAAGTTCGGCCTGCCCCCCGACTCCGGCCTCGACTATTCGAGCTTTGTGCCGGGGCTCAAGTGCGTGAGCTGCCACCAGGCCGATTTCAACGCCGGTCCGTTCGACGGCTCGCAACCGTTCGTGGGCTTCGACGCCGAGTTCCAGCTGATGAACCCGGCGCAGCTTCGCGGCCTGTACGAGAAGGAATTCAAGGATCTCACCGGCTTCGGGACCCGCCACGACGGCGTGCTCGACGGCATCCGTGGTTTCCTCGACGTTCAGTTCCAGGGAATCGACGTCTTCGACCGGCTCAGCTCGACCGACCGCAACCAGATCGCGGCGTTCGTGAAAGCGTTCGACACCGGCCTCTCTCCCCTGGTCGGCGATCAGGTCATGCTCACGGCCGCGTCGGTGACGGACGCGGAGAGCTTTCTCGACCTCGCGGAAACGGAGGCCGCGGCGAGTCCGGCCGACGTCGATCTCATCGCCAAGGGGTTCAAGCTCCGCGCGGGCGGCAAGAAGGAACGCCTGGGTCTTTGGTACCGGTACGACACCGGTTCCTCGCAATGGAAGTACCAGCGCGACAACGGCGCTCTCCTCGACCGCGCCACTCTGGTGCAGTGGGCGCAGAGCTCGAGCGCGGAGATCCTGTTCACGTGCGTGCCGCCGGCAACGGGACGGCGCCTCGGCATCGATCGTGACGAGGACGATCTGTTCGACGCCGACGAACGCGCTCAGGGCACGTCCGAGGAGCGGCCGGACAGCGATTCCGACGGGTACACCGACCTGTTCGAAGTCGCCTCCGGCGCCGACCCGACCCACCCGGACAGCTTCCTCAGCGATGGCACGCCACCGCAGATCCAGGTGCTCGAGCTCGGCGAGATCTTCACGACGACGGCCACTCTGATCCTCGTCACGGACGAGCCGACGACGGTGGTCGTTCACCTCGGTCCGGCCGGAGGACCTCTCACGACCGCCGCCCAGGATCTCGAGCTGTCGCGGCGGCATGACCTGGTCCTCGACACCCTGAAACCGGACAGCGCTCATCAAGTGCGGGTTCTCGTCAGCGACCGCAACGCCAACCAGACCCAGCAGACCCTTCCGTTCTCCTCGCTCGTTCACCACTACCACGTCCGCGCCGTGGAGATCGACCGTCTCGACGACGACCCGGAGTGGCTCGTGATCTCCTTTCTGGTCGTCGATCAGGCCGGTCGGCCGGTGACCGGGATTCCAGTGCACGGCCTGCTGAGCGGTGATGTCGGCTCCAACCCGGTGCGCTTTCTGGTCGAAACCAATGTGGATGGCGTCGCGACCCACACTCTCGACCCTTATCTCCCGGCGGCGCCCTCGACCGTGACGGTGATGCCGCTGTTCGCCGGGAGCCTGGATCCGGCGCATCCGTTCTTCGTCGGAACCGGGGGTTCGGCCGCCAGCTTCTACTATGCGCAGAACGAGAACGAGCAGAACTACGCCTCGATCCAGGTCGATTAGGAGCCAGAAGGGAGCTCGCCGACCCTCTGGGTGGATCGCCGCCGCGGCGATGGGCACGGCCCTCGTCTCCTGCCCCCACGAAGATCGGATCCGCTTGCCGGCCACCGCTTTCGCCGGTCGTCTGTTCCGGGATGAAGATCGCGGCGCGGTCTCCTGGCAGCGTCTGGGGCCATGGTTTGAGACACCTCTTGGCGGCGCTCCGGAACAAGGGTCTGGTTCCTGCTTCCAGGACACCTTCGACGGGCAGGGCTCAGGCTCTGTGCCGGAACGCTGGCTCGTTCCGCGCTCGGCGAGGTTTTTCGCTAGGGACGAAGAGCCCCTGACGAGCCCGACGGTCCGCCCGCAGGGCGCCCGCTCCGTGCTGTGCTTCGAAGGCCGTCCCGGTCTCGTCATCCAGAGAATGGCGGCGGCGCCACTGACGCCGTACGTTTTCACCTTGAAGCTTCGCACGCAACAAACCTCGGACGACTGGAAGCACTTCGTGCTGTGGGAGTCGACGTCCGCGGATCGTCCTCTCGATGAAACCGAGCTGGACATCATTCTCGGCGAACCCGATCGGTGGCTCCTGGGACAGCCCGCCGAGATCTGTCGCGACTACGCGCGACAAGGCCGCGGTCGCAAGGGCACGATGATCCAGAAAGTCGCGCTCCTCGACGTCGACCCGGACGGATTCGAAACCTGGCGGTTCGAGTACATCACCGGATTCTCGACGCGCAGCATGCTGGTGGCGCTGGTCGGAACACTGCCCGGCCATACGGCGTCCTCCTCGAGAGTCGAGATCGACGAGATCTTCGTCCACGAAGTCGCGGCCCGGGACGCGCTCGGCTCGAGCTTGCAGGACCTCCTGCCGTGCTTTCCCGATGCCTCGGGAAATCTGGACTCGACGCGTCGCATCAGCCGGGTGCGCCGTGACGGCGACAGCCGTCCGGCCCAGCTGCTCGCTCCGGGCTGCACGGTCATGGCGCACTTTTTCGCTCCGCCCGGGGCGCGACTGCGCTTCGGCCTGTGCGTCGTTCCCGAGGATCGCTGCATTCGAGAGGGTGACTGCACGGTCGTGACTCGCTTCTCAGTGCGCCAGAGCGAACGGGTACTCCACGAGGAGCAGGTCCCGCTGGTGCATGCGCGCGCCCGCGTTCTGGGCTGGACCGAACGATCGATCGAGCTGCCGGCGAACGGCTCGGAGGCGGGCCCCATCGAGCTGGTGGTTGAAGCGCCCCTGCCCGGCACCGGGGAGATCGATCCCGGACCCTTGGTGGCCGTGTCCGAGCCGCTGGTGGTGCAGGACCAGCTCGGGATCGGACGCAGCCTGCCCCCGCCCCTTCTGCGCTTCATCCTGATCAGCGTCGACACCCTGCGCGCCGACCGGCTCGGCCGCACGGTTGACGGTCAAAGCCTCACTCCCAGCATCGACGCCTGGAGATCCGGGTGCCTGGTGTTCGCGGACGCGGTCGCCAGCTCCTCCTGGACCCTGCCGTCGCACGTTTCGATGTTCACCAGCCAGAGCCCGATCGAGCACGGCGTGTTCCGCTTTGGTGCCAGGCTCTCCCCCAAGCGGTCGTCGCTCCTCGCCGAACAGTTCGCCCGCGCGGGGTTCGTCACCGCCGCGTTCACCGGAGGCGGCATGCTCAACCCCGATTTCTGCCGGATCGATCAGGGCTTCGATCGATTCTGCGAGATCGATCCGATGCTGAGCGAGACGGACGCCCTGCTCGAGATCGCGCCGCGCAAGGACTGGCCCGAGTACAACCGCTCTCTGTCGCGTCGATTCAGCCTCGAGCAGATGGTCATTCCGTGGATCGAGCAGCACCGGGACCTGCCGTTCTTCCTGTTCGTCCACACCTATCAGGTCCACAACTATGAGCCGGGGAACGACCTGTTCCAGAGCTTCGAGGAGCGGCGCATGCAGAGTCGACCCCTTTCCGGGCAGAGTCTCCTGGGGCGGAGGTTCAACGTCGCGACTCTCGACCCGCGCTCGCTGGTCGACGGTGTGGACCTGCCCTATCTCGAAAACCTCTACGATGCGACCGTGCATCGCGCCGACCGGGAGATCGGCCGGCTGATCGATGCTCTGAAAAGGCTTGGCATCGACGACGACACGGTCGTCTGTCTCACCTCCGATCACGGCGAGGAGTTCCTCGAGCATGGCGGGCTGTCCCACTCGCGCACCCTGTACGAGGAGATGCTGAGGATCCCATTGATCCTCAAGGCGCCGGGCGCGGGAGCCTCCCTCTTCCCCGGCAGCGTCTCGCACCTGGACCTCGCTCCCACTCTGCTAGATCTCGCGGGCATCCCCGTGCCGGCGACCATGCGCGGCTGCAACCTGCTTGCACGCAAGGATCCGGCCCCGGCGACGATCCACGCCGGGGTCCGCGCCGGCGGCTGGTTCAAGTCGGCGGTGCGCGAGCAAGGTTGGAAATACATGTTCAGCAGCGAGACTGAGTCCTCTCCGGAGGAGTTCGGAAGCTTGAAGAGTTTGCTCGAAGCGCTCGGATACGCAGATGGGACGGGATCCGAAGGACCCGGGAAGTCCTCGGGGCGGGTGCTCGAAGAGCTATTCAACCTGACCGAGGACCCTCGCGAGATCGACGATCGGATGCGCTCCGCACCGGTGCAAGAACACGCATTGCTGCTTCGACTCCGTGAAAGGCTGGCACTGGAAGGATCCATGGCGTCCTCCGAGGCGGGGTCCTCCCACTGATGTCCGTACGCTCCATCTTCGTGCTCGCTTCCGCGGTGGTCATCGCGCTGACCGCGGCTCTCTGGTATGCAAGGTCCCAGAGAAACGCGGCCACCGGACCCAGGGCTCCGGAGCTGATCCGATTGCTCGAGGACGCGCTCGAGCTCAAGGTCGAGAATCGATCGCCCGAATTCCTTCCCGCGCTCCGCCCGCTGTTCCAGTGCGCCTTCAGCATGGGAATGCGCGGACTGTGGTACGCCGATTCCGTGGAGCATCCCTGCACGGCACGGCCGGCCCAGGGCACGCAGGTCCGGTTCGAGACGGAAACGGCGGCTCCCGCGAACACCTACTGCCGCCTGCTGTCGAGCCGCGGAGTGCTGATTTGTTGTCTGCCGGCGCTGCCCGGTCAGGATCTGCAATTCCTGGTGCGCGTCCGCGCAACCTCGCAGGCGCAGAATCCGCGGAGTCAGGTGGGTCTGACGGTGATGCCTCTGCCGTTCCCCGCCGACTCCGTGCAGAGCCTCGAGGGTCGGACCCCCGTGCAGGTCCTGAAGGAGATCACCGAGCGGGTCAAGGTCCACTCGCCGCGGTGGATCGGCCCAAGGATCCCGATCGATGGTCAGTTCGTCGAGTCGCGCTTCGTGTTCCGAACCGCCTTCGATACCCAAGCGCTGCTGGTCGCGATGTTCGATCGCGAGCAGACGGGCGAGACGACGCTCGACCTCGACCAGATCACCCTCACTCACTGTCCGGCCCGAGTGGCCATGGGTCTCTCTCCCCATCCCTTGCCGGAACCCGATCTGCGCACGGACTGCGACCACAAGCAGCACGGCATTCGTCCAGCGGATCGCGGTGCCGGCCCGGAAGTCGTCCGCGTGCGCCACCTCGGAGAAGAGCGGACCGCGCTCCTGCTCCCGCCGCCCGCGGTCGCGGGCGTTCTCGTTCGCCTGCCGGAGGGACCACTTAGTCTCGAGTTCGGCTACGGGATTCTTCATGAACGACGTCCAGACTGGAGGGAGCGACCTCTGTGGTTGAACGTCGCGATCCAGAAGAGCGCGAACGCCGAGGCGGTTCCGATCTTCGAGACGACGCTTCAAGGGGAGGACCCTCCCGGCTGGATCGATCGAACGCTGGACATCTCCGCGTTCGCGGGCCGCCAGGTGAGGATCCTCTTCCGCGTCGGATTCCCGCCCGGGCGCTCCTCCGCCGACGTGGTTCTGCTGGGCAATCCCGTCGTCCGCACCTTGTCACCGTCGGACGACCTGCCCAAGGTCATCCTGGTGTCGATCGACACGCTGCGCGCCGACCGCTTGAGCGCGGAGGGCTATCCCCGGCCGACCACCCCCCATCTCGATGCTCTTGCCCGGAAGAGTCTGTGGTTTCGACAGGCGATGAGCACGTCGTCGTACACCTTGCCCGCGCATGCCACGATGATGACCGGGCAAGGTCCCGATCTGCACGGAGTGCACGGTGAGGTGGGCGGCAGGAACCGGCTGTCTCCGCGCCGTTCCGATCTGCTGGCGGAGCTTCTCAGCGAGCATCGCTTCCACACGGCGGCCTGGGTCGGGGGCGCCTATCTGTCGGGGGAGTTCGGCTTTTCTCGGGGGTTCGATCGCTACAACGAGCTCGATCCGATTCTCGCCCTCGAGAATTCGCGCTGGGATCGCGAGCCCGTGCGCCTGGATCGGGCGCTGAACGAACGCGTTCGTGACCGATCGCGAATGAGCTCCGTGATCGACTGGATCCGGGAGCGGCGGGCGGAACGGTTCTTCGTGTTCCTGCACACCTATCAGGTTCACGACTATGTGTCCGCGGAGCGTTTCCGGCGGACATTCGCGACGAGTCACGAGAGCGAGCTCGGCGACGATCTTGGCTGGCTGCGAGACCGTCGCCGGAACCCGATGGAGATTTCAACTGCGGACCTGCAGCATTACCAGGATCGATATGACGCCGCGCTCCGGCAGGCCGACGAGGCGATCGGCGAGCTCGTGAGCTTTCTCGAGCGATCGCACCTCCTCGATCAGGTGATCCTGATCGTCACTTCGGATCACGGGGAGGAGTTTCTCGACCACGGCGGACTGGTGCACGGCCGGCAGCTTTATGGAGAGATGACGCACGTGCCGTTGATCGTGCATCTGCCGGGGCTGTTGATGCCCCAGGAGATTCACCTTCCCGTGTCGTTGACCGACATCGCTCCGACCGTGCTCGAGCGGCTCAAGATCGCCGGCCGGCGACCCATGGATGGCACGAGTCTTTTCTCCCCGGTCGCACAGAGGGCGAACGCAGCGTTGGGTGCCTCGCTCAGACTGCGGCCAGGCGATGAGCAGCAGGCCACCCGGCGCGGACCGTGGAAGCTCCTCGAGAGACGCGTTCACAGCCAGGAACCGGAAAAAGCCACCTACCAGCTGTTCCGGGCTGACTCCGACCCTTTGGACACTCTGGACTTCAGCTCAGAGCTGCCGGAGAAGGTTGCCGAGATTCAAGGAGAGATCGCGGCATGGAGGCAGAACCTCGATCGGGTCGCCGGGCAGCTCGAGGTCTCCCCGGAGGCGCCCGTGGACCCGGCCACTCGAGCCGCGCTTGAGGAGATCGGCTACGAATCGGACAAGGCTCCGGGGCGCGACCAGCCGCCGCGGTGATCCTCGATCAACAGGCACTCTCGAAAATGGTTCTCGAGGAGGTAGGGACTTTGGCATTCCCCCTCGGCCGAAGCTAACATCTCCGCCCCCTTGGAATCCTGGGAACATTTGCCCCAAATCGTTCCCTCCAAGGGTTGCAAGGTCCTGTTCCGTCTTCTGGGTTGCAGACCACTTCGTTCCGCGGCCGATCCCGAGCGCTTGCCCCAAAGTTGTGCTCGAATCGTGGCCGCTGATCGGACGAAGTGGGAGAGGCCGTTGCCGGAATTCGGGTACGTCCGGACGGTCTCGCCGAGGCGCCTGCTGGTCAATGTGCCGCTTCCAGCCAGGGATGTCTCCCGACCCGCTGCATCCCTCTCGCTGAGTCGCACCAGCGGTCCCATGAGCCAAGGATTCACACAAAGATGAGTTCCTCGTCGCGCAGCACGCTGGCCGGAATCTTCTTCCTGGCGGTCGTGGCCGCCGGTGCGATCTTCACCTGGAGATTCCTGATTTCCGGAAACCAGGATCCGACGGTCGCTCCAGCAAAGGCACCGGTCCCCAAGACTCCCCTCGTCGAGGATCCGAGCATCGGAATCTCGCTCGACCGCCTGGCCGATCTCAGGCCGGAAGTGGCACCCGCCAACATCTCGTTCACGATCCGGCTGTACGGTGCTGCTGGTGCGAGCGATCCTCTTGCCGCGGCACAAGTGAGCGCGAGGCCCGTGGGTCCGGGGCTCGACGAGACCACCGAGGGCCTGGTCCAGACGCAGTCGGACGCGACCGGAACCGCCCAGTTCCGCGACCTGAAGTACAAGACTTATGAGGTCAAGGCGGAGCCCCCCGGCTTCTACCCCCTGGTGCTGGGGAAGGTGCTCAACGGCGACGACCTCAAGCTGATCTTCGAGAAGCCGGTGCCTCTCCCGGGAGTCGTCGTCGCGAGCGACACGCAGCAGCCGGTCCCGGGCGCCTCGATGTGGGCCTACAGCGGCCTCGAGGGTGAACTCGCCGTCATGCAGATCCAGAACTTCCAGTTCACCGGTCGCGATACGCGTGAGCTGCCGGAGTTCGAGAACCGGATCTTTCCGAGCTACCGGCAGAGCCTGGTCAGCGATGAATCCGGGGCCCTTACGTTCCTGCTTCCCCCGGGATACTCGGTGCGGTTCGGCCTGTCGCATCCGGACTACGATTCCCTCGAATTCGAGCTCGAGGTGAAGGAGGATTCGCTTTTCGAGAACCAGAAATGGGTCCTGGTGCCGCGCACCGAGATCTTCGGCGTTGTCATCGATGATGAGACCAAGAAGCCGGTCGCGGGCGCAACCATCAAGAACGGCGAAGGCGGGATCCCGGTCCAGTACATCCAGCAGCTGGGCGGCAGCAACGAGATCTTCACCGCGGTCTCCGACGAGCAAGGACGCTACCGGCTGACCAACGTCCCGCGTGGCAAGCAGTACTTCAACGTGACTCATCCGGACTTCGACGAGTACCTCGACTCCTTCGAGGTCACCTCGGTCGAGCCGTACGAGAAAGAGGTCCGTCTTCGCAAGGGTGCGATCGTGCAGGGCAGGATCGTCGACTCCACCAATCGGCCCGTTGCCAACGCCCAGGTGTCGTGGGCGATCCCGGCGACGATGATCTTCGCCCGGAATCTCGGGGTTCAGCTCCAGGGAGTTCCGACGGTCGAGGACGGCTCGTTCTCGCTGAGCGGCGTGCCGATCGGCGAATCGTTCACGATCACCGTGCAGCACCCGGACTACATGACCGCCACTCAGGAAAACGTCAAGCTGTCCCCCGGTGAGGCTCTCACCGGCATGGAGATCGTGATGTTGCGCGGCGGCTCGATCACGGGTCTGGTGCGATCGGCATCGGACGGCAAAGCGATCGGCAATGCTTCGATCACCGCGACGCCCTCGACTCCACCGGGTCCGGCCCTGACGAGGGTGCACAGCGACGACAAGGGAAACTTCGTCGTGCTCAACACTCCTGCGGGCCGTCACGAGCTGACTTGCGAGATGGATGGGTACTGCTCACAGACGATTCCCAACCTCGCCGACACGGTGACGGGCGTGAATTTCGACCTGGTCAGGGAATCCCGCATCAAAGGCCAGCTGGTCAATCAGACGACCGGAGAGGCGATCGGCAAGTTCAAGATGCGCGGCAAGATGGTCGGGCGCAGCGTTCAATCGAAGCCGATCGAAATGCTGATCCGCGACAAGAAGGGCGAATTCGTCATCGACGGCCTGTTTCCCGGGTCGTGGGACCTGGAGTTCACCTGCGACGACACCGCGCCGCTGCTGCTCACCAGCATCAGCCTGGCGGAGGGCCAGGAGCACGACGCGGGAATCCTGTACGCCACCCAGGGCGCCAGGGCCGTCGGTCGAGTCACCAACGCCGCGGGGCAGCCGGTCTACCTGGCGCTGGTGCGCTTCGAGCTGCTCGACACCTTCCTGGCCACGGACAAGACTTACACGACCCTGCAGACACAGACCGACAACAACGGCGAGTTCACGATGCCGCGCCTGCGGTCCGGTCGTTACAACATCATCGTCACGCACCCAAGGTACGCCCAGATCAAGCCTCCGGAGGCGGTCATCGAGGACGGCCCGGAGACACGCATCGACATCGAGCTGCCCAGGCCCGCCTCCCTGGAGCTGCATGTCAGGGACTCCAGCGGGAACAGCGTTACCGGCGCCCGCGCGGCACTGTTCCGGGGCTCGAGTCCGCTCGATTCCGCGGTTCGGGTGGTCGGTGAGTCCGGTGGCCGGGCGATCAAGCTCGAGGATGAGAGCCGAAAAGGCGGCTTGATGACTCTTTCGGACGCAGCGGCGCAAAAGGGATTCAACGTCCGCATCCCGGAGTCAGGCGAGATCACCTGGAAGCGCAAAGAACCCGGAGAGTGGACTCTTTGGGTCATGGCGGACGGCTTCGATCGTTACGAGAGGCACATCGTCCTGCGACCTGGAGAGGACACGGTCGAGGAAGCAGTGCTCTATCCCAAGGGCCAGGCCCCGGTTCCCGACCCTGAAGCGGACGACGGCAAAAAGAAGAAGGGCCGGCGAGGCAGGGACAGGAACCAGGAAGGTGGCAATACCGACGGGCAAGCCGGCGACGACGGCACAGATCAAGACGGCGGCAACTAGGAGCGGTCTCGATGAGATTCCTACGGTTGTGCTGCTGCGCAGTGCTGTTCATCCAGGCATTCCCGAATCCGACCGCGGCGCAGGGTGACCCGAGCGGCAAGATCCGGGAAACGCCGTTGGAAGAGGAAGCCAAACCACCGCCGGACCGCAAGTTCCGTCCGGAGCGTTGCGTGTGGTCGCGACTCTCCTCTCACGAAGTTCCCGAGGTGCCCGATCCGACGACCGGTCCGGAGCTGGCCCCGTCGCTTCACCTCGAGGTCGTTCACGACCCGGCGGACCCCTCCAAGGTCCTTCACTACCGCCACCCGGGAACAGGCATGCTGTTCGTTTTCGTGCCTGCGGGAAAGTTCTTGATGGGCTCGGAGTACGGCCAGGCTCAGCAGAACCGACAGGTCGTGGAGTCGGCACAGAAGACCAAGCTCAATCAGAGCTACTTCGACTGGGAGCAACCGGCGATGGAGGTGTATCTGTCGCCGTATTTCATCGGAATGTACGAAGCGACCGTCGCCGAGTACAAGATCTTCCTGGAGGCCGAGAAGACCGAAGGCGTCCGGCAATTCCACTTTCCGTTCTCTCCTCCCAACCTCAAGCAGGTGCCGATGCATTTCGGCAAGGGAAAGTTCTGGTCGGACCGGCAGCCGGTCGTGGGCCTGAGCTGGCTGAACGCCTATGCGTTCTGCCGCTGGATGGGCGGACGCCTGCCCTCGGAGGCCGAGTGGGAGAAGGCCGCGCGCGGAACCGACGGACGCATCTTTCCGTGGGGCAATCGCTTCGATCCGTTCCGCGCCAACACCCAGGAGAGCCTGAACCGCCGGAGCTGCGAGGTCGGCCTGTACCCCGGGGGCAGGAGCCCTTACGGCTGCTTCGACATGGCCGGGAATGCGTATGAGTACGTCCTCGACGCGTTCGAGGAGACCTCGTACCGTGCGCGCATGCCGAAGGATCCGTGCCTGCTCGAGCGCTTCCCTGCCTGGAAGAACCGGGTTCTGCGCGGCGGGTCGTGGAACTACTTGAGCTTCATGGTCAAGGCGCGAACGACCGCTCGCGCCAAGGTACCGCTGTGGATCGGCAAGGTCGATGACAGCATCGACTTCTCCGAGTACCTGCACTACGGCGTGCGGGTGGTGATGAGTCCCTGGCCCGATCTCTACCCGGAGGGCTGGATCGAGCAGAAGCGCGCCGAGATCGAGGCGATGACCAAGGAGGCCCGGGAAGCGCTGATCGGAGACGACGTCCCGACCAGCCCGGTGGAGGACGGCGAGACACCCAAGCGCCCCTGACCAGAACGGCTCTCAGAGCTGGCGCAGGTCGTGGCCGAGCTTGTCGCGCTTGGCGGTGAGATAGCCAATGTTGCGATCGTTCGGCGGGATCTCGATCGGAACGCGTTCGACGATCTCGAGCTGATAGCCCTTGATCGCATGATACTTCCGGGGGTTGTTGGTGAGCAGTCGCAGCTTGCGCACCCCGAGATCACGCAGGATCTGAGCGCCGATGCCGTAGTGGCGCACGTCCTCGGGAAACCCCAGCGCCCGATTGGCCTCGACGGTGTCGAGCCCCTGGGTCTGCTGCAGGTAGTAGGCCCTGAGCTTGTTCTCCAGGCCGATGCCCCGGCCCTCCTGATTCATGTACAGGAGGATGCCGCGCTGCGCGCGTCCAATCTGCGCCAGCGCATGCTCGAGCTGCGATCCGCAGTCGCACAACAGGGATCCCAGGAGATCGCCGGTGAAGCATGAAGAGTGGACGCGGACGAGCACGGGCTCCTCGATCGGCGGCCCTTCAAGCTCAGGATCGGCGATCCCGCGGGTGAGGGCGAGGTGCGGGTCCGCGTCGACCAGCGAGCGGTACACGTACACGTCGAATTCCCCGAACCGCGTCGGCAGGCGCAGCTTCAGCCTGCGCTCGATCAGGCGTTCGTTCCGCCGCCGGTACTCGATCAGCTCCGCGATCGAGGTCATTTTGAGTCGATGAGTCCTTGCGAATTCGACCAGGTCGGGCACGCGCGCCATCGTGCCGTCGTCCTTCAAGATCTCGCACACCACTCCGGCCGGCTTGAGGCCGGCGATCCGGCAAAGGTCGACCACTCCTTCGGTATGACCCGACCGGACCAGCACCCCTCCCGGCTGAGCTCGGATCGGAAAGACGTGCCCGGGGCGGACCAGGTCGTCGGGCCGGCAGTCGTCGCTGGCGAGCAGCCGGATGGTGGTCGCACGATCCGCAGCGGAGATTCCCGTGGTCACGCCATGGCGCGCCTCCACGGACACGGTGAAGCTGGTGCCCATGCGCGAAGAGTTCTGGGTCGACTGCGGCTCGAGTCTCAGGCGCTCGACGATCGCGGCGTCCAGCGGAACGCACACCAGCCCGCGACCGTGGGTGATCATGAAATTGATCACCTGCGGAGTGATCTTCTCCGCCGCCAGGCACAGGTCGCCCTCGTTCTCCCGATCCTCGTCGTCGACGAGGACGATCATCCTCCCGCCCCGGATCTCCTCGAGGATCTCCGGAATGGAGCTGAACCCCAACGACCGTTTCTCACTCTCCATCACGTTGGACGATCCTGACCTTGCCGTCGTCGGCGCCGACCCACACCTGGTCGGCGATGTCGACGAACAATCCGTGCCCGACCAGCCCGGGAATCCCCGCGAGAGCAGCGTTCAAGGCCGCTGCGTCCTCGATCGGACCAAAGCGCACGTCGGCAATGAGGTTGCCCTGGTCGGACATCACCGGGCCGTCCTTTCCCGATCCGATGCGCACCCTGACCTCTCCCCGGAGCCGGACCAGCTCACGTTCCACCAGGCGCCAGCCAAACGGAACGACCTCGATGGGAACCGGTGAATTCTGTCCCAATCGCTGCACGATTTTCGACTCGTCGACCAGAACGATGAAGCGATCGGCGAAGCTCTCGACGATCTTCTCACGAAGGTGCGCGGCGCCTCGGCCCTTGATGAGATTGAGCCTTGGGTCGACCTCATCGGCGCCGTCGAGGGCGACGTCGATGCGCGCGACTTCGTCGAGGGAGACCAGCGGAACGCCGGCCCGCCGCGCAAGCTCGGCCGCGGAAAAGGAGGTGGGCACTCCCGTCACTCTGAGCCCCTCGGTCCGGATCCGCCGGCCGATCGCCTCAATGGCGAACGCGGCCGTCGAGCCCGTTCCAAGGCCCACCACCATTCCCGATTCCACCAGGCTCGCGGCCTGCTCTCCCACTCTGCGCTTGGCCAGGGTCTTTAGGTCCTCGCCGGTCATCGTCAGTCTCTCTCTCCAAGGATTGACCAGGGTCTCGGCCGTTTCGTCTCCGACGCAATCCTTGGCAATCCGGGCGCCCCAGCTCACGAATCCTCGTCGTCGGGAGGCGGTCCTTCGACCTCCTCCGCCGGGTTCGCCGCGTTCTCCGCGGGCTCCATCATCGGCGACACCACGTTCGTACGGGGAGCCGGCGGCTCGCCGTCCCCGGCCGGTTCCTCGGACGGCGGGGAACCGTCGGACACGACTCGCCCGACCGAGGCAACCTTGTCGCCCTCGGACTTGAGCCGGATGATCCGCACGCCTTGCGTTGCGCGTCCGATCTCGGAAATCTCCCGAACCGGGGTGCGCACCACCTGCCCCATCTGCGTCGCGATCAAGAGGTCGTCGTCATCGGTGACCTCGAGAACGGCGACGACGTCGCCGTTTCGCTCGGTGCAACGAATGTTGATGATCCCCTTTCCGCCGCGAGCCTGCAGGCGGTACTCGGACAGCTTCGTCCGCTTGCCGAAGCCCAGCTCGGAGATCGTCAACACCGTCGCGTCGTGACGCGCGATGATCATGCTGACGACTTCATCCTTCTCCCGGAGCAGGATGCCGCGCACTCCGGTCGCCGGACGGCCCATCGGCCGCACGTCTCGCGAGGAGCAATGGATCGCGTAACCCTTCCGGGTGGCGAGCAGGAGCTCATCCTCCTCACGACAGATGCGAACGCCGACCAGACGGTCATCCTCCCGCAGCCCGATGGCGATGATGCCGCCGCGCATCGGGCGACCGAAAGCGGACAGCTCGGTCTTCTTCAGCACTCCCAGGGCGGTCGCGAACAGCAGGTAACCGGATCCGAAGTCGCGGACCGGGATGACTCGCTGGACGGTCTCGCCTTCGTCGAGCTGGATCAGGTTGTTCACCGAGCGACCGCGCGAGTAGCGCGACAGCTCGGGAAGCTGGTACACCTTGAGCCAGTGCACCTTTC
>Ga0247727_10005547_pt1 | contig 25494 bp, 21 predicted proteins | sample WisWelCaveWW1625_FD_202498 | JGI IMG/M metagenome (GOLD analysis project Ga0247727, IMG submission 202498) | Biofilm microbial communities from Wishing Well Cave, Virginia, United States - WW16-25 | ecosystem: Environmental > Aquatic > Deep subsurface > Groundwater > Cave microbial mat | place...
GCTAATAGGCTGGAACCCGCTCACCCGGGGTGTAGTCGTCAAGGGTAGGGCTATCCGCGCGGTTTGCGACCGGATGACGGCGCATCCGGAAATTACAGGTCCCCTGGCAAGTTCGAGACGTGTCCAGTCGTCTAGCCTAGCCTGCCTAGACCCCGGCGGCCACCACATTCACTCCTGGCCGGCGGACCGCTTCGGTTGCCGACAATTCCTGTCGAAACCGCAGATGCCGGAGTCGCGTCAGTTCGACCAGCGGTCGCCACACGGCATGCACCAGATGGTGTTTGATGAGTAGCCGCCAGAACCGGTTGGAGCGCTTGTACAGGTACGACATCCCCAGATACGGGGCCACCGAGCGCCAATCCGTGGGCCGGCGCCGCCAAATCGAGGCATGTGAAAAAAGACGCTCGTAAATCCAGGCATAACCTTGTTCCAGTTCCTCCGGTGACATATGCTTCGGACGGAACACCGCGTGCGCCGTGTCGTAGAGTGCCCAATCGCGATGCAACAAACGCCCCTCCCCTTCCATTTGCCGGAACAGTGGCGTCGCCGGATATGGGGTAAGAATGTGAAACGTGGCGCACTCCACACGGTTGGCCTCGATCCATTCGGCCGTCCGGACGAAGACGTCTTTCCGGTCGTGGTCGAATCCCAGTACGAACGAACCATTCACCTGGATGCCGTTCTCGTGCAGCATGCCAACCCGGCGAGCATAGTCGGCGGTTCTCGGCGTTTTCTTCCTTGCATCCGCGAGATTCTCATCTGTGAGTGACTCGAATCCCACGAATACTCCCGTACATCCGGCCAGCGCCATGGCACGGATCAAGGTCGGATCATCGGTGACATCTATGGAGACTGCCGCGCTCCAAATCTTGTCCAGCGGTCGCAATGCATGACACAATCCGCGCAGGTACTCCCGGTTGGATCCCAGATTGTTGTCGATGAAGACAGCGTAAGGTTGCGTATCCGCCACGAACTCCGCGGCGACCTGGTTGGGATCTCGCATTCGATACGGCATTCGCAAGCCCTCCGTCGCCAGGTAGCAGAACCCGCACCGGTTGTGACAACCGCGCGTCGCAATCAGACTGGTGGTCGTGAGAAAGCTCCTTCGCGGGAGAATCGATCGCCTTGGCGCCGGATCCTCACGATAGTCACTCTCATAGGTTGCCGTGTATTTCGACCCCAAACAGCCCGACTCCACATCCGCCAGGATCCGCGGCCAAAGCTGCACCCCATCGCCCACCGCAAGCGCGTCCGCCTGCGGCGCACACTCTTCCGGACACGACAGGACGTGCAGTCCGCCCAGCACCACCTTGCTTCCGCGACTTCGGTACCATCCCGCCAGCTCGAACGCCCGCTTCGCGAAGGTCAGGTGGACCGTGATCCCCACCACCTCGGGCATGGGCGCAAAAGGTGGCCGCCCGTCCAGCAGGTTCTCGTCCCAATACCGAACCTCCCAGTGTTCCGGCGTCGTCGCTGCCAAACTGCTCAAAGCCAGTGTCGGCGTAAGCACGTGCTTTCCGAAGCTGGCGTTGGGATCTTTTGGGTAGAAGGGATTAATCAGGAGCGCATAGCGCGGCTGTATCGGTCCTGCCCGGATCGTGGAATCCAGGAGGGGCGGTCGGATCATCTCAGGCGGGAGCCAGCGGCCTCGCCCAGATCGGAACCACGGCTGATTCGTTACGCTCATGAAGAAGACTTTACACTACAAAGTACTTCATGTCAAGCCTTCTGTTAGAGCTGGCGCTCTGGGCTCTTGGGAACATGTGATAATCTACTTAGAGAATGGCATATGGGAGGTCGCTCATGATCGACGCTCCTGGACCTCGCTCGGTCACCGAGTTCCAGCGGAACTTGAAACAGTACGTCGGAAAGCTCAAGAAGAAGAAGGCCCCGCTTATTCTCACTGTCAACGGGCGGGCCGAGCTCGTCGTCCAGAACGCACAAAGCTACCAGGCGCTTCTTGATCGCCTGGAACGCGCCGAGACGCTGGCAGCGGTCCGTCAAGGGATGGAAGAGTTCGAGCGCCGCGAAGGCATCCCAGTCGAACAGGTGGAACAGAGACTGCGGCGAAAACATGGCTTTTCGCGTTGAGATTGCGCCGCGAGCCTTCGAAGACCTCGACAAGATCGCAGACTCCATTACGGAACGCGGCAACTCGAGCAAGCCCAGAAGTGGTTCAACAGCATCATCGACGCAATTGCTTCGCTTAGAGACATGCCGAACCGGTGCCCCATCGCTCGTGAATCAAAAGAGCTCCAACAGGAGGTACGTCTTCTGCTACATGGAAGACGCAGCCGCATGTACAAGGTCTACTATGCGGTTCACAAGGAAACACCGACGGCCGGCACTGTTCGAGTCTTTCATGTCCGACACTGGGCCCGGAAGAGTCTCAGCGCCGAGGATCTCCAAGAGCTCATAGACCCGCCCAACCTCTAGCACGGCGGCGGTGACGGCGGGACCAAGGGGTGTGCGGCTCCTGCATGGTTGCCGCTGCGAACGCGCGTCCTACGCCAGAACCGCTTCGGCCGCTTTCTGGCTTTGCGGGCGCCACCGGACGCCCCGGTTCAACCCGCTCGGCCAGCTTGACGCTCACAGGCTCCTGCATGGTCACGCCGTAGAGCAGAACGCGACACGTTACCCACAACGCCTGATCGAGGGCTTTCCATTCGCCGGGATCGACCGCAACCTCCACAAGATCCGCTGGATGGCCGGCAAGCTGCCAGCAGAGGCAGACCGGTGTATACTTGAGAAAAGGTGAAAAGATGATTGCGAAGCTGAACGTCCATACCCGTGCCACCTTTGTCCGTGCTGCCGTCAAGGAGATCCCGCTGACGACCAAGATCATCAACGACATCATGCCCTACTTCCCGAGGGTGTGCCTGTGCATCGCGGGGTATCTCGACAACAGCGATCAATACTGGAAGGTCAACTACCATTGGGATCTGCTGGTCTTCAAGATTGACCAGTTTCTCGCGCTTAAGGCTATCCCGGCGAATCTGCTGGCCTGTGCGCAGGCCATCCGGAGCGCGCTGCTGGCGAACCCGCCTGACCCCCGGACCGGCTATCGGACCGACGCCACCGTAGGGGCCACCAAGGACCGCAGCAAGCCGGAGCAGATCGTGAAACGGCACGGAATCCTCAAACAGTCCAAGAAGGATTTCGAGACCGTGCTGATCAAAGCCCAGGTTGTGAATGCCGCCTCCCGGAGCAACCCCCCGGCCGCCGAAAAGCAATGGTGGCTGGCGGTGGCTCCGGTTGCCCCGCCGGGCGTCAGCAAACACGGTTCCGGCTATGCGCTGGATATTAGCGGCAACAACACGGAGACGACGCGCATCAGCAAGGCGTTGAACGCCAGCCTGGTGTTCAATGAGGCGTCTCACGTCCATGTGGAATGGGCCAACTCCGTGAAGGTCTCTTGACGGCAGCTCGCTGCGCGGCGTTTATGCCTCACTCTCGGCGCCAGTTTCTCCTCTCGACGCTCGGCGCCGCCGCGGCCAGGCCGCAGGCTTCCGACGGTTGGGAGGCCGGCTCGGTGCGGCACCTGCTACCGGGGGTGAGCCACGATCGCCTGCTGCTGAAAGCGAGCTTTCTGCGCCCGCTGCCGGCTTTGCCACGACTGCGGGTGGGGTCGCGCATGGTCGAAGGCGCCCGGTCGGACACCCCCGGAGAGTTCTTCTCCTTCCACGTCGAGGGGCTGGAGCCGGATCGTCCCCACGAGTTGCAGCTGCTGGAGAACGGGGGCAAGCCGCTGTGCGCTCCCTGGCCGCTCCAGACCTTTCCAGGCCCTGGCGCCGAGCCCCGCCGCTTTCGCCTGATGATCTACACCTGTGCAGGGGGACATGACGCCATGCGGAATCCGGACACCGGCGGCCCCTACTGGGTGCCGGTCGCCACCCGCAGGAAGCTGTTGGAGCGCGGCCTCTCCTATCGGCCCCAGGCGGTCATTGCGGTGGGCGACCACGTCTACTGGGACCTGCGGTCGCCGGTAGGATCCCGAAATCTAGGCGCCTCTCCGGTGGCCCGGAAACTGGTGGGGGAGTTCGTCCGCTCAGCGCCGGTGCTGGGAACCGCCAACGAGGGGAACCTGAAGCTGGCCGTCAGCCCGCAGATCTGCGATCTCTATGGGACGCTTTTCCGGTCCACGCCGGTCTTCTTCCTGCAGGACGACCACGACTACTTCGAGAACGACGAGGCCACCGAAGAAATGGTGACCTTCCCGCCCGACGATTTCATGCTGCGGCTGGCGCGCGCCACCCAGCGCCTGTATTACCCCGAGTTTCTCCCGGACGCCAACCGGCCGCTGGGCCTGCCCGGATCCAGCGCCGCCGACCGGGCGCCGGGCGTCTCGGAGTCCTTCGGCGCCCTTCGCTACGGAAAGCTGCTCGAGATCCTGATGTACGATTGCCGCCGCTTCCTCACGCTGAAAGGACCGGCAGCGGGATTTCTGCCGGACACCGTGGAGGCCTGGGTGCGCCAGCGCATGGCGGCGCAGGAGACCCGCCAGGTGGTCAACCTGCCTTCCACCCCCATCGCCTGGTGCGCCGGCAAGTGGGGCGAGTGGTACCCGGACCTGTTGCAGCCGGACGGTTCCCTGGGTACTGCCAAGCCCAAGTATTTCTGGCAGTCGGGATGGGGGGACCAGCACGACCGGCTGCTTCGAGCGGCTTCTGCCATGCGGCGCATCCCGCTTTTCCTGAGCGGGGATCTGCACGCCCTGGCCGAAGGTAAGATCCTTCGCTACCGGCAGCATGACTTCCGCAGCAACCCTGTCGTTTCCGTGCTCACCGGCCCCATCAGCACCGGTCCGCTGGCGTGGCCCTCGGCGTGGCGGCGCACTCCACCTCGGCCTCCCAGCGGCCTGGAGGTGGAGGCCGGACTGAAGCCGCTCGAGAGAAACGGCTTCACCATTCTCGACTTTACGCCGGACCGCATCGAGGGGCAGTTTTTCAGTTGGAAGATGGGCGAGCCGGAAGAGGCACTGCGGGAGCTCCAGCCGTTCCACCGCTTCCGCCTGGACCCGCCGGATGGTGCGAGGTAGATCAGCCTTCGGAGGAGGGCCAAGCCAGTGCAAGCTTCCAAACCGATCTTCAGTGCCGTGGCAATTGGGGCCGTCGTTCTGGTGGGTCAACAGGCCGGGCTGTTTCCGGTCCTGAAGAGCACGGTGGCCATCGGGCGCCAACCGGCCGGCTTCTACCTGCTGCCGACCAACCAGTTGCTGCGGGCCTGGGGGGAGCAGGCCGCCATCAGCGGTTCGTTGAGCGTCCTGGACGTCGAAACGTAGGAAGCCCGCCACCTCGACGTTGGGCTGGCCCCTTCCGGCTTGGCCCTCTGCCCCGATGGCTCTATAGTGGCTGGGCCAAGGCCTGCTGCACGACGAGTTCCAGCGGGCCTTAGTACCAGCCAGGCTGGCTAAGTCATAGACAGCGCAAGGGTTGGACTCCGCCGCAGATTTGCAGCGGAAATCCATCCGCACCGGCTTTGCTGAGATGGCCTCTCCCCGGCCCCGGTAGACAAAATATTTTCGCCAGGGTGAAACAGAAGGGCCTCTGGCGTCACTGAATAAGCAAAGGGCTAGGTCCGGCTTGTAGCCGAGCCTCCCGAAAGGATCCGGCGTAGTTTGATAGTCCATGCGCTGCGCCGGTGAAGCGGGGCGCGTCCGCCATCCGGCGCGCCTCGCCAACCGACAACCGCCAACCGACAACCGACAACCGACAACTGATAACTGAGAACTCATAAGTTTGTTTCCCGGTTTCGACTAGGGCCAGACCCGTATGGCTTTTGATCGACCGCCAATGAAACACTCGAATCTGGGCCAGTCTTGCCCAGGGGGAATGCCCTTGGCCGAAACTCTAAACGGATTGATCCCGGTGATGGAGGCGGTGCTGGACGCCGCCAAGCAGGTCCAGGAGTTCGAGAGCCGCTACCAAGCCAACGAAGCAGGTTTCCGGCAGATCGAGCAGCAGTTCCGCCAGATGCAGGAAGGCAACGGCCAGATGCAGTCGCTGGCCGAGGAGCGGCTGGCGGCGATGAGCTCCCTCAACGTCGAGCTGAAGGCCAGGCACTCGCAGGGGGAGCAGACTCTGGCGGAGGTGCGAGCGCTGGTAGATGGGCTTAAGGCCCAGCTACACCAGCGGGGGGCAGACCGGTCGGCGGAACTGGCCCAGACCCTCGGCGTGCTGCAGGCGTTGGTTGAGAAGCTCCAGGAGCGCCAGTCGCAGATGGAGCAGTCCCTGGTGACGATCGAGGCGCTGGCGCGAGAGCAGGAGAAGCACTGGGCCGAGCAGCAGGCCGCCTTGGGAGGAGTCCGGGCGGTGGCCGAGAAGACGGCCGAGTGGCAGGCTCAGGCCGAGATGACGCTCGGGATGCTGCAAGCCACCCAACAGGCTGAAAAGGGGCTGATTGCCCATTTCGAGAAGTCCTTGAACACGGTGCGCTCCATGGTGGTCGAAATGGAGCAACGGCAGGCCAAAGTGGAACTCGGGATGGTATCGATCAAGGCCACCGGCAGCGACGCCACCATGATCAACCAGCAGACGGTTGGGGCGGTCGCCGGCCTGATGAAGGACATCGGAGACCGGCAGTCGGCTATGACAACCATGATCGAGGAGGCCCGGCAACTGGCCACGCAGGCCCTCGAGAGGTCAATGGCCGCTCCCGGAACCGCCCCCGCTGGAACTGGACCGCCTTCGACTCTGCCGGCGCCGGAAGTACAGGCCCAGGCCGCCGCTCAATTCCAGCAGTTCCTGGCGCAATGTGAAAGCCAGCACCAGGCCGCAGTCGAGCGCGAGAACGAACTGCTGGCGCACTGGCGCCAGACCCTGGACAAGCTGCCCAGCCACGCCGAGGCCTCGGCGCAGAAATGCCTGGAGCAAAGCAATGCTCGCCTCGACCAGCTTTGGTCGCAATGGCTGCAAACGCATGATGGGCAGATGGCCGACGCCGAGAAGCGCCAGCAGGGTTTTGTCGACAAGGTCGTCGAACAACACCAGTTGCTGGAGCAGCAGGTAACCAAGCTGGCCAGCGGCGCCCAGCCGCACATTGCCTCAGCCGAGTGGATCGAATCCGTTCAGGCGGCCTCTGCTGCCCAGTCCTCCGAGCTGCGGTTCCTTAAGACTCTGCTTTGGATCACCCTGGCTGCGGTGGGGATTTCCTACGTGCTCGTTGCTTACGCTGTCGTACTCCGCTCTTCTTGATAGCTCACGGGTCAAAGCGGTAGACCAGGATCGAGTAGCCGATCCTGGCTACAGGTCGGTGCGCCCGCAGCCACCCCAGGTTGTAGCCCTGGAGCGCCAGGCCGGCGATGTGCGCCTTGCTGACCGCGACCCAGCCGGAGGGACGCAGATCCGGCGGCAGGCGGCGGAGGCCGCGGATTCCGAAACGGGCCGGATCGGCGCGCCCGAAGTAGCTCAGGTGAACCTCGCTGACCTGATTCGCATCCAGGTAGATGCGCAGGCGTTCCAGGTCCTGTCCCCAATCCAGGTTGCTGTCAAGCAGGAAGGCCTCCTCGCGGCCGCGGGCGACCTGGTTGAAATAGGCCAGATAGTCGGGGTGAGCGCGGACCGACTCCACGCCATGCCATCCGGCAAGCGCCAGGGCGGCTGCCAGCAGGGCACGCCTGCCCGAGGCAAACAGAGGCGCTGCCGCCAGCGCCAACAAGGGGTAGACTGCCAGGATGTGCCGGACCCCCAGGTTCAGGTTGCTCGGCATCGCCACAGCCACCAAAATCGCCGCCCCCAGGACGGCGGCCGAGGGACGACGCAGCAGCCCGAGGGCCGCCAGAGCCAGCAGAGGCAGGGTAGTCTTCACCGCCAGCGCGACCGGAAAGTAGTACCACCACCCGTATTGACCCAGGCGCCCTAGCAGGTAGCAGGCGTGCCCTTGGGCGTTGTGGCCGGCCACGTCCAGTAAGCCCCGAACCAGGCCGGGCGCCGGAAGCCTGGACTGGGTGTCCGTAGTCTCGACCCAGGCCTGGATCCTTTGGGTCCGTGTGCCCTCTGGGGCCAGGAACTGGGGCTTCTCAAGCCCTCCGACATCGAACCCGTAACCGGCCCAAACCAGCAGCAGGGCGATCCCCAACGCCATTCCGGCGGAATCCAGGCGGGGCCTGCGGCGGGCCAACGCCAGAAAGCCCACCCCGATCGGCGGCAATACAACCAAGGCGGAGAACTTGGTCAACACCGCCAGGGCGCAGCAGACCCCGGCCGCCACAGCCAGGCGCCGCGTCGGTTCCAGGCTCCATCGCCACAGATAGTACGCCGCGATGAAGATCGTTGTCGCCGCCCCGAAATCGAGGGTCGCGAGCGAGGCGTGGGCCAGCAGGTTGGGGGACAGGCTCACTAAGGCGGCGGCGGCCAGGCCGGATGTCGCTCCCGACATCCGCCGTCCCCAGAGATACACGTAGACCAGCAGGAACGGGACAAAGACCAGGTTGCCGGTCCGCGCCAGGCTCAAGGTGCGCCAGTAGAAATCCCGGGAAGCGTTGTCCCAGATGGCGTGCCGCTGGTCGTATCGCAGGCCGGCCAGGTAAGGGGGCAGCGCCAGCAGGGCGCGAGCCAGCGGAGGATGCTGAGGCTCCGAGCGATAGCGGCCCCATTGCCAGAGTTCCAGGCCACAATTGATGTGGACGGCTTCGTCGGCGGTGTCGTTGAAGACCCGGTGGGTCAGCACGGATCGGGCGCTAAACACCAGCGCCAGCAGTCCCAGCAGCAGGGGGACGGATCTGTCAACGAAACTGCTTTTGCCGGAGATGGTCGAGGGCATCGTGGGCCGTGGCAGCCTCCACCTTGCCGGACTGGACGAAGTAATCGAGCATCTGGGTAATGGTGTAAAGACTGTAGACCGGGTAGCCCCGATCGAGCAGGATCTGATCGCCGCCTTGCTGGCGATCGACCACCACCAGGATGCGCGCCACCTGGATGCCCTCGTGGGCCAATTGTTCGATGGCCCAGAGCTTGGAGCGGCCGGAGGCCATGACGTCGTCGATCAGGGTGATCTCGCGGCCGGCTCGGTGGGTGCCCATGAAGGCGCTAACACCGGAGGTCCCCCCGGGGTAGGCGGCGGGGCGCTTGCGGAGCTGGCAGTAACCCAGCGGCGGGGGCGCTTCGAGCGACGCCACGGCGGCCGAGAGCGCCAGCGGGGTTGCGGTATCAGGAATTCCAAGGACCTGCTGCGGCCGTGGGGGATTCTCCCCGGCGATGGCGGCGATCTTGCGGTGCAGGGCCTGGCCGAGCTGGCGCAGCAAGGCCACCTCGTCGTAAAGCCGGTGACGCAGGTCGATGAAAATGGGGGTCGCCAGGCCGTATTCGTCCTGCACCCGGCTGCCCAGCAAGATCAGGCCCGCTCTCCAGATGCCGTCCAGAAGCTGGTCGGTCATTCTCAACCGTGGACGCGCTTTTCCATCCCGACCCAGTATGGATCGCGCAAAGCGCGCTTGAGGATCTTGCCGGTGGATCCCTTCGGCAGCTCCTCCAGGAACTCGATAAACTTCGGGACCTTGAAGCCGGCCAGGCGGCCGCGGACGTAATCCTTGAGCTCGGTTTCGGTGGCAGCCTGGTCTGGCTTAAGGGTGACGAAGGCTTTGGGAACCTCCCCCCACTTCTGGTCGGGAATGCCGACTACCGCCGACTCGTAGACGGCCGCGTGGCCGGCCAGAACCTTCTCAATCTCGATGGAGGAGATGTTCTCGCCGCCGCTGATGATGATGTCCTTCTTGCGGTCGACGACCAGGAAGTAACCGTCCTGGTCCCAGACCGCCATGTCGCCGGTGCGGAACCAGCCGTCCAGCATGACCTTGGCGGTGGCCTCGGGTTCATTCCAGTAGCCTTCCATCACCACGTCGCTGCGGGCCAGGATCTCGCCGATGGCCTCACCGTCGCGGGGCAGGTCGCGGCCCTCCTCGTCGGCCACGCGCATCTCGACTCCGGTCATGGCGAAGCCTGTGGAAGCCTGCCGCTCGAGGCGTTGCTCGTCGCCCAGCCCCTCCAGCGTGCTCTTAATCTTGGCGCCGGACAGAACCGGCGAGGTTTCGGTCAGGCCGTAGCCCACGTAACAGCGGCCCCCGATTTTCTCCTCTACCGCGCGGACCAGATCGGGGGAGCTGGCGGCCCCGCCGACAAAGGTCTCCCGGACGCTGGAGCGATCGAATTGTTCGAGGCCCGGGAAGTTCACCAGGGCCGTGGCCATGGTGGGGACCATGGAGAAGCGGGTTACGCGCTCGCGCTGGATGGTCTCCAGGACCCATGGCGGGTCGAAGCGCTTGCACATGACATGTCGCGCGCCTGCAAAGGTCACCGCCTGAGGACGCCCCCAGCCGTTGGCATGGAACAGCGGGATGGTGTGGAGCTCGACTTCCGAGTCCGTCACCCCCACCGAGATCATGGCGTACAGGGTGTGGAGGTACAGGGTGCGGTGGCTCAGCATCACGCCCTTGGGCTGTCCGGTCGAGCCGCTGGTGTAGAACAGCTCCGCGATGGAGTTCTCGTCAACCGAGGTGAAGTCGGCCGGGGCCGGTTCGGCCGCCGCCAGCAACTCGTCATAGCAGCGCGGCTCGGCCCAGGCGCCGGCCTCGCATGGCTCCAGCGGAATCCACCACTGAACGCCCCTGGCGGATTGACGCAGTTGCTCCACCAAAGGCAGAAACTCGGGAGCGAACAGGACGGCCCGGGCGCCCGAGTGGTTGAGGATGTAGAGCTGTTCCTGCGGCGCCAGGCGGACGTTGAGCGGCAGCACGATGGCCCCGGCCTGCGGCACGCCGAAGTAACTCTCCAGCAGCCGGTGGCAATTAAAGCTCAGGCAGGCCACCCGGTCGCCGGGCGAGATGCCGCCGGTCCGCAGGACGGCGGTAAGGCGGTCCACCCGCTCGGCTAACTGCTGGTAGGTGAAGCGGAGATCTCCACAGACCACTCCAATCTTGCGGCCGTATTCCCAGGCGGCCCGCCTCAGACAGCGCAACGGCGTCAGGGGCAACTGCATAGCGTCCGATAGTAGCACAGGCATTCCTGCCTGTCGGTGGGACGGGGCGGCCTCGCGCCTGACCGTGCCTCTGTCATCCCGAGCGCAGCCCTGTCATCCCGACCGCAGCGAGGGATCTGCTTCTCGCCCCGGCGCGAGAGAGGCGTCGCCGTGTAGAACCGGAGGCTTTAGAGAAATGTTACACTTGAGCCTGGTACCACAACTGCTCTTGAGCGGCGCGGGATCTCACGGAGGTCCGGGTGAACACTTTTTCTCGCAGCGCTTTGCTTTCCTTGGCGCTGCTGGCGCCAGGGTGGTCTGTTCTGGCCACCACCCTCCCGTCGGGATTTTCCGAGACCGTGGTGGCCAGCGGGTTGTCCAACCCCACCGCCATGGCGTTTGCGCCCGACGGCCGGCTGTTTGTCTGTCAGCAGGCCGGGCAACTGCGGGTGATCAAAAACGGGGCCCTGCTGTCGGCGCCGTTCCTCACCGTGCCCGTCGACTCGATCGGCGAGCGCGGGTTGCTGGGGCTGGCCTTGGACCCGGATTTCGGCGTCAACGGCTATGTGTATATCTACTATACACTGAACTCCTCCCCGCGACGTAATCGGGTCAGCCGCTTCACGGCCAACGGCGACACGGCACTCCCGGGCAGCGAGACGGTGATTCTGGAGCTGGACAACCTGACCAGCGCCACCACCCACAACGGCGGGGCCCTCCACTTCGGTCCGGATGGGAAGCTCTACATTGCGACCGGGGAGAACAACGTCACCGAATATTCGCAGTCGCTGAGCAGCCTGCTAGGCAAAATCCTTCGGATCAACCCGGACGGGACCATCCCTCTGGACAACCCTTTCTACAACCAGACCGTGGGGAACCGCAAGTCCATTTGGGCGCTGGGGCTGCGCAATCCCTTTACCTTCGCTTTCCAGCCGGGCGCCGGGCGGATGTTCATCAACGACGTCGGCCAGAACACCTGGGAGGAGATTAACGACGGGGTGGCGGGCGCCAACTACGGCTGGCCGGCCACTGAGGGGGCGACCCAGAACCCCAGCTACAAGACGCCCGTTTACTCTTACGGTCATGGAAGCGGCTGCGCCATCACAGGGGCGGCTTTCTACAATCCGGCGACGGCGCAGTTTCCGCCCGACTACGTGGGGACGTTCTTCTTCGGGGATTATTGCAACCACTGGATTCAGCGGCTGGACCCCGCGACCGGGACAGTAACCGCCTTCGCAACCGACGCCGGTTCGCCCGTGGACCTGGCTGTAGGACCGCAGGGGAGTCTCTACTATATTTCGATCTGGGATGGCCAGGTACGGCGCATCTATACGACGGCCAATGAGCCGCCCCAGATCACGCAGCACCCCGTGAACCTCACGGTTGCAGTAGGACAAACTGCCACCTTTACGGTGCAGGCCACCGGTTCGCTGCCTCTGAGCTACCAGTGGCAGCGCGACGGCGTAGACATAGCGGGGGCCACCGCTGCCAGCTACACCACGCCGGCCACCACGCCGGCCGACAACGGGGCGCAGTTCTTGTGCAAGGTAACGAACGGGTTCGGCTTCGCGACGAGCAACCCCGCCATCTTGACGGTCACCCAGAACCAGCCGCCGGCGGGATCCATCTCGACTCCGGCCGCGGGAACCTTGTACAGCGGTGGCCAGACCATCTCGTATTCGGGAACCGGCACAGATCCGGAGGACGGCGCCCTCACCGCCAGCGCCTTCACCTGGAGAGTGGACCTGCACCACGAGTCCCACATCCACCCTTTCATTGCCCCGACCAGTGGGTCCAAGACCGGCTCCTTCACGATCCCCAGAGTCGGGGAGACTTCGGCCGACGTCTGGTACCGGATTCACCTGACCGTGAAGGACTCGCTGGGGTTGACTCACAGCACCTACCGCGACGTGCTGCCCCAAAAAGTCACCATGACTTTCCTGAGCAACCCGGCTGGATTGCAGGTCACCCTGGAGGGGCAGCCGCTAACGACTCCCGCCAACGTGGTGGGTGTGGTAGGAATCACCCGGACCCTGGGGCCGGTTTCGCCCCAGACCTTCAACGGCTTGCCTTACGAGTTTGTGTCGTGGGCGAACGGAAAAGCCGCCACCCACACCTTCAACACTCCATCTACTAACACCACCTACACCGGCACTTACCGGCTCACCGGCCCGCCGGCGACCGGTACGGCGCCCGGCCTGTGGGCCACCTATCTGGTTCCGGCCACAGGGCAATCGTTGAGCCGCGTCGACCCGACGGTGAACTTCGACTGGGGGGAGGGGGCGCCGGCGCCCGGAATCCCAGCCGATGGATTCGCCGTCCTCTGGACGGGAAAGGTCAAGCCACAGTACAGCCAGACCTATACCTTCTACACCCAGAGCGACGAAAGGGTTCGCTTGTGGGTAAACGGGAAGCTGATCATCGACCACTGGACCGACCATACCCTGACGGAGAACTGGGGCACCCTGTCGGCCAAGTCCAATCGCAGTTACGACCTCCGGGTGGAGTACGAGGAGAAAACCGGCCCTGCCACCATGAAGCTGTTTTGGTCGAGCTCTTCCACGCCGAAGGCGGTAATTCCGTCGAGCCGGCTGTCAACCCAATAGGATTGGACGCACCCCGGAGATCTGGTGCACTTGCCGACGGTTTCCCAGCCTGCCTAATGGGAGCACCGGACAAAAGGTTTCTCTGCGTCTCCGCGTCTCGGCGGTTCCTTGTAGCGCTGCAATGAACCGCAGAGACGCCGAGACACAGAGGATGTCCTGCCGGGTGAGTGGTGAGAAGGCCGGTGGGGCCACAGCAGAAAAGATCGACGAAAGTTGTCAGTTATGCGTCGTCCTAAAGTAGCCACGCCCAATAGGATTCCGCCGGCCGGCTGACGGCCGGGCGTCGATTTTGGGGGATTTATGAATGTTATACTTGCGGCTGGCACCTGAATTGCTTCGAGGGCGCGGGCCCGCTCCGCCAGCTTTCGGACTAGGAGAACAGTGTGGGAGTTCGTTCGGGTAACACCTTCCTAGCTTGGCTGGCTTCCTTGGCGCTGCTGGCGCCAGGGGGGCCTGTCCTGGCCACTACTCTGCCGTCGGGATTCTCCGAGACCGTGGTGGCCAGCGGGTTGTCCAACCCCACCGCCATGGCGTTTGCGCCCGACGGTCGCTTGTTTGTCTGCCAGCAGGGTGGCCAACTGCGGGTGATCAAGAACGGGGCCCTGCTGCCCGCTCCGTTCCTCACCGTGCCCGTGGACTCGATCGGCGAGCGCGGGTTGCTGGGGGTGGCCTTCGATCCGGATTTCGGTGTCAACGGCTATGTGTATATTTACTATACACTGAACTCCTCGCCGCGGCACAACCGCGTCAGCCGCTTCACGGCCAACGGGGACACGGCACTCCCGGGCAGCGAGACGGTGATTCTGGAACTGGACAGTCTGACCAGCTCCACCAACCACAACGGCGGGGCCCTCCACTTCGGGCCCGACGGCAAGCTCTTCATCGCCACCGGTGAGAACAACGTCACCTCATATTCGCAGTCGCTGAGCAGCCTGCTGGGCAAGATCCTGCGGATCAACCCGGATGGCAGCATCCCTCTGGACAATCCTTTCTACAACCAGACCATCGGAAACCGCAAGTCCATCTGGGCGCTGGGGCTGCGCAATCCGTTTACCTTCGCCTTCCAGCCGGGCGCCGGGCGCATGTTCATCAACGACGTCGGCCAGAGCAGATTCGAGGAGATCAACGACGGGCTGGCGGGCGCCAACTACGGCTGGCCAATCGTGGAGGGTCCGTCGCTCAGCTACCGGGCGCCGCTTTATTACTACGGGCACGAGAGCGGTTGCGCCATCACTGGCGGCGCATTTTACAACCCCACGACGGTTCAGTTTCCGCCCGATTACGTAGGCAAGTATTTTTTTGCGGACTATTGCGCCGGGCGGATCCGGCGGCTGGACCCTTCCACCGCGACGCAGACCAGCTTCGCGTCAGGCGTAGGGTCGCCGGTGGACCTGGCGGTGGGGCCGGAGGGGAGCCTCTACTACATCTCGATCTGGGACGGGCAGGTGCGGCGGATTGACTCGGTCGGCAGCCAGGCGCCCCAAATCACCCAGCATCCCGCCAACCTGACCGTCGGGGTGGGCCAAACCGCCACCTTCACGGTGGCGGCGACCGGCTCGGCGCCGCTCAGTTATCAATGGCAGCGCAACGGCGCCGACATCGCCGGGGCGACCTCGGCCAGCTACACGACCGGTCCGGCTACGCTGGCTGACAACGGAGCGCAGTTCCTATGCCGGGTGAGCAACTCCGCCGGTTCGGCCACCAGTAACGCCGCTACCCTGACGGTCTCTAACAACCAGCCGCCCGCGGGAACCATCACGGCCCCGGCGCCGGGCGCCCTCTACAGCGGTGGTCAAACGATCTCCTACGCCGGGACCGGCACAGACCCCGAGGACGGGACCCTGCCGCCCAGCGCCTTCACCTGGCGGGTGGATTTTCACCACGACACCCACACCCACCCCTTCATCGCCCCCACCACCGGATCCAAGACCGGATCGTTCACCATCCCGACGGTCGGGGAGACGTCGCCGAACGTGTGGTTCCGAATCTACCTGACCGTGAAGGATTCCGGGGGTCTGGGTCACACCAGCTACCGCGATGTGCTGCCCAGGAAGGCCACCATCGGGCTGGCGACCAGTCCCGCGGGGTTACAGTTGAGCTTGGATGGACAGCCGGTGGCCACGCCCGCCAATGTCGTCGGTGTAGTCGGGATCCAGCGAACCCTGGGGGTGATTTCACCCCAGACCTTCAACGAAACCTCCTACGAGTTTGCTTTGTGGTCCGACGGGGGACTGGCCACCCACAACATCAGCACCCCTGCGAGCGACACCACCTATACGGCGACTTTCCGGCCGGCCGCCCCTCCCCCCGGCGGCGTGCCCTTCGGCCTGTGGGCCACCTACCTGGATCTCGCCAACGGAACCTCCGTCAGCCGGGTCGATTCCACGATCAACTTTAACTGGGGCGAGCAGGCCCCCGTCAGCGGGATCCCTGCCGACGGTTTCTTCGTCGTCTGGACCGGCAAGCTGCTGTCGTCCATCAGCCAGATCTACACTTTCTATACCCAGAGCGACGACGGAGTTCGGCTTTGGGTCGACGGCAAGCTCCTCATCGACAACTGGACCGACCATACGCTCACCGAAAACTCGGCCACGCTGGCGCTCAACGGGTTCCAAAAGTATTCCATCCGTCTGGAGTATTACGACAAAACCGGGACGGCCACCATCCGGCTGCTGTGGTCCAGCCTGTTCATGCCGAAGATCGTGATTTCGATGAGGGCCTTGTCACCGCAATAGGGCGGCCTCTATTCCCCCTGCTCCTGGTGTTGGCAGGGCGGCCCCCAGGGCCGCCAGCTTGGCCGCCAACTCATGGGCATCGATGGGTTTCGTAATATAGTCGTTCATGCCGGCTTGCAGGCACCGCGCCCGATCTCCATCCATGGCGAGCGCCGTGAGGGCGATGATCGGCAACCTCTTGACTTCCTCCGCAGACGCCTGGCGCAGGCGCTCGGTCGCCTCGAAGCCGTCCATTTCGGGCATATGACAATCCATCAACACCACGTCGAAGCCCTCTGGGGCGCGCTCCACGGCCAGCCGGCCATTCTCCACCAGCACCACCTGATGCCCCATCTTCTCCAGAGTCCTCGTAATCACCCGCTGGTTGACAGGATTGTCTTCCGCCACCAGCAGCTACCGCCGCCACGCCCGAGCCCACGGTCCACAACCACAACCGGAGCGGCCGCAGGCCGCTCCAGGGCTATTCCTCCCCCACCTTCAGGACGGCCAGGAAGGCTTCCTGCGGGATGTCGACACGGCCTACCCGCTTCATGCGCCGTTTGCCCTCCTTCTGTTTCTCCAGCAGCTTGCGTTTGCGGGTGATGTCGCCGCCGTAGCACTTGGCCAGCACGTTCTTGCGGAGGGCCGGGATGTTCTCGCGGGCCACGATCTTGCTGCCGATGGCCGCCTGCAAGGCGATCTCGAACTGCTGCCGGGGGATGAGCTTGCGCATGCGCTCGATGAGGGCCTTGCCGCGCTCGTGGGCCTGGTCGCGGTGAACGATGATCGACAGGGCGTCAACGACGTCGCCGGCCACCAGCACGTCCAGCTTCACCAGCGGGGAGGTCCAGTAGCCGGCGAAGCGGTAGTCGAGCGAGGCGTAGCCGCGCGAGGCGCTCTTGAGGCGGTCATAGAAATCCAGGACGATCTCGTTGAGCGGCACCTGGTAAGTCAGCAGCACGCGGTTGGTGGTCACGTACTCGAAGCCCTTCTGCACGCCGCGCTTCTCCTCCAGCAGCTTCAGGATGCCGCCCAGGTACTCGTCCCGCGTGATGACGGTGACCTCCAGAATCGGCTCCTCGACGGCAGCGATCTCGGTGGCCGGCAGGAAGCGGCTGGGGTTGTCGACCTCGAGAATTTTTCCATCGGTGGTGGTGAGGCGGTAGCGGACGCCCGGGGCGGTGGTGACCAGCTCGATTGAGAACTCGCGTTCCAGCCGCTCCTGGACGATCTCCAGGTGCAGCAGCCCGAGAAAACCGCAGCGGAAGCCGAAGCCCAGGGCCGCGGAGCTCTCGGGCTCGAAGCGCAGGGAGCTGTCGTTCAGCTGCAGCTTCTCGAGGGCCTCCCGCAGCGCCTGGTGGGCGTGGGACTCGACCGGGTAGAGGCCCGCGAAGACCATGGGCTTGATCTCCTCGAAGCCGGGGAGCGGCCCGGCCGCCGGGTTGCTGTCGTCGACAATGGTGTCGCCGATGCGGGTCTCGGCCACGTGCTTGATATTGGCGACCACGAACCCCACTTCGCCGGCCGAGATCTCCTCGCAGGGGAAGCTCTTGGGAGTGCGATACCCGAGTCCCTCGACCTCATAGACCCGGCCACTCGACCACAGCCGTATCCGGCCGCCCAGGCGGAGCCGGCCCTCCACCACCCGCACCAGCAGGATCACCCCCCGGTAGGAATCAAACCAGGAGTCGAACAGCAGGGCCCGCAGGGGGGCCTCCGGGGAGCCGGAAGGCGCCGGGATGCGGCTGACGATGGCTTCCAGGATCTCGGTAATACCCAGGCCCTGCTTGGCGCTGGCCGGCAGGGCGTCGCGGGCGTCCAGGCCGATGATGCCCTCGATCTGCTCGCGGACGCGTTCGGGCTCCGCGGCCGGCAGGTCGATCTTGTTGATGACCAGGAGGATCTCCAGGTTGTGGCGCAGCGCCAGATAGGTATTCGCGAGGGTCTGGGCCTCCACCCCCTGGGAGGCGTCCACCACCAGCAGGGCCCCCTCGCAGGCCGCCAGGCTCCGGGAAACTTCGTACGAGAAATCGACGTGGCCCGGGGTGTCGATCAGGTTTAACTGGTAGGTTTCCCCATCCGCGGCCTGGTAGGCCAGCCGCACGGCGTGGGCCTTGATGGTGATGCCGCGCTCCCGCTCCAGGTCCATGGAGTCCAGCACCTGGTCCATCATCTCCCGCTGGTCGAGCGTTCCGGTGCGCTCCAGCAGCCGGTCGGCCAGGGTCGACTTGCCATGATCGATATGGGCGATGATGGAGAAGTTGCGGATCCGCGAGCGATCGATGGGCACGGACTCTCCAAGGTAGCACGGATGGGCCGGAGCGGCCGCAGGCCACTCCAGCGTGTGCTTAACCGTTTTGGGGGAAGCGGTCGTGGCGCACGCTCAGCGTGCCGCGGCGAGCTTCAGCTCGCCGAAGGGTGCGGGTGAAACCACGCAGCGTGGGCTGAAGCCCACGCCGGCACGCTGAAGCGTGCGCCACGTCGCCTCACATCCCAGCAAACTCCCCAAAACGGTTAAGCACACCACTCCAGCCCGGTTGCGGGTTGTGGAACGTGGGCTCGGGCGTGGCCGGCGGTAGGACAGGCATTCCTGGCTGGGCAGCCAGGCGGTCAAATGTCCAAACCCCAGGGGCCGGCCGCGCCCACCTGATATCCTGGAAGCATGGAGACGCCCAGGCGCTGGGAAGGCAAGCTGGCGGGGGCCGGGCTGCGCTTCGCCATCGTGGCCAGCCGCTTCAACAGCTTCATCACCGAGCGGCTGCTGGCCGGGGCCCTGGACGGGCTGGCGCGCTGCGGCGTGGAGGCCTCCGGGATCGAGGTTGTCGAGGTGCCCGGCTCCAGAGAAATACCGCTGGTGGCGCGCGAGCTAGGCCGCAGCGGCCGCTACGACGCGGTGATCTGCCTGGGGGCGGTGATCCGAGGAGAAACCTCTCATTACGACTATGTGGCGCAAGAAGCTTCCCGGGGCATCGCCCAGGCGGGGATGGAGAGCGGCGTCCCGGTCCTGTTCGGGGTCCTCACCTGCGATACCCTCGAACAGGCGATTAACCGGGCCGGGGCGAAAGGCGGGAACAAGGGATTCGAAGCGGCCTTGAACGCCATCGAGATGGCCGACCTGATGCGGCAGCTGCGCGCGCGGGCCTGAGATGGCCTCCCGGCACGAGTCCCGCGAGCGCGCTCTCCAGATGTTGTTTGTGTGGGACCAAAGGCGGGAACCGCTCGACCAGGTGGTGGCGGGTTATTGGGGCAGCCTGGCCAGCGGGGTGACGCCGGCTCGCGCGACCCCCGACCCGTTCTCGAACCATCTGCTGCTGGGCGCGGTGGAGCGCGCCGCCGAGGCCGACCAGCTCATCTCCGCTCATGCCGAGCATTGGCGGCTGGAGCGCATGGCCGGCGTCGACCGCAGCATTCTGCGGCTGGCCATCTTCGAGCTTCTGGAAGGCCAGACGCCGCCGCCGGTGGTGATCGACGAGGCCCTGGAGCTGGCCCGCCGGTTTTCCGGCGACCAGGCGGTGCAGTTCATCAACGGGGTGCTGGATGCGGTGAGGAAGACGGTAGTCAGTAGTCAGTAGTCAGTTGTCAGTTGTCGGTTGTCAGTTGTCAGTTGTCAGTTGTCAGTTGTCAGTTGTCAGTTATCAGTTATCAGTTGTCAGTTGTCGGTTGTCAGTTATCAGTTATCAATTATCAGTGGATGATGGATGGACAATGATTGAGATTCAGGAGTTGCTGAGGCGGCGGTGGAGCCCCAGGGCGTTTGCCCAGCGGCCAGTGGAGGGGGAGAAGCTGTCGAGCCTGCTGGAAGCGGCGCGGTGGGCGCCATCCTGTTTCAACGAACAGCCCTGGGCGTTCGTGGTGACGACGCGCCAGCAGCCGGGGGAGTTCGAGCGTTTGCTGGGCTGCCTGGTGGAGGCCAACCGTGTCTGGGCCGCCGCGGCCCCGGTGCTGATGCTCTCGGTCGCAAAGCTGAACTTCCATCGCGACGGCAAGCCCAACCGGCACGCCTTTCACGACGTGGGGCTGGCGGCGGAGAACCTGGTGATCCAGGGCTTGGCCCTGGATCTGTACGTCCACCAGATGGCAGGCTTCGATGTCGAGAAGGCCCGGGTGGAGCTGGCGATCCCCCCCGCCTGGGAGCCGGTGGCGGCCATCGCGGTCGGGTACCTGGGGGACCCGGCCACCTTGCCGGAGAAGCTCGCCCAGCGCGAAACCGCCCCCCGGACGCGGAAGCGGCCCGAAGAGTTCGTATTCGACGGGCGCTGGGGGGTTGCTTCCCGGTTGACGTTCCCCCCCGCCTGAGTCAGCATAGAGCGATGACGCAACCACAGCCGGTCAGAGTCCAGGTGGTCCGCCGGGCGGACTTCCGCGAGAGCTACGCCAACAGCGTGCAGATGAGGGTCAACCTGTGGGACTTCTACCTGGAGTTCGGCCTGGTGCACCAGGCGGAGCCCGAGGCCGTCAACATCGAGACGTTCCAGGGTGTCTACGTCAGCCCCCAGCAGGCCAAGGCGCTGCTGAACGTGTTGCAGCAGAATGTCAGCCAGTACGAGGCAGCCTTCGGAGAGATCAAGCTGGATCCCCGGGCGGGCCTGGGAGTGGTGCAGTAGCCCGGCGGCGTGTTTCGCGGCTGCCTTGGCGGTCTTGCTGGCCACCCACTGGTCCTATCTCGGGCTTCCCTATTACTGGGACGAGCTGGGATTCTTCATCCCGGCGGCGCACGATCTGTTCCGCGCCGGACTGCTGGCGCCGCAGTCGACTCCCCCGGAGGTGCATCCCCCGCTGGTGATGCTCTACCTGGCGGCGTCCTGGAAGCTGTTCGGGTTTTCGGCGCCCGTGACCCGGGTGGCGATGCTGGTGGTGGGGGCGGGGACGGTGGCTGCCGCCTATGCGCTGGGGCGGCGTCTGAGCACCCCCCCGGCGGCGGCCTGGACCGCGGTGCTGCTGCTGGTTTCCCCGCCCTTCGTCGCCCAGAGCATGCTGGCCCACCTGGACCTGGCGGCGGCCATGTGGACGCTGGCGGCGCTGTGCTGGTTCCTGGACCGGCGGTGGAGGCTATGCGGCTTGGCCTTGACCTTGCTGGTTCTTACCAAGGAGACGGCCGTGGTGGTGCCCCTGGCGCTGGCGGTCACCGCCGGCAAGGACCGGCGGCCGCGGTGGCCGCTGCTGCTGCCGGTGCTGGCTCTGGGGGCCTGGGTCGGCTACTTGCGGGCCGTGACCGGACACTGGGCCGGCAACCCGGAGTTCGCCAGCTACAACGTGGCCGGCGCGCTGGAAGCGGGGCGGAGCGGGCTGGCGCTGCTGCGCCGTCTCTACCAATTGGGTATTTCTAATTTCCACTGGGTGGCGGCCCTCCTGGTGCTGGCGGGAAGGCGGGCGCTGGCGGGGCCGGGCTGGCGAGCCTGCGGCGCCATTGTGGCGGCCTACCTGGCCCTGCACAGCGTCCTGGGCGGCGCCTTGCTGCTGCGTTACCTGCTGCCGGCCCTGGCGCTGCTTTACCTGGCGGCGGCCACCGCCGGCGCCGCGCTCCGGCCGGTCTGGAGAAACGCCGCCCTGGCGGGGTTGGCCGCCGGCCTGGCGATCTCCAACTGGTGGAACCCGCCCTACCCGTTCAGCTACGAGGACAACCTGGCGGTGGTCGATTTCATTGCTCTGGAGCAGCAGGCCGCCGGGTTCGTTTCGGAGCATCTTCCGGGCAAGGTCGTGACGACGGCGTGGCCGCTCACCGACGCCTTGACGAACCCACTGGCCGGATACGTGAGCCGGCCGATCCAGGTGCGGGCGGTGGAAAACTTTCAACCCCTCTCGTGGGCGACCCTCCGCGCCGATGATGTAGAGGTCGTCGCGATCTACTCCCGGAGCTGGGAGCCGGAGGGGGGCTGGCAAACCTGGGCGCCGGCGGCGCGCCTGCTGGAAACGTATTTCGGCTATCGGGCCCAGATCCGCCCGCAGGAGCTGATCCAGCGCCTGGGGCTGCGCCGCCTGGCGCGTTGGGAGCGGCGCGGGCAGTGGATGGAGATCCTGGCGCGTTGACAGGTAGTGTCCTATTGGCGTGTTGCGGGGGTGGAACTACAGCCACGGACCAAAGCGGCCTGGGTGGTTCCAGTTATAGCAAGCAGGGCAGTCGCAAAGACCGGTCGATGATTGTGGCCGGAAGTGCCTCAGTCCGTGTAGGGTCCCGTCCCTTTGATTGAAACGGTGAATGAACTTGTGGATCAAAGAGGGGTTGCGGCGCTCATACAGCATGAAAACGGAGTGAGCAACGAAATCGGCGACTTGCAGCAGTCGAGTCTCTTTGACGCTCGCAAAATATGGGATGTCGCTAAGATTCCTGAGGACTCCCCAGCGAGTACCGAGTTGCCGAAAGTCTCGAACCCAAACCTTTGCCCGCTTATCAAACCTGCCTTCAGCGAAAACAACCAGCCCACGTTGTTGGTCCCCCAAATCCGCACGTTTGGCCAGGAACTTATCAAACCTAGACAGAATCTGTTCTGTCGCATGAAGGACAGCGTCTTCGCCATAGAGCGCGGAACTCTTCTCTATCGCTGCCGCGAAGAGCGATACTCCGGGATCGTTTGCATTCGCGATTACATCCGCGATGTCGTCAAGCACCTCCAGTCTTTTTGCTTCAGGAACGTTGCGCCAAAAACCCTTCCCAGTTCGAATCGGAGAAGCGTGAAACTCCAATGGAGGCACGCCAGGGAAGTGTTTAGTCTGCACCGCCTCTAAGCTCTGAGACAGGAAGAATGCCGTACGCTCGAAAACGGCTGCGCCCCCGAGGACAAAGAACTTATCTGCGGGATCCGACTCGTTGCCGGATTCGTCCAGGTAGAGAAGATACACCTTGCTAAAGTGGAAGACGACTGACCGCACCATTAAGGGCGCGACGAGTTCCGCATAAGGGAACTCTATCAGTCGCGCTTCCACTATATCTGGTACTCCCGCATCTGTCAACCAAGAAAGCACTGACAGTATTCGATGTTTTGCGGAAACAGCAAGAACCTTTAGCCTCAACTACTTAAGAAGGTCAAGCGAAGTCCAGGGCAGATCCGCAAGCCCCGCTTCCATGGCCGGGGTAATACGCGTGATTGATGTCGTACCGGAGAGGGCGTGATCCTCTGGCGGGCCGCCCTTCCGAGGCCGCCACCAGGAGCAACACGCTTATAGGACACTATCCGTTGACAGCCCGCCGTCGCCTGCGGTATTTGTAGGTAGAGGTTGGCAGTGTCGCTTCTCGAGGGCTGCAAACACGAACTGGAGATCACGGTCCCCCCGGAAACCGTCGCCGAGGAGACCGAGCGAGTGGTCAACAAGCTGCGGGGGCGGCGGATACCCGGTTTCCGTCCAGGCAAGGCGCCTGCCTCCACGGTGAAAGCGCGATTTGCCGATGAGATCCGGCGCCAGGTCATGGACACCCTCATCCCGCGCCACCTATATAAACAAATGGAGGACGAGGGCCTGCGGCCGGTTGGAACACCCGACGTCAGCGACGTCTCGTTCCAGCCTGGCGAGCCGCTCAAGTTCAAGGCCGAGTTCGAGGTCCTGCCGAACTTTGAACTACAGGAGTACCGTGGCCTCGAAGTGGAGTACCAGGAGGCGGATACTGGCGAGGAAGAGATTCAGCAAGCGCTCGGCCGGATTCAGGAGAAACACGCCGTCTACCGCAACCTGGATCCCAGGCCGCTCGAGGACGGCGACTTCGCACTGGTCCGGCTGGAGTCGACGGCAACCCCGCCCGGGATAGGGCCCATCCGGCAGGACCAGCTTAACGTCGAACTCGGCTCCGAGGATACCTTGCCGGAGTTCACCGAGGGGCTGCGGGGAGTCAGCCCCGGCCAGACGCGCCAGGTCACGGTGACGTACCCCGATGACTATGGAGAGCCTCGGCTGGCTGGCCGGGAGGTCACCTTTCAAATCGAGGTGCTGGGGCTTCGGAGCAAGGATCTGCCGGAGTTGAACGACGAGCTGGCCAAGGATGAGGGTGATTTCCAGACCTTGGACCAGGTCCGGGACAGGATCCGCGTCGAACTCGAGGCCGCCAAGCGCGATCAGGCTCAGCGGCAAGCCAGAACCCGGCTGGTCGAGACCCTGGTCGACGCCCACGACTTTCCGGTGCCCGAGACCCTGGTGGACCGCCAGACGCGGTCCAACGTCGAGCGCGGGCTGCGGTCGCTGGCCGAGCAAGGGATGGATCCCACCAAGGTTCGGCTGGACTGGAAGAAGATCCAGGAGCTGGAGCAGCCGCGCTCGGTCCGCGAGATCAAGGCCGGGCTGATCCTGGACCGCATCGCGCAGCAGGAGCACCTCCGGGCGACCCAGGAGGAGGTGGACCGGCAAGTGCAGGCCATCGCCAGGCAAACCCAGCAGCCGGTGGCGGCGGCCCGGGCGCGGCTGGCCGAGCAGGGGGCCCTGGATCGCATCGCTTCCCAGATCCGGCATGAGAAGACGCTGCGCTTCCTGTTCGAGCAGGCCAGAAAGATCGAGGCCCAGTCATGAACCGGGGGCCGGAGTTCCACCTGGGCCTGATCCCCATGGTCGTCGACCAGACCAGCCGCGGCGAGCGCGCCTACGACATCTACTCCCGGCTGCTGCGGGACAACATCATCTTTCTCGGTTTCCCCATTGATGATACCATTGCGAACCTGGTGACGGCGCAGCTGCTGTTTCTGGAGGCTGAGGACCCCGACAAGGACATCGCTCTGTACATCAACTCTCCCGGGGGGACCATCACGGCCGGGCTGGCCATCTACGACACCATGCAGTTCATCCGGCCCGACATCGTGACGTATTGCATCGGGCAGGCCGCCTCCATGGCGGCGCTGCTGCTGGCGGCCGGCACCAAGGGCAAGCGGCACGCCCTGCCCAACGCCAAGATGCTGATTCACCAGCCTTCGCTGGGCGGCCTGTCGGGCCAGGCCACCGACATCGACATCCAGGCGCGGGAGATCCTCCGGATGCGCGAGATGATCAACCGCATCCTGGCCCAGCACACTGGCCAGGCGTTCGAGCGCATCGAGCGGGACGTGGAGCGCGACTTCATCATGAACGCCGAGCAGGCCCGCGATTACGGGATCGTCGACCAGATCGTGGCGAAACACTGATTCGCCACAGAGGCACAGAGGACACAGAGCCTGAACCCATAGGAGGTTTTCTCTGTGCCTCTGTGCCTCTGTGGCAACCCCCGGGGGGAACGCCGATCGTGGCGAAACACTGATTCGCCACAGAGGCAC
>Ga0247727_10005548_pt1 | contig 25487 bp, 21 predicted proteins | sample WisWelCaveWW1625_FD_202498 | JGI IMG/M metagenome (GOLD analysis project Ga0247727, IMG submission 202498) | Biofilm microbial communities from Wishing Well Cave, Virginia, United States - WW16-25 | ecosystem: Environmental > Aquatic > Deep subsurface > Groundwater > Cave microbial mat | place...
CCGGACCGGTGAACAAAAACGCTTCTTTTTGCTTGTGACTACGAAAAGAACTTCTATCAGCGTCCATGTTACCAATTATTCCACCTCAAATTTTTTTCAAAAACCGGTATTTCCGGACAGACACTAGTTAGAAAAATTTCTAAAAACTTTTATGTTCCAACGGATGAAAAGCTGTAAACGGATAATAAATTTTTTCATACGCCGGATTAATTGTTTGACAAAAAAATTTTATCCGTTGGTCGTTTTTTCATCCTTTGGGAAAGTTTGTTTTTCATGGATCGCTTTCCCTTAAAAAATGCAAACCCGCCCCTCGTCTGGATTCTCCTCGTCAACTGGAACGGCAGGAACGACACGCTCGCCTGCCTCGCCTCGCTGCAAAAAGTTGCCTATCAACCACGCAACATTTTAGTGATCGACAATGCCTCCACCGACGGCAGCGTCGAGGCGATTCGCGCGCAATTTCCGGAAGTGCAAGTGCTGGCCAATTCGCGCAACGAGCGTTTTGCGCGCGCCAATAATCAGGGCATGCAAATGGCCTTGCAGGCCGGCGCGGAACTGGTGCTGCTGCTCAATAATGACACCGAAGTCGCGCCGGATTTTCTCCACCATCTCGTGCAGGCGATTCATTCGCGCAGCGACGTTGGCATGGTGGCGCCGAAAATTTATTATCATCACGATCAGAATTTGATTTGGTTCGCCGGCGGCAAGATCAATCTGTGGACGGGGCGCGTGTGGCATCGCGGTTTGCGGCAACTTGATTCGCCGGAAAAATTCAATCAAATCGAAACGGCCGATTATCTCACCGGTTGTGCGATTTTAGCCAAACGCGAGTGCCTCGAAAAAATCGGCCTGCTCGACGAAAGTTATTTCATGTATGCCGAAGACGCCGATTGGTGCTGGCGCGCGCGCTTGGCGGATTTTGTTTGTTTGTATCAACCCGCGGCGAGAATCTGCCACAAAGTCAGCGCCTCGGCCGGCGGCGCATTTAAAATTTACCACAAAGTGCGCGGCAATTTTCTTTTCTTCAAACGCTACGCGAAATGGTATCACTGGCCGACGATTGTGCTCGGGGTTTTGATTGGAACCGTCGTTGAAATTCTGCGACAATTCCGGCAAAATCCGGCACAAGCCTTGCTTATGATCGGCGTGCTGCTGCGCGGCTTTCGCGATGTTTTGCTGCGGCGCAAAATTGTGCCATGATTTTCACGCGTCTGCAAAACCATGAATTCGTTCGTATGTTAAAATACGAGGAGCCGTCAAAATCCAATAGTCAAATTTTTCACTCCTTGCAATTTTGCAAATGAATTTGTAACTTCAATTTGAAGAGGACGAACGAATAGGAGAGCTACCATGAAACGAGGAATGGTTTTAATCATGCTGGCGCTGCTGCCGGCGACGCTTGCTTTTGGGCAAACCAGTTGGCAAAAATATCAGAGCAATCCGATACTGACTGCAACGCAGGGTTGGGAATCCGGCTTTGGCGTCATCGGTCCGCGCGTCCTGAAAATCGGCAATATCTATAAAATGTATTATACCGGTCTCGGCACGCGTTTTCAAATCGGGCTTGCCACATCGACCGACGGTATTGCTTGGACGAAAGCGGCTTCTAATCCGGTTTTACCTTACGGACAGCCCGGAAGTTTTGACGCCGATCATGTTGATTATCCCTCCGTCATTTATCACAACAATAAATACTGGATGTGGTACACCGGTTGGAGCGGCGGCATTCGGCAAATCGGTTTGGCCACGTCGTTGGATGGCGTGAATTGGACGAAGCATGCCGGCAACCCGGTATTGACGGTCGGCCCGGCTTCGGCGTGGGATGCGCAAGGCGCCGCGGTGCCGTGTGTCATTTATGATGGAAAATTTAAAATGTGGTATCACGGTAAAGGCCTTTATCCGCAGGCCGCCGGCTACGCCGAATCCGTCGACGGGATTAACTGGCAAAAACATTCGGGCAATCCGGTGCTCACCCCGCTGCCGAGTTCGTGGGAATCCAACGTGATCGGTATCAATGCCGTTGAAAAGGTGGACGGCATTTACCAAATGTGGTATGGCGGGAACGACGGCAGTACGACACGCTTTGGTTATGCGATTTCAGGTGACGGCGTACGTTGGGAAAGATTTGGCGGCAATCCGATTCTCTCCCCAGGCACAGGCGGCGCTTGGGATAGTGGACCACTCGGCGGGTTCTCTGTTTTGCGCGAAAGCACGGCGTATAAAATGTGGTACGCCGGCAACAACGGCGGCCCGTGGAGTATCGGCTATGCCGTTTCACCGATTACTTCCGGTCCCGTTGTCAAGCGTTTCATTTATATTCCACGCATTTACGGGCTGCCCGGCGATACGATTACCGTGACGCTTTTTGCCGATACCGTTTCCACGATCAGCGGCGGCGACGTGACGATCAAGTTTGATGCGGAAACTTTGACGGCCTACAAAATGCAATCGACAAAATACACGCGCGACTTTTTGATTGTTGCGAATCTTGATACGCCCGGCGTGGCGCATGTTTCACTGGCGAGCGCTCGCGGCGCTGTTGGCGGACCCGGCGGCTTGTTCAACATAAAAATGATCGTCAACCCTGCATTGCCGGTTCCCCCGACTCCCCAGCCGCAGCCGTTGCAGTTAACAAAAACTTCTTTCTATACCGAGAACGGCAAAGCGATTCCGATTACCAAACGCGACGGTGAATTTATTTTGGGCCGGACGCGCGGCGATGTGAATCGCGACGGCCGCGTTAATTCCGCCGATGCGATTTTGACGCTGCGTATTGCCGCCGGACTTCTTATCCCGACGCCGGATCAACTCGCCGACGCCGATATCGACGGCAACAGTCGTGTCGAAAGCATCGATGCCAGTTGCATGTTGCATCAAGCCGTTGGCCTCGATTGTCCGTCCGGCGGCGCTTCAAACATGGCGGCCACTCTTTCCATCGCGCCGTTTTCAATCAGCGCGGGTCATGAAATTGAAACGAAAATTTCCGTGGCCGGTATCGACAAACTGCTCGGCGGCGACGTGGGTTTGCGTTTCGATTCCAATGCGCTCGAAATCACCGACATTCGACCGAGCGCCGAAATGTCGAACGTTGTGTTTGTCAACAATCTCTCGAACAGCGGACAAGCCAATTTTAGTTTCGCGGCGGCGAGCGGTTTTCAAACCCAGACCATCGCCGTCGTGCGTCTACGCGCCAAAAGTCAAATCACAGAGAAGAGTTTGCGTTCAAACAACGCAACGCTTTTCGACAGCCAAGGCAAACGCTGGAACGGCGTTTTAACCGGCATTGCTGAAACCGGCATCGTAGAATTGCCGGCGCAGTTTCGCCTTGAGCAGAATTATCCGAATCCGTTTCACGTGTCGAGCAATGCTCACGTCATTGCCACACAAACACAAATTCGGTATGTGCTGCCGCAAAATTCACAAGTTGCATTGGCCGTTTATGATATCAACGGCCGACTCGTGCGTTTGCTTGAAAATGCTGCCAAACCGGCCGGCACTTATGTTCAAGTCTGGGATGGCATGGATGAATTTAAAACACTGGTAACCGCGGGTTTCTATTTTTATCGCCTGCAAGCCGGACAAACGACGTTGACGCGCAAGCTGTTATTGTTGCCGTAAAAAATTTTTTTGAAAAACCGTCCGGCTTATTTTTTATGGTCGGACGGTTTTAATTTTATATCAGCTCGGAGGAGTTGCAGCGCCGCCGTATGCGATTTGCCAATTACCTGAAACAAAGCTTGTGGGCGGCTCTGGATAAAGCCCTGCCTGTGATCTACGGCGTGGGATTTATTTTCGCCGTCGTGCGCGTATTGTCGAAAGAAGAGTTCGGCTTGCTTGGCCTGTTTCAGGCGTTTTTTCTTTTCATCCAAATGGTCGACCAGACGCTCGTGCAGATTCCGCTGGCAAAATTTCTCTCCGCGCGGGAAGAAAATCGCTGGGCCATTCCAACCTCGTTTCTGTTAAGTCTTCTCGTATTTTTGCTTTCAACTATAGCCTGCCTCGTCGGCGCGCCGCTTCTGGCAGAATTGATGAACGCCCCGAAATTGGCGGACCTGCTCGCGTTAATGCCTGTTCTCGTCGCCGCGTTTTATATTAAAAATTTGACCGGCCAAATCTGTGTGGCGCATCATTGGGTCCGGCGTTTATTCATCATTGACGCCGTCTACTTTCTCGGCTCGCTGCTTATTCTGCTCTTCTGGCATGCCTCCTTCAAACTCTCCACCACCAATCAGGTCGTCTGGATCAACATTTACGCGGCGGCCGCGGCTTCGTTGCTGTCAATCGTTTTAACATGGGACGCGCTTAAAAAAGCCGTCCGGCAAATCAGTTCGGCGCGCTTCAAAGAATTTCTGGCGTTTGGAAAATACTCGCTCGGCGGCGGCCTCGGCAATTTTCTTTATGCGCAGATCGACGTTTTTTTAATCGGCTATTTTTATGATCCCATAAAAGTGGCGGTTTATCGCGCCGGAAAAATCATTTTCCAATTTTATAATATCATTTCGCAGGCGATGCAGGTGATCTTGCTGCCTTTGATTTCCAGATTTGAAGCGGCCGGAGAACGGGAAGAGCTGCGGGCCCTCGCCGAGAAGGCGATCTGTTTTCTGTTTATCGTTCTCCTGCCCTTGCATTTGCTTTTAATTTTGGGCGCGGAGTTTTTGTTGAATGTCGTTTACCACGGCAAGTATAATGAAGCGACCGCCATTTTGCGCGTGCTGGTTTTTGGCGCATTTTTTATTCCGCTCGGCACGGTGGGGTCAAATATTCAGATGGGTATGGGAAAATCAAAGGTGAGTTTTAGTTTCGTCATCATCGTGGCGGTTTTCAACATCACGGCGAATGTAATTTTACTTCCTCTCGCCGGCATCACCGGCGGCGCGCTGGCAACGACTCTAAGTATGGTGTTGGGAAGCACATTGCAATTTCTTTACATGCGCAAAGCGCTCGGTTTGACGCTGCGGGGAATCTGGCAACGCCGTCTCGACGCGCTCAATTTCGGGCGAATGTGGCTGGCAAAATTTAGCACGGCAAATCTGCCTGCTGGTTAAGTTTGCTGTGCTAAGAAAAATCTTGCCTTTGCGCGCCTTTCTTCTTATCATTATTATCTTGAGTTTTCCAAAATAACGATAGGAATTTTTAGCTTCGGAGAATTGCCATGCCCGATCTTGCCGTCATCGGTGCGGGGAGCTGGGGAAAAAACCTCGTCCGAAATTTTTACGAACTGCGCCGGCAAAACAACGTTTATACCTGCGACCTCGATGCCGCGAAACTCGAACGCTTGCGCAACGCTTTTCCATTATTAAAAACTACGCAGAACTATCAAGACCTGTTGGCGAACGATGACATCAAAGCCGTCGTGGTGGCGACCACCGCTGTCGGCCATTTTGAAACGGCCAAACAGGCGCTGGAGGCGGGCAAAGATGTTTTTGTGGAGAAACCTTTAACCCTCAGCACGCGCGATGCCGCGGAGTTGGTTGAATTAGCCGAACGCCAGCAACGAATCTTAATGGTCGGCCATCTGATGATTTATCATCCGGTTTCGCTGCAACTGCGCGAGCTGATTAAAAACGGAGAGCTGGGTGAGATTTATTACATTTATTCGCAGCGCGTCAATCTCGGGCAGGTGCGCAAAGATGAAAACGCGCTGTGGAGTTTTGGGCCGCACGATCTTTCCGTGCTTTTTTATTTGCTTGATCAGGAGCCGATCGACGTTGCCGCGCGCGGCCAAACGTATTTGCAGAACGGCATTGAAGACGTCGTCTTCGTGAGCTTGAATTTTCCCAATCGCGTGTCGGCCCACATTCATCTCAGTTGGCTCGATCCGCACAAGCTGCGCAAGATCACTGTGGTCGGCAGCAAAAAGATGGCGGTTTTTGACGACACCGCAACGACCGAGAAACTGCGCATCTACGACAATCGCGCCGAGAAAAAAATCGATTACGACACGTACGGCGATTATATCACGTTGCGCTTCGGCGACGTCGTTATTCCCTACGTCGCCGTCACCGAGCCGCTCAAATTGGAGTGCCAGCATTTTCTTGACTGTATCGAAAAACGCCAACCGCCGCGCACCGATGGTCGCGACGGTTTACGCGTGGTGAAAGTGCTGGAAGCCGCCAATCATTCATTGAAAAATAATGGAATCCCGATAAATCTGGAGAATTACTTTGCAGAACTTCATTCATCCCACCGCTAAAATCGGCGCCAACGTCGGTTTCGGCAGCAACTGTTACATCGACGCCAACGTCGCGATTGGTGCAGATTGCCAGATTGGACACAGCGTCATCATTCATTCCGATACCACCATCGGCGCCGGTGTTCGCATCGATGATCATACCGTCATCGGCAAGCGCCCGATGAAAGCTGCGGCGAGCGCTATAACAAAAGAAGAAACTTTGGCCGGTTGCATTATCGCTGATCGTTGTATCGTCGGAACACTCGTCGTCATTTATCGCGGCTGCACGATTGAGCAAAATGTGCTGGTCGCCGATCTCGCTTCGGTGCGCGAAAATGTGCGTGTCGGCGAGTATACGATTGTTGGCCGCGGCGTGACGGTTGAAAATAAAGTGACGATCGGCAAGCGCTGCAAATTGGAAACGGAAGCCTACATCACTGCGCTGTCGGAGATTGGCGATTACTGTTTCATCGCGCCGGAAGTCACCTTCACCAACGATAATTTTCTCGGGCGCACCAAAGATCGTTTCAAATATCACAAAGGCGTGACGATGAAAAAAGGCGCGCGCATCGGCGCGAACGTCACCGTGCTCCCCGGCATTACGCTGGAAGAAGATGCGCTCGTCGCCGCCGGTTCGGTGGTGACGCGCAACGTGCCGGCACGCAAAATTGTGTTGGGCAATCCCGCGCGCGTTTGGCGTGACGTTCCACCGGAGCAGCTTCTGGAAAATCAATGATTCGTTTCGTCACCGTTGTCGGCGCGCGGCCGCAATTCATCAAAGCGGCAGTTGTTTCTCATGAGATCGCCGGACATTCCGATCTGCGTGAAATTCTGGTTCATACCGGCCAGCATTATGATTACGAGATGTCCGCGGTTTTCTTCAAAGAACTCGGCTTGCCCAAACCGCGTTATCATCTCGGCGTCGGCTCAAAGCCGCACGGCGCGCAGACCGCGGACATTCTCGCCAAGCTCGAGCCGATTCTGCTCAAAGAAAAACCGGACGGCGTGATCATTTATGGCGATACCAATTCCACCCTCGCAGCGGCGTTGGGCGCGAGCAAATTGCACATTCCCATTGCGCACGTCGAAGCCGGTTTGCGCAGTTGGAATCGCAACATGCCTGAGGAAATCAATCGCGTCGTCGCCGATCACGTTTCCGATATTTTATTTTGCCCGACTGAGACGGCGGTTAAAAACCTTACAGCCGAAGGTATATGTCGCGGCGTCTACAATGTCGGTGACGTGATGCTCGACGCCGTGCTGATTTTTGGGAACCGCATGAATCTTTTGCCGCGTTGGAATCTGGCCACGAAGGAATATTTTTTAATCACTCTTCACCGCGCCGAAAACACCGACGACGTTTCGCGGCTGCAAAGCATTCTCGAACTTTTGCTCGAACTTCGCGTACCCGCAATTTTCCCGTTGCACCCGCGCGTTAAAAATTTGTTATCGACCAAACGCGAGTTGCGCTCCATTCGAGCGCGATTGGAAGCGCAAGCCAACCTTCAACTCGTGCAGCCGGTTTCATATCTCGAAATGCTCGCGTTGGAAAAAAATGCGGCCGCCATTATCACAGATTCCGGCGGCGTGCAAAAAGAGGCGTTTTTCCTGCGTGTGCCGTGCATCACGTTGCGCAACGAAACGGAATGGATTGAAACGCTCGCCGACGGCTTCAACACGCTGGTGGGGGCCAATCGAAAAAAATTTTTGGCAGCTCTCGCTCAACTCGATAAAACGCCGAGGCGAATCGTGAAGCAACGCGCCTCACTGAACCTTTTCGGCGGCGGCAAAGCCTGCCAACGCATTGCAAAGATCTTGCGGCGAACATGGCAATGAAAATTTTGTTTGTCACCGAACTTTGGCCGCCGCACGGCGGCAGTTTTGTCTTGGATCAAGTCAAATCCGTCGTCCCTTTTGTTTCTACAACGGTGGCGGTTTTAATTCCGCAGCCGCCCGATCTCTCGCGTTATCGCCATATCCGCTCGCGTTTTGCAGGAAAGTCGGGAGGCCCGGAAATCCTGTATGACATTCCGGTTTATTACCTGCGCTATCGCACGCTTCCCGAGTTGGGCCGCTATCTGAACAGCATGCAGGCCGCGCGCGTGCTCAAGCGGTTTTTGCAACGCCATCACGCAAGCTTTGATTTGATTCATGCGCACTTTGCCTACACCTCCGGTTTTGCCGCGGTTCATTCCGCCCGACGGAAAAAGATTCCGGCGATTATCACGGTGCATGGCAGTGACATAAATTATTACACGCGCCGCAATCCCAGAAATCTCATTGCCGCCGGTTATACCGTCTGGGGCTTGCGCCATGCCGCCGCCATTCACGCGGTGAGCCAAGATCTCAAAAACAAAGTCACGGACTTGGGAGTCGCCGCCGATCGCATCGCCGTGATTCACAACGGCATTCAAGAAACGATGTTTTTTCCGCGCGGCGACAAAGCGGCTTTACGGCGGCAATTGCAACTGCCGGAGAATGACATGTTTTTTCTTTATACCGGAAACTTTTCCCGCGTTAAAGGCCTCGATGTTTTATTAAACGCTTTTGCGCAGGTGCAAGGCAAACTTTCCAATGCAAAGCTGATCATGATTGGCGGCGGCGAATTGGAAACCGATTTAAAACAAAGCGCGCAAATTGCCGGTCTCGAAAAAAAAATTATCTGGGTCGGCAAAAAACCGCATAATGAAATTCCCGACTGGATGAACGCCGCAGATTTTCTCGTGCTGCCAAGCTTGAGCGAAGGCTTCGGGCTGGTTCTGCTCGAAGCATTGGCCTGCGGCACGCCCGTTATTGCCAGCGCGGTCGGCGGCGTTCCCGAAATTTTGACCGCGCCGGAGTTGGGTATCATGGTGCCGCCCGGCGACGGCGAAAAATTAGCCGACGCCATGCTTGCAGCCGCGGGCAAATCGTGGGATCCGAAAAAGCTCACGGCTTACGCGCATGCCAACACATGGTCTGAGCGCGCGCCGCGCTTCCTGCAAGTTTATCAAACCGCTCTCGGAAACAAACAGCGAGATTAAAATTCAATGAGTGCAATCAATTTAGAAAACTATTGGGAGAGCCGATTACGCAAAAGCTTTGGAACGGAGGGTGTCGGTTATTTCGGGCTGGGCCGCCGGTACAACAACTGGCTTTACAGAATCAGGAAGCGTGTGTTTAATTCTGTAATGAGGTCAACCGAGGTCAACTTAAAAGATGCGGAGGTTTTGGATATAGGCTCCGGAACTGGCTTTTATATTGACTGCTGGAAAGCGTTTGGCGTCAAAAAAATCGTCGGCGCCGACATCACTAGAGTTGCCGTCGACGAATTGCAGAAAAAATATCCCGGCGAGGAATTTATCCGTCTCGATATCGGCGACGAACTCGGCGCGATGAAGCAACGCCGCTTCGGCATCGTCTCGGCTTTTGATGTTTTATTTCATATTGTCGATGATGCAAGATTTGAACAAGCGATTCAAAATATTAATGCGCTGTTGCGACCCGGCGGGCTTTTTGTTCTTTCGGACAATTTTTTGCACGGCGAAACAATCAGAGCTGATTTTCAGGTAAGCCGTTCATTGGGCGATATTGAAAAGGTTTTATCGGCAATTGGATTCAAAGTCGTTGCGCGCTTTCCCATGTTTTTTTTTATGAATTACCCGGTTGATTCCAACAGCTCTTTATTGAAAAAACTCTGGCGGCTGATGGCAAAAATAATATCACTCCACGAAGCCTGCGGCTTTCTCATCGGCGCGCTGCTCTATCCGGTGGAGCTGCTCGGCCTCACTTTGATTAAAGAAGGCCCCTCGACGGAAATGATGATCTGCCGGAAATCGACCTGATATGCAAATCATCTTCTTCAGCGAAATCAAATGGCAATATCTGCGCACGCGCAAGCAGCAGATCGTCCGGCGTTTTCCGGCGGATTGGCAAATTCTTTTTATTGAACCATTCACCGCCGGCAAGCCGAACAGCTTTCGTGTGCAATGGGATAAAAATGTCGGCTTCGTCACGCTGCCTTATTTTAAAAATTTTCCGCAACGCTGGCTGCAGATTCTCGTTTCCTTCAAGCTGGTGCGCGCTTTGGTCATTTTAGGCGCTATACTCTGGGCGGCACGGCTGATTCGCCGCAGCGGTTTCCAACGCGCTGATTTGATTATGGTCTCCAATGTTTATGCCGCGCCTTTAGTGCGTTGGTTTGCAAAAGGGGGGGTGGCAAAATTTCAAAAAAGTAGCGCCCCGCCATGCGTGGCTGCAGACAAGATGTCTGCGCTACGCCCTGTCACTGAAAAATTGCGCCGGCCGGTGATTTATGATTGCAATGATAATCATCTCGGCTTCCCTTTGACGCCCAAATGGGCGGAGAAATATTTTTACAGCGTTTGCGGCCGCGCCGACCGTATCGTTTGCGCGTCGCAATCGCTGGCCGAAATTATTCCGCCGGCGCAGCAAAACAAAATTGTTTATATCGGCAACGGCGTTGATAGCGGTTTATTTTCAAAAAATACCGCGCCCGCACAGGCGCTCGTCAAATTTCGCCCCCGCCCGATTCTCCTTTATATCGGCGCCATTTCGGAATGGACGGATTTTGCGGCGCTGGAAAAGGTTGCCGCGATGCATCCCGATAAAATGCTCGTATTGATTGGCCCGGCAGTTCCGGCAGTTCGCGCGCCAATGGACAAATTGCTCGCTGCACCCAATGTGCAACACCTCGGCGTCGTCAAACACGATGAACTCCCCGCCTATCTCGCTGCCGCCGATGTTTGCTTGATTCCGTTATTGAAAAATGATTTGACGCGGTTCTTGAATCCCAACAAGCTGTACGAATATTTTGCGGCGGGCAAACCGGTGGTGAGCATGGCGCTGTCCCCGGATTTAATCGCGCTGCGCGAACATGTTTTTCTCGCAGAAGATGCAGCTGGATTCGCCGCGCAAATCGAGCCGGCGCTGGCAACGGCTGCGACAGGTGCTGAAGAACGCCGCCGTCTTGCGGTCGCGAATGATTGGCAGGAAAAGGCCAATCAAATAGTGGCTTTGATAGAGGAAGTCTGCAAACACCGATAATTTGAGCGCTCAAGCCGTTTGCAGCTTTTCAAACTCCGGCTCTTCCTCGGGGGCGAACAGCAAACAGACGGAAATTTTAAACAAAACTCTGTTTGTAAGTTTTTTTTCAAGAGCCGGCCAAATCATTAGATCCCGTTCAGTGCCGGTTTTCCCGGAAAATTCCGGCGCCGTCATATATACATGTACAGTTCCAGACATCGTTAACTCAATGTCTAATCGGGTGGGATGAAGCTTGCGTTCTTGAATGATCGCTTGAAAGGCGGCGGTAATTTGTTTAAGAATTTCTTGAGAATCCATAAAAATCTCCAGGTGTTGATAATCAGCAAATAGCTTCAAGCCAGCTTCGCAACTCGTGGACACCAGCCAAAAATCGAAAAGCTTTTCGACGATCACCGGTCTGGGGATTATAACGCAAGGTCACACTCCAGACAGCCATTTGATTAAACATTTCTTCGAGCTCATGGTCAGATTCCAGAAGCGGCCGAAGTCCGCTGGTATCAAGCAAAAAATCCAAATTGTGACCACGGGCGCTCGTCAGCCGGTCTGTCAATTTTTGATCAGGCAAATCGTCCAGATAGATAATGCCTTTGCGCTTACAAATAGCCCACTTCAACATGCACTCGACAACGTAGCCGCCAAGATAGATCGCCCCGGCCGGATGCGCTTTTTTGAGGTATTCGGCTTCGGCCAACCGCGCGAGCGCGGCTTGCCGATAAACATTGGCCCGGAGTGCCTGTCCCATGAATTTTCCTATCTCAGTATTGAAACGTTAACAAGTTAATTTAAAACTATACCGCCTAAAAGCAAACGCTTTTTCCAAAGAAATTTCTTGTTTTTGTCTACAATAATGAGTAGTATTTCATTCTGTCGTTAAGTTGCTCTTACAATGTTGTGATTATTTTACAATCGTCATTGCAAAGGACTTCCACCGCACATGGCAAAAAAGCCTCACACCCATAAACCCATGGCCGTGCCGCAGAAACACGCGCCGGAAAAAGCCCATTGGTTTGCGCAACATCCGAATCGCACCGCGCTGGGCATTTATTTTCTGCTCGCGATGATTTTTTTCTTTTCCACAATTTTCGGCGGCCGCACCTATGTGTCACCGGACGCGCAATCCGCCGGCGGCATGACGGCGCCGTTGGATAAAGCGTTTTGGGAAACGTGGACACTGCCGCAATGGTCGCCCTACACTTTTGCCGGCATCCCCAGCTTTGCCAGTTTAATGTACACGCCGTTCGTTTACATGCCCGGACTCCTGCTGCTGCCGCTGGCGCGGTTGATTACGCTGCCGGCGATGTTTTCACCGGCTTTGCATTATGTTCTTGCGGCAATGGGCGTCTTCGTTTTTTTGCGACGCAAAGGCGCAAGCTTCTGGCCTGCTCTTTTAGGCGGCCTCGCCTTCATGTTTACGCCGTGGCTGATCACCATGCAAGTTTTTGGGCACGGCTCGCAGATGATGACGTCAGCGTACATTCCGTGGGCGTTATGGGCCGTTGATCGGCTGATGGAAAAATTCTCCTGGCGTAATCTCGGATTGGCCGGATTGATTTTAGGTTTTCAATTTCAACGCGGGCACGTTCAAATTTCATATTACATTTTGCTCTTCGTCGGCCTTTATGTTTTGTGCCAGGTTGTTTCCGTCTTCATCAAAAAAGACTTCAAACGCCTCATGCCCATGCTGGGTGGATTTGCCGGAGCCTTGGTGCTGGCAGGCGCACTGGCGGCGGTTCTGTATTTGCCCCTGCAGGAATACACGCCGCATTCAATACGCGGCGCGTCTTCAGTTTTACAGGCCCAGCCTGGTCCGAAGGATTCCGGCGTCGGTTTTGAGTATGCCACCCAGTGGTCATTTTCTCCCGGCGAAATGATGACATTTATCATTCCCTCATTTTATGGCTTCGGCGGCCAGACTTACTGGGGCAATATGCCGTTCACGGATTATCCGAATTATATGGGGATTCTTGTGTTGGCGCTGGCCATTGCCGGCTTTGTTCTTAATCTGGCGCGCGGCGGACAAAACCGCCTGCTGATTATTTTTTCAGGCCTCACACTGCTTTTCTCATTGCTCATTTCATTCGGCCATCACTTTTCCGCCTGCTATAAATTATTTTACAACTACTTTCCCTATTTCAACAAATTCCGCGTGCCGGTGATGATTCTTATTCTCGTGCAATGCACCGTTGCCATTCTCGCCGGGCTTGGATTGGAAAAAATTTTATCCTGGGTGCGTTCGGCAAGCACCAAAGATGCTACGGCAAAAAATGATAAAATAGCGCAACGGCTGTGGCTGGCGTTCGGCGCGCTGGTTGTTATTGTGCTCGCTTTAACAGTTTTTCAAGAGGGGTTTTTAAATTTTATGCGCGGGCTGTATCCGGATCAGTACGACGCCAATACGCAGCAAGCCGTGGATCAGGCGCGTTTCGCCATGCTCTTTCAGGACTTCTGGTTCATCTCGATTTTTTCGGCAGCGGGATTGGCGCTGCTGGCCTTGGCGCTGAGAAAAAAAATAGCCGCGACCGCGTTTGCCGTTGCCATTTGCTTAATCACGCTGGTTGATCTCTGGCTGGTTGATAAGAAAATCGGCCAGACTTATCCGCAGCAAGAAACGCCGGATTATTTACAACCCGATGCCATCAGTGCATTTTTCAAATCGGACACTTCCTTGTATCGTTTCTATCCCGCCGGACAACTCTTTGGCGAACTGCGCTGGTCGGCGCAAGGTTTTCAAAGCGTCGGCGGTTATCATGCCGCCAAGCCGCGTTTTTATCAGGATTTCATCGAAGCAACCGGATTACAACGCGCCACGGAAAATGATTTTCCGGCGCATCATATTCTCGATATGCTCAACGCTAAATATGTTCTCACCTTCGCGACTTTATCGGTTGAGGAATGGATCATACAGCAACAATTTCAAGTCGGCGGGCAACAGGTGTTGAGCATTTACGAAAATCCCACCGTCTTGCCGCGCGCTTATTTGGTCGGCGAGTTTGAAGTGCAGGCCGAACCCGTGGCGGCGTTAATGCGATTGCGCGCCGGTCCGGAACAGGGCTTTGACCCGCATCGCCGGGTCCTGTTAACCGAGAAGCCGGACTTGGTGCCGCAACCCGATTCCACTGCGAGCGCGCAAACCCAGCGCTACGATTATCATCATATTCAGATTGCCACGAAAAGCCTCGCGCCACAGATGCTGGTATTAAGCGATAATTATTATCCCGCCCCGGCCGGATGGCAGGCGTATATCGACAACCAGCCGGTGAAAACCTATCGCGCCAATTATTGCTTCCGCGCGATCAGCGTGCCCGCCGGCACGCATCAAGTGGAATTTCGCTTTCATTCGCGCGCGTTTACGCTGGGCTTGTGGACGAGCCTAACGGCGCTGGTGATTGGCATGGCGTTGCTCGTCGTCGAACGTCGCCGGCCGCCGACGTCAGCATAAACATTTTCGCGGCAATGCTTCTGCCCCGGTTGAAAAACGTAGCGCGGCCATCCTGGCTGCCCCGCGCACGGGGCGCTACATAACTTTTCTCGTGAAAAAATATTTGCAATTGTGCTGGCACTGTCATAAATTGTAATCTTTGGCTTTAAAAAATTAAGCAGGCTCGCATAAAATCAGCCGGGAAAAAATTTACGGATGATACCGATTGAGTGGTGTGGCGGTGTACAGTCGAAGTGCACACGCCGGTAAGGAGTTTCTGGCAATGAAATTGAAAGATATACTTTCTGAACACTTGATTAAGATTAATCTGGCCGGCCAAGAGAAACGCATGGTTATTGAAGAGATGGTGGAATTGTTGGTCAAGGCCGGAAGCATTAAAGATCGCAAAGATGTTTTGAAAGCTGTGCTGGATCGCGAAGCCGTGATGAGCACGGGCGTCGGCGATGAAGTCGCTATTCCGCATGGTAAAAGCGAAGCCGCGCCGGCCATCGTGGTCGCGCTGGGAATCGCTCAAAAGCCCGTTGAGTTTCAAGCGATGGATGATCGACCGGTGCGTATCATTTGGTTGCTGGTGGGCCCGCCGGACCAAACCGGTCCACATCTGAAAGCGCTCAGCCGTATTTCTCGTCTGATGCACAAGCCCGAATTTCGGGAACAATTATTGACGGCGAAAACCTCCAAAGAGGCGCTCAACACCATTATTCGCGAAGAAGAAAAGTATTTGGAGAATTGAGTTTATCAAAGCGTTTGACTGTTTGCCGATTTGACCGTTAAAAACGGGCTAACCGACCAACAGTCAAACCGTTTAACCTGAAAACATTTTCATGCGCTTCCAAAAAATCAAAGGCACGCGCGATATTTTGCCGGAAGAAATCGGTCGCTGGCAGGCGGCCGAAGCCGTGATTCATCAAGTCATGACGCGCTTCGGATTCAGCGAAATTCGCCCGCCGATTTTTGAGGAGACGGAGCTTTTTGCTCGCAGCATCGGCCAACTCACCGATATCGTTTCGAAGGAAATGTACACGTTTCTCGATCGCGGCGAAAAAAGTTTAACGCTGCGGCCGGAATTAACCGCTGGCGTCGTGCGCGCTTTTATTGAAAACAGTCTCGGCAAAAAACAACCGGTCAACAAACTTTATTACCTGGCGCCGGTGTTTCGGCAGGAAAACCCGCAAGCCGGGCGGTTGCGCCAGTTTCATCAATTTGGCGCGGAAATTTTGGGCGCTGCCGATCCTGCTGCCGATGTTGAGGCGATCGCGCTTTCGATTGCGCTCTATCGCGCTTTTCAGCTTGATCATTTTTTGGTTAAAATCAACAGCGTCGGCGACGCCGTCTGCCGTGAAGCCTACAAACAAAAACTCCGCGACTATTTGCGGCCGCGTTTCGACCGGCTCTGCAAAACCTGCCAGCAACGTTTCGAGAAAAATCCGCTGCGCATTCTCGACTGCAAGGAAGCCGGTTGCCGCGCGGAAACTGCCGAAGCGCCCCAAATCGTCGCAGCCCTCTGCGAAAATTGCGCCCGGCATTTTGCGCGTGTTCGGCAATTACTCGATGCCGCCGGTATGAAATATGAAATCGATTTCCGGCTCGTGCGCGGTTTGGATTATTACACCCGCACCGCCTACGAAATCAGCAGCGATCAGCTCGGCGCGCAAGACGCGCTCTGCGGCGGCGGCCGCTATGATTTGCTCGTCGAAGAACTCGGCGGTGAAACCACACCGGCCGTCGGCTTTGCGGCCGGGATGGAACGCCTGATGATGGTGTTGGAAAAAACCGGCTGGCAACCAACCGTCCCCAAAGCGCCGATCATTTTCCTCGCGTCGCTCGGCGAAGCCGCAGTGTCATGGGCCGTGCAAACCGCCTCGCAGTTGCGGCAAAACGGTATGACGGTGGAAATGGATTTGTTGGGACGGGGCTTGAAAGCGCAACTGCGCGAAGCCAATCGCCAGCAGGCGCGCTTCGCGGTGATTGTGGGTGACAACGAGTTGCAAACGCAACGCGCCGCGGTGCGGGATTTAATGACGAGCCAGCAAACCGAAATCCCCTTCACCGATTTGATTGCCGACCTGCAGAAAAGCTGCACCGGTTAGCCGAATATGTTAAGCAAAAACGAACTCAGAGAAATTGCCCGTCTGACGCAGAAAAAATACCGGTTGGAAATGAACCGGTTTCTCGCCGAAGGCGGTCGATTGTGTGAGGAAGCGATTAAGTCCGGCTGGAAAGTCGAGCGGGTGATTTATTGCCCATCGTTTTTGCAATCGTTGCGCGCGCGGCAGGCGTTGCAGCTTGCCGAGGAACGCGGCGTCACCGTCGACGAAGTGGCGAGTGACGTGTTTGTCGGCCTCTCGGACACCATGCACTCACAGGGCATCATCGCCATTGTCGAGAAACGCGTGCCGGACAGCGAGCCGGTGGAGCGCATGCGCGGGGTGCCGCGTTGCATGTGGGTGGGCATCGAGAAGATGCACGATCCCGGCAATATGGGCACGATTTTACGCACCGCGGACTGGCTCGGCGTTGACGGCGTGGTGATCGGCAAAGAATGCGTCGAGGTTTACAACCCCAAAGTCGTGCGCGCCAGCATGGGCTCGATTTTTCATCTGCCGATTTACGAAATTGACGATTTTGCCGGCGTTTTGCGCCGCTTTCAAACGTTTAGCGCCGTGCTCTACGGCGCCGATCAAACCGGCGATTTCTCTTACTCGATGTTGCGCTACGCGCCCAAGAAAGTTCTTCTTCTCGGCGATGAAGTCGAGGGTCTCTCTCCTGAAGTCGGCGCCCTCCTCCAACATCGCGTTTCCATCCCCCGTCGCGGCGGCGGCGAATCGCTGAATGTGGCAATTGCTTCGGCCATTCTGCTGGCGGAGATGAGCCGGTAGATTTAAATGAACTCACCCGCCAAGCGAAACAGATAAGCTCGCGACAAAGTTTAAAGGCTTCGGCACGCTCAAAGCGCATCCGCTTCTCGACTAAACCGTGAGATTGCGAAATAATTTTGTATTGCTTGCGAATAATCGTTTTGGTATTAGCCTGTGGCATATTGAGCCAGAAGCTCTCGAATATCCTCTAATCGCGCATGCGGATGGCGCTCTAAAAATAAGGCGACAATGCCGGAGATATGCGGCGCCGCAAAACTTGTTCCTTGTCGCGGCACTCTTTGTCCTTTCAACCAAAGCACCATCTGCTCCCCGCCTTTTGCGAGACACTCAGTGGCCTCGTTTTTTTGATATGAGTAATCAAAAGGGCGGCGAAAGTCTCCTGCGCCGACACCAATCACATTTTCAAAAATGGAAGGGAAACTCCAGACTTTGGAGACATGCGCCGCGGCGACGATAATCACTCCATGGCGTCGAGCAAGCTCACACGCAGCATAAAGTGGACGCACAGCATCGGCAAGATGGGTGCCGAGACTGAGATTGACTATTTGCAATCGTTGATCAATGACCCAGTTGATCGCCGCCACTAATATCGGCACGGATGTTTCCAAACGATGGCCAAAGACACGAACAGGAAATATCTCTGCGTTTGGAGCGATTTGCAAAATGAGATCAGCGCAAGCCGTTCCGTGGCCGATTCGATCTTGATCGTCATCCGACTGTTTCAAAACCAATTCGTCCATTGGATGGACAAACCCAACGCCCTTTTTGACTTGCAAATTGGCCAAGGTACGATCCCAACCGCTGTCAATCACGCTGATGCGCACGCCTTGTCCGGTTGGGGCTTGCAAATCATTGGTTATCCAGAGCGGGCGTTCAATAAATGAATTGGCAGTTTTGACCTTATCAAGAGCAGGCAATTCTTCGTTAACCCCGGAATTCAAAAACTGCTCTTTAATTTTTCTTTTAGATAGTTCCATAACAGTGTGATAACTTTTCCCGACTTCGTAATGATCATCCCGTGAATCGAGTATCCACGCTTTAACTTTTCACGGCCTAAACTTTCAAGCTGTCGATCATCAAGAGCCGCCGTGACTCGATAAAGACCGGCAAACGCCGGATTCACTTTTTGATTCGGAGAAATTGGCTCGGAGCCGACTGTGACAACGCGGCCATACAACAAATCATCATCGAGAGCTTGGAACGCTTGCACCTCCATTTTGACCATGTCACCCAAGTGAATTCGGTGAACGTCTTGTTCTTTAATGTAAAGTGTTGCTTGCCACTGCTCCGTATCCGCAATTTCAAGCAAGAGCTCTCCTGCTTGCACATAAGAACCGATCAAACGCTCGAGCTGCTCTGTTAAAACAATCCCTGCGGCCGAAGAGGTGATAATCAAACGTCCCAACCGTTCTTTCATGATACGAATCTGTTTCTCCAATTGCTCCAGTTCAACTCGTTGTTTCTCGATATTTAGTTGATTCACTTCAAGCAAGTCTGCCCGGGTGTTACTATAACGCACCTCGGCCTCTGCGGCGAGAACATCTGAAAGGGCGATATCAATCCCAACATGTTGGCCGATTGCATAGGAGTTTGCCGCTGAGTCGCTGCTGATGTTGAATCCATGTTCCGCTAGGCTTCTGCGATAGCCGGCTTTGGCTTTGATGAGCCGCGCTTTTGCCTGCTCCAGCAAATCAGCTTGCTGGCGCTCTTCAAACTTTGCTAAAGATTTTGTGCGTTGCTGCTCGATGCGCTTCAACTCCGACTCCGATTGGAGTTGGGCCAACATGCTTGCAAGCGTCAGCGAATCGAGTTCAACAAGCGCTTGACCTGCGTTGACAGTGTCTCCGGTCCTAATAAAAATATTTTTGATAATGCCGGGCTCCTGGCTGTGCACAGGCCATATTGCCGCCGGCTCCAACGTGCCATTCCCCTTGATGGTGATATCGATTTCGACAACGAACGCCACGATGAGTCCAATGGCAAAAAGCGACGCCAGCAAAAGCAAAGTCACGCTCACCGCACGGTTAACCAATCGCGTTCCGGTGTTACTGATAGGTTCCAGTTCGGGTAACCGCAGCGCCGGCGTTTCCTCTAGGATTTGGCCGGTTCCGTTCATCGTGCCACATTGTTTCTGATTAAAATCAAAGTCATTTTAACTGAGGGTTAACCCTGCTGAGCCATTCTCAGATGATGATCTTCGCGAACGACCGATGGCATGCCATGCATTTGGCGATAGCGCATATTGTTGCTGAGCAACTCATGATGAGTTCCCACACCGGCAACTTGTCCCGTTTCAAGTACGCAAACCTGGTCGGCTAACGACGCCGAGGCCATTCGATGCGTGACAAAGATAATCGTCTTTCCCCTTAATTGCGAAAAGAAGTCATGCAGGATTTCCGTTTCCGTCTGTACGTCGATATTGGAAGTCGCTTCATCCAAAATCAAAACGGGCGTATCGCGGATCAAAGCGCGAGCCATCGCCAGGCGTTGCCGCTGTCCAGCGGACAAGCTGGCTCCCCACTCGGCGATCATGGTTTCATATCCATTCGGTAAGCCCGTGATCAATGAATCAAGACGACATAATTGAATAACCTCGTTTACAAGCTCGCGGGACGGGTTTTCACTTCCCAAGGTTACATTTTCCCAGAAACTGCCTTTTATCAAGCTCACCTCCTGCCATACCACAGAAAACTGGCGGCGCAAATCCGGCAAAGGAATTTTAGCCAGTGCAATACCGTCAATGAAAATCCGGCCTGAATCAGGCTCTTCCATCCGCAGCAGAAGGCGAAGCAAAGAAGTCTTGCCTGAGCCGCTCGGGCCAACAATTGCCGTGATCGCGCCATTTGCAATGTTCAAATTGATGTCGCATAAGGCGTTTTGATTGGTTGTATATGCAAATGAAACATTCTGAATCTGAAAATTCCCTTTGAGAAAAAACTGACTAGGCACAGGTGATGAGTACACTGCCAATGGATTTTGCTCCGTCGGCGTATCCAAATACTCGAACATGCGGCCAAGACTGACCGTGGATTGCTGAAATTCTGATAAGAGATTGACGAATTGTGTGAGAGGATTGTATAAATATCCGAGGTAAGCCGTGAATGCGATGTAATCTCCCAAGGTCATTTCCTGGGAGAGAATCAGAGCCCAACCAAACCACGTGAAAGCCGTGGTATTCAAAGCGTATAAAAGGCCGTTTATAGATCCAATTAATTGCCCCAAACCTCCAGCCTTCAATTGTAGCGTCAGGGCACCATTGACATGCCGGCTTGCCTTGTCAAATATAAAATGCTCGAGCGCCATGGTTTTAAAGGTTCGAATATGGCTGAACACTTCCACTTGAAAGGCGCTTAATTCCGCATACGCTTCCGAAGTCCGTTTCCAATAATGGCGCGTGGCGCGACCCAAAGCTGTAATAATCACCACACTCAACGGAACTGTGATCAACGCGAGTAAAGCGAGCTTCCATTGCAAGAGAAACAGAAATGGCGGCACCACGAGCAAGTAGATCACGTTTGAAAATAAAGTTTGAAACCAATTCGTGACCGTATTCAAGGAGTTTCGCACGTCTTGAAAACGGCTCGTGAGCTCGCCGACTTGATGCGTATCAAAAAATTTCACTTTAAGATGCTGCAGATGGTTGAAGAACATCAAACCAATAGCGTTATTGAGCCGCGAACTCACATACAAAGTATAATAACCCTGAATGCCTTTCATAACCGCGGTGACAACACTGACGGCAAGAATTCCACCGACGAGAACATGCAAAAGGGTTACGTTATGGGAGGGGTAGACTTCGTCAATTAACAGCTTGGAAAAATACGGCGTCGCCAGGCCAACGACGCTAAACGCCAGACCAAGAATCATGCTTTTCGTCAGCGGCTGCCAATAAGGTTTGATGAGCCACACTAATCTCACGAATTGCCGGAAGGCAGTTTTTAAAGTCGGAGTTTCAGGCATGGCTAATCAATGACCATTTCTTTCTCAGCCTTGGCGGCGATGGTTTTCGTGTGCGTGTCGGTGACAGTAATTTCAAGCCGGTAGTTGCCTTTGGCAACCCGGCTGAGATCGATGCCGATCAGCTCTTCAGCGGCGTCGCCGTTGACGGGCCGCGAATAGGAAACGCTGACGGCAACGTCTTTGTCGCTGGCGAGCGCTTGCGCCACTTGCTTGAAAATGTTTTCTTCCTTGCGTTTCTCGGAAATGATTTTGTAGACGATTTCGTATTGATCCGTGATGCCCGAGGTCTTCAGATTGTAGACCTCAAAATAACACAGCAAAGGTGCCGATTTGCGAATCTTCTCAAATGGATAGGGAGCAATCTCACGGTCTTGCTTCCTGGCAGCCGGCAATACGCGTCTTTGATTTTCGTTGGTGATTTCCGTTAAAAACTGTATATCGCTGATCATGAGACTATCGCCTCTGAAATCCCGAATCGTGATCGGTTGGCGCGAAAAGCCGAGTTTGCCATTGCGTTCGTCTTTTATTTGGAGGGTCAAATCACCTTGTTGTGAAGGCGCCAAGATGGTCAGTTTGCCAACCGCATTGGAGAAGTTTTCAAGAGCCGCCAATTTAGCGGGAAATTTTTTGGTCATGCTATCTTTCCCTACCGGATCAAACCATTGGTTTTGCAGCAAGCAGCGGTACGCAATATTGAGCGTGTCATTTGAATCGGAAGAGTAATTTTTGACCAAATTCTTTTTAAGTGGTGACAGCAACGCAATTTCCATCCGCGTGGAACCATGCGGAGCGCGAAATTGGGCGAGATCATCGTAAAATTCAAGCTTGTTGACTGCCTCGATCTCGTTATGCGCGGCTGGCGGGGCCTCACTGCGTGCCTTGAAGACTTCGATTTTAGCTTGTTCAGCAATTCTCCATTGAACCACATGGGGTGTATAATATTCTTCAGCAAGTACGGTGCGACTGTTTGGAAATCTAGCTGCATGCGCTCGTGCGGTCTCCAGTTCATGAAGCCGCGCTATGGCGCGGTCAAAAACTGGTGATACAGAAGCTCTTTTCTTAACAAGTGCGCTCCATCCCGTCGCCTGCTTCACAGGATCAACTCTTCTTCCCGCTATAAGAATAGACAATAGATTCTCAATCTCACGAAAAACAGCGCCTTCCTTGACAAAATGAACTAATAAATTACGCGTAACATTTTCGTATGACCAGCTTTCATTTGGAAGAATATCAAAATTACCGCCATCCTCGTAACGAAATGACGGCTTCCCATATTTGAGGTAGTACTTTCCTCGATCATCAAAATATGGTGGCTTCCAGTAAGGAAAATTTTTTCTTGCGTATGCCCGTCGCTTGAGATAATCCACCAACCAATCATTTTCTGACAGAAGAGGATTGGGATTTGCCGCTTTCCAATAAAGCTCAATATAGGCTTTACGCTCGGTCAATGGAGCAAGACTGCCATAGGTCTGCTTCTGCTGTTCATCAAGCAGGAGTACAAACTCCGTTTCAAATTCATTCTTAAAAGTTGTTTCATCCGCAACAGCAAGCGCGGCAAAATATTGCTTTTCAGTTAGGATGGAATCTAATCGGCTGTGTTGAGGCAACAACAGAAAATTAGCGGTTAACGCAGTGGCTTTGCCACCACCAAGCTTGTCACTGTTAAGCACGAATAAAGGGTTTGGGATAAGGCATAAGCTCAAAGAATAAAGGAGAAGGTACTGCCTCATAACAACCTCCTTTCGACCAACTTTTTCCAAGTCATTGTGTGCGCTTTTTATCAGCATGAATTAATTATGCCGATCAATCATAGGAATAAGTTTACTTAACAGAGAACTTGCGTTTGAAAAAACAATTCAAAGGGATCGCACCACCTATTCATAAACAGGGGTTAATTTGTTAAATCACAGCGTCACCAGCACAGGCACGTTGAACCATCCTGTGTATTTTGACACCCCTCGGTGCCACAGTATGCGGAACACCCAGCTTGACCTGTGCAGAGCCCACAAGTGAGCTGAGGTGCACAGGTGCCATTAAAGCTTATTATGCAGCCAACCTCTTGAGTATGGTTGTAGCCATACACAGTACCCTTGGATTGATTATTCTGCATTGGCGTAGTATCAAACGACTCCACCTTCAGATCATCTAAATTGAGCTTCAGCTTTTCCATAGAATCCTTCCTTTCTGAATGAAGGTTAAAAGTTAAAAGCAACGGGTTAAGATGGTGCGATCCCTTGGTAGCGCGTGCAGGATTTGGACCTGCGTCTCTGGCCTGAGGAGCCAGTGTCCTGAGCCACTAGACGAACGCGCCATTTCTTTGGGCAGAGCGCAATGGCGCAGAGGGCATAGCGTTCATGCACGATTCTGCATTTTACTCTATGCGTTCTGCAAACAAGGCTTCATTTTTTCGAAATGCTGAAGCAGATAATATAAGGACTCGCAACCATCGTTAAATTGTTATTTCACTCCTTGCAAGCCACGATGCCGGCGCGATAGGCATTCTGAAGCTGAAGAAGAATTTTTTCCTGCAGCAATTCTCGCTCAGGCGGGCCGATTTCGGCAAACGCTTGCGCAACGTTCGACGTAATTTGCTCCAATGACGATGGCGTTTCGAGGCAACTTAAAACCAGCGCCGCAAATTTATCCAGGCGACGAACGTGAATTTTGTTTTCACAGCGATAGAGCAGAAAGAAAACCGCTGTCGGTTCAGGCGCTGCAACTTCAAGACGAACTTTTTTTCGCAGCCACCGATCCCAGTCCCAACGCGTCTGCACAAGCCGTGTATGGGCTTGCAATTGCATGGCAATCTCATTCCATTCTATTGCTTCGACAGCCGGTTTTTTAAAGTTGTCCAAAAATTCTTCGGTAAAGTCCGTGATGGTCAAACTTAATTCGTATTTCACACGCTCGGGGAGGTAAGCATCGTCTAAAAATTGTTTAGCCGTTCCATCTTTATTTTGAATCAGTCGATTGATGGCTTGGTAAGCCCGAGCAACCTCTGATTCACGAATAGGTTCATGAGTAGAGTCATCCAACAAAAGGTTGTGATTGCCGTTTTCGCTTTGATTGAGAATTTGCAGCGTTCTGCCAAAGTATTCGCCAACGTATTGCTCTTGCAATTCGCGATAGCCGCTTTGCCCAATTCTTTTCTCATTCTGTTTTCGAGATGGCCGGATGAGCAAAACCGACGGCGTTGCCGAGGAAAAGAGGCGGAGATAAAAGTAACCAATGCCTGCCTCGCCGAGCATCAAGCTGGGGTCAGGCACTGCCGCTACTGTTCCACACGGCCAGCTTTTGCCGGACTTTTCGATAGTTTCCCACCCGAGTAAGCCACAAGCTTCGGCTCGCCTTCGCAACGTTATGTCATCAAAAACCTCTGCCGCATACAAAAGAAGCTCACAATTGCCGGCCAAACCATGACAAAGAGAGAAATTGGAACCTTGTAAATCAAGGGAAGCTTCGGTGGCTTTGATGGCCGCCAGCGCTTCGTCTTTATAAATTTGATGGTGCAAAATCTCGAACACTCGTGTCCGAGTCAAGCCGATGCCTGGAGCGCCATGACACCAGCCGCTCATGTAATGCATAATATACGGCGGCAATTTGCCGGCGATAGCGATTGCCTTAAGCTCATCAAGCTGGCCGTTAAAAAGATATTCCCCAAGCTCCATATGTCTGAGGTCGGGCCAGTTTGATACTTCGGCGTTATAAAATTGGCGTTCGTATAGAAAAGCCTGTTCTGCCGCGTATAAATATTTATCAAATCCGGTGGTCTGATATAATTCCAATAACGCATATCCGGCGCCGGCAGCACCATGAGCCAGACCGGTTAAATTACGCACTGCGGAAGGCGTTAGCGTCGTCCATGACCACCCACACGGCTCTTTTCCCGCGACGTCAATGAGATGATCTCCGAGCCTCATCGCCATGTCCATCAAGAGATCGTGGTCGCACACCTCGGACAACTGAATCAAGGCTGGAATCGCGCCTGCGG
>Ga0247727_10005549_pt1 | contig 25486 bp, 26 predicted proteins | sample WisWelCaveWW1625_FD_202498 | JGI IMG/M metagenome (GOLD analysis project Ga0247727, IMG submission 202498) | Biofilm microbial communities from Wishing Well Cave, Virginia, United States - WW16-25 | ecosystem: Environmental > Aquatic > Deep subsurface > Groundwater > Cave microbial mat | place...
TTGTTGCAGACCAATCCCACGCGCCAACGTCCTAGGCGGCGCGTCCCACGGCGAAAGTTAAAGGATTCGCGCCGCGTGCGGTATCTGTTATATCGCAAGCGGCTCACGGCTTAACTTAATGCCATTGGGCTTTAGCAGGTTCCTGACTCGCCCACGCTTCCGACCAAGTCTCGAGTCCTCTACTTTTACGCCCGGTCGCCATTTGCGGATAGGCGATTCGCGCTTTGCTTGCCGCGCTTTCATTGACTGAACACCACAGGATAAAAAACCGCGTCGCGTTCCTTATTTCCTTCGTGGCACGCGCCGCAGTGTTCCAGTTGTTTTTGGTCTCGCGTTACCGCGCCCTTTTCATCCACATACGCATACTGCCATCCTGTTTTGACTTTGACCATGATGCCCAGTCCCGCAGGTTTGCGCGCGCTGGCATCCACCTTGAACTGCGCGTCTTGCGCCCATTTTTCTTTGACAATGATGCTGGCTTCAGGAAATTTTCGCGCGCCTTCTTGCTTTATCGTTTTCGCGCCCGCTGGATTCACGTACACTTGCACAAAGTACTGTGCATGTTCGCTGTCCAAGTATTGTTGTTCCTCCGTCGTCACCAACCGGCACAACGCAATCAAGAACCCCGAAACATTTTGCGGCGCATCAAACATCCGCGCCCATGTCGCATAGTCGCGCGCAATGTTCCCCGCATCCGTCTCGTCGCGCGGGGCAGCTACATTCGCCAACGGCGACGCGCACGCGACGCTCAAAATCACCACGATCAAAAATCCAACAACCCGTTTCAACTCGTACCTCCCGTTCGATATTCCGCGCGCCCGCGCCGTTCCCGACTCTCGTTTCTCGTTTCTCGCTTCTCACTCCCCACTCCCCCCTCCCCACTCCCCGCCTTCAACCTCCCCGCCAACCGCGTATTCCGCATCGCGATTTTATTATTCCGCACCGCCATCGCAATCGCTTTTTTGTTGCCCACCAGCACGACCAATTGTTTCGCGCGCGTGATCGCGGTGTAAATCAAGTTGCGCTGCAAGAGCATGTAATGTTGGGTGAGAATGGGTATCACCACCGCGCGGTATTCGCTGCCTTGCGCTTTGTGGACGCTCATGGCGAACGCGTGAACGAGCTCGTCCAATTCGCTAAATTCGTAGATGACGCGCACGCCGTCGAAATCAATGTCGAGCGTCTGTTCCTCAAAATCAATTTCCATGATGCGCCCCAAGTCGCCGTTGAAAATTTGTTTGTCGTAATTGTTGCGCGTTTGCAATACTTTGTCGCCGACGCGGAATGTGCGCGAGCCGTGACGCGTTTCGCGCTTGCCTTGTGCGGGGGGATTGAGGGCGGTTTGCAGCTGCGTGTTCAATTCGCCCACGCCTGCGAGTCCGCGATGCATCGGTGAAAGAACTTGTACATCACTGACGCCGTTCAAGCGAAAACGGTTCGGGATGCGCGTCGTCACAAGTTCCACGACGCGTTTGGTGGCGAGTTCGGGTTCCTCCTCGTGAAACAAAAAGAAATCGCGCGCGTTTTCGTGAAACAACGGCATCTCCCCGCGATTGATGCGATGCGCGTTCGTGACAATGAGCGAGGTTTCGTCTTGACGAAAAATCACGTCGAGCGCGACGACGGGGATGACGTTTGACGCCAGCATATCTTTCAACACATTCCCCGCGCCCACGCTCGGCAGTTGATCGGGATCGCCGACGAATAGGACGTGCGAGGTCAAGTCAATCGCTTTCAAAAGCGCGTTCATCAACAGCAAATCAATCATCGAAGTTTCATCCACGATAATCAAATCCGCGTCGAGCGGATTGTCGCGGTCCCGCAAAAATTTTTTATGCTCGAACGGTTTGAACTCCAGCAAGCGATGTAAGGTTTGTGCCGCTTCACCCGTAGCTTCACTCAAACGCTTTGCCGCTCGTCCCGTCGGCGCGGCGAGCTTGAAGGTTTTGTGCTTGGCTTTCAAGAGTTGAATGATCGCGCGGACGGTGGTTGTTTTGCCTGTGCCAGGTCCGCCCGTGAGGATGGAGACTTTTTCGGTGAGGGCGATTCGTACTGCGTCAGATTGTTTGGTGGTTAGGTGGTTGGGTAGTTGGGTGGTTAGCCAATCGAACGCTTTGGTCCAACTTACATTTTGAAATTCCGCGAGCCGCGAACTGCGATTATTTTTCAAATCCAACAAACGCTTGGCGGTATTTTTTTCGGCGATGTGAAACGGCGTCAAATAAATCGCGTCATCTTCAATCACAACTTGTTCTTGCAAGGCAAGCCGATCAATCGCCGCGTTCACTTGAACATCCTGTGCGCCCAATGCTTCGCGGGATTCGTCCACGAGCGCGCCGCGTTCGGCAAACACATGCCCGTCATCAATAAATTTCGCCAGCACATATTCGACACCCGCTTCGATGCGCGCGGGATCGTCCTCTTTCATCCCCAACGCGCGCGCGATTTTGTCCGCCGTCAAAAAGCCGATGCCGTAAATGTCGCGCGCGAGGCGGTACGGCTCATTGCGTAAAATGTTGAGCGCACCGTCGCCGTACTGTTTGTAAATTTTTACCGCGAGCGCGGTGCTGACGCCGTGCGCGGACAGAAACATCATCACCTCTTTGATCTGTTTCTGTTCCGCCCAACCCTTTTGAATAATCTCAATCCGTTTGCCGCCGACGCCGCCCACCTCGTTCAAACGCGCGATATCGTTTTCGATCACCTCAAGCGTGTCGAGTCCAAAAAAATCTACAATGCGCTTTGCCGTTACGGGTCCAATGCCTTTGATGAGTCCCGAACCTAGATATTTGCGGATGCCCTCTATCGTCGCGGGGAGTTGAATCGTAAATTTTTTGATTTCAAACTGCCGCCCGTGCGTGGCATGATTCGTCCAAATCCCTTGCAGCGCGAGAGATTCGCCCACACTCGCGCCCATCAGATTGCCAATGACGGTGACGTTGTAATTTTTCCCTTCGGGGATGAAACGCGCGACAGTGTAGCCGTTTTCTTCATTGTAAAACGTGATGCGCTCAATGACACCGGTGAGGGGTTGGAGGGGGAGGTTTTGGGGGGCGTTCACGCGGACAAGTATAAATGAAAAAGCCGTTGGCTAAAAGCCAACGGCTACATGTCCAGAACAAATGCGAGTGTATCTTCAAGTTTTTCCATCCATTCCTCCGAAAGTTTTCCTAGACGATTGGTAAGACGTGATTTATCCAAGACGCGAATTTGATTGCACAAAGCAACCGAATCTTGTTCTAAACCCCCTGCGCCTTTTTGAATTAGCAAGCCACTTGGTAATTCGGCGCGTTTCAAATTGGTGGTGAATGGGATCACTACAACCGTGCGCGAAACGCGATTGAGAATCGAATTTTGCACAATTACTACAGGACGTTTTCCTGCCTGTTCTGAACCGACGACAGGATTGAGATCAGCAAAGTATACATCACCCTTTTTCATTTGAATCCTCTTGTACCAAACTATTCAAATAATCATCTAGCCCCATCTCCGCAAGCTCTCCATCCTCCTCCGCGCTTTCTGCAAAAAGTTTTGCCCATTGTGCTTCATCCACTACGCGCGGCGCATAGCGTTTTGGTTTCTGACGCGCGCGCAAGAACTGCACAAAATCCAAAACCTCGACGATTTTTTCGTCGGGCAAGGCGCGTAATTCCGAAACAATTTCGCGCATGACAAGTGTAGATTGTTCGCTCATAGTCTCCCCCAATACGTGCGATTATACAATGAATCGCGCTCTGCTCTTAAATTTGTATCGCTTGCCCCCTTCACAATCACGCCAATTCAATGTATCCTGTCCGCACATCACTCTGAAAAGGAGACTCTCATGTTACCCGCCTACGTAAATTTTTGGGATCCGCGTTTGGACAAACTGAATATCAAACTCGTCGCCGCGCCGAATCCCACCTATCGTTTAGTCGAAGCATATTTTCAAGACAGCACCGATCCCGAAAATCCCACCGACAAGGAAGCGTCCGAATCAAAAAACGGGATCAAGATCATGGTCGGTGTGCGCGATGCGCGCGGGCGCGCGCTGACAAATGTGCGCGTCATTCAAGCGTTCCCCGGCGAAGAAGCGTTCGCGTTGACGACGCCCGCAGGGAATGTCGAATTTGATATGAGCGGCGATTCGAGCTTTGATCCGAAAAAGAATCAAGCAGGACCGTACACCATTTTCATGCGCGGCGGTGACAAGGTGACGGGCTTGGGCTTGCCGCTCAAGCAGCACGTCCAGTACAATTTGAAATTTCAACAAGTCCCCGTGACCGTGCCGCTGGACAAATTCGATGTCGGCGTCGCCGCGAAAATCGCGCTCGCCAACACCTACGGCATTCCGCTCAACACCGAAGCCGCGCTGGCGAAATTTGCCATCCAAAACAAACTCGGCATCCCGCTCACCGATGAAATCGAATTTAAGTGGAAGGGCGAATCCTACGTAGGACAAATGTGGTCGGGCGGCGCGGTGTATTGCAAGAAAGGGGATTTCGGAAATATTTTTTCCGCGTGAGAGAGGGAAAACCTGCCAACGGATTTTGAAAACGGATTAACAGATAAACGGATGAGGATCCCATAGTTTATCAAAACATCGCGGTTGCGACGCAATCGCGATGTTTGTTTTAATTCCGCAGCGTGAACCAAATCTTTGTCCCCTTTCCCACCTCACTCTCGGCAAACATTTCCCCGCCGTGCGCCTCGATCAAATTTTTGGCAATTGCCAGCCCCAATCCTGTGCCGCGTGAATCGCGCGCTTTGTAAAAGCGTTCAAAAATGTGCGGTAATTCTTGCGTGGAAATTCCGCGCCCCGTATCGTTCACCGCAATCATTACACCTTTCGTTTTGTCCATTCCACAGGTGACATGGATTTCACCACCGCGTTCCGTGTAACGTAGCGCGTTCGCAATCAAATTTTCCAACACTTGACGAATCCGCGCGGGGTCAACGTCCACGTTCGGCAGCGTCATCCCACATTCTGTTTTCATTGCAACCCCACTGCTCTCGGCTTGCGCGCGAAAAGGTGCAACGGTTTCGTTGATCAAGATCAGAAGATCAGTAGATTCTTTTTGCAAATGCAGCGCGCCGCTCTCCGCTTGCGCCAGCGTGTGTAAATCGTTAATCAGGCGCGACAGTTGTCGCGTCTCGTCGAGAACCGGTTCCAGATGCGCGCGATCCAGCGGATACACGCCGTCCAACATCCCTTCCACATTGCCTTGAATCACCGTCAGCGGCGTGCGTAATTCGTGCGACACATCCGCGAGCATCGCGCGGCGCTGCGAATCGTTCGATTGCAAACGCGTGGTCATTGCATTGAACGCGCGCGTTAGACTGCGGACTTCACGCGGACCGCGTTCGCGCACGCGCGTCGCGTAATCGCCGTCAGCTACGCGCTGCGCCGCATCAATCACTTCACCTACTGGAGCAATCGCACGGCGCAGCGCGCGAAAGCTAAAGCCCAAAATTACAAGTGCAATGAGAAATGCGCCAAAGCCGAGTGGGCGCAAAATCAAATTGATGCTGTCGGGGACGTTGGTTTGCGAAAAGGAAAGCGCGAGGAACCAAAATAAAAAGGTGAACGCGCCGCACGCGATCAGCATGAACAAAAAAAACAAAATTCCGAAACGCCAAAAAAAACGACGGCGCATCGGATACCAATTTTCGCGAGGCGGTGGAAACGGAGCGTCCGAATTCCACCAAGGGGGACGGTGACGCATAAAATGAAAGGATGAAGGATGAAGGATGAATCGCGATGTATTCATCGCCTCATCCTTCATCTTTCATCCCTCATCCCTAAACTTGTATCCCACGCCGTACACCGTCAACACGTACTGCGGTTCGCGCGGATCGGGTTCGATTTTTTTGCGGAGATTTTTGATATGCGCGTCAATCGCGCGTTCGTACGATTCAAAGGCGACGCCGCGCACTGTATCCAGTAATTGCGCGCGGGTAAAGATGCGCCCCGGCTGGCGCGCGAGCGCGGCGAGCAATTGAAATTCTGTAGGTGTTACTTCAATCACGCGCCCGTCAATCGTCACGCGCATACGCGGCGCATCCAACATCACGTTTCCCGCGCGAATAATTTCGCCACCCGCGCTCGCGTTTTCCATTCGACGCAGCACCGCGCGGACACGCGCAACCAGTTCTTTGGGACTGAATGGTTTGACAATGTAATCATCCGCGCCAAGTTCCAGACCCACGAGCTTGTCCGATTCTTCACTGCGCGCGGTGAGCATGATGATTGGTATATTCGATTCTTTACGCAGGGCGCGCGTCACATCCAAACCATCCATGTTAGGCAAACCGAGATCGAGAATGATCAGATCGGGTTTCGCCGCACGCCACACCGCTAACGCCGCTTTACCATCAGTTGCGGTCAACACGCTCAAGCCCGCGTGTTCCAAATAATCGCGCGCGAGTTGAATAATTTTCGGTTCGTCGTCAACGAGGAGAATGGTTTTCATGAAGAGATGGTAGAAAAGGAGACGGGAGACAAGAATACGAGGAAACAAGGAAACAAGGAAACAAGTAACCTGTCTCCCTGTCTCCCTGTTTTCCTTAACCCTCAAGCCGCTTTCGTTGGCGCTGCCGTTTCTTCTTCGTGCAATTTGCGATGCCATTCTTTTACCGCGGGTGGAATGTCGCCTTGCGCTGGATCCCAGCCGCCGCGCTTCCACCCGCCGTGTCCCCAGTGTGGGCGGAAGGCAAAACGGAATAGCGCAAACAGCAAAAAGATAAAGAACAGCGGCACGAGGCAACCCAAAAAGCCGAATCCAAAACCAAACGGGCGATGGAACGCGCCGGGTCCATAAATCCAAATGGGCGCGGTTGGCGCGACGCCGCCTTCGGTTGTGGGTGGAACGAATCTGCCGCTTTCGACAACGCCTTGCATGATGCCGGCATTGTACGCGGTCACACCCACTCCCGCAACCAGCCCGACCAAGAGTAAGGCGAGAACGACGCCCATGAAAATTCTTCCGTAACGCATGGTAATTCCTCCTAAAAGATATGTGCCTTGAAATGTGCCTCCAAGCGGAGAACATTTTGAAACGAATCGGCGTCTCTAACTGTCTGCCTTGCGCTGCCCGAGTTACGCTTCCGATTCCCTGCAAATATAGCGCGGAATTGTGAAGAAATATCGAACTTGAAACGGAGAAATCAAGATTACAAAATGATGACAGGCGCAAACGATACAAATAAACATGACCATTACCCCATTCAAACGCGCAAGGTGTGGATGCTATAGTAACGCTGCGGGGGGGAGGAAAAGAGGGAACACACATTCAATGAGTCTCAAAAAATTCACAATCGGATTTTTCATTGTTGGACTGGCTCTCGCCGTATCAACGCCAAGCGCGAGAGCGAGTCAAGAAAGACCACATCTGGTTCATCCTATTTCAGGTCAAGTTCCTAACAACACCTACGTCGTAACCAAGACCAGTGATTCCGGTGATAACACGAACGCAGCCGCGGGCACATTGCGGCGCGCGTTGGTGGATGCAAATGCGAATGGCGGTTTCGACGCGATCGTGTTTGACATTCCGGGCGGCGGTGTCAAAACCATCACCGTCAAAAATTATTTTCCCGACATTTCGGACAATGCGGGCGTGATGATTGACGGCACGCAGAGTGATGACATCATCGAGATTGATGGTTCACAAGTCAACAACCATCATGGCTTTGCCATTGTCAGTGACAACAATGTAATCAAAGGTTTGACTATCAATGGCGTGCAGGGCGGTGGCACGGGGATTGGAGTTCTGAACGGCGCAAGCAACAACGTCATCATTGGCAACAAGATTGGCACCAACGTGGCAGGCACCGCCGCCAAACCGAACCACTCTGGCGTTTACCTCGCGCACAATACGAGCGGCAACCGCGTTGGCGGGACGGATGGCGTCACCCCCGGTGGCGCTTGCACGGGCGAGTGCAATCTCCTTTCGGGTAATCGCTTTCATGGTCTCGTCATTGATCATTCTTCCAACAATCTGGTGCAAGGCAATTTCATCGGTGTCAACGTCAACGGTACGGGCGCATTACTCAATAGTGACGATGGGATATTGATTGCCGAATCCAGCCACAACACCATCGGTGGCAGTTCGCCGCAAGCGCGCAATGTGGTTGCCGCGAACGCGTACCCCAACATTGAAATTGGGGAGAATGGCTCTCACCACAATACGGTTCAAGGCAACTATATCGGCATCAATAGCGCGGGCACTGCCGTCATCGCGAGCGGTGACACGGGTGTTCTGGTCGCCAATGGCGCGCATGACAATCTGATAGACAGCAACGTGATTGGTGGGAACAGTAATTTTGGCATCCTGACGTTCAAGGGCGCGCACAAAACGACAATCACCAACAATCGCGTCGGGATTGCGGCGACCACCGATGCCAATTTGGGCAATCTCAAAAAAGGGATCGAACTGCAAGGCAATAACAATTATGTGGGCAACAATCGCGTGGGCAATAATGGGAGTGATGGTGTGCGTGTCAAAAGTGGCATCAACAACGCGATCCGCAGAAATGAAATTTTCAACAACGGCACCTTTGGCATTCGCATCGGCGCAGACCAATTCAAGGATAACGATCCGGGGGACGCCGACACTGGACCCAACAATTATCAAAACTTTCCCGAAATCACCGCCGCGAACTACAATGGCGGAAACGTAACCGTGCAAGGCAAATTGAATGCGCGCCCCAATGTGCGCCACGACATCGATCTCTTTTACAATGCTGCCTGTGATGTGGTCTCTGGCAAAAATATGGGCGAAGGCAAAGTGTATCTCGGCTCCGTGACGGTAACGACCAATGGCAGTGGCAATGCAAATTTCTCGATCCAATTCGGCGGCGTGTCATCTAGCGGTGTGATTGCGTCCACTGCCACCGACAGCAATAACAACACATCTCAATTTTCGTATTGCAAGACAATCACAACGGGCGTAGCCCTGCCCGAAGCGCCACAACTCTTGTCGCCCTCGAACGGTGAAAGTGTTGGCGACAATCCGCCGTGGCTTGATTGGAGTGACGCGAATGGCGCGACCTATTACACACTGACGATTCGCCAAGACACGAAAAAAGGAACCAAGGTGTATGTGAACGACAACATCACCGCGTCCGAGATTACGCCTGACGAACTTGAGGCGGGGCATACCTACTATTGGCAAGTGAGGGCATGCAACACAGCGGGCTGTGTCAAATCGAGCAAAAACTCTTTTGTCATTCCATAAAATTGAGATGCCACGCACTTCCGAAAGTGCGTGGCATCTCAATTTTAGTCGCTAGACGAAATCGGGTTTGTTTTTTGCGGGCGGGTCATGTGACCCGCCCGTTCTTTTTCAACATCCGTTCAAACAACTGCTCGTATTCATCCGTCACTGCATCCCACGTAAAAGATTGTGTCACCCGTTCCTTGGCGCGACACCGATATTCTTCCGCTTCCGTCGGATGATCGATCAAGCGTTTCAGAACAGCGGCTAACGCCGCGCCCCCCTCTTGCCCCGCATAACTCAAACCCGCGTCGCCAATCGTCTCCACATTTTCGCGCGTGTCATTCACCACCACCACATTTCCGAACGCCATCGCTTCCAACAAGGCGGGATGTGTGCCACCCACTTCCGATGTTTCGACAAACGCATACGCGTGGGACGAAAGTTCGCGGTATCCTTCGCCAAACAAATAGCCGGTAAAAATTACATTCGCGCCCGCGCTCGCTTTCAGGTCGCGAATGTAATCCTCTGCGTAGGGCGCATCGCCGACGATCACACAGCGCAAATCCGTTTGCAGCTGCGCGAACGCCGCGACGAGATGATGCGCGCAATTTTCCGGCACCAAACGTCCCACAAACAAAACATATTCGCGCGGTTTTAACTCATACCGCGCCATATATTCACCAACGGGCAGCGGCACCGCGTCCGCGCCATACGCAATATAGGTCGTCTCGGCGTGATAGTGCGCGCGATAATATGCTTGCACATGCCGCGCATCTGTCACCACCGCGTTGGGAAATTTGGTCGCGAGCCATTCCGCGAATTGAATATATTTTTTGGCGAGGGGAGGCCACTTGCGGCGTTTCCAATCCAAACCGTCCACATTCAGCGCGACGCGCTGTCCAACAAGGCGCGGCAAAAATGAAATGGGGCTGTTTCCGGCAATAAACATCAGGACGACATCATAGCCCTGTGTCAACGCGTGAAACGTCGAAAGCGTCGCGTGTGTAATCGTGTCTAGGTATTTGTTGGGGATGGTGGGCAGCCGCACCAGGCGCATGCCGCGATAGAACGGTTCCCGATAATGAATGTGATGCGAACGACAATAGACGGTAACGGCGTGTCCGCGCTGCACAAGACGCGCGCCCAATTCCTCCGCGCACGTTTCAAAACCGCCATAGCTTGCAGGAATCCCGCGCGTACCCAAGAGCGCAATTTTCATCCAATCTCCAAAAGACAAATAGGGGAAATGAGCGGACACATAAAAATCACCGTTCGCGCGGCGCATCTTTTTGACTTGCCAGCTATACAATCAAGCCCAAGCGGTTTGCGCGGGCGCGCGCTGCAACACCGCTTTGCGATACACATCCAGCGTTTGCTGCGCGGTCCGTTCCCAGGCGAACGCACGCGCGCGCGCGAAACCGCGCGTCTCCAATTCCGCGCGATAACTCGGATCCGACGCAATCCGCACCAACGCGGCGGCAATTTCCGCCTCGTGATACGGATTCACCAACAACGCCGCCTCGCCCGCGATTTCGGGCATACACGAGACATTCGACGTAATGACCGGGGTGCCGCACGCCATCGCTTCGACGACGGGCAAGCCAAACCCCTCATAGAGCGAAGGATAGGCAAACATTTGCGCCGCATTATACAACAACGGCAAATCCTCCGCAGGCACATAGCCCGTCAAAATCACGGCGTCGGGATCATCGCGCGCCGCGTCCAAAATTGCCGTGTCGCGCCCCGAACGCTGCCCCACAATGACCAATTTGTGCGGCAAGCGCGCGACATGTTTCGCTTGCAAAAACGCGCGAATCAAACGCGTCCAATTTTTCCGCGGCTGCAAATTGCCGACCGCAAGAATAAATGGTTCGCCGGTATTGTATTTCGCGCGCACCCGGGCTAACCGCGCCGCGTCCTCGATGCGGCGATATTGCGCGCCCGCCGCGTAATGCGTGACCGCGATTTTTTCGGCAGGCAAGTTGTAGGTTTTCATCAAATCGAGTTTCGCGCTCTCGGTATCGGTGATGATTCGATGCGCCGCGCGCGCCGAACGCGGCACGCTGAATTTGAGAAACGCGCGCAGCCGCCGCGAAAAAAATTCAGGAAAATGTTCGAACGAAATATCGTGAATCGTCACCACCAACGCGCAAGGCGGGGGGACGCGCAGCGGCGCATTGTACGAAATGTGCAGCACGTCCAATTGGTCACGCGCCGCGCGCTGGGGCAATTCCCAGACCAAACGCTGCAGCCCCGAACGCGTCGCATACTCGATCACGCGCACTCGCGACGCCGCGTAAATTTCGCGCGGCAGCGCGTCGCGCGCTTCGACGTACACAAAAAAAGTATCGCCGCTGTCACGCGCCGCCAACGCGCGCGCGAGTTCGAGAACGTAGGTTTCATTCCCCGTCTCGTTGTGTCCGAGCATGTGCGCGTCAATGCCAATGTTCATTTCAAAATGTTGAATTCCGCGCGCTGCAATTGCGCGTTCCGAAACCACACGGTCCCCTGTCCGCGCGCGCGCAGCCACATCACACCGCGCGCGGCATCGAACGGCGTTTCGATCAAAATCGCGCCGCGCGTCCACTCGGGCTGTGATGGACACTCGAACCCACCGCCATTTGGAAACGTCTTGAGGCGTTCCCCGTGCGCGTTCATCACTTGAACGTACACCCGTTGATCGCCGTTTGCCAACTCATTGCGACATTCAAACCGCGCGAGATACACGGCGTTCGGTTCCAGCGAGAATTTTTGCACCGCGCTCGTTTCTTGCGGCGCGCGCGTTTCAAAAATAATCTCGTTCGCGTTTGACGCAAGGCGCGCGTCATTGGAATCGGGCGCGCGCAAATCCCACGGTTTATTCAATAAATTTTCGCCCACAGGTTGCGGGGGCGCATAGGGCACAATTTGAATGTCATTGAGGAGCGCGCCGTGTTCTGTGCCACTCAACGCGGCAGGATTGTACACGCGAAAGCGCATTGCGGCATCATCATCGGTCAGCGTCACGGGCGCGCGTTTCAGCAGATAGGTAAACGGACTTGCAAATTCTTCATTACGCGTTTCGACAATATATTCAAACACAAACGGTTGTCCCGCGCTTGCGGCGCGAATAGATTCCACCACCGCGCGCACGGTTGCATAACTGTCCGTTTGCAATGGATATGCGCGTGTCCCCGCAAAGAGAATTGCCGCGTTGAGCAAAGCAAGGAGCGCAATCGCGGCAAGTCCTGCCGTGCGCCCACGCGGCGCAGCACGCGTCAAACGCTCAAACCCGTACCCCACCAACAGAAAGGGCGCGGCAATCACGATGGCAATGTTTAATGGATAAATCGGACCGGGCCAAAAGAAAAATAAAAACGGCGTGAACGTGTAAAAGAGTAAGAATTGCGCGCCGCGCGTTTCGCGCCGCGCCCGCGCCGCGAGCGCGATCCCACTTGCGATCACCGAGACGCTCCACAGTATCCGAATGCCGATGGTGGAAATCAAGGCATTCGCTGCAAGCCAAAGCGTTTCGCCCACACGCGTGGGCGCGCCGCCAATGCCAAGTTCGGAGGAACGCGTGGTGAGCGCGGCGCGCACGTACTCGATCATGGCGCGCCCATTTGCCGCGCCCGTCATCGTCTCGTCCCAAATAAACGGCGCGAGCAAAACAATGCCCAGAGCAATTGCAAGCAGAATTGTGTTGGCACGCACACGCGGACGAAAAAGAATCCACACTGCGCCAAACCATGGCAGCAGCAGCACGACTTGATCATGCAATTGCCACGCCACGAGCCATGCGCCGACGAGTACGAGCAAAAAGCGATCCTGTCCTTGCACCGTGCGCCACAACGCGTACAACATGACGAGGGTGAGGAAAGGCAGCAGCGCGGGATTGGAAAATGCGCGCGCGATTTCGATCGGCACATACGCGCACGCATACAACATGGCGGCGACGAGTCCCGCGGTGGAACTGACTAGCGCGCGTCCGACGACAAACAGCATCGCCGTTGCCGCCACATCCACCAGCGCAATGAAAAGCGCGCCGCTCAACGGTTCGCCGCCTGCAAGCCACAACGCAGGAAGCAGCAAATAATAATACGCCGGACCACGTTTGAATTGCCCCGCGCCGGAACCCGGTCCCAACAATGCGGGTTGTCCCGTTTCGATCATCCGCGCGACCGCGGTGACATCGCGCCCTTGATCCCCACTAAAGATCATCAATTCCTCCGCGCGATACAAACGCAAAATCGCCGCGAGGATCAGAATAAACCCGAGCGTGAAATAGATTTTGTATGCGCGCCAAGAAAACGTTTTGATCACGACACCACACTTTCCAAGAGCATGCCGGCATTGAGGCGCGCAAGGATTCTACGCTTTAGCGGGTCCGTTGGTCGAGTCAGAAACCCGCTGAAGCGTAGAGTCCCAGAGCTGGTTCGTGGACCTAACTTGATGCCATTGGTCTTTTGTCTGCGCGACACGCGCGCTCATTTCCATCACCGCAAACAGCCACCAGATCAAACCGAACCACAACATCGTCGTCACCTGATATGTGATGAATAAACAGATCAAACCAATTGCCAACGCGAGCGCGCGCGTGTGTGGCGCGGAGGGAGATGCAGCTCGCAGCGCGTTCCAAATGTTCCACGCAAACCATACAAACCACGCGCTCAACAAAAACGTGCCAACAATTCCCGTATCATGCAGCGCCATCAAAAATAAATTGCTGATCCAACCGGGAGTATGCGCGGTGGTGGTATATTTTTGTCCGAACGAATTTGCGCCATTGCCCAACAGCGGGCGTTTCAAAAAATCTTGCCACGCATTTTGATACGAGACCCAACGCGACGCGAGCGTTTGTCCTTCCAAAAAGCGTTTATACGCGTTCGATCCGTTTTCTGGACCCGTTGCGGGATCATAATAGGGATCACCAAGTTCCGTGCCGCGTTTCATTCCGCCGGCGATCCATTCCGCGCATGGCGCGCGTTGTGCGAGCCCCGGCGCGCTCGGCAATTGCATCAACACGCGTGACAATTCTAAACTCGGAATACTGATCGCGGCGACGAGGACGAGCGCGCCGAAAAACCATTTTAGTTTTGACGCGAACGCCATGCCCCGCACAAACAAGAGAATCAGAATCAATCCCAACAGCAATGTCCCCAACGCGCCGCGGCTTGCATTCAAGCCCAACGCGATCAACATTACACAGATTGTGATGCCCAATGGTTTACGCCAATTTACAAAATCATTCGAGACGAAAAGAGTTGCCGCGATCAGAATGATCAGCATCAATACGCCGCCGTACACATTCGGCTCCCACAGCGTTCCGTACGTCGTCAGCGAAAAATTGCATAGGATTCCCCCGGGTCCGCGCACGCCCAGCGGATATTCGTCCACGCCCAGATTGATGCCGAACGGATACAAGAACCACGCGGCGATCCCAAGTACCGCTTCCAAGACGCCCCACAGCAACAAAACTTTTATCGCCACGTTCGTGGCGACGAAAACATCCGTACTTGAAATCAGCCACCGCGCAAAAAAATAAACAACGACGGACGATGCCATGCGCGTCCAATACTGCGCGCTGGCGCGGGGATCGTCGGGAAACAAAAACGAAGAGAGCAGCGCGAGCGTGAGATAAATTCCCAGTAGCGCATCCGTCCACTGCAATTTGAAGCGCGCTCGTTTGTTAAGGTACAAAAAAATGAGAATGAGCAGCGCGCCGCCCAACGCGAAATGTTCGGGGTGTGGGCGCAGCGGCAAACCCTCGAACCGATAGCGATTCGTCATCACGCCGAAAAACAAAATCAAGAGTCCGATCCCTGCAATTTTGGTCGTTTCGACATCGCGGCGGAGAGAGAGAAAGAGCCCTGACATAGATCGAGTTATGAACCCGCTAAAGCGCAATGGCATTAAGTTAGGGGATTCGACGCTTTAGCGGGAGCGTTGGTCGAGTCAGAAACCCGCTGAAGCGTAGAGCCCCAGACCGGGTTCGTGGGCTTAACTTAATGCCATTGCGCTAAAGCGTAGAATCCGCGCGCGGCGCGTACGCTAAAACATTTTCGTAAAGCGCAATCGTTTTGCGCGCGGACGCGTCCCACGAATACAAACGCGCGCGTTCGATGCCGCATTGCCGCAGGGTGTTTTGCAACGCGTCGTCGCTCACTACGTGGACAATGCCTGCCCCTAACGCCTCCGGCGAATCGTTTTCGGTGAACCACGCGGCATCGCCCAGCACTTCGGGCATGGGCGGATTCGGCACAGAGATGACCGGTGTGCCACACGCCATTGCTTCGACGGGCGGGATGCCAAAGCCCTCCAGCATCGAGGCGTACACAAACGCTTGCGCGCCGCCGTACAGCAGCGGCAGATCGGTTTGCGGCACATAGCCCAACCGTATTACATACGGCGCGACTCCGCAGTCCGCGATGGCGCGCTCGACGGGCGCATCCGTCAGCATCCGCGCGCCTGCCAAGACCAGCATCAAATCCTCACGCTGTCGGCGCGCGCGGGCGAACGCGGCAATCAACGTCGGCAAATTTTTGCGCGGTGGTGTGCCGCCCACGTAAAGCAAATAGTTGCGCGGCAATTCATATTTTGCGCGCAGCGCCGCGAGCGCCTCCGCATTTTGAATCGGTTGAAATTCCGCGCCGATGCCCGGGGCAACGATATGCACGCGTTCGGGCGCAACGCGATACGCGTTGCAAATTTCGCCGCGCGCGTGCTGCGAAAGTGTCAGAATGGCGGCGGCGTTTTGGATCGAACGCGGCATGATCGTGCGCGCATAAAAGTGCCATTTCCAATCAAAATGATGCGGATAGGTGAGGTACGTGGTATCGAACACATTGACCAGCATTGGACACGGCGCGCGCCATGCGCCTAGAAACGCGGCGGCATGAAAGAGCGCGGGTTGTTGGCGTTTCAATTCGCGCTCCAAACCCGCCCACAACCAAACGAGATTTTGTACGTTGCTCTTGAAATTGCCGCGTCGTCGCGGACCCGCCTCCCGCGTCCCATAAATTTCGCGCACCTCAAAACGATCCAGTGCGCGAATCGCGTTCAACAAATTGTGCGTGTACACGCGCGTCCCGGTCAACGTTCGCACCGTGAAGGTCATATCCCAAACGACGCGCGGACGTTGCGCGAGACCTGACAGGTTTTCACGCGTGGGCTGTACATTCGCGATCTGAGTTGTTTCGACCATTCGGGATCACTCAAGGTGGTGATTCGGAAACTGTCAGGTCTGGCGCGTTTGGCGCGCGACACGTTCATACACCGCGCGTGTCAATTCTGCCGTGCGCGCCCACGAGAATTCTTGCGCGCGGCGTTCGCCCGCTTCGCTCAATTTTACCCGCACGCGCTCATCATCCAGCACGCGGCGCACCGCGTTCGCTAACGCGGTTGCGTCGCGCGGTTCGATCAACAACGCAGCTTCGCCGGCGATTTCGGGCAGGCACGAGGTATTTGAGGTAATCACTGGCGCGCCCGCGCGCATCGCTTCCAACACCGGCAATCCGAATCCTTCGTAGGAGGATGGAAACAGAAAAGCTGCACAATGCGCGTACAACGCATCGAGTTCCGCACGCGTGACATTCGTGGCGCGCAAAATTCGCAAGGACGCGCGTGTCGTCACGTCCAACGCGGAGTCATCCGCGAGATGCGCGTTGCCCACCAAAATCAAATTGTGTCGAAACGCGGGATTGCGGCACAAGAGTCCGAAGGCGCGCAAAATGATTTCCTGATTTTTTTGCGGTTCGTTGCCTCCGACATGCAGCAAGAACGGCGCGCGCTCCAACATCGCGCGCACATCGTTTGAAAGCATCTGGCTCGGATCTAATGGCGGTGCAGCGAGCGGTATGATCGTGATTTTTTCGCGCGGCGCAATTGCATACTGTGCCAAATCGCGCGCCGTCGCTTGCGACGCGGTGATGAGGTGTGCAGCGCGGCGGCACGCGCGCAATTGAAAATCATAAAAACGGCGATAGCGCGTGTGTCTCAATATCGCGTTGCCCAAGTGCAGGGGCATCAGATCAAACACCGTGACCACATTTGGCACGCGCTGCCAGGAGGCAACCCCGGGTTGTGATGGATTGAACGGCACAGCGAGCGTGTGCAAGACATCAAGCCGCAACGCGCGCACTTGCAAAGGCAAGACGAGCTGGTGCGAAAGGATGGGCGTTACGCGTCCGAGACGCGGGGCGCGAATGGGAACGAGCGAAAAATTTTGAGGGAGGAGAACAGGAGGGGTGTACGCGTCGCCTACGCCGCGTAACGTGAGCAGCACATACTCGTTCGTCATATCATTCGCCGCTAATGCTGCCGCGAGATTTTCGGCATAGACACCAATCCCGCGTGTGCGATTGCCAAAGGAAAGCGGTGAAAGGTCAATACCAACGCGCATCAAGGGGGGAGTATAAACGACAAACGGCAAGCGTCAAGCGTCAAACGTCAAACATGAAACATGAAACATGAAACCATCCAGCAGGATTCTACGCTTGTTCCTACCCATGATCACTTGCTGTTGACTGACTACTGACCACTGATTTCTGGCTACTACTTTGAAATCCTTTCACTGAGCTGGCTCAACACTTCCATATCCTCACCCAACAAACCCCAACCCACCGCGCCTGCGTTCTCGCGCGCTTGTTTCAAGTTTTTCGCGCCGGGGATCGGAAGCGCGCCGCGCTGCATGACCCAGTTGAGCGCGATTTGCGGAATTGTTTTCTGATATTTTTCCGCCATGTCGCGCAGCGCAGTCATCAACGGTTGGATGTGCGTCAGGTACGCGATGCTGAATTGTGCGCGACGCGCGCCGGGCAAAGGATTCGTTGGTGAGTACTTGCCTGTCAACACGCCATACTTTAGCGGACTGTACGCAATGACGGTCACATTCAACTCGCGGCACATTTCCATCACACCGCCAAAATCGGGACCGCGCTGCAACAAATTGTATTCGATCTGATTCGACGCGAGGGGGATGCCGTGTGACGCGAGACGCGTGTGCGCGCGGCGCACCTGTGCTGCGTTGTAATTGGAAACCCCAACGGCGCGCGTCAAATTTTTTTCCACCGCTTCCGCCATTGCATCCATCCACGTTTCAATCGCAACGGGCGGAAAGGGATTGTGTATTTGATACAAATCCACCGTTTGCATTTCGAGGCGTTTCAAACTGCCGCGCAGTGCGTTCAACAAGAATCCTCTGGTGAGGCGATACGGCAGCGGGAAAAATTTTGTGGCAACGCGAACGTTTTCGCGCAGCGGTGATGCGCGCTTGAACTCGGCAATAAATTTTTCCGATTTGCCGAAACCATAAATTTCGGCGGTATCAAAAAAATCAATCCCGTTGCGCATTGTTTCATCGAACGCCTGCTGCAAATCATTTTCGCCGTACCCCTTTCCATAGCCCCAATACAACCCATCGCCCCACGCCCATGTGCCGATGCCGAGGGGAGAGACCATCACGCCGCTTTTGCCGAGTTCGATTTTTGGGTTGGTCATTTGGTTTCCATTCCGTTCATTTTTTTCACCATCCGTTTTTTCCTTGCGCGCGCATCATACCGCAAGAGATACGGAAATGGGAAGGAGGATACATGCGCGAAAATGGTTTTGACACAGGATGCGCGGAATGTTACTATTTCCGTAGTTTAGAAAACTACGGCAAACGAAGGAACGAACGCACCCAACAAACAAAGCAAGCACCGAGTGAATGTCAGTGGCATAAAGGAAAATAAGAAAATGACAAAAAGGAAATTCCAGATTTTGAGACCCTCGATCAAGCAGTTGCCTTTTGGGAGTCTCATTCATTTGCCGATTATGTTGACGATACGGAAGAGGTAGCGATTGTTGTGAATCTGCCGCCCAAGCGAGAGATGGGTCAAATTGAGTTGACCGCGCCGATCGCACGGCAAGTAGAAATTCTCGCGCGCCGCAAACGCACAACGCCTTCACGCCTGATTGAAAAATGGGTCAAGGAACAATTACGGCAGGAGAAACAAGCTGCATGAAAATCTCGACTGGAAACTAACAAGGGACGGAGTTATTACTCTGTCCCTTGTTTCTTGACCAAGACAATGCGCGGGGCGCGGCGTGCTTGCGGAAGCACATTGAATTTGACCTCGCGCCATGCTTCGGGATAGTCTTCGGTGTCATGCGTCTCCCAAAACTCGACAAGTTCTTCCAACGAGTCGAATGTTTCGGGCAGTGGATCACGTTCTGTATTATTTTTGGGCATCAGGCAGTTTCCTCATGCGAATTTGAAAATCATCTATCACGGCAAAATGCCCTGCCCAATCTTGACGCGAGGCAATTGCCGTAGTTACTCGCTTTACTGCAACTTGCGGTGAACGAATTGTAAAACGAAAAAGGACAATTCCCGACGTTGCTGGTAATTTGGAACGAAATGCTAACTCACCGAAATCTTTATCGAAGGTGAGCAAAATCCGATTTTCCGTGACTGCGCGTTTCAGTACCGTCTGATCATCTACGCCGGGGGAATCCGCGCGAATCCATGCAACCTCATTGCCTTTTTCGCGCAGCGCCTCTACAGCGTCAAGCGGAAAATTTTCATTCGCCAAGAATTTCATGTGTAGGTTTCACCACGCAGGCACAAGATATATTTTTTCGCTACGCAGCATTTCACTCGCGTATGCCAAACACGCGTGAATATCCTCTCGCGTAATCCCCGGATAGTTATGCAGAATTTCTACTTCACTCCAACCTTGACTCAACAGTTCTACAATAAATTCGACAGCGAGCCGTGTTCCGCGAATGACTGGTTTTCCGACAAGAATATTGGGATCAACGATAATTCGTTCATGCCAATCCATAATCCCGCCTCCTTCAACTCTGTTCCGCTTTTTCAATCTTCCCCCACGTATCTCTCAACGTCACCGTCCGGTTAAACACCAACTTTTCGCGCGTCGAATTCGCATCCACACAAAAATAACCGTTGCGTTCAAATTGAAAACGCGCGCCCGTTTCTGCGTTGGCGAGTGAGGGTTCGACAAATCCTTGCACGACTTGAAGCGAGTGCGGATTGATGTTTTGTTTCCAATCTTCCGCCTCATCGGGTTTCGCCATCGGAAATAAATTTTCGTATAAACGCATTTCCGCAGGGATGGCATGTTGCGCGGAAACCCAATGAATCGTCCCTTTGATTTTGCGATCCGTTGGCTGCGCGTTCAACGTCGCGGGATCGTACACACAGCGTATTTCCGTTATTTCCCCCTCCGCGTCTTTTATCATATCCTCGCACTTGATAATATACGCCCACCGCAATCGAACTTCTGCGCCAACGGACAATCGAAAATATTTTTTCGATGGATTCTCCATGAAATCGCTTTGCTCAATCCACAATTCGCGCGTGAATGGAATTTGGCGGGAACCCGCGCTTGCATCTTCGGGATTGTTGATCGCGTCAAGTTGTTCTACTTGTCCTGCGGGATAATTTTCAATCACCACTTTCAAGGGATACAGCACACCCATCACACGCGGCGCAGTTTTATTCAATTCCTCGCGCACGCACGCTTCGAGTAACGCGACTTCAACCAAGTTTTGATTTTTTGTCACGCCCACGCGCTCGATAAAATCGCGGATGGACGCGGGCGTGTAGCCGCGTCGGCGCAAACCCGAAAGCGTCGGCATACGCGGATCGTCCCAGCCCGCGACAATGTTTTCATTCACCAATTGTAAAAGTTTGCGCTTGCTCATTACGGTGTTGGTGAGATTCAAACGCGAAAACTCAATTTGGCGTGGATGATAAATTTCGAGATTGTCCAAGTACCAATCGTACAACGGGCGATGATCTTCGTATTCGAGCGAACACAACGAGTGCGTTACGCCTTCAATCGAATCGGATTGTCCGTGCGCCCAATCGTACATGGGATAAATGCACCACGCGTCGCCCGTGCGGTGATGCGTGGCGTGACGGATGCGATACATGACAGGATCGCGCAAATTGAGATTGCCCGATGCCATGTCAATTTTCGCGCGCAACACGCGCGCGCCGTCAGGAAACTTGCCCGCGCGCATCCGCGCAAACAGATCCAAATTTTCCGCGATGCTGCGATTGCGATACGGCGATTCGCGCCCGGGCTCGGTGAGTGTGCCGCGATACGCGCGAATGTCTTCCATGCTCAAATCGTCAACATAAGCTTTGTCTTGCTGAATCAACTCGACTGCCCACTGATACAATTGTTCAAAATAATCGGACGCGAACAACGGCTTGCCTTTCCACGCAAAGCCGAGCCATTGAATATCGTACTGGATCGCGTCCACGTACTCTTGTTCTTCTTTGGTGGGATTCGTGTCGTCAAAGCGCAAATTGCAATACCCGCCAAATTCTTGCGCGATGCCAAAGTCCACGCAAATCGCTTTGGCGTGACCGATATGCAAATACCCGTTCGGCTCGGGCGGAAAGCGCGTGACGACGCGTTTTTCAAAGCGGTTGGTGGCGTTGTCTTGGATGACGGCTTCGCGAATAAAGTCTTGCGGTTCGGGGTTGTTCATTTTTCTCACATCCGCAACAACGTGGAAACCGCAATATCTTCGTCCACATCTTCCCAGTGCATTCCAATTCCTTTGGCAATGAATCGCCAATTTTCGCGCTGTGGTGGTGTCGCATCGCGCAAACGCGGGAACCATTCCAGCGGAACGGAGATTTCGCGCCCGTCGGAAAGACGAACGTTTATTACATCATCCGTAAAGGACACATCTACAGCGAGAACAGCCGTAGGACTAGGACTACTTAAAGTGTTCATACCATCTCTCCACAAAATAATTTGCGTGTTCATCTACCAACTCACGCACTTGACGGAGTTGCTTTGAATTGTATCCTGCTGTCCACGCCAATTCAATCGGACGCAACCAAAATTTGGCAGCGTTCTCCGCAGTTTCAACGTGAATGTGCGGCGGCTCGTTTTCTTCTTTGCTAAAGAAAAAGAACCGATGTCCTCTTACTCTCAATACGGTTGGCATAGTTCACTCCTTTATTTGGGCATTTTTCATCACCATCTTTTCCAACTCCCCCAACGCCATCTCCACCCTCCCCATCACCTTCCCCTTCCCCATCACCTTCATCGTCCCCACCAACGGCGGCGTCACCGTTTTGCCTGTGACGGCGACACGGAGGATGCCGAAAAATTGCGCGGGCTTCAAACCGAGTTTTTCCGACGCGGCGCGCAGTTCTTGTTCCAACGCGTGTTCGTCGTCGAACGCGGCGAAATTGTCCAACACCTCGCCCGCGCTGCGTAATGCGTTGAGCGATTCTGCCGCGTTCATTTTGTTGCCCAGCAACAATTTCGGATCGTACGCAATCTCGTCTTGGAAGATAAAATCTACCAGCGGCGCGATTTCATCGAGACGTTTCAAGCGTTCTTGCACCAACGGCGCGATTTTTTTTGTCGTCTCTAAATCTGCTTCAATTCCCGCGCGCGTCAAAAATGGTAACAATCGTTCCGCCAAGTCTCCCGTCTCCAGTCTCCGTATGTAATCTCCATTCATCCAATCCAATTTCGCGCGATCCAAGACAGCGGGCGAGGAATGAATGTGATCGAGGGTGAAGGATTTTATTAATTCATCACGCGAAAATAATTCGCGTTCGCCGTCATACGCCCAACCGAGCAGCGCCATAAAATTCACCAACGCCTCCACCAAATATCCCTCTTGGCGAAATTGCGTCACACTCGTCGCGCCGTGACGCTTGGACAATTTTTTCTTGTCAGGTCCCAACACAACGGGCATGTGTCCGAACTGCGGCGGCGTCCAACCGAACGCGTTGTACAAGAGAATGTGTTTTGGGAACGGGGAAATCCATTCATCGCCGCGCATCACATGCGTAATTTCCATCAGGTGATCGTCAACGACAACTGCCAGATGGTACGTTGGAAAACTGTCAGATTTCATCAACACTTGATCGTCCACATCCGCGTTCGGAATCGTAATATCGCCGTGAATAAAATCGGGCAGCGTGGTTGATCCTTCAAGTGGAACAGCGAGACGCACGACGCGCGGCAATCCTTTCGCTTCGCGTTCTGCGCGTTGTCCAGCTGTGAGAAAGCGACAGCGGCGATCATAGCGCGTCGGTTCGCCACGCGCTTCTTGATCCTTTCGCATCTGTTGGAGTTCGTCGGGCGTGCAGTAGCAATAATATGCCGCGCCTTTTTCGATTAGTTCGTCCGCGTATTTTTTGTAAATCGGCAAACGTTCCGATTGATGATACGGTCCGTATGCGCCGCCAATGTCGGGTCCCTCATCCCAATCCATTCCCAAAAAGCGCAGCGACTCCATAATCAACTCTAGCCCATTCTCCACTTCCCGCGCTTGATCGGTGTCCTCGACGCGCAAAATAAATTTGCCATCACAATGCCGCGCCCACAGCCAATTAAACAGCGCGGTGCGTAAATTTCCAATATGCGGCGCGCCGGTGGGCGAAGGGGCATATCTGACGCGCACAGGTTTCATCACTTTTTCATCCTTCATCCTTCATCCCTCATCCTTTGCTTTCATCCTCCAAACACCACAAACGTCAATTTCCCCGCTTGCACGGTCACGCGCCGTGAATACTGCAACGCGCCAACATACGCGCGCACGATATAATTGCCTGCGGGCAAATCGGGGAACACCCAATTTTCTTGCAGCAGATCATCGGGATTCACAGGCGGCGCAGCATCGCGCGAATATGTTTCCGTGTCGCCAATGTACGTGCCGTCAATGGCATCCGCGTACACCAAAATACTTTGCGCGCGAATGGGATTGCCATTTTTATCTTGCAAACGTCCCGCGAGCGCGCCCGTGCCGCGGAGAGGGCGCATCCACAAAATTGGATTGCGCGTCGCCGCGTAACTGTTTGCGCCATAGCGGACTTCGATATGAATGTGCGGTCCGACAGCAATGCCCTCTTGCCCCGCTTCACCCAACGGTTCAAGCGCAGAGACGCGTTGCCCGGGGCGAACCAAAACTTTTTGCAAATGCCCGTACGCGACATACACGCGCTGCCCGCGATAATTTTCATCGAGTTTCAATACGATCACATTGCCATAAAAATCAGGATACTGTCCGCAAATTTCATTGCCACCCGCGCCGCACTGCGGCAGTTCATCGCTGCCCGCGACAATCACGGTGCCCGGCGCGACGGCGACAATTGTCGTGCCAAGGGGATTCACAAAATCGGTGCCGCGATGCACTTCAAAATCGCCGCGCCCCGATGTGCCATAACCATAAAAGCGTTCGGGCAATTGATTCGCTACCGCTGGCACAGGGCGTCCAATCAAAAAATGTTCCACTTGCGGACGCGGCGTGTGTGATGGCACAACGGTTGCAAAGGGCGTGCGCGTTAACGTGGGCGTGCGCGTGTTGGTCGGCAAGCGCGTCGCCGTTGGCAAACGCGTTGTGGTGGCTTCAAAGCCGCCGATCAATGTCGGTGTGCGCGTAATCAGATCGGGCAAAGGAAACGAGGCGGCGATGAGTTGCGGATCACGAACTGCCGCATACCCAAAAACGACAATCAACGTCGCGACAAACGCAATGATCGCAACGATCAAAGCGGTACGTCGTTTGGGCGGGCGTGGACGAATGAACAAGAGCGTAAGACCTGTTACAGCACATCACAACTTTGGACGCCGATAAACGCGGATGAACGCGGAAAAAATTTATATGGCTTGGAAATCCGCGTTTATCAGCGCAAATCCGCGTCCGAAATGTAAAATCGTGATGTATTGTACAAGTCTGGGCATTGTACCTGTATCACTCAAAAAACAAAAAACCCGTTCGCGTCACATTGGGCGCAAACGGGTCCAAACCTTATTTCCCTTATTTCCTTGATTTCCTCTTTCCCACTTCCCTATTTCCCCTATTTCCCTTTTTTCCCTTATCCGTGTGGCAGCACCCGTGACCGAATCGCCCACGCAATCATGCTGCCCGCCGCGACGGTGATGCCCAATGCCGCCGCGCCCAAAACCCAATAGTTTACATGCGTGGGACGCTGCAATCGCATCGCGCGCTGCTGCGCCTGCTGCTGCCCAGCTAATTGCAAATTCGTTTTCAGATGATTGCGAAACGAATCCGATGGATGCACGGGCGTCAACACGCGGCGCATGTTGGATGCTAATTGTTCTTCCCAAAAATTATCTTGCATGAGAACCTCGCAGGGGGCGGATGGCGGATAGCCGATAGCAGATGGCATATGGCTTAGTGCCTATCCGAATAACCCTGAAGCGCGAAAGGCAATCAAGCCACACGCGAAATGAAGAAAGGCGATATAGTTTTCGGGTTTTTTGTCCCACCGAATCAGCAGGCGCCGAAAGCGATTCATC